>Ga0134125_10006334_pt1 | contig 13405 bp, 8 predicted proteins | sample KB31751_FD_96464 | JGI IMG/M metagenome (GOLD analysis project Ga0134125, IMG submission 96464) | Terrestrial soil microbial communities with excess Nitrogen fertilizer from Kellogg Biological Station, Michigan, USA - KB3-175-1 | ecosystem: Environmental > Terrestrial > Soil > Unclassified ... | reverse complement strand
TGTGCGGTGAAGTCGCGCACGCCGCCGTGCTCTGCCCTTCGTTCTATCGCGCCGAAATCATCCGCAACGCAACCTGGCGCGACCGCCTCAAGCACGGCCTGCGCCAGATTGTGATCGGCTGGCTTGGCGGCGGACTCAAGCATGACGCGAAAACAGCCGGCGAACCCCGAAACCAGAAGCAGGCTTCGAACAAGCCGGCAGGTTCGCAGCCCGGCCCGTCGGGCAGCCTCGAAACGGCGCCGGCCAACGCGCCCATCAAATTGCTGATTGCCGCGCTTGGCGGCGAAGGCGGCGGCGTGCTCACCAACTGGATCGTCAGCGCCGCGGAAAATGCCGGCTACCCGGTGCAATCGACATCGATTCCCGGCGTCGCCCAGCGCACCGGCGCGACGACGTATTACATCGAGATTTTCCCGGTGAAAGCCGCCGAGCTTTCCGGCAAGCGACCTGTGCTGGCGCTCACGCCCGGCGTCGGCGACATCGACATCGCGGTTGCAAGCGAGCTGCTCGAGGCGAGCCGCACGGTCGCCAATGGCTTCGTTACGCCGGAGCGCACGCATGTGATCGGCTCGACCAGCCGCCTCTACGCCATGGATGAAAAAATCGCCATGAGCGACGGCCGCTTCGATCAGAGCAAACTGATGAAATCGATCACGGACAATGCGCGCGATGCTCTGCTCTTCGACATGGATGCGCTGGCCAAACAAAGCGGCTCGATCATCAACGCGGTGATGCTGGGCGCCATCGCCGGCAGCGGCCGACTGCCGCTCACGTCCGAGCAGCTCAAGGCCGCCATCCGCGCTGACGGCAAATCCATCGACAGCAACCTGCGCGGCTTCCACGCCGGCCTGGCGGCCGCGCAAACAAAAGCGCCGCCCGCGAAACCGGCCGAGAAAACAAATAACGCGCCGGTCACGCCCGAATTGCTCGAGCACGAAGTCTCCTACTCATTGCCCGCATTAGCGCAGCCTATTGGGGTAGAAGGCATCCGGCGATTGATCGCGTATCAGGGCGTTTCCTATGCCCGGCTCTACCTCAATCGCCTGCGTGCTTTGGTCGATCTCGACCAGACCGCCGGGATGCGCGGCCAACTCGTTAAAGAAGTGGCGCGGCATCTGGCCGTGCGCATGTCCTATGAAGACGTCGTGCGCGTCGCGCAGGCAAAAATTTCGCCCGCGCGCATGACCCGCATTGCGCGCGAGGAATTGCGCGCAACCAGCGAGCCGTACTCGGTGCACGATTTTCTCAAACCGGGAATCGAAGAGCTTTGCCAGTTGCTGCCCGGTTTTCTCGCACGGCCCATCCTGCGGATTTCCGCGCGCAGAGGCTGGCTCGGCCGCGTTTATTTCGGCATGCAGATCAATACGACGTCGATCAATGGATACCTGCGATTTTTAGGTCTCGCCAAATTGCGCCGGCTTCGGCCCTACGGCCACCGCTACGCACAGGAGCAGGCGCAGATCGAGGCCTGGCTCGACCTCGTCGCGCAGGCGGCGCGTCAATCCGGACCGCTGGGGCTGGAAATCGCCGAATGCGCCCGTCTGATCAAAGGCTATGGCGACACGCACGCCCGCGGGCTTGCCAGCTACACGACAATCGAGACGCGCGTGATCCGCCCAGCGCTGGCGGGACACATTCCGCTTGCGCGTGCAACCGACGCCGTCGCCAGCGCCCGCGCCGCGGCCCTCGTCGATCCGGAGGGCGAAAGCCTCGAAAAGTGCCTGGCGGAACTGGACGGACAGACGGCGTTTCAGGTCGCCGCCGAATAGGCTCCGTTGTCAGCCATTCCCGCCTCGCGTAAAAAGAACGGGCCGACGACGTGAAATAGGCGCGCGGGGTCATGCCATCCCGCGCCGCAGGGGCGAAACGCATGGCCTTGACACCGAGCGGGCGCGAGCGGCCGGCAATCGCCGCCGAAGCTTTCCTGCGCGGGCTTGCCGATCACGGCGTCGAAAATTTTTTCTGCAATCCGGGCACAGATTTCCCTCCGATCGTCGAAGCCTTCAGCCGCGCGAAAAAAACCAACGCCAAGGTGCCGAAGCCGGTCCTGGTGCCGCACGAAAACCTCGCGGTCGGCATGGCGCACGGCGCCTATCTCATGACCGGGCATCCGCAGGCGGTGATGGTGCACGTCAACGTCGGCACCGCCAATACGATCAACAACCTCACCAATCTTGCGCGCGACCGCGTGCCGCTCATCCTCGCCGCCGGCCGCACACCGATCACCGAGAAGGGTTCGTTTGGCTCGCGCACGCGCCCGATCCACTGGGCGCAGGAAATGTTCGATCAGGCCGGCATGGTACGCGAGTTGGTGAAGTGGGACTACGAATTGCGCAATCCCAATCAGACGGGCGACGTGGTCGCACGCTCAGTGGAAGTCGCGATGACGCATCCGCGCGGGCCCGTCTACCTGGTACTGCCGCGCGAGCCGCTGTCCGCCAATCTCGCCGAACCGATCGGGCCGATGAAGCCGCGGCCGCCGGCGGCATCGGTGCATCCCGACGGCGCGGCCATTGCAACGCTCGCCGAATGGATCGCCGCGGCGGAGCGGCCGCTGCTGATCGCGGCGACATTGGCAGCCGACGCGGTGCCGGCGCTGGCGCACCTTGTCGAGCGCTGCGCCATTCCGGTGGTGACGCACAATCCCCGCACGATCTGCCTGCCCTCGAGCCATCCGATGCATTTCGGATTCGAGCCGGGCGCGCTGCTGACCGACGCCGATCTTGTGATCGTGCTCGATTCCGACGTGCCCTGGATCCCGCATTTGCAGCATCCGCCTGCCGGCTGCCGCGTTGCCCATATCGGCGAAGACCCGTCGTTTATGCGCTACCCGATGCGCTCGTTCCCCAGCGATCTCAGCATTCAGTCCGGCAGCCTCAATGCATTGGAGGCGTTGATCGAGGCGGTCGAACCGCGGCTGCAAATGGCGGAGGCGCGCATCGCCGCCCGCCGGGCACGGCTGACCGAACGCATGCGCAACCGGCGCGCCCAGTTGACGAAGGATTCCGCGCCCGGCGCGACCATATCTCCCGAATATCTCTCGCGCGCCATCGGCGAAGCGGTGGGCGAGGACGCCATTATTTTCAACGAATATCCGCTGCGGCCCGACCATTGTCCGCGCGAAAAGCCGGGTACGTTTTACGCGCTCGGCCCGGCCGGCGGGCTCGGCTGGGGCTTCGGCGCGGCGCTCGGCGCCAAGCTTTCCGCGCCGGATGCGTTCGTCGTCGCCACGCTCGGCGACGGCGCCTACATGTTCGCCAATCCGATGGTCGGTCACTGGGTTGCCGCCAAGCACGGCCTGCCGATCCTCACCGTCATCTTCAATAACAGCCGCTACGGCGCCGTGCGCCGCGCCACGCTGGCGATGTTCAAGGACGGCGCCGCGGGAGAAAGCGACGGCCGCGCCCTTGCCGATCTCGACCCGTCGCCACCTTACGAATTGATGGCGCAGGCGCAAGGCGCCTATGCCGAGCGAGTGGAAAAGCCGGGCGACCTGCCCGACGCGCTCAAACGCGCGCGCGAGGCCGTCGTCAGCGGCCGCCGCCAGGCGCTTCTCAACGTCATCACGCCCTACTAAGCTTCAGCAATCAGCCAAGGAGCGCTCATGCGTATCGACGCCTACACCCATTTCATTCCGCAAAAATTTTTCCAGAAACTGGTGGACAGCGGCCATCACGATATCGGCAAGCGCGTGCGCGAAATTCCCTGCATCCACGACCTCGACGTCCGGCTCAAGATCGTCGACCAGTTCAAGGACTACGCGCAGATCCTCTCATATCCCATGCCGCCCCCGGAACTGCTCGCCAAAGGCGCGGAGGTCGAGGAGTACTGCAAGCTCATCAATGACGGCTTCGCCGAGATTTGCAAAAAGCATCCCGGTCATTTTCCCGGCTGGGTGGCGCAAGCCCCGCTCGCCGCGCCGGACGCCGGCGTGCGCGAATGCGAACGCGCACTCAAGAACGGTGCACTCGGCGTGCAGATTTACACCAACATCGCCGGCAAACCGCTCGACGATCCGGCGTTCGAACCGTTTTTCGCCGCCATGAGCAAGACGAACAAGCCGGTCTGGATGCATCCGGCGCGCGCCGCCAATTTCCCCGACTATCTTTCCGAGAAGAAATCGAAATACGAAATCTGGTGGACCTTCGGCTGGTCCTACGAAACCGCGGCGGCGATGGCCCGGCTGGTTTATTCGGGGATCATGGACACATATCCGAACCTGAAAATCATCACCCACCATTTCGGCGGCATCGTGCCGATGCTGGAAGGCCGCATCGGCCCGGGCAACGATCAGCTCGGCTCGCGCACCTCCGACGAAGACTTGAGCCTCGTCCTCAAACGCCTGAAAAAGCGGCCGCTCGATTATTTCAAGCATAGCTTTTACGCCGACACCGCCGTGTTCGGCGGCGTCCCGGCGACGCATTGCGGGTTCGCTTTCTACGATCCGGACAAAATCGTCTTCGCCTCGGACTGTCCGTTCGATCCGGAGAAAGGCACAATGTACACGCGCGAAACGTTGCGCATCATCGAAGGCATCGACATGCCGAAGGCGCAGAAGGAAAAAATCTGGCACGGCAATCTCGAGGCGATTGCCGGAGTGACGTTCAAGAGCTGATTCTCCGTCATTCCGGGGCGCGACCCTTACGCGCGTTTATGCGTGTCTTCCACACGTTATGGGCCTTGAACCCGGAGCCACAATTTCAGAGATTCAGAGTGGAGATTCCGGGTCCGGCGCTTCACGCCGTCCCCGAATGACGTGGAGGATCCAGCCTCCACCGGTGGAACAGCCGCCCGCTTCTGCTAACCTCTTTACCAATGGCCTTGACCCGACCCATCGGTTTCTCCGAGCCCGACGCCGCGCCGCCGCCTTCCAGTGAGGACCGCGTCACGCCGGCAATGGCGCAATATATCGAGATCAAGGCGGCCAATCCGGATTGCCTTCTGTTCTACCGGATGGGCGATTTCTACGAGATGTTTTTCGACGACGCCGAGGTCGCCTCTCGCGCCCTCGGCATCGTGCTCACCAAGCGGGGTAAATATCTTGGCCGCGACGTGCCGCTGTGCGGCGTGCCGGTCATCCGCGCCGACGAATACCTGCACAAACTGATTGCGCTCGGCCATCGTGTCGCCGTCTGCGAGCAGCTGGAAGATCCCGCCGAGGCAAAAAAGCGCGGCTCCAAGAGCGTCGTGCGCCGCGACGTCGTGCGCCTCGTCACCGCCGGCACGCTGACTGAGGACACGCTGCTCGATGCCCGGCGCAACAATTATCTGTTGGCGATCGCGCGGGCGCGCAGCTCCGACGCTGACGCGCGATTTGCGCTGGCGTGGATCGATATTTCCACCGGCGAGTTTCGCATCACCGAGTGCGACCGCGCTTCGCTGTCGGCCGAAATCGCGCGGCTGGAACCGGGCGAGGTCATCGTCTCCGACGCGCTTTACGCCGAAGCCGATTTGACGCCGCTGTGGCGCGCGTTACCGGCGGTGATGCCGTTGGCGCGCGACGTGTTCGACGGCGCCACCGCGGAACGCCGGCTGGCGTCGTTTTTCGCGGTGGCGACCAGCGAAGCCTTCGGCGCCCTGTCGCGGCTCGAACTGACCGCGGCCGCGGCGTGCGTGACCTATGTCGAGCGCACGCAGCTCGGCCGCCGCCCCCCATTGTCACCTCCGGCACGCGAAGGTGTCGGCGCCACGATGGCGATCGACCAGGCGACGCGCGCAAACCTTGAAATGATGCGCACGCTGTCGGGCGAGCGGCGCGGCTCGCTGCTCGAAACCATCGATCGTTGCGTCACGCCGGCCGGCTCGCGGCTGCTGGCGCAGCGGCTGTCTGCGCCGCTGACCGATCCGGAGGCGATTGCGCGGCGGCTCGATGCGGTCTCGGGTTTTGTCGACGATGTGGCGGCGCGCGCCGAGACGCGCTCGCGGCTCGCCGCCGCGCCCGATCTTGCCCGCGCGTTGTCGCGCCTTGTCGTGGAGCGCGGCGGACCGCGCGACCTCGCCGCCATTCGCGACGGAGTGCTGGCCGCAGCCGAGCTTGCCCGCGCGCTCGCGGCGCTGAAAGAAATCCCCACCGACATCGCCAACGCCTTGGGCGCCTGCCGCGCCCCCGACGGCATGCTCGCTGCGGAACTTGCCGCGGCGCTCGCCACCGAGTTGCCCCCATTCAAGCGCGACGGCGGCTTCGTGCGCGAAGGCTATGACGCGGGTCTCGATGAGACGCGACGCCTGCGCGACGAATCCCGACGTGTCGTCGCCGCGTTGCAGGCCCGTTACGCCGAGGAAACCGGCGTCCGCGGCCTGAAAATCCGCCACAACAACGTGCTCGGATATTTCGTCGAGGTGACGGCGCAGCACGGCGACAAGCTGACGGCGCCGCCGCATAGCGCGACATTCATTCACCGGCAGACGCTCGCCGGCCAGGTGCGCTTCACCTCGACCGAGCTCGGCGAACTGGAAACGAAAATCGCCAGCGCCGCCGACCGCGCGCTGGGCATCGAGCTCGACATCTTCGAGCGGCTATCGGCCGCAGTGACCGCGCAAAGCGCCGCGATCAAGCAATGCGCCGACGCCTTGGCCGCGCTCGACGTCGCTTCCGCCTTGGCCGCGCTCGCCGCCGAGCGCGATTACGCGCGGCCGGTCGTCGACATCGGTCTCGACTTTGTCATCGACGGCGGCCGCCATCCGGTCGTCGAACAGGCGCTGTCGCGCGACGGCACGCCTTTTGTCGCCAATCAATGCAACCTGTCGGCGCCCAAGGGCGACGACGCAGGCCGTATCTGGCTGATCACCGGTCCCAACATGGCCGGCAAGTCGACGTTTCTGCGGCAGAATGCGCTGATCGCCATCCTTGCCCAGATGGGCTCGTTCGTCCCCGCCAAGCATGCGCAAATCGGCATTGTCGACCGCCTTTTCTCGCGCGTCGGCGCGGCCGACGATCTTGCGCGCGGACGCTCGACCTTCATGGTCGAGATGGTGGAAACCGCCGCCATCCTCAATCAGGCGAGCGCGCGGTCGCTGGTGATCCTCGACGAGATCGGCCGCGGCACCGCGACCTTCGATGGACTGTCAATTGCCTGGGCGACCGTCGAGCATTTGCACGACGTCAACAAATGCCGCGCGCTATTTGCCACGCATTTTCACGAATTGACCGCGCTGTCAGCGCGGCTCGGCCGCCTGCACAACGCCACCGTCCGCGTGAAGGAATGGCAAGGCGAGGTGGTGTTCCTGCACGAGGTCGTCGCCGGTTCCGCAGACCGCTCCTACGGTATCCAGGTCGCCAAGCTCGCCGGCTTGCCGCCGCCCGTGATCGAGCGGGCAAAACTTGTGCTGGCGAAACTGGAACAGGAGGATCGCGCCAAGCCGAAAGGCTTCGAGGATCTGCCGCTGTTTGCCGCAGCGCCGGCTCCGGCGCACGCGGCGGAGGACGAAGCGTCTGCGGCGATGGCCCGTGCCATCGCCGCGCTTAATCCCGACGAGATGTCACCGCGTGAAGCGATGGACGCGCTTTACAAACTTAAAGCGACGTTCGCTGGACGTCCCAAAGACTAGGACGCTTTTTGCGCCGCATGGCGAACAGACTGAGCAGGCCGAATCCGCTGGCGAAAAGCGTCAACGTGGCGGGGATCGGCGTCTCCGGCGGCGGATTGTGGACCGGCGTCGTCGTCAGTTGAAAGCTGATTTTCGGAGTGATCGCCCAGTCCTCGGCGTCGCCCAGGATGATGCTGAGCGTATAGCCGTCGCTGAGATTAAGCACGAGCGGGTCGTTGCTCTTGTCCCAGGTGATGCAGTCGGTATCGCCGGCGCCACTGGCCAGCGCGCACGGGGTCAGCGGCGTGCCGCCATACTTGGCCTGATAGAGGCCGGTTTCACTGGTATCGCCGCTCAGCACAGTCACGTTCGTGAAGGCGAAGTTCACGGTGATCGTCCCCGACGCCGTATAATAAGTCCTATACGACCAGGTGTGCGTTCGGGAATTGTAAGTGCCTTCAACATCCGGAGTGCAAGTGGAGCCGCACGACGAGGTCGGGCTCGCGGTAAAGAAATTCACCGCGGTCGTCGGGTCGTTGGCATCGAGCGTGAGCTTTTCCGTAAAGGTCCGGACGCCTTTTACGGTCTTACCCAGCTTGTCGCTAAGCGTCGGCGCGTTACCCGCCGTCGCGTGATAGGAAAGTGTATAGCTGCCGTCGATTTCGACCGTGGTCGCGTACGCGTCCTGCCCAGCCACCAGAAAAACCGTCGCGGCAAAGGCAAGCAGCCCCCGCAAGCTCGCAGTCATCGAAAACCCCCAAACCAATTCGCCACGGTTCCAAGTGTTGGGCAATTGGAACCTATCCGTCAAGTAGGGGGCGGCTTTAAAGGGCTCCTCCTGTGGTCATATCCTAATCTGCTGTTATTGTTAGGGTTATAGGAGTTGGCCCGACCATGAATGTCGCCGACAGGGCACACGCGACCGCGCCGGCCGACGCCAAAAGCTGGCTGGAGAGCTTCGCGGCCGCCATCCAATCGGGGAATGCCGGCGCGGTTGCCGGCCTGTTCCAGCCGGACGGCCTGTGGCGCGATGTGCTCGCCTTCACCTGGACCATCGAGACCGCGGCCGGCCGGGCGGCGATCGAAGCAAGGCTGCAACAGACCCTCGCGCGCACCAAGCCGACGAATTTTCGCATTCCGCCGTCACGCACGCCGCCGCGCTGGGTCAGCCGCGCCGGAACCGAATGTATCGAGGCGATCTTCGCGTTCGAAACTGCCTTCGGACCTGCAAACGGCGTGTTGCGTCTCGTGCCCGACCCGCAGGGGCGCCTGCGCGCGTGGACGCTGAATACGAATTTGCACGAGTTGCGCGGTTATGAAGAGGCTTTCAAGACGCGCGATCCGGACGCCGACAACGCCACGCGCGACTTCGGCGCCGCCAACTGGCTCGACCGCCGCAACAAGACGCGCAGTTATGACGATCGCGATCCGGCCGTGCTGGTTGTCGGCGGCGGCCAGGCCGGACTCTCCATCGCCGCGCGCCTCACCCAGCTCGGCGTCGACACGCTGATCGTCGATCGGCACGGCCGCGTCGGCGACAACTGGCGCACGCGCTATCATTCGCTGACGCTGCACAATGAGATGCATGTCAATCACCTGCCCTATCTGCCGTTCCCGCCGACGTTTCCGACCTATATTCCGAAGGACAAGCTCGCCAACTGGTTCGAGTTTTACGTCGACGCGCTGGAATTGAATTTTTGGACCGGCACCGAGCTCGTTGCCGGCAGTTACGACAACGCGCGCCGGCAGTGGGCCATCACGCTTCGCCGCAGCGGCGGCACGGAGCGCGTCATGCACCCGCGTCATCTGATTTTCGCCACTGGCGTTTCCAGCATTCCGGTGACGCCGCAACTCCCGGGGCTCGGCGAATTTGCCGGCAAGACGGTTCACTCGGGCGCGTTCAAGAATGCCAGTGAGTGGAAAGGCCGCAAGGCGCTCGTCGTCGGCACCGGGACCAGCGGCCACGACGTCGCGCAAGAGCTGCATGCGCACGGCGCCGATGTCACCATGATTCAGCGCAGCAAGACCTATGTCGTCAGCCTGAAGGAGGCGCAGAGCGTCTACGCCATCTATTCCGAAGGCATCGCATTCGACGATTGCGATCTGCTGGCGACTTCGTTTCCTTATCCGGTACTGCGGCGCTCCTACCAGCTCTCGACGCAACGCGGGATCGAGGTGGACAAGGCGCTGATCGCCGCACTCGACGCGCGCGGTTTCCGGCAATGGGCGGGCGAGGACGCGACCGGATTCCAGATGATGTATCTGCGGCGCGGCGGCGGTTATTATTTCAACGTCGGCTGCTCCGAATTGATCGCGTCCGGCGCGGTGAAACTGCTGCAATACGCCGACATCGACCGCTTCGTCGCACAGGGCGCGAAATTAAAGGACGGAAAGGTGACCCCTGCCGAATTGCTGGTCTTGGCGACCGGCTACAAGAACCAGCAGGATACCGTGCGCGCTTTTCTCGGCGACGAGATCGCCGACAGGATCGGCCCGGTCTGGGGATTCGACGAGGGTGGCGAATTGCGCAACATGTGGCGGCGCACGCCGCAGCCGGGACTATGGTTCACGGCGGGCAGCCTCGCGCAATGCCGGATCTTCTCGCGCTATCTGGCGATCCAGATCAAGGCGCTGGAGGAAGGGCTACTGCACTAGCCCGCGCCTGCGCGCGAGCCACAAAGCCGCGTTCCAGGCAACGCAGATGACAAGCCCGATCAGGTAAGACCACCACACGCCGATCGGGACCGCGAGATAATGCACGGCGAGGAAACCCGGAATGAGGCCGATCAGCAGCGCCTGTAAATGCGTGGCAACGCTTCCCGCCGCTTTGCCGCCCACCCGTGAATGCAGGATGATGAAGAACGAGCTCATCGCCACGGGGAAAACGGCGAATACGCCGGACAAATAAGGCCCGATCGCTGTGCTCGCCGCAGTCACGACGATGACGCAAACCGTCACCACGCCAGCGCGCCAGGCAAGATCGCGATGCGTGACCTCGACTTTCGCTTTTGCCTTGCCCTCGCCGCGAAAGTGACGGCCGAGATAAATCGTCAACGGGAAGACGACGACCGCGAGCGCAAGCGCGCTAAGCGCCGTCCACGCCACCAGCCGCGAGAGAAACACGAGAACGACCCAGAGAACGAAAGCGCCGGAAAGGCTCGTCACAATGGAGCGCCACTGCGCCAGTGCCGCGTAGCTCAACGCAAACACGGCGCTGATCGTGACCGAGACCATGCTGCCGATGACGCTCGCGGCAATGAAAGCCGGCGGATGTTCGTATGCGAGAATGATGAGGGCCGCGCCGCCGGCCGTCGGCAGCGCGGCGATCAGCGCGCCGATGAACGGACCGCTGCGCTCGACCGCCACCGACGCAACTACGACGATGCCCGACGTCATGACGATTTTCAGCAGCAGTTCGAGGAGGAATATCGACGTGTGCGGCATTGGGGTCATCTCGCCGCCGCACGTTTACGTTCGACAAACATGAGGAAATTGCAGGCAACCGAGATCGCCAGCGCAAACGCCAGCGCCGGCAGCGATCCAAGTCGCACGGCCGTGAGCTCGAGCGCCACCAGCGCAAGGGCAAACCCGCCGAGCCCGATCACCGCATTGGCCATGACGGCCGCGGTCGCCGGCCCGCCGACCCTTGTGTGCAGGATAATCATGATGCTCGTGAGCACGATGGGGAACACCGCCAGACCGCCGCTGATGGCCGGGCCGACGCGGAAGCTCAGCGTCACCACGATGCCGACCAGCACCGCGACCATGCCGGCGCGCAGCACCAGGTCGTACCAGCGCGTGACGACGCGCGGCATCGGCGCGTGGCGCAACGGCGCCGACAACCAGAAACACAACCCGATCGCAACCACATTCCACAGAAACGCCTCCGGCAGCGCCCACGCAATAAGTCCGCTCGCCCAAACCAGAGCAAGCCAGATAAGGAACGCGCCGACGATACTGGCAACGAGCGAACGTCTCTGCGCGAGCAATGCGTAACTCACCGCATAGATCGCGTTGATCGGGCTGACGACCAGACTGCCGAGCGCACTTTGCGCGATGAAATGTGGGTCGTGATCGAGCGCGAGAAAGATATAGACCGGGCCGGCGCTGATCGGCAGCGTCGCCACCAGCCCGCCGATCATGGGCCCTGCGCGTTCCGCCGTGATCGTGGCCGCCAGCAGAAAGACGGCCGTCACGGCCATTTTGACGATCAGCGTGAAGGCAAACCAGAGATCGGGGGACATTATATTCTCTTGTCATGACCGGGCTTGTCCCGGCCATCCCCGCCTTTGCGACCGCTGCCAAGACGTGGATGCCCGGCGCAGGGCCGGGCACGACGACTTCCTACACCCGCGCCAATTTCACCTCAACCGGTGGGCCGCTCTTGATCGTCTGATAGACGACACAATAACGCTCGGTGAGCTTGAGCAATTGGTCGAGCTTGTCCTGCGGTGCGTCGGTGTCGAGATCGAAGTGCAGGCGGATTTGGGCAAAACCGACGGGTGCGTCTTTGGCGACGCCCAGCGTCCCACGAAAATCGAGCTCGCCTTCCGCCGAAACGCGGCCGGACTTCAACGGAATATCGAGCGCCGTGGCGACTGCCTTGACGGTGACGCCGGCGCAGGCAACCAGCGCTTCCAGCAGCATGTCGCCGGAGCATAATTCCAGACCGGAACCGCCGGTCGCCGGATGCAGACCGGCGGCGGCAATCGCGCGCCCGGTTTCCACCTTGCAGGCGATATTGCCGTCGTCGAGCGTGCCTTTGGCTTTCAGCGTCACGATACCGGCCTTCGGATCGTTTTTGTAACGCTCCTTGATCGGCGCCTGCATCGCGCGCAACGCACTGCCGTCCATTGCCTCACTCCTTTTACTCTTGCTCATTCGTCGTCCCGAGGTGCTCGCGCGCAGCGCGAGCCTCGAAGGATGCGCCCAGGGTGACGGGATTAAGACCTACGCCGGCGTCAGCACCACGCGGCCTGTGATTTTGCCCGCCCGCAGCTCGCCATGCACCGCGTTGACGTCCTCGAGCGGGCGCGTCGCGACCGGCACGTCCGGCATGCCTTTCGCGCGCACCAGTTCCATCAGCTCTTTCATCTCGTGCTGACTGCCGACATAGGAGCCCTGGATCGTGAGCGCGCGCATCGGGATCGGCGGCAGCGACACGGTCAGATCGCCACCGTAGAGGCCGACGATGATGTATTTCCCGCCCTTGACCAGACTGTCGTAGCCCATGCGCGCGGAAGCCGAGGAGCCGACCACGTCGATCACCGCCCAGGCCCCGGCGCCCTCATTGGTCGCCTTCATGATCTGCTGCACGGCGTCGGCCGCCTTGCCGTTTACCGTCGTTTTGGCGCCGGCTTTCATCGCGGCGGCAAGCTTTGTGTCGTCGATGTCGACGACGATGGCCGAATGCCCGCCCATCTTCTGATGCAAGGCAAGACACATGAGGCCGAGCCCGCCGGCGCCAATGATCACCGTCGGTTCGGTTTTCAGCGTCGGCACTTTCTTCAGCGCGCCATAGGTGGTCACGCCCGAGCAGGCGAGCGGCGCGGCGCGCTCCGGCGATAAATTGCCGATGTCGTGCAGATAGCGCGGGTGCGGCACAAGCATATGCGTGGCGTATCCGCCATTGCTGAACACGCCGAGGCTGCGCATGGCGCGGCATAGATTGTCGTCTCCGCGCAGGCAGGCGGCGCATGTACCGCAACCGATCCACGGATTGGCCAGCATGCGCTGCCCGACCTTGACACCTTTTGCCTCGGGGCCGAGCGCCAGCACCTCGCCGACATTCTCGTGACCGAGCGTGACCGGGAGTTTCATGCCACGGTCGGCGAGGCTCATTTTTTTGCCGCCGCCGAGATCGAAATAACCTTCGGCA
>Ga0134125_10006333_pt1 | contig 13407 bp, 15 predicted proteins | sample KB31751_FD_96464 | JGI IMG/M metagenome (GOLD analysis project Ga0134125, IMG submission 96464) | Terrestrial soil microbial communities with excess Nitrogen fertilizer from Kellogg Biological Station, Michigan, USA - KB3-175-1 | ecosystem: Environmental > Terrestrial > Soil > Unclassified ... | reverse complement strand
GGACAGCCGTGCTCGCGATCGCGCAGGCGCGCCATGATCGCGAGCAGCTCGGCGACCTTGTCGGTCACGCGCGCAGCCCGAGCCGCGCCAGCCAATCGACCGAGCTGTCGCCGATCGCCAGGAATTCGGGATTCAACAGCGATTCCCTGGTGTTGTAGCACAACGTGTTGCCCTGCAAATCCAGCACCGCGCCGCCGGCCTGCTCCAGCACGCATTGCGCGGCGGCCGTGTCCCACTCCGACGTCAGCCCGAGCCGCAGGTACAAATCGGCGTCGCCGCGCGCGACCATGCAGAACTTGATCGACGACCCGACCGAAACCAGTGCGTGCTCGCCGAGGTTCGCGAGGATCGCGGCTTGGCGATCGCTGCCGTGCGAGCGGCTGCCCGCCACCACCGGCACGATGGCCGCGGCACGCGTCGCGATCGGCTGCGGCAATGCGCCCGGCGCGTTTTCGAGGAACGCGCCGCCGCCCGCGACACCGTAATACAGCGCGCCCGTCACGGGCAGCAGCACCACGCCCAGCACCGGCGCGTGGTTCTCGATCAACGCGATGTTGACGGTGAACTCGCCGTTGCGCTTCACGAACTCGCGCGTGCCGTCCAGCGGATCGACCAGCCAGTAGCGGTCCCACGCGCGGCGCGTGTTCCAGTCGATGTGCTTGGATTCTTCGGACAGCACCGGGATGTCGGGTGTCAGCTCCTGCAGGCCGGCGACGATGATGCGGTGTGAGGCCATGTCGGCGGCGGTCAGCGGCGAATCGTCGGCCTTCTGCTCGACCGCGAAGCTGCCCGCATAGACTTCCAGGATGGCCGCGCCCGCGCGACGTGCGAGCCCGCAACTTGCGTGGGCAATGCGTTCCAATTCACTCATGGAGCGCGCTCGCTGCAGATGCAAGCATGTTGGTTCATCGCCGCGCTCCATGAGAAAGGGCATACCCCCACAACCCCGCCGAACCCCGAGGGGGTTCGGCCGCCCCCTTGACTCAAGGGGGCATCAATCGTTCTTCGAATCGTCATATCGATGGTTGAAACCTTCCCGCCAGATATTCACGCGCGATGAACAGCGCGGCGATCGAGCGGCCTTCCGAAACGTCGTCGCGCGCCAGCAAGGCATGCAGTTCGGACAATTTCCACGGCACCACTTCCGGCGGCTCGGGTTCGTCGCCGGGGCGATGTTGCGGATACAGATCCTCCGCCAGGATCACCTGCGCCTTGTGCGTCATGTACGCGGGCGAGAGTGACAACGTGGTCAGCGGCGTCAGTTTGCGCGCGCCGAAACCCACTTCTTCCTGCAGCTCGCGATCGGCGGCGTCGAGCGCGGTTTCGCCGCGGTCGATGCGCCCCTTGGGCACGCCGAGTTCGTAACGCGCGACGCCGGCGCCGTACTCGCGCACCAGCAGCACGGTGTCGGCATCGCGCATCGGCACGATGAACACGGCGCCCATGCCGGGCGCGGTCAACCGTTCGAACGTGCGGCGCGCGCCATTGGAGAACGCGAGGTCGACTTCCTCGACACGCAGGAAGCGGCTGTCGCGCGCGGCGCGCGTCGCGAGGATCTCGGGCGGACTGGGCATCCGTCGATTGTAATGGCAAGCAGGTTGCACCACTCCTGCGGAACCGCGGAGCCAAGGGAGCGAGGCGCGCCGTCTCCGCACATATTGGCCATGACGCCCGACTGCTAACATGCGCCCGCTACGCCTTTCCTGTCATGAGCGGAACGTCCCGCACCATCAGATTGGCCTCGATGCGCCCGTACGGTTGACGCCCTGGACCCATGCGCCTGAACAAGCACATCGCCGAAACCGGTTTCTGTTCGCGGCGCGAGGCGGACCGGTTGATTGCCGAGAAGCGGGTTGTCATCAATGGCAGGCCCGGCGGCATCGGCAGCCAGGTGGAAGCGGGCGATGCCGTGTTGATCGACGGCCAGGCACTGCCCGAGCGCCGCAATGCTGCGCCGGGACGCCGGCATGTCTACGTCGCGTTGTACAAGCCGGTGGGCATCACCTGCACGACCGAGCACGACGTCAAGGGCAACATTGTCGATTTCGTCGATCATCGCGATCGCATCTTCCCGATCGGCCGGCTGGACAAGGATTCCGAAGGCCTGATCCTGCTGACGAGCAACGGCGATATCGTCAACGAAATCCTGCGTTCGGAAAACGCGCACGAAAAGGAATACCTGGTCGGCGTGAACAAGGCGGTGACGCCGGAATTCCTGGGCGGCATGGCGCGTGGCGTGCGCGTGCACGGGCAATGGACGAAACCTTGCAAGACAACGCGCATCGCCAAGTTCGGATTCCGCATCGTGCTCACGCAGGGCCTGAACCGGCAGATTCGCCTGATGGCGGACGCCTTCGGCTACCGGGTCACCCAGTTGCGCCGCGTCCGCATCGTGAATATCAAGCTCGGCGCGCTGAAAGTGGGACAGTGGCGCAATCTCAGCGAACCGGAATTGCGCGGACTGCTGCCGGGGCGCACGCAATGGTAAGCAAGAACGACGTCCGATTCGCGCGTCAGGATGATGTCGAACGACAGAGTGCTGATCCACGCCGCGCGTAGCATGTGACTGCAAACCTTCCAGGCCGGAAACCGCCGCGATGCGCGTCTTTGTACTCAGGGCAAGATCGGCGCCGACCAACAGCCACGACCTCCTGGCTGCCGTCGGCAAGCAAGCCCATACCGAAATCCTCGCCCACACGCTGATGAATGCCATCTTCGTGGCGCAATCCCATCGTCCCGACGTCGTGGTCCATCTGGTCCTGGAAAGCAGCCAGGACTATTCGCGCATGCTCAGTTTCAACTCGAACGACATGCGCGACATCGGCGGCTTCCACGAGCAGGCGTTGCTCGGCAAGATCGCCAAGGCGCTGGATGCGTCGGCCGGAATGGGCAAGGAAGAATGCCGCGCGGTCGAGCCGGGCATCAGCGTGCGCACGCTCGGCTTCGACAAGCTGGTGCAGGAACTGGCTGTTGACCATCCACTGTTTGTCATGGACAGGAAAGGCGCGCCGATTCGCGACAAGACGTTTGCCGGCAGTCCCTGTTTCCTGCTGACCGACCATTTGCCGATGCCGAAGAAGAGCTTCAACGGCCTTGAACGATTGGGCGCGGAGAAAATCCGCCTGGGGCCGGTGACGCTGTTCGCCTCGCAGTGCGTCGTGCTGATACACAACGCGCTGGATATCGGAGAAGCTCCGGACAACCGCGATCCGTGAGATGCAAGTCCGGGCACAACCATGGCGGCGGCATCACCCCGACGACGCCGGCGGCGGCACGCTCGATGCCGACGCGGGCACCTTCACCTTCTTGCCCGTCAGCGTTTCCGCGGGCGGCATCGACAGGCGGATGTCGTTGTCGTTCTTCGGCGGCGGTTGCGGATCGTCGCCCTTGCAGCCCGCGAACAACGCCAGCGGCGACAGCGCGCAATGCAGCTTGATGCCGCCCGGCAGATGCACGGTCTTCTTCACCGTGGTCTTCTCGATCACCTTGTCGACCGCGCGTCCGATCGTCTTCTGGCCCAGGCTTTCCTTGTCGGGTGCCCAATCCTGGTTGAAACGCGTGGGCTTGTAGGGAAGCGGCGACTTGCCGCTGTAGATCTGCGATCCCTTGATCTCCGGCGCGCGATAGGCCGGCGCGGGGGCCGCGGTCGATGCGCCGGGCGGAATCTGGATCTGTCCGTTCGACCGGTACAACTCCAGCGCGGGTGTTTTCACGCCCTGCATCTGCGCCTGGATGGCGCCCTTCGCAGGCGCCTCGTGATGCACGGGCCGCGGCATCGGCGTCCGCGCGGGCGCGCCCTGCAATGGCGGGGGTGCCAGCAACGGTGGTGGCGGCGGCAGGTTCGCAGGAGGTTCGATCATCATCACGGCGATCACGTTGCTTTCGCCGTGACGGTGCGGTGATGGACGCAGGATGCGCCACGCCAGCCACACCAGCACGACGTGCGCCAGCAGCACCAGCGCAAGCAGTATCCACAAGGTGCGGCGGTCGCGCGTGGCCGGCGTGCGCTGCGTGAGCCGCACGTATGGCAGGCTGGAAAGTTCGGCGGCGGCGTCGCGGAAATCCCCGTGATCCGGGTATTCCGCCTGCACCTCGATTTCCATTCCATCGTTGCGGGGCATGCGACCGGCCGTTGCGCGCGCGACGTGCGCATTCAAGTGTACGGGATGCGCGGTGGCCGTCCGTTCGCGCGCCACCACGCGATTTCAGACCCTGTCGCCGGCCGCAGGTTCAACGGCGCTTGACCCTGTGCGCGAACTGGCGCAAGGTTTCATGCCTGCCGCCATCGGAAAGTGAGGTCAGCATGAGCGCCTACTCCACCGTGGACATCCGCAACGTGGCCCTGGCAGGCCACGCGGGCGCCGGCAAGACCAGCCTGTTCGAGGCCCTGCTTCAGGCCGGCGGCGCGATCCAGGCGGCGGGTACGATCGAACGCGGCAACACCGTGTCCGATTTCGACGATCAGGAAAAGGAACGCCAGCATTCCATCCATGCGTCGATTGCATCGGTCGATGTCGCGGGCTGCCACGTCAACCTGATCGACACGGCGGGCTACGCCGATTTCCGCGGCGAAACGCTGGGCGCGCTGGCCGCCGTGGAAACCTGCGCGGTGGTGGTCAACGCCACCAACGGCATCGAACACGGCACGCGCCGGCTGATGCATTACGCGAAACAGCGCGGCCTCGCGCGCATGCTCATCGTCAACCGCATCGACATGGAAGACATCGACCTCGCCGGATTGCTGGCTGCAGTGCGCGAGGAGTTCGGCACGGAGTGCCTGCCGGTGAACCTGCCGGCGGAACACGGCAGGAAGGTCGTCGATTGCTTCTTCGCACACGGCGGACAAAGCGATCTCGGTCCCGTCGCCGGCGCGCACCAGCAGATCATCGACCAGGTGGTCGAGATCAACGAGCGATTGATGGGCCGTTATCTCGAGGACGGCGAGGAAAAGCTTTCGCCCGAAGACCTGCACAACGCATTCGAACAATGCCTGCGCGAGGGCCATCTCGTGCCGATCTGTTTCACCTCCGCGCGCAGCGGTGCCGGCGTCGCGGAGTGGTTGCAGATTGCACGGAAATTGTTGCCGCATCCGGGCGAAGCCAACCCGCCACCCTTCATGAAAGGCGTGGGCGCCGACGCGAAGCCCGTCGAGGCGAAGCCCGATCCGCGCGCGCACGTGATCGCGGACGTATTCAAGATCATCAACGATCCGTTCGTCGGCAAGCTCGCGGTGTTCCGCGTGTGGCAGGGCACGGTGAAAAAGGATTCGCAACTCTTCATCGACGACGGCAGGAAACCTTTCAAGGTCGGCCATCTGCTGCGCCTGCAGGGCAAGGACCATATCGAGATCGAGCGGGCCATTCCCGGCGACATCGCCGGTGTCGCCAAGGTCGAGGAAATCCATTTCGATGCGGTGCTGCACGATTCGCACGACGAGGACGCGATCCGCCTGCAGCCGCTGGACTATCCGCTGTCGATGTTCGGGCTTGCGGTGGAACCGAAGCACAAGGGCCAGGACCAGAAGCTCGCGACCGCGCTGGCCAAGCTGGCGGAAGAAGACCCCTGCCTCAACGTGGAGCACAACAAGGAATTGAACGAGACCGTGGTGCGCGGGCTTTCCGACCTGCACCTGAAACTCACGCTGGCGCGCATGCAGGCGAAGTACGGCGTCGAAGTGGTCACGCACCCGCCGCGCATTGCCTATCGCGAAACCATCGGCGCGAGCGCGGAAGGCCACCATCGCCACAAGAAGCAGACCGGCGGCGCCGGGCAGTTCGGCGAAGTGTTCCTGCGCGTCGAACCGCTGCCGCGCGGCGCCGGCTTCGAGTTCAGCGACGAAAGCAAGGGCGGCGTGATTCCCAACCAGTACATCCCGGCGATCGAGAAAGGCGTGCGCCAGGTGCTCGACCACGGCGCGGTGGCGGGCTATCCGATGCAGGATGTGCGCGTGGTGGTGTTCGACGGCAAGTACCACCCGGTCGATTCCAAGGAAGTCGCGTTCGTGTCGGCCGGCAAGAAAGCGTTCCTCGACGCGATCGCGAAAGCGCGGCCGATCGTGCTGGAACCGATCGTCAACATGGACGTCAACGTGCCCGAGCAATACATGGGCGACGTCACCGGCGCGCTCGCGTCCAAGCGCGCGCGCATCAACGGCACCGATTCATTGCGCGGCGGCGTGCTGGTGATCAAGGCGCAGGCACCGCTGGCCGAAGTGGTCGATTACCAGACCGAATTGCGCTCGCTCACCGGCGGCGAAGGCCGTTTCGCGATGGAGCTGTCGCACTACGATCCGGTGCCCGCGCAAATCCAGAAACAGTTGACCGAAGCGTACAAGCCCAGAACGGAAGAAGACTGACACGGACGCCGTCCCGCAACATCACCCACGAGGAGAAACGTCATGTCACTCGCTTCGTTGTGGTTGCCGATCGTCCTGTCCGCCGTGTTCGTGTTCATCGCGAGCGCGCTGAACAACATGTTCCTGAAGTTCTGGCACACGCCCGATTACCGCAAGTTCGCCAACGAGGACGACGTCCGCGCGGCGATCCGCGCCGGCAATCCCGCGCCGGGCCAGTACGTGGTGCCATGGTGCGGGCCGGGCGCGATGAAGGATCCGGCGCTGAAGGAGAAGTTCGTGCAGGGACCGGTCGGCATGGTGATGCTTCGCCGCAGCGGCCCCATGAACATGGGCGCGCCGCTGTTCCAGTGGCTGCTGTTTTGCATCCTCGTTTCGCTGGTCGGCGCGTTCATCGCCGTGCACGCGGTGCCGCCCGGCGCGAATCACCATCTGGTCTTCCACGTCACCGCGCTGGCGGCGCTGCTCGGCTACGCATTCGGCGCGTTCCCGGACGCGATCTGGTGGGGTTTCCCGTGGAAAGTCGCGTTCAAGTACATCGTCGACGGCATCGTGTACGCGATCATCACGGGCGCGACCTTCGTCTGGCTGTGGCCGGCTGCCGCCTGAGCGGGTGAACGGGAAGCGCGGCCGCATACGAGCCGCGCTTGCTTCACGCGCCGGCGCTCAAGCCGCTTCGGCGCGGCGCTCCTGCAGCGCGCGGATCAGCGTCTGCGTGAACGCCGGAATGTCGTCGGGTTTGCGGCTGGTGATGAGGTTGCCGCTCTCGACCACTTCGCGGTCTTCCCACTCAGCGCCGGCGTTTTCCAGGTCGACCCGCAGCGACGGCCACGAGGTCATGTGCTTGCCGCGCACGAGATTCGCATTGATGAGCGTCCACGGCCCGTGGCAGATCGCCGCGACGGGCCTGCCGGTGCGGCCGAACTCGCGGACGAAGTCGATTGCTCTCTCGTGCAGGCGCAGCTTGTCGGGATTAATGACGCCGCCGGGCAATACCAGCGCGTCGTAATCGCCCGCGCGCGCCTTGTCGAGCGGCACGTCGACTTTCATTGATTCGCCCCACTCGCCGTGATTCCAGCCCTTGATCTGCTTGTCGTCGCCCGGCGCGATCACCTCCGTCGTGGCACCTGCCTCTTCCAGCAGTTGCTTGGGCTTCATCAACTCGGACTGCTCGAATCCGTTGGTGGCGAGAATCGCGATTTTGCAGCCCTTCAGTGCATCCTTGCTCATGCTGTTGCTCCGTGTCCAAACCGAACACGCAGTATGCCAATGCACGCGTGACAATCGTGTATCGTCCGCGTTGACCCTGCGTTAGCGCTTGGGCTGAAGCAGCGTTCCGGTGCAGCGTTTGGCGCCGCAGCGGCACGCCCAAAGTTTTTTCATCTTCAGGGTGTGCGGCACTTCCAGCACGATGCCGTAGTTGTAGGTGAGTTCCTCGCCGGCCTTGATCGCGCGCCGGCTCTCGATGATCACCTTGTCCTTGCGCGCGCCGTCGACTTCCTCGATGTAGGCGCGGCAGTTCGGCGCGCAGGAATGGTTGATCCAGCGCGCACTGTTGCCGTTCACGTTCGCGTCGACGATGTACTTGTCGTTCAGCGTGAACAGGAACGTGTGGCCGGTATCGGCGCCGTCGTCGTACAGCCGGTCGGCCTCGGCGTGCGTGATCAGGCGGCCCTTGTACTGGATCAGCACGGTGTGCGCGGGGATGTCGGTGGCAGCGTAAACACCGTTGCCGTGGATGGGCGAGCGGCGCACGATCAAGCGGCGTGTCATGGTGAACCTTCCAAAGGCAAACGCGTATGATGCCGTGACATGCAGGCCTTACACAATGGAGCTGCCATGACATTCAGGACCAAGCGCGTGACGGAACCACTCAGCAGGGCCGACGGCGCGCGCATCCTGATCGACCGCCTGTGGCCGCGCGGCCAATCGAAAGAGGCGTTGAAGCTGACCGCATGGGTGAAGGACATCGCGCCCAGCACCGGATTGCGCAAGTGGTTCGGCCACGATCCCGCGAAATGGGAAGAATTCCGCAAGCGCTACCGCGCCGAACTGGACGCCAATCCCGATGCGGTGGCGGAATTGCAGGGCTTGTTGAAGCAACACCCGGACGCGACACTGCTGTTCATGGCGCGCGACGAAAAGCACTGCAACGCGACGGTGCTGGCCGAGTACCTGCGCGAACACGCACCGCGCAAGCGCACGGAGGCGAGATCATGATGCGACGCGTGTTGCTCGGGTTCTGTCTGGCCGCCTTTCCGATCGCGGCGCTGGCCGCGCAAACCTTCACCCTCACCAGCCGCACACTGGCTGCGAACGGCAGCATGCCGCTCGCGAATGTCTATACGGAATGCGGCGGCGGCAACCAGTCACCGGAACTCATGTGGCACGATCCACCGCCACGGACAAAAAGTTTCGCCGTCACGATGTACGACCCCGATGCGAACGGCGGCTTCTGGCACTGGATCGCCTTCAACATCGCGATCGGCGCGCACGGCCTGAACGCGAACGCCGGTGCGCCGCGCAGCGGCAACGCGCCGGGCGACACGGAGCAGCTCGGGAATGATTTCGGCAATGCGGGTTATTCCGGCCCCTGCCCGCCGCCCGGCAAGCCGCACCACTACGTGATCACGGTATACGCGCTGGATGTTCCGACGCTCGGGCTCGCCGCGCATTTCAGCCGCACTGATGCGCTGGCGGCGATCAAGCAGCACACCCTCGCGAAAGCTACGCTGACGGTGACCTGGGGCCGCTGAGGCACCCGCTAGAATCGTCACGATCATGCGCGGGAGTCCCACCCACCATGCGACGAATCCCCGGAATGGCCGCGTGCCTGATGGCGGTGGTTGGCGTCCTCGCGCCCATCGCGGCAACCGCCGCACCGCCGACGATCTTCGCGGCCGCCAGCCTGCAACCGGCGCTCGACCAGATGGCGCAGGACGGATCGCTTGGCAGGCCCGCGCCGCGGCTGGTGTACGCCGCGTCATCGGCGCTGGCGTGGCAAATCGAGAACGGCGCGCCGGCCGACCTTTTCATTTCCGCCGACGAGCGCTGGATGGACGACGCGGCCATACATGATGCGGTCGTTCCGTCCACGCGCAGCGACTTGCTGGGCAATGCGCTGGTGCTGATCGCGCCGGCCGATTCGCACGCGATGGTCGATCTTGCGCAAGGCGCCGCGTCGTTTCTGGAAGCTCTGGGCCGTGACGGGCGCCTGGCGATTGCCCTGCCCGACTCCGTGCCCGCCGGCATCTACGCCAAGCAAGCGCTGACGAAACTCGGCATGTGGAACGCGCTCGAACCACGCATGGCGATGAGCCGCGACGTGCGCGCGGCGCTGAACCTGGTGGTGCTGCGGCAATGTCCCCTCGGCATCGTGTACCGATCGGACGCGGTTTCCGAACCGCGCGTGAAAGTGCTGGCGGCGTTTCCTGTGGCCAGCCACAAACCGATCGTGTATCCGGTCGCGATCGTGAAAGGCCACGACAATGCGACCACGCGGGCATTGCTGGTGGCGCTGGAATCCCCGAAAGCACGCGACGTGTTCCAGCATTGGGGGTTCGAGGTGTTGCGGGCAACCGATCAAAGGCAAAAGGCAGTCCGCCAAGAACGCGAAAGGCGCAAATAGAGCAAGAGAGGCTTGAACTCTGCTCGTCCACCCGCCGGGATCATGAGGCACCGGGTTCGGCTTTCGCCGGAATGACGAAAAGCGGATTCGCCAACGCACTCGCCGGAGCAAAAGACGACTTGCTGTTCTTCGCGTTCTTTGCGTCCTTTGCGGACAATGATTTTGCGGAGACTGGGTTTTATCGAGATACTCGCCCCATGTCCCTCCTGACCCAAGCCGAAACCGTCGCGCTGGCGCTGAGCTTCAAGATCGCGCTGGTCGGCGTGTTCTGTTCGCTGCCGGTCGCGATCGGTTGCGCGTGGCTGCTCGCCCGCAAACGTTTCTTCGGCAAGCCGCTGTTCGAAGGTTTGTTGCTGCTGCCCTTGATCCTGCCGCCGGTCGTCACCGGCTACATCCTGTTGATCATGTTCGGCCACCACGGCGCGATTGGACGCTGGCTCGATGCCGCGGGCCTGTCGATCGCGTTCCGCTGGACCGGCGCCGCGCTTGCGGCCGCGGTGATGGCGTTCCCGCTGCTGGTGGTGGCGCTGCGCAACGCGTTCGAATCGGTCGACCGCCGCCTCGAAAACGCGGCCGCGACGCTGGGCGCCGGCGCATGGCGCATCTTCTTCAGCGTCACCCTGCCGCTGTCGCTGCGCGGCCTGGTCGCGGGTCTTGCACTGGCATTCGCGCGCGCGTTCGGCGAGTTCGGCGCCACCATCACCTTCGTGTCGTCGATTCCCGGGCAGACGCGCACGCTGCCGATCGCGTTGTACGAATTGATTTCGACACCCGGCGGCGAAGGCGGCGCGCTGCGGCTGGCTCTCGTCGCGGTGATCGTCGCCCTGCTTGCCGGGTTGATCGCCGCGTTGATGTTGTTGCGCGGCGGTGAACGCGGTGCCGGAGCCGAGGCATGATCGAACTCGACCTCGCCCTGCAGCGCGGCGAATTTTCGCTGGAGCTCGCGCTGCAGTCGTCCGCGCGTGCGCTGGCGCTGTTCGGGCCTTCCGGCTGCGGCAAGACGTCCACCCTGCTCGCCATCGCGGGCCTGCTGCGGCCGCAACGCGGCCGCATCGCAATCAACGATCACGTCCTGTTCGACAGCCAGGCCGGCGTCGACGTGGCCACGGCGCGACGCGACCTCGGCGTGGTGTTCCAGGACGCACGCCTGTTTCCGCATCTCACCGTTCGGGAGAACCTGCGCTATGGCATGCCGCGCAGCGCGGCCTCGCAGGCGTACGACGATGTGGTGCAATTGCTGCAGCTCGCGGCCTTGCTCAAGCGCAGGCCCGGCCAGTTGTCCGGCGGACAAATCCGGCGCGTCGCGATCGGGCGCGCGTTGCTGCGCCAGCCGCACGCTTTGCTGCTGGACGAACCGCTGGCCAACCTGCACCGCGAGGCACGCGTGGAAGTGCTGGAACACCTGCACGGACTCAAGCGCGAATTCGCGCTGACGACGATCCTGGTCAGCCACCAGCCCGACGAAGTGATTGCGCTGGCCGATCAGGTCGCGCGCATCGAAGATGGCCGGCTTGTGGCGCTCGAAGATGTCGAAACCTTCCAGGCGTCGGCAAAGCCACCTGATGCGCCGCACCTGTGTGCGGCGGGTTAAAGTATCCGCCGGATTTTCGATTTTGCTTGTCATACCGGCGTAGGCCGGTATCCATTGAGGATGCGGAATCGTGCCTGAGCGCCACGATACAAAAGCACAATGGGCCCCGGCCTGCGCCGGGGCGACGATGACCTGGAGTTCTCCGTCGATTTGTTCTGTCCGAGGAGCCGGCCGATGACCACCCGTCCGTTGCACTTCTCCTTTCGCGCATGCTTCGCCGTCGCGCTGGCAAGCACCGTGCTGATGCTCGCCGGCTGCTTCGGCGCCGGCACCAAGCTGCAGCCACCCACTGCCAGCATCCAGCAGCTCACCGTCAACAGCGACGGCACGTGGGCCGCGGTGGTGCGCTTCCAGAATTACAGCTACGACACCGGCATGCATGTCTATGCCATCGACGCCGACCTCACGCTCAACGGCAAACCGACCAGTCACGTCGCGCTTTCGCCCGCGCTCGACGTTCCCGCGATGGACGCCGATATCGCGACGACGACATTCAAACCGGACGCTTCCGGCGCCGCCGCACTGACCGCCGCGAAACGCGATGCCATCCAGTACGAGTTGAAGGGGACGCTCTCGGTTGGCAAGGGCGAAAAGGGCAGCGCGCAGTCATTCAAGCTCGACGGCAAGGGTTACCTTTCGCCGGTGCCGGGCGTTTCGAACATTTGGCGTTGATTTGGATGAATCGCGCGCAGGCGCGCTCCTGCGAAACCTTCGGCAGGAGCCTGCCTGCAGGCGATTGCAATACAAGGGAGACTGCATGACCACGAACTACACCGCCCCGCTCGCCGACATCCGCTTCTGCCTCTACGACCTGCTGGATGTCGAAAAACTGTTCGCGAAGCTGCCCGGTTGCGAAGCCCTCAACCGCGAATTGATCGACGCGGTGCTGGACGAAGCCGCGAAATTCTCGCAAGCCGTGCTCGCGCCGCTCAATGAAACCGGCGACCAGGAAGGTTGCAAGTTCGACAAGAAAACCGGCAACGTGAAAACGCCCAAGGGTTTCAAGCACGCGTACGAACAATACGTCGAGGGTGGCTGGGCCGGCCTGACGGCGCCGGAATCGGCGGGCGGACAAGGGTTGCCGGAAACCATCGGCGCGCCGGTCAAGGAAATGATCGATTCGGCCAACCTCGCCTGGGGCACCTATCCCCTGCTTTCGCACGGCGCCACCGAAGCGCTGCGCGTGCACGGCGAGGACTGGCAAAAAGAAGCGTTCCTGAAACGCATCGCCTTGGGCGAGTGGACCGGCACGATGTGCCTGACCGAAGCGCACTGCGGTTCCGACCTCGGTCTTTTGAAAACGCGCGCCGAACCAAACGAGGATGGCAGTTACGCGATCGGCGGCACCAAGATTTTCATCACCGCGGGCGAACACGACTTCACCGACAACATCGTGCATCTGGTCCTCGCGCGCCTGCCGGATGCACCGAAAGGCGTGAAGGGCATCTCGCTGTTCATCGTGCCGAAGTTCAAGGTCGGCAAGGATGGTGCGAAGGGCGAACGCAATGGCGTGCGCTGCGGTTCCATCGAGCACAAGATGGGCCTGAAGGGTTCCGCGACCTGCGTGATGAATTTCGATGGCGCGCAGGGCTGGCTGATCGGCGAGCCCAACAAGGGCTTGAATGCGATGTTCACCATGATGAATACCGCGCGGCTCGCGGTCGGATTGCAAGGCCTCGCGCTCAGCGAACGCGCGTACCAGAACGCGCTGTCGTACGCGCGCGAACGCCTGCAGATGCGTGCGCTGTCGGGCGCGAAGTTTCCCGACAAGCCGGCCGATCCGCTGATCGTGCACGGCGATGTCCGCCGCATGCTGCTGACGCAAAAGGCGCTGAT
>Ga0134125_10006331_pt1 | contig 13408 bp, 17 predicted proteins | sample KB31751_FD_96464 | JGI IMG/M metagenome (GOLD analysis project Ga0134125, IMG submission 96464) | Terrestrial soil microbial communities with excess Nitrogen fertilizer from Kellogg Biological Station, Michigan, USA - KB3-175-1 | ecosystem: Environmental > Terrestrial > Soil > Unclassified ... | reverse complement strand
TATTGGTGGTAGCACTTAGAGAGCTCCTCGTCATTCCATGTAGTAAGTGATCACTGGTAACATGTACTGACAGTTGCTGCCGCGTGGTAATAGCTTATGGACTCGAGATCAGAAGGGCCATTGGGAAATAGATAAAAGCAGTAAGATATGATGAAACATGATGGGTGGAAGCATGACTATGTTCTCCTTATGTAGAATGTTTGGCCGCATCCTCGTGACCGCCCCGTGCGCTATCTTGCAGATAGACACACGTATGGTGTTACTAACGGCTGCGACAGGCCGTGCGCAGTGCGTTTTTCGCGTTAATTAAGTTGGCTCCCGAAGGGCGATCTGCTTAGCAGAGCCAGGGGCACAAGTACTTCTAACTAGCCGGCCCTAGTTGTATCTTCTGAGGGGCGTAGTATTAAGTGCGATTGGTAGAAGGTGCTAATAGATGGCTATGCGGATAGATCGGCATCTATCCGCATACTGTAGAGCCTACAGGAATAATGTCTGTTGGACGAGGGGAAGCTCTCGTCATATTTACCAGGCGAGATAAAAAGTGCCGGTCATTTTCCCGAGGTGGCCTAACGGGTATAGGATCAAGACGCTCCCATTGATCCGATGCGTTGATGCTTACTGCCCGTCAGGAAGGGACCATTATAAGAAGCGGTACCCCGAAGTAACGAGGCAACCTGGCAAGCCAGGCTTACACGCAATCACAATAAAGGGATGCCCAAACTTTGAAGAAACAAGGCGTTTTCTTCGATTTCTTCTTCAGTCACCGGATCTGGTCTGGGAACAGAAACGGCCAGCGCTCCGTATTCGTGGATCCACCAGCTGAGAAACCCACTTTCCTCATCATCGCTGCGCAGCACCGCGAGGGCGACCACAAGCCGACGGCATTCCTCGCAAGTGATCGATGGCGTTTTTCTTCGAGCGTTGGGTCTGTCTGTGGGACCGTGAGATGGGAGAAACTCTCCCTTTTTCGAATTGATTGTCGTACGAGACGAAGGCGACCGCTGCCGTTTGGCGAAGGCCCAAGTTGCGTATTTATCCAGCAAGTCGCTCAAAAAGTCTCGCTCTTCGCGATCCGTGCGTAAGACGTCAAGAGTAGTTTGCAGCAGGGCGAATTCTGCGGAGCTGACTGCTCCGAAGTCTACATCGAAATGGATGTGCATTGTTTTTCTCCTTAAAGCTTTGGGTCTGCTATGCCGACCACGTCCCAGTCATCCTTTGATGCAAAAGGGCAGGAGGTTCCGCGATCCACGAAGTTCCTCCCGCACACGAGGCTCGCAAACGTTGCTGTCCGGCAAGCGAAAAAAAGACACGTAACCATATGAAAAAATAGAGAAAAGTTTTTGTTGGATTGTTGTGACCGCTTTGAGGATGTCCGGTTTCTAGTTGAAACCGGGGACTCTAAAACGAAATCAGCCGGCACTGGCGTGGCGCACCGGAATGCTTCTGACGACAGCGAGTTCGAGTTCTTTAACCCTTTAACCAGGATAGGCAACTCTCGATAGCCTTGGACGCGGTTCCACCGGGACTCAGCCCATAGCAGAGCACTGGCGATCCAGCGCAAATACTGAGCGCCACCATACCAGCGCTTCACCTTGCGGCAAACCGTCTCCACGATCGAGAAGGCGGATTCGATCATGTTGGTAGAGGGCCAAGTTGGCGCGCAGCTTCGCCGGAATACGGAGCCGCTGCATGGTGAGCGTTTCCTCCATTCCTTCCTCCGGGCTGCGCGGCACGACAGCACCCGTGGTACGCCGTGGGCCTTACGGTTTCCCGTCAATAAGGTAAAACGGGGCCGACAATTGCATCAGCCAGCTTGCAAACAGCGGCTGGCTCCGGCCTCACCAGTGAAAAGTCCTACCCGGCACAATCCCGGCTTCATGACACTAACGTTTTGTCACTCATCTGTCGAGCACGAGTTGGCGTTCGGTGGGGACACGCTCGGCCTCTGTAGCAGGCTTTCTCCCTAAAAAACAACGAAACTTGCTATATTGGCTGTTTAAGAGTAAGTTCTTAAATGATCACCGAAGATCCCTACGAGAAGGGCTGTTCATTTTGACTGCTAAGGTTGAACAGGCTTTAAGGGCAGCCAAATACGCGTCCTTTGCAGATGCAAGGCTGCCCCATTTCGGGTATAGGTTACTGAAGAAGTGCCGCGTGCACCGGGGTTTTCCCGGTCGGATTTGGCTGAGATAGCCCTACATGGTGAACATCAAGCTTTTCCCAAACGGAAATCGCCTCTGCGCTCTGATCGGACCCGAGTTGCAAACTGGACTGGCCGGTTTCGGCAAAACGCCAGCGGAAGCATTGCGCGACCTCGCGCATGTAATCGAAACTCATCGGTTCGACTTTTCGAAAGCCGAAGCCGACCGGGCGAAACCGAAGCTTGAAATCGTGAAGTAACGCCGACCCAGGCGTGTTTACCGGCCGGTCGTTCTTTCCTCATTGCGTTTCGTGTTGCTCGACCACCCTCGGTGTCCGCTCCTTCCGGCATTCATAACCCTTGTTTATTGCGCATTGATCTTTCCCCCTTGAAGCGATAAGCACCTGTCCTTGTGTTGACTCAAACAACCCTGTCCCTTAATTCTCTGGCTCCCGTGTGCCCGAGGGACGCAGAGAAGGGGTCAAACTTTAGTCTCAATCGGCGGCAACTGGCGAACTCTGTTCTCGAAGGTCCGCGGGGAAAGATGAGCACTTCTTCGTTGTCCCACCGTACGCGCACAAGCCGGTCGGTATCGCGAAAACCTTCTACAAGTACCACCGCATTTTCGGGAATCGTCGTGCAGCCAGGCTCCCCGTCGCTGTGTGGCGTATGGCCATTGTGGAGCGTGTGAGGCGGAACCGTTGGCCAACCATCATGGCATGCTCCTCCAGATAGCTTGGTAGTTAGGTGTAGTTTAGGCGCTTTCCGTTCAGTTAACAACTGGGGGATTGCGCGGTTCGTACGCCTGCGCGCGGAGGTAATTTTACCTGGTCAGTGAATCACGTAAACCGTTAAGGGCGTCTCGTGCGGCATCAATGGTCTTCGCGGCCCGATCCGAAATCTCCAATTGGTAGATGCAGACGCAGGAGGGCCTGGCTACCGGAGTCAGGTACTTTCGAGTCAGCGCGACAACCTCCGTTGTAAAGTGATTCGAACGAGGTGATGATCGCAGTGAATTCGAATTGGCAAGCTTTACCGCATACCCCTCGTCAAGATTGGCTGAGAGGATTGGGAGCAGCGATATACCACATGCGAATCGCACTCTATTCCAGGGAAACCGGTGCGCCGGTTACGCTTAATCGAATCGCACAGGGCGCAGAACAGCGAATGACATTTAGAAAGAAGGCTATTGTTGTGGCGGCAGAGCAGTTCTTTTCCGACAGCAAACCGTTGCCAGATGGCATGTATTTCGAGGACGGCGAGTACTGGGTCATGACCATCGAGGGTCCGCTTCGCGTCTCGCCTGGGGACTGGATCATTACAGGCGTGAACGGCGAGAAATACCCGTGCAAGCCGGATATCTTTAAGCAGACGTACGAACCGGAACTGCGCTTGGATTGATCGAATCCGCTTCCCGCACGCCATCACGGTGCCGCTTCGGAATCTGCCCGATGGTCATCGCTTCTTTGGGAGAGAGAACCGCCGTGATTTAGGCCCGCCATGCAGCCAAGCACCCCCCAGAGAAGGCCGGTTCCAATACACTTGGAGTCCGTGGTCACCACGAACTTCCGCCGCCGCAGGCAAAGCAGATTATCCGCGCGCAGGGGCGGATACCCGTTTATGGTTCACTTCCCACCCCGGCGCTTCAGTCCGGCGGTGATCCGCGGGCATCCGTAATATGGGTATTCCATGGCGATCTTCTGGATATCGCCTTGGAGATCCAGATCGTCTTCCGGCGTTTCGGCCTTCGAATCGCAACGGAAGAAACCGCCCGGCTCACATGTCCCAGATCGCACGTTCGCAACACTGCCGTTTCATGGCCCTCTTCGTCTGGCTTTGCATGTGCCGGTAGATCGCGGTCTTCCAGTCAGTACCTGCAGCATCCGCTGCTCTTCGAGTTTCCGCAAGCACCCCTTCAAAAATCGATCTCCACCGCCTGTCATCCGACCTTACGCTCCAAATGAGCCACTTTGGTCTCATCCCAGTGCCGCTTCCCCATCCCAGGAAACGCATTGCCGGTCCGTGGCGAAATTCCTTTCGCCAGCGGTGTAGCAGATTCGGGTTGAGTTGGAAAGCCCGGGTCACCTCAGCGGCCGAGGACCCATCTCCAGCTTCTGAATCGCAGCTACTTTCATTTCCCTTGTGAACTTCCGTTGAGACAATCCCATGAGTCAAATTCTCCATTTGATGATTTTTGACTCTCCAACTGGTTGTCTCGATTTAAGGGACAAGTCCAATTTCCGCCCACAGCAGTGGTGATTATCCGTGCTGGAATTCACCAGGCGGGTTGTTCCGCATTCCGCGAGCTATGAAAAGTTTCGTGGAATATCGAGGTTGGTAGATGGGGAGAGTAATACAGCGATTCCCTTATCTATGTATTTGCCTAAAAGCGCGATATGTTTAGCAGATTGCGGAGGGAATGCCTGTGACGTTCGAACAACATGAACATCGTCAAACGAATGGCGAAAAAGCGTTGATTGAAACTAGTGCTTTCAAAAAGCACCGGGCATGCGCTTGAGCGGTTTTCGTCCGTAGAGTAGCCCGGCGAAGCGCCAATCATAATCATCCATGAGTTCAACGGTCGTTGCTGCCGGATCAGGCATTCCGAGTGGCCCGTCGGATCGGCAAAACCCTAGGCGTGCCTCGAGACTGATCCGCAAAATGCGGGGAGGAGCCCAGGCTCATCTTGTAGAAGCCGAAAGCGGCGAGAATTACGTTTTAAAATCCAGCAACAATCCCCAGCACCGACGCATTCTGACGAACGAATGGCTCTCGTGTGCGATTCTGCGTTACCTGCAGATATTCGTTCCGGATACTGCGCTGATCGAATTAACACCCGAGTTCATCCGGGATAACCCGGAGCTATATATCTCAACAGGCTCAAAACGTAAGGCGATTCCACCAGGTATTCATTTCGGCTCACGGCTCTATGTCAATCCGGACCGGGCGGCGATATTCGATTTTGTGCCCGATGGCATCTTGACCAAATTGCAGAACCGGAGGGACTTTTTGGGAACTCTCGTTTTCGACAAATGGGTGGGCAACGCGGATTCGCGGCAGGCCGTTTTCTTTCGAACACGAACAGACCGAGCACCCAAAGCTGGATTGTTCGCTCAGATGATCGACCATGGGTTCGCATTCAATGGGCCGCACTGGACCTTTTGCGATTCACCGCTTCATGGCACCTATTTTCGGACGTCGGTTTACGACGAAATACGCTCGCTGGATTCTTTCCAGCCTTGGCTGGACATTGTGGAGCACTTTCCGGTGGAAGTGATCGAGCGCGCACTGAAAGAAATCCCGCCGGATTGGCTACAGGGAGATGAGCATGAGCTGGAAGCGATGCTCGAAAAATTGATTATACGGCGCTCCCGCGTATGTGCACTTATCAACGAAATACGTCACAACCGTCCGCCTGTGTTCGCCAATTGGAAACTTTCCAATCACACCTCGCTGAGTCGCTGAGAGTGGACTCGGCAATCTGTTCCTTAGGCTTCCCGAACGCACGTGATTCGAGACCAACTGCCGTTGATAAAGCCTCGACGGCTCCGAAGCGGTTTTGGAGGATCGCGACCCGCAAGTATCGATTGGGTCACATAAACTAACGCCGGGTCGGTCTTCTCATTCGGCGGTTACACCGTACCCGCAGCCAGAAGAACTCGTCAGTGAAAAACGGATGCGTTCTATTCGGCCGCCCACGAAAAGGCGCATCCTCCCAATCGCCTTGATGTCTTCAGGGAACGATCCGCCCATCATGATCCACCGGCGCACTCAAAATGCTAGAAGATCCAGCTTGAGAATTCGATTCCTGGCAGGCTACTCCTACGATAACCAATGAAGAAACTCCTACTACTACTACTCGGCATAGTGCCCCTCGCCGCCTTTTCTCAAACTGTCAAATCGAGTCCAAACCTCTTAAACAGTGGTGAAAACATCTTCACTGCCGCACCCGGGGATTTATTTTCAGCGCCCTTTGGAGCAACGGGAGACTGTAAAACAGATGATTGGCGGGCGCTGCAATTCGCACTGAGTCAGCACAAAGCTGTCTATCTTCCAAAGCCACCCGGAGGGTGCTATTTGGTCTCGAAAACGCTGACCCTTCAAGCGGGCGATTATCTCTATGGCTTCTCCGCCAATAACCCAAATCCCGGTGATCCCGGCGCAGGCGTCGTTATTCGGCTCGCCCCCAACGCCAACGTGCCGTTAATTCGGACCTATACGGCCGGGACTACTGACGGCAACGAGTATATGGCTATCGAAAATGTTGTCTTCGACGGAGCCGGGCCCTCGCAGACCCAGGAATTGCAGAACGAAGCGCTAGTAGACTTTCGGAACACGTTCATTGGCTGCTTTCTCCGCCATATTCTAATTATCAATTCTTTTGGCCCGGGCTTGTACACAGGAGATAACGGCGGGGATCTGCGGATGGACACCGTTTGGATTACAAATGCCTCAACGAGCACGTATTCGTGGATTCACAATCCCACGAAGCCCGGCTTTGGGACCCTGAATACCGACCAGGTCTTCGTAGAAAACCAATCCCTGCCTAAGGGAGGACGCTACCAGCCCATCATTTACGGGGATCCCACGAGCTATAGTCACGCGATCTTTATCAACGGCGTTCAGGTGGGCGTATTGAAAACGACACACTGCGAATCTGCGCTGACGTGCGTGGATTTTGCCTCGGTACAATCGCTAAACCTCCTCGGTATCAGCGCCACTCGGCTTGGCAATCCCACATCCTCGGACCCAACGAATCAGTATTTGATACGGATGCTGGATACAAATAGCTATCAGTTTGAATTCCACGAGGCGTCTTTCGATCAGGAAGGTAGTAATCTGAATGGATCTTCATTTCCTAACGCGCGAGTGTTTGGGCTGGCGGCGGGACTTACGACAAATGACTGGTTCCAAACACAGCCAGGAAGGAACCTCTGGTCCGCATACACGCAAGGGGAGTTCTTCTCCCAAGGTGGCGCCCCCTATCTTGGTGAGCGTCCCATCGTCGGAAACGAATTATGGCTTCAGAAGATTGGTCAATACTCTCCCAACGGTGTCAAAATTTGGGATGAGGTCGGCGCGCCGAATGGTACGTACGCCTACGCACAGCGCGACGGCTCCAGGTTTCGTTTCGGATTCAGCCCTGGGCCGTGGGATGCCAGTGAGGAGAATCTTTTACAGATCAATTGGTATGGCCTAAACAACCCCGCGAATAACGTAGAGATGCCTGAACGGGTAATCACGGGGAGTTCGGGCAACACCGACCTAGCGGGCGAGCTGCAACTCTCTGGTGCACAAACAGCTTCTTACCAATTCAGCGGCTTCTTCTCGACCCATCCCGAGTGCTCCGTTACCCCGCAATTCGATATCGGTGCGGGCAATAGGTGGTGGGTTAGCTATGTCGGCTCAAGCTCTTTCACGGTTAACTTCGCGAACGCTGTATCGGGCTCAATCTCATATCTCTGCGTAGGCCGCCAGTAATGGCAGCCTAGGTTTCAAAGTTGGTTGCCTCTGCCGTTATGGTGCAGCCCGTATCCCATCGATGACCATGGCAGCGCTCCGCGAAGCCGCGATGGGCAGTCGGCACAATATCAGTGCGGCCAGTTCTTCGCGGCGCTGGTTGCCCTGGGACGGAATCTTCAGATTCTCAGTCAATCTTGACATGCCATTAGGCGATGTGGTTTGATCGGTCGAAGGAATAACCGGCGCCTTCGCCTGGCCGGCACCGGCAGCGATGCGGCAGAGCATCGCTAGAGCACACCCCTTGTCCAATCAGATAGGAGAAAACTTGAAAGTTGGTTACTTTTTAGCCCTCGCTCTGCTTCTCGTAGGCTCGACGAAAGCCGATAGCCTATCAGTGAGTGTTGCCACCTCACGTCCGGACATGTCGACATGGTCTTACACGGTCACGAACAACCAGCCGCTCGGTGATCCCGATTACGTGTTTGGCTTTTACGTCGCAGTCAATGCCGCATTGGATGGGATTGCAACTCCTCAAGGATGGATCGCACAAACCGACGGTTACAACTACGTATTCTGGTCCAGCACGGGATCTGCCCCTTATGGAACCGATATCGCGCCGGGGACCTCGGTGACGGGCTTTTCCGTTTCCGCCGATGCCAGCTCCGGGTTGTCGCAAGCTGCAACGTACGGCTGGAATCATGGGAGTGACGAACCAGGGCCCATCTCGTACGTCACCGTGGATGCTCCCGTAGCACCGGCATCTCCTGAGCCCTCGACGCTGCTTCTGTGTGGAATTCCGCTGATGATGTTGTTTCCGTACATCATAAAACGCAAGAGGGGTTCGCCCCGGACGAAGTTTCACAACGCCAAAGCTCCTCATGTCTACTGAGCCCGCATATCGACCCTGGTTTAGACCCGCTGCTGATGTGAGAGATGCCACAATGCCTGTTCTGCCCTCGGTGAATTGCAAAACTCACGTCTGACGCCGGCCGCTCACAAAAACATCGGCTCCATCAAGCCCTCTTGTAGGATCATTTCCGGCCACTTCGCGAAATCAATCACAGAAGCCGCTTGCAAAATTAAATGCTCGGAGGGCAAGGGTACTGCGCAATGACCGGCAATTGCGCTGTCTATGCGGCTGGAACAGCGTGCAGCGGATCCCGCATGAATCAATCGACATTCTCACGGGAGTTCGCCGAATTCGCTGAAACCGAACTGCCCCAGCGGCTGTACGAAGCACTGATCGAGGCCACGCAGAAAGATCGCCTCATCGGGCACATAGCACGTGATTCGAGCGCGATTGAATCGCGGGAACGCTTTCCAGAAAATCCTCCGCCGAAGCCGGCGCGGAAGCATTACAAGAGGGGTCCCAAACCCAAGCGCAGCACACCCGGCTCGCCGCGCAGCCGCATCGAAGAGCAGCGCCGCCTGGCGGTACCCGAGATGCTGGCCGGCTTGCCGCGCCACTGCAGCCTGGGCGTGAAGAAGAGCAGCAAAGGTCATCAGCAATACTGGCGCGGTTACAAATTACATCTGGATGTGGCCGATGGAAAAATCCCGATTACGGCCCTGCTGACCGGAGCCTGCGTACATGATTCGCAAGTGGCCGTTCCATTGATCACGTTGACTTCGCAACGCGTGACTTAGCTTGTATGACTTAATGGACGCCGCCTACGATGCCCGCCAGATCGATGCTCATAGCAGATCTCTTGGACATGTTCCGTTGATTGCGCCCAACGGCGCCACCGTCCCCATCCCCAAACGCCGGCAGGACAGCTTACGGCACTATGACAAAAGGCGCAAAATGCCCACCCGCCGAAGAACAGCGATTTGGGTTGCGAACCATGGTCGAGCGTGTGTACAGCCGCTTGAAAGACGAGTTCGGGGCGCGCTTCATCCGGGTGCGCAAGCCAGTAGAATTATGGCGCATCTGATGTTCGGCGTACTCGCCCTCACCGTCGATCAACTGCTCAAACTCACTGGCTAGCTCCGCCTTCTTCCCGAAACCAGCGCGCCGACAGCACCGCAGCCGCGGCGTGTCCAGTTTCTCCTTCACGCAAACTCGCGCCCACCTCGGGCCAGTTGCAGTAGCTCACAGCCATTCTCCTCCTGTCAACACCCCGGCCCGCCTATTTTCCGAGCATTTTGCAAGTGGGTCACAAAAGTACGAAAAAAAATATGTTCAATGTACACAGAAACTTACGCCAGGAATGTGAGCCTGCAATAGACATCGCCAGCCTAGAGTTGTGTGTGAAAGAGAGTTTGGGCCGCCGCCTATCGAAAACGCATATCGGCGGAGTGTCGAAGCGGCTCTTTTCTTTCGAACTTAGCGATTAAAAACCAACTCGAAGGAAAAACAGATATGAAACATACGATTTCAGCCACGAGCAAGAAACGAAGTATACGCAGGATTCCGAGAAAGGAGACGAGCAATACCGGAAGGTGTTATGTGCATGCATTACGGGCGGTATCAGAGCTTCAGATTGGCCGATGCTCATCATTGAGCTGTACATCGGGCCCGCTGCCCGATCGTTTTGCGCAGCGAAACGCGCTTGACATTGCTGCGGGCGTGAGTGTTGAAAATGCGGATTTCAATTCGTGGCTGCGTACTTTTGGCACTCATGCCCTCTTCTCCGCAGGAGATGCATTGTGCCCGATTTTTCCGAATCGGCCAGCGCCGGCGACAGAAGCTGAACTCGTTTCGATCGAAGCTGAATTTAACCGCCGTTACCCCGAGGCCGTGGCTATTCGTAAACATCGAAAGTGTCCGCACACCAACTTGGACCAGTTCGACACCACGACAGAGGTCCCATCGTAAGCTACCTTTTGCGCCATGATTCTACTAGGAATAATAATTCTCGTGCATGAGCTGGGCCACTTTTGGGCAGCTCTTGCGATTGGTGTCAAGGTGGAGACATTCAGCATTGGCTTTGGACCGAGGCTCTTCGGGATCAGATGCGGCAAGACCGATTTTCGCTTGTCGGCCATTCCGTTTGGTGGATACATTCGCACCATCGGCGATGAGCCCGGACGCGAAAGGGCAGCGGAGCCACGGTCCTTGCAATCGAAAGCCAGATGGCAACGCGCAGTGGTCATCATAGCTGGACCGATGATGAATGTCATGCTCGCTATCGGGATTGTAGCGGGTCTTTACATGTGCGGGTTGTCCGAACAAGTGGACACCACAGATCCGATCATCGCATCCATCAAAGTTAATTCACCGGCGGCGCAAGCAGGGCTTCAGCCCGGAGACCGCATTGTGCAATTTCACGGTAAACGAGACCCCAACTGGGATTTCGTCCTGATGCAAGAGGCGCTGAACGCAAATCATCGGATCGAGGGTATCGTCGAGCGGCATAGTCAGCGTATCCTATTCGCGATTACACCCCGCATGGACGATATGCAGGGTATTGGTATCGCAGGTTGGAGCGGTGAACAGAATGTACGGGTGGGAGCGCTAGGACAAGGCTCTCCCGCGTTAAGGGCTGGGTTGCGAACCGGAGATTTTGTATTGACCGCGAATGGAAAGCGAGTGGCTTCGCCTTCCACCATCCAAGAAGTGGTCGTCCGCTCCGGCGGTCGCCCGCTGAATTTCCAACTGATGCGCAATGGCCATCACGAAACTGTAACCGTCACTCCGGTGGCCAGCAATGACCCGAAAATGCCGTGGCGAATTGGTATCAGCTTCAAAATGCCCGCTGACGCAGCGAAGCTGGGATTGGGACCGGCCCTCGAGCAGTCGCTATCTTTGAACAAGCAAAGCGCGCTGATGGTGTTTCAATGCTTGGGAGCAATGGTTGAAAAGCGTATCTCACCAAGGTCGCTATCGGGACCGATAGGACTCGCGCAACTGTCGCGGGATGCAGCGCAGGCGGGTACCAGTACGTATCTGTCTTTCATGGCCTTAGTGAGCCTGCAGTTAGCGATATTCAATCTCTTGCCCATTCCCATTCTAGATGGAGGGACGCTGCTGATGTTGATCATCGAAATGCTGCTCCAGCGTGACATCAGCCGTCACGTGAAAGACGTAATCTTTAAAGTTGCATGCATCTTCCTGATACCGGTCGTCGTCTTTGTGATTCACAACGACATTAGTAGGCTTCTCACGAGAACCTGAGCTTGGGCAGGTTGTACTTTTGCGACTGTCGCCGCACCGCTGCTGGCACTCGGCGCTGGTCTGTCTCGTTCCGGCCAAATGCAGCCATGTTTTCTGTACGACCGCAACTATCGCGATGGCAAGATCGAGCTACTGCCCGGTCGCTCTTCCGGTGTTTTCATCCGCTTATTCAAGAGGCGTTCCGATCGGATGGTTGCGCGATGTGGAAAGGCTGAACGGAGATCTAGTAGGCGAGGTGATGGATTCACGCGAGTTCCTGTTCCGGGCGGAAAGGAATGCTCTGGCGGCGGTCAGGCCGGTACCGATGGATTTGCGGCACGGTAACTGTTTTTATTGTGGCGCGAGTGTGAAACGGGGCCGTGGACAGGTCGATCATTTGCACTCCTTGACCGAGTACCCGATTGATCTCGGCCACAATTTCGTGGTGTGAGAGAGCAGATGCAAGGGCAGGAAACGCCGCGGACGCCGCATATCGCTCATCTTGCCAAATGGAGCGAGAGAAATCGAGAGATGCGGGTGAGATCGCAACAGCCTTAAAGGATCAGCTTCCGTACGATCTCGCCTGTACGAACATTATTCTAATGGGCTTACAACCAAACCGAGGATGTGCATTGCCTGACATGGTTCCGCGGCGATGAATCGCTCGCATTGTCGCCGCTTAGTGGCGTCGATATTTCAGCAGACCAGCTTACCCGGCGATTACGCTGATCATGAGATCATCAGACACTCGCATTGAGCTTCGGCAGCCTCTTGATCCGCTTCCAGCCTTCGCCTGCATCAACCGGCTCGACTGTGATCTCGTCGAAGTAGGCATCGAGTACGGCAGCACGCTCTTGTGCCAAAGGCGGCGAACAGTAATCTTCCTCCTCCCAAATCGCGTTTCCGTCCGGCTGGGTACGAGCTTCGGTAAGCGAGTACGTCAGAGCCTTTCCAAATGGGCGCAGGTCAATGAAGGCGTTTTCTCCCAATTGAGTATGCAATTCGGCCAGCCGCTCTGGCTTCGGTTTTGCGCGAACGAGATAGTAAGCCATTCGATAGCGTACCCCTGATTACCAGCACGGGAGAAGGCTGATTACTTTGCCTGGGCCATACCGACCCAGGACTTATCGTCGCATACGCACCTTTTACCGCGCTGCTCAGAACCCGAGTAGAGTTCCTGTACATGAGGTCCTCGTTGTTATCGAACACGGCGACCTTGTTCCCGTGCACGAACGGTGTCGTGGATTGATAGCTCGTGTCATGACTCAAACGTTCTGCGGGCTAGTGCCACCCGTGAATGCCAAGGGACCCTTCATATCGCTGCCCGCAGGATCCCCCCAAAGCTGGGTAGCCGCACTTCCCCTAATGAATACGCGCGCTTTGGGGGCTGGCGCTGCCAACGCAGCGATTGCAATGGCGCTGAGCACGCTAGTCCAGCTTTGATATTTGTCGTCGAAGCAGGATTGCTCGTTGCAAACTTCCAAACTTCCCGGGGCGATGCTCTCCCGATCGTCCAGCTTTTCTGGTTCTTCAGACGGCAGTGTCAATTGACGAGTTACAACCTGCTACGGCGCTGTGCTCTGGGCCGAAAAAGTGCTCCTGCATCTGACGAACAGGAGAGAATTCCATCCCGGTCGCAACATTATGTTGATGGCAATCGCGTCTGAACTCCGCGGGAAGGCGCTTATCGAAATCTCGGCCAATGAGCC
>Ga0134125_10006330_pt1 | contig 13408 bp, 10 predicted proteins | sample KB31751_FD_96464 | JGI IMG/M metagenome (GOLD analysis project Ga0134125, IMG submission 96464) | Terrestrial soil microbial communities with excess Nitrogen fertilizer from Kellogg Biological Station, Michigan, USA - KB3-175-1 | ecosystem: Environmental > Terrestrial > Soil > Unclassified ... | reverse complement strand
GTTCACTGCCCGCTTGGCAACAACATCCCGGACTGGCTGATGATGACCGCCGAGGGGCGGCTCAAAGAGGCTTATGAGCTGGCGGCAAGCACCAATTCGATGCCCGAGGTCTGCGGCCGCATCTGTCCGCAGGACCGGCTCTGCGAGGGCAATTGCGTCATCGAGCCGGGCTTTGGCTCGGTCAGCATCGGTGCGGTGGAAAAATTCATCACCGAAACGGCTTTCGCCGAGGGCTGGGTCACGCCGCCCAAGCCGAAGGGCGAGCGGGCGCAATCGGTCGGCATCATCGGCGCCGGTCCCGCCGGGCTCGCGGCGGCCGAGCAGCTGCGCCGCCGCGGCTATCAAATCCATGTCTACGACCGCTACGACCGCGCGGGCGGGCTGCTGATTTACGGCATTCCCAATTTCAAGCTCGACAAGCAGGTGGTGGCGCGTCGCCAGGCGCTGCTCGATGCGGGGGGCGTGCGCTTCCATTTCGGTGTAGCGGTCGGCGAGACGCCGACGCTCGCCGAGCTCCGGGCGCGCCATGACGCGTTGCTCATCGCCACCGGCGTCTATAAGGCGCGAGAGCTCGCCTGTCCGGGAGCCGGGCCGGGCAGCGTCGTGCCGGCGCTGGACTATCTCATCGCCTCGAACCGTAAAGGGCTCGGCGACGCCGTTACCGATTTCGACAGCGGCGCGCTCGATGCTCGCGGCAAGCGGGTCGTCGTGATCGGCGGCGGCGACACGGCGATGGATTGCGTGCGCACCGCGGTCCGCCAGGGGGCGATGTCAGTGCGCTGCCTTTATCGACGCGATCGGCAGAATATGCCGGGCTCGCAGCGCGAGGTGCAGCATGCCGAGGAGGAGGGCGTCGAGTTCCTCTGGCTGGCGGCACCCGAGGCGATCGACGGCGATGCCCCGGCGCGTCGCCTGCTTGCGCATCGCATGCATCTCGGCGTCGCCGATGCCAGCGGACGTCAGGCGCCGCAGCCTCTGCCCGGTAGCCGCTTCGAGATCGCCGCCGATCTCGTCATCGCCGCTCTCGGGTTCGATCCCGAGGATCTGCCGGTTCTCTTCGGCGCGCCCGAGCTGGCGGTGACGCGGCGCGGCACGCTCAAGATCGACCAGCGCAGCATGATGACCGTGATCGACGGCGTCTTCGCCGCGGGCGACATCGTGCGCGGTGCTTCGCTGGTTGTCTGGGCCATCCGCGATGGGCGCGACGTGGCCGAGCAGATGCATCTTTATCTGGCGGCAAAGGCGGCGCAGCCCGCCGCCATCGCGGCCGAGTGAGGGCGATGCTGAGGCTCCACGACTACCGGTTCTCGGGCAATGGCTACAAGGTGCGGCTGTTGCTGAGCTTGCTCGGTCTCACCTTCGAGCGGATCGAGTACGACATCGACCGCGGCGAGACGCGTACGCCCGACTTCCTGCGCCTCAATCCTAATGGGCGGATCCCGGTGCTCGAGCTGGAGGATGGCCGCGCCCTCGCCGAATCGAACGCGATTCTCGCCTATCTCGCCGAGGGCACGCGCTTTCTGCCGGCGGACCGCTTCGAGCGCGCTCTGGTGCTGCACTGGTTGTTCTTCGAGCAGCACAGCCACGAGCCCAACATCGCCACCCTGCGCTATTGGATCACCCACCGCCTCATCGATGACGAGCGGAGGCCGCTGGTCGACGGCAAGCGGCGTTGGGGCTACGCCGCGCTCGACGTGATGGAGCACCATCTGGAGGCGCGCCGCTACTTCGTCGGCGAGCGCTATTCCATCGCCGATATCGCGCTCTACGCCTACACGCACGTCGCCGAAGAGGGCGAGTTCGATCTCGCCCGCTACGCCGCCATTCGACGCTGGCTTGCGCGCGTTGCCGCCGAGCCGGGGCACATCCCGATTACCAAGGGCTGAGCACCATGGGCTTCACCGAGGAGTTCCGCCGGAATGCCGCCAGCCTCCATGCGGCCGGACTCTATGACCCGGTCGAGGAGCACGATGCCTGCGGCGTGGGCTTCGTCGCGTCGCTCGACGGCAGCCCGCGCCGCGCCGTCGTCGAGGCGGCGATCAATGCGCTGAAAGCGGTCTGGCACCGCGGCGCCGTCGATGCCGACGGCAAGACCGGCGACGGCGCCGGCATCCATGTCGAGATCCCGCAGGATTTCTTCCGCGAGCATGTGCGCCATGCCGGCCATGAGCCCGGCCCCGGCCGCCTTGCGGTCGGCACGGTCTTTCTGCCGCGCACCGATCTCGACGGGCAGGAGCGCTGCCGCTCGATCGTCGAGGCGGAGATCCTCAATGCGGGCTATGCGATCTATGGCTGGCGCCAGGTACCGGTGAACACCGACGTCATCGGCGAAAAAGCGAACGCGACCCGCCCCGAGATCGAGCAGATCATGATCGCCAACGCGCGCAGCGTCGAGCTCGAGCGCTTCGAGCTCGATCTCTACGTCATTCGCCGGCGCATCGAAAAGCGCGTCATCGCCGACCAGATCAAGGATTTCTACATCTGCTCGCTTTCCTGCCGCTCGATCATCTACAAGGGCATGTTTCTCGCCGAGCAGCTCACCGCCTTCTATCCGGACCTGCTCGACGAGCGCTTTGTCTCGCGCTTCGCGATCTATCATCAGCGCTACTCGACCAACACCTTCCCGACCTGGCCGCTGGCGCAACCCTTCCGCATTCTCGCGCATAACGGCGAGATCAACACGTTGCGCGGCAACGTCAACTGGATGAAAAGCCACGAGACGCGGCTCGCCAGCGACGTGTTCGGCGACGCGATCGAGGACGTGAAGCCGGTGATCCAGGTCGGCGGCTCGGATTCCGCGGCGCTCGACGCGGTCTTCGAGCTGCTGGTGCGCGGCGACCGGATGCTGCCGATGGTGAAGACGCTGATGGTGCCGGAGGCAGCCTCCGATGGGCGCGTCATGCCGCAAGCCCATCGCGACATGTACAGCTACTGCAATTCGGTGATGGAGCCGTGGGACGGTCCGGCGGCGCTTGCGCTCACCGACGGCCGCTGGGTGATGGGGGCGATGGACCGCAACGGGTTGCGGCCGATGCGCTATGCCATCACCGCCGGCGGCCTCATCGTCGCCGGCTCAGAGTCCGGCATGGTGCGTCTCGACGAGACGGAGATCGTCGAGAAGGGCCGCCTCGGGCCGGGCCAGATGATCGGCATCGATCTCGCCGAGGGGAGGCTCTACCGCGATCGCGAGATCAAGGACATGCTGGCGGCGCGCCGCCCCTATTCCGACTGGGTGCGCAACATCACCGTGCTGGACAGCCTGATCAGGCCGGCCGAGGGCGAGCGCGCCGAGCTCGCGCCCGACGAGCTCCGGCGCCGCCAGGTCGCCGCCGGCTGGAGCCTCGAGGATCTCGAGCTCATCCTGCAGCCCATGGCCGAGACGGCCAAAGAGGCGGTGGGTTCTATGGGTGACGATACACCGCTCGCCGTGCTCTCCGAGCGCTATCGCGGCCTCCATCATTTCTTCCGGCAGAACTTCAGCCAGGTCACCAACCCGCCGATCGACAGCCTGCGCGAGCGGCAGGTCATGACCCTGAAGACGCGGCTCGGCAATCTCGGCAACATCCTCGACGAGGATCAGAGCCAATGCCGGCTGCTGCAGCTCGAAAGCCCCGTGCTGTCGAATGCGGAGTTCGCCGCGATGCGCGCCTATATGGGCGCGACCGCGGTCGAGATCGATTGCACGCTTGCGGCCGAAGGTGGCGAGGGGGCGCTGCGGGACGCGCTGAAGCGCATCCGCCAGGAGGCGGAGGATGCGGTGCGCGGCGGCTGCACGCATGTCATCCTGACCGACGAGCGGATCTTCGCCGAGGGCGCGGCGATCCCGATGATCCTCGCCACCGGCGCGGTGCATTCCCATCTCGTGCGCCAGCAGCTTCGCACCTTCACCTCGCTCAATGTCCGTTCCGGCGAGTGCCTCGACGTTCACTACTGCGCGGTGCTGATCGGCGTCGGCGCGACGACGGTCAATGCCTATCTGGCGCAGGAGACGATCGCCGAGCGTCATCGCCGCGGTCTCTTCGGCGCCGGCGTCTCCTTCGAGGAGGTGGTTGCCCGCTACAAGCGGGCGATGAATGACGGGTTGCTCAAGATCATGTCGAAGATGGGCATCGCCGTCATCTCCTCCTATCGCGGCGCCTATAATTTCGAGGCGGTGGGCTTGTCGCGCACGCTCGTCGCCGAGTTCTTCCCCGGCATGACCTCGCGCATCTCGGGCATCGGGCTTGCCGGCATCCAGCTCCAGGCGCTGCAGCAGCATCGTCTCGCCTATATCGAAGACGCCGTGCCGCTGCCGGTCGGCGGCTTCTATCGTTATCGGCGCGGCGGCGAGCTGCACGCCTTCGAGGGAACTCTTATCCATACGCTGCAGACCGCGGTCGCGACCGACAGCTATGGCATCTATCGCCGCTATGCCGAGGGGCTGCGCAAGCTGCCGCCGATCCATTTGCGCGATCTGCTCGATTTCCGGCCGCGGCGCGCCCCGATCTCGGTTGATGAGGTCGAGTCCATTACCGGCATCAGGAAGCGCCTGGTCGCGCCCGGCATCTCGCTGGGCGCGCTCGGCCCCGAGGCGCATGAGACGCTGTCGATCGCCATGAACCGCATCGGCGCCAAATCGGACAGCGGCGAGGGCGGCGAGGATGCGGCACGCTATCGCCCGCGCCCCAATGGCGACAACGCCTCCTCGGCGATCAAGCAGATCGCTTCCGGGCGCTTCGGCGTCACCGCGGAGTACCTCAACAATTGCCGGGAGATCGAGATCAAGATTGCGCAGGGCGCCAAGCCGGGCGAGGGCGGTCAGCTTCCGGGATTCAAGGTGACCGAGATGCTGGCGCGGCTGCGGCATTCGACGCCCGGCGTGAGCCTGGTCTCGCCGCCGCCGCACCATGACATCTACTCGATCGAGGATCTGGCGCAGCTCATCTATGACCTGAAGCAGATCAACCCCGATGCCAAGGTCTGCGTCAAGCTGGTGGCACGCTCAGGCATCGGCACCATCGCCGCCGGCGTCGCCAAGGCCAGGGCCGACGTCATCCTGATCTCCGGCCATAGCGGCGGCACCGGGGCGAGCCCGCAATCCTCGATCAAGCATGCCGGCGTGCCTTGGGAGATGGGACTTTCCGAAGTGCACCAGGTGCTGGTGCTCAACCGGCTGCGCCATCGCGTGCGGCTGCGCGTCGACGGCGGCATCAAGACCGGCCGCGACGTCGTCATCGCCGCGCTGCTCGGCGCCGAGGAGTACGGGCTCGGCACAGCCTCGCTCGTCGCCATGGGCTGTATCCTGGTGCGGCAGTGCCATTCCAACACCTGTCCCGTGGGGATCTGCACCCAGGACCCGAAGCTCCGCGAAAAGTTCGCCGGCACGCCGGAGAAGGTGGTCAATCTCTTCAGCTTCGTCGCCGAAGAGGTGCGCGAGATCCTGGCCTCGCTTGGCGCCAAGAGCCTGAACGAGGTGATCGGCCATACCGAGCTGCTGGCGCAGGTGAGCCGCGGCAGGCCACATCTCGACGACCTCGATCTGAACCCGATCCTGGCCCAGGCAGATCCTGGCGAGTATCCGCACTATTGCACGCTCGAGGGGCGAAACGAGGTTCCGGAGTCGCTCGACGCGCAGATGATCGCCGATGCGAAGCCACTCTTCGAAGTCGGCGAGAAGATGCAGCTTACCTATAGCGTGCGCAATACGCACCGCGCCGTCGGCACGCGGCTTTCATCGCTGATCACCCGCCGGTTCGGCATGGCCGGGCTTCAGCCCGGGCATGTCACGGTGCGGCTGCGCGGCTCGGCCGGACAGTCGCTCGGCGCCTTCGCCGTACAGGGTATCAAGCTCGAAGTGTTCGGCGACGCCAACGACTATGTCGGCAAGGGGCTCTCCGGAGGCGCGATCGCGGTGCGCCCGATGGTCTCGAGCCCGCTGATCGCCCATCAGAACACGGTGATCGGCAACACCGTCCTCTACGGCGCGACCGCCGGCACGCTGTTCGCCGCGGGCCAGGCGGGCGAGCGCTTCGCCGTGCGCAATTCCGGCGCGCGTACCGTGGTCGAGGGCTGCGGCTCCAACGGCTGCGAGTACATGACCGGCGGCACCGTCGTCATCCTGGGCAAGGTCGGCGACAATTTCGCTGCCGGGATGAGTGGCGGCATGGCTTTCGTCTATGACCCCGAGGCGGAATTCCCGGCGCGCGCCAATGGCGAGAGCGTCATCTGGCAGCGCGTCGCGACGCGCCATTGGGAGGAAATGCTGCGCTCGCTCGTCGAGGAGCACGCGCGCGAGACGCAGTCGCGCTTCGCCCATCAGCTCCTGCTCGACTGGCCGCGCGCGCTGGAGCAGTTCTGGCAGGTGGTGCCAAAGGAAATGTTGAGCCGGCTTCCGGCGCCGCTCACCGACGCGATGCCGCAAGCGGCGGCGGGCGACTAGGAGCCTGCCTGGGAGATAGCATGGGTCTGCGTTGCACGAGGACGGGGCGATGTTAGGAGCGAGGCCGCAGGCGATGCGGGCCATCGGCAAGGCCGAGCGACGCGGCAGCGCCCCGTCCTCGTGCAGCCCGAAGGGACATCGTTCTTTGGCCCCGGGACTTCGTCGCTCGTCGCTTACGATGCTATGGCATCGCTGCGCTTCTCGCTCCTAGGTACCTGAACCTAGCGACGGAGCCGCATCTGCCGAATACGTGCGGGCACGTATGGACGAAGCCGGGGCGCCGAAGTCCTATTGCGCGTACATGGTGCGGGTTCTAGCGCCTACCAGCCCGCTCCATGGCCTGGGAGGGGCGTTCGGGCGTTGCGGGTCGGCTGCGCGTCCGAACGCCTCGCCGCGTCGAGGCGGATCGGATCACGGCTTCGGCGTGGCCCGCATGTTCTTGCGGACGGTGGCGATGATGATGAGCACAAAGGCGGCGAGCCGCAGCAGATAGATCCAGCCATATTCGCGCGCCGCGTCGGTCGAAGGGAAGGCGGCTTCGTTTGCGGCGAGCAGCCAGAAGGCGAAGGCGAACATCGCGAAGAACGTATCTTTTGTCCGGCGCCAGAATTTCAGGAAGAACAGCCCGAGGGCCACATAGCCCAGGGTCACGAAGCCGGACACGAATGACAAGGCGAGCGATTGACCCATGAGCGCCCTCAATCCACTTCCCAAATGAAGCCGTAGAGCAGAACGCACACGGCGACGAGGTTGCTGATCTCCCGGAGCCAGAGAAGATTGACTGTGGGAAGCAGCACGAGATCGGCGAAGAGCGCGAGATTGTTCGCGGCGAGCGCGATGAAAGCGATTGCGCTCCACAGCAGCAGGGTCGAGCCCGTGAGCAGATAATTGCGCAGCAGCAGCAGCATCGCCGCAAAGCTGGTGAGACAGCACAGTAGATAGACGATCGACTGGAACATCCCCCTCAATCCTTTTTCAGCCGGAACGCGTCGGCGAAGTCCTGGATCTTCGACCGTGGACCCTCCCAGATGAGCTTCGTCACCGCGACCGGAAAACTGCCATAGGCGCTTCTCGCCGCCTGAACGCCGGCCTCGATGTCGTCACTGGCGGGGCAGTAGCGAAAGCCCTCCGTCTCGCTGCCGGCGATGCAACCGGCACGCAACAGCGCCATCAAGGAATCCGTCACCAGCGGCGCGCTGGCGCGCAGTTCGCGCACCAGTTCGGGGGCGCTCCATGAGCGCGCGGGGTCGCGCAGCAGCAGGAGCAGCAGCTCCAGATCCCAGACCGAGCGGATATGGCCGCGGATGAAGCGCTCGGCCGGCTGCGCCAGCTCGCTCATCTCACTCGGCGCTCGCGTTGCATGCTCACCGGCCCAGGCCGAGGAGGCGCGGCGGAGAGGCGATCGTTCCGCCGTCGAGCGCCGCCAGGAAGGAATCGCGCCAATGATCGAGCGTATTGCGGCGGTTGGCCGCCATCATTGCCTGCCAGCGCTCGCTCCGCTCGCCGCGCGGCATCTCGAGCGCGCGGTGCAGCGCCGCCGCCATCTCGGTTGCGTCGATCGGATTGACCAGCAGCGCCGCATCGAGCTCCTTAGCCGCTCCGGCGAAGCGGGAGAGCACAAGCACGCCGGGATCGAGCGGATCCTGGGCCGCGACGAATTCCTTCGCGACCAAGTTCATGCCGTCGCGCAGCGGCGTCACCAGCCCGACGCGCGCAGCGCGATAGAATCCCGCCAGCGTCTGTTGACTGAAGCTCCGGTTCACATAGCGGATCGGCGACCAGTCAAACTCGGCGAATTTGCCGTTGACCCGGCCGGCCAGCCCTTCCAGCTCACGGCGGAACGCCCGGTATTGCGTGAGATCGGCGCGCGAATAGGGCGTGATCTGCAAGTAGTTGAAGCGCCGACGCTGCTCGGGATAGGCGGTCAGCAACCCCTCGATCGCCTCGAAGCGCTGTGGAATGCCCTTGCTGTAGTCGAGCCGATCGACGCCGATGATCAGGTTGCGGCCGGAGAGGCTCTCCTTCAGCCGCCGCGCTTCGGCCGAGTGAGCGGCTTGGCCAGCGAGCCGGGCAAAGTCCTCCGCATCCATGCCGATCGGAAAGGTCGAGACCCGAGAGCGTCTCCCATCGAGCGCGAAGGCCGCCCGGCCAAGCATCTCGCCTCCCGGGCAGGCGCGGACGCAGCCGAGAAACGCATCGGTCGCCGCCTCGGTTTGAAAGCCGACGAGATCGTAGGCCGCCATCGCCTCGATCATCCGCTCGTGATGGGGAAGCGCCGAGAGCACGTCGATCGACGGAAATGGCGTGTGCAGGAAGAAGCCGATGCGATTGGCCACGCCGAGCGCGCGCAGCGCGGCACCCAGGGGGATCAGGTGGTAGTCGTGAACCCACACCAGGTCGTCAGGCTGCAGGAAAGGCTGCAGCTGCCGCGCCATCCGCATATTGACCCGCAGATAGCCTTGGTAATCCTCGTGCCGATACGCCATGAGCCCGAGGCGATAGTGGAGCAGCGGCCAGAGCGTGCCGTTGGCATAGCCGAGATAGTATTGCTCGTAATCCTGACGCGCGAGATCGACGGTGGCGTAGGTAACCTTGCCCGCGGCCACAAGCCGCGCCTCCAAGGCGCCCTCGGTGATGGCGCCGCTCCAGCCGAACCATAGCACGCCGGTGCGTTTCACCGCCTCGCGCATGGCCATGGCAAGGCCGCCGGCCCGCGCGCCGCGCTCGCCCGGCAGATGAACCCGGTTCGAGACGATTACCGTTCGGGCCACATGCGCTCCTTCACCGGCTCCGATCGATCGCCTCGATGCGCACCGTGCCGCGCTCCGCTGAGATACCCGTAGCGCAGCAAGCCGGTGCGCGAGGCAAAGCCGGCGCGCCAGCGCTCGAGCCGGACCACCTTTCGCTCTGCTTCGATCGTCCGTCCCCGCAGCACGCCTTCCAGCAGATTGCGACGGATCAGCAACTCCGTGAGCGCGGCGCACTGCACGGCATCGAGGCTCGACGAGCGGTCGAGGCAGCCGATCTCGCGCGTGATCTCTTCGAGGGCTCGCCTTGCCTCGTCGGAACGGAGAGCGATGGGCGGCCCGGCGATCTGATCGGTCATTCCGTGAACAGCGTTTTGAGCGATCGGGCGAGCGAGGCCGTACCGAGCAGGCGTACCCCCGTATCGGCGATGATCGGCACCATCGGCGAGCGGCGGCAAAGCACGCCCAGCAGCTGCGGGAGGCGTGTTCCCAGGCGAATGGCCGGCACGTCGATATCGAGTCCCTGCGTGACCGGACGCTGCAGCGCGCTGCGCAGCCGCGCCGCCGTCGGCGCCCACGCACCCGGCTCTGCTATGGTCTCGCCCGCGGCGCGGCTTTCTTCCGTCACCGGCAAAGCCGCCGCCAGGATGCTGCGCAAGGTGCAGGTGCCGACATAGCCGCCCTGCCCGTCGACCACGGGCACGCCCCATTGCCCGCTTGAGAGGAGCAGACGCGCCGCGTCGCGCAGGGTCGCGTCTTCCCGCAGAGACGCCGCGGCGAAATCGATGATGCCGTCCGCGCCAGTGGCGGAAAGCGCATCGCAGTTTTGGTCCTGTGTCGAGGTGGCGCTCATGCAGGTTCCGTCGCAATGACGTGCCGGGAGCGCATCGGAGTCCGAAGCAGTTCCGGGGCTCGCTCCAGACGTCGATGGGCGCTAATCTCGAGTGCCCTAGCTATCCTGCCGCGAAGACCGGGAGAATACGTGCGAGCACGTATGTTCGCGACTTCCGTAGAGCAATTACTTACGCCGGTGCTGCGCGACCGCCTCGCACGCTCGCATCCGCGCGCCCGCCGCCTGCTTTCGGCGCTGGCGCTTTCGGGCGGATACGTGGTGCTTTATCTCGTCCTCGACCGCATCAGCTTCCTCCGGGCGCTGCACGGCATCGACGTCACGCCCTGGAATCCGCCGCCCGGGCTCACGCTGCTGCTGCTGCTGGTGAAGGGCCTCAGCTATACGCCGGCCACCGTGCTCGCCGCGCTGCTGTCGAGCCAGATCCTGCCCTTGGTGAATGTGCCGCCGCTCACCGGGCTTGCCGCCGCCCTGGTCATCGGGCTCGGTTATGCGGCAGCCGCCGGCGTGCTGCGCTCAGTCCTTCGGATCGATATCCGGCTCAGGCGCGCGCGTGATCTCGTGCTGCTGATGGTCGTCGTCACCGCGGCTGCGGGCTTTGTCTCCGTTGGCTTCGTCGCGATTTATGCGCTCTCCGGCATCATCGGCTGGAGCGACGCGCCGGAGGCAGGCTTCCAGTTGTGGATCGGTGATGCCGTCGGCGCGGTGGTGCTGGCCCCGCTGCTGCTTGTCGCGCGCGACCATCTTCAGAGCCGCCGGCTGACGGCCTGGCGCTGGAGCTGGCGCGGCACGCTCGAGACGGCGGCGCAGCTCGCCAGCATCGGCGCCTCGCTGGTGATCGTCTTCGGCATCGCGCAGGACCGCTATTCCTTCCAGCTCTTCTACCTGCTGTTTCTCCCGGTGGTCTGGATCGCGGCGCGACGCGGGCTCGGCGGCGCCAGCTGGGCGGTGCTGGCGGTGCAGATCGGCCTGATTGCCGCGCTGGATTTCCAAGACAAGTCGGCCGATACGATTCGCAGCTTCCAGCTGCTGATGTTCGCCGTCGCGGCCACCGGTTTGCTGCTGGGCGCCGCGGTAAGCGAGCGCCATCGCGTCGCGCGCGCCCTGCTCGAGAGCCAGGGCCGGCTGGCCGCGATCTTGGACACGGCGCGGGATGGAGTGCTCACCATCGATCAGCGGGGGCGGGTCGAATCCGTCAACCCCGCGGTGGAGGCGTTGTTCGCGCTGCCCGCGGACGTCCTCACCGGTTGCCATGTCGGCGATCTCCTGCCGGGCGCCTATGCGCTGGAGCGGCTGACGTCGACGTCGGGCGTCGCGTCGCGCCACGAGCTCGACATCCGCCGTGCCGACGGTACGCTTCTTCCCGTCGAGCTGACCGTCGGGACCTTCGGCGAGCCCGGCGGGGAGCATTACACCCTGGTGCTGCGCGATATCGCGCTGCGCCGCCGCGCCGAGGCCACGGCCCGAGCGCATCAATCGGAGCTTGCTCACGTTTCGCGGCTCTCGCTCGCCGGCGAGATGGCCTCGGCGCTGGCGCATGAGCTCAATCAGCCGCTGACCGCAATCGCCGCCTATGGGCGAGGATGCCTCCGACTCCTGCGCCAGCCTGCTCCGGAACCTCTCCTGTTGCGCGAAGGATTGGAGCAGCTCGTGGGCCAAGCAGAGCGCGCCGGCGACATCATCAGCCGGCTGCGCGAGTTTGTGAGCTCCGGGACGACGCAGCGGCGCCTGGTCGCCGTCGGGACGCTGATCGAGAGTGCCGTCGCGCTTGCTAGGATCGAGGCGGCGCAGAACGGCATCGACGTCCGCGTCCGGATCGAGCCAAATCTTCCACCGGTGCCCGCCGATCGCATACAGATCGAACAGGTGCTGCTGAACCTGCTGCGCAACGGCATGGAGGCCATTCTTGGCGCCGATGTGGCGGACCGCGTCTTGACCGTCGAGGCGGCCCGCACCTCGGGCGGCGCCGTCGAAATTGCGGTGGCCGACAGCGGACCGGGCGTGGGCGCGGAATTGGCGGCACAGCTCTTCGAACCCTTCGTCACGACCAAGCCGCTCGGCATGGGGCTGGGGCTGGCGATCAGCCGCTCGATCGTCGAGGCGCATCAGGGCAGGCTTCGCTTCGTCCGGCGGGACGGAACCGGCGCGGTCTTCGCCTTCGAACTGCCGGCGCATGAAGAGGTCGATGACTGGGCATAGGACAGTATTCGTCGTCGATGACGACGAGGCGGTGCGCCGTGCGCTGACCTTTCTGCTGCATACGACCGGGCATGCGGTCGAGGCCTTCCCGTCGGCCGCGGCCTTTCTCGCCGGCTATAACCCCGAACGGCGCGGCTGCGTGCTGCTCGATGTGCGCATGCCGCATATGACGGGCCTTGAGCTGCAGCAGGAGCTCAACGCGCGCGGGTGGAGCATTCCTGCCATCTTCATCACCGGCCACGGTACGGTGCCGATCGCCATCGCGGCGATGAAGGCCGGCGCCTTCGACTTCATCGAGAAGCCGCTCAGGGACGAGGCGTTGCTCGAGAGCGTCGAGCGAGCGCTCGGCTGGGACGAGAGCGCGCGGGAGGAGCGCCTGGAGCTCGCGGTGCTGCGCACCCGCGCGGCACTGCTGACGCCGCGTGAGCGCGAAGTGATGGACCTGGCCGCCACTGGCGAGCCCAACAAGGCAATCGCCCGCCGGCTCGGCATCAGCTTCCGCACCGTCGAGCTGCACCGCTCCCACATCATCGAGAAGATGCAGGCGCGCACGGTCTCCGAGCTGATCCGGATGTCCATCCTGCTGCAGCAGGATAAGGGCTAGGAGCCTGTCTGCGACATAGCAGGGGCCTCCCAGTCAGGCTCTTGGGACCCCGCCGCGGCCGTGCGGGGCTGCAACCGGGACCACCGCCTGTGGTAGGATGGGGCATGCGCCTGCTCTATCACCTTTGGCTGTCGCCGACCTGCCGCAAGATCCGCATCGTGCTGCAGGAAAAGGGCCTGGACTTCACCATGAAGGTGGAGCGGACCTGGGAGCGCCGGTCCGAGTTCCTTGCGCTCAACCCCGCCGCCGAGGTACCGGTGCTGATCGAGCCCGACGGGACCGTGCTGGCCGAGGCGGGCGCCATCGCCGAGTTCCTCGACGAGGTCTATCGCGACAAGCTCCTGCTCGGCATCAACCCCCTCGACCGCGCCGAGGTGCGGCGACTCGTCGCGTGGTTCGACATAAAGATGAACCACGAGGTCACCGAGAACCTCGTCGGCGAGAAGATGATGAAGCGCTTCCTGGGCTTCGGCCAGCCCAACTCGACCGCGATCCGCGCCGGGCAGGCCAATCTGGAATATCACCTCGATTATATCGGCTACCTCGTCGAGCGGCGGCGCTGGCTTGCCGGCGACCACTTTTCGCTGGCC
>Ga0134125_10006329_pt1 | contig 13409 bp, 16 predicted proteins | sample KB31751_FD_96464 | JGI IMG/M metagenome (GOLD analysis project Ga0134125, IMG submission 96464) | Terrestrial soil microbial communities with excess Nitrogen fertilizer from Kellogg Biological Station, Michigan, USA - KB3-175-1 | ecosystem: Environmental > Terrestrial > Soil > Unclassified ... | reverse complement strand
TAGGAGTGCCGCCTGATATCTATGCTTTGGAAACGCAAGCCGCCTAAGACAATCAACATGATCTGGTTGTCGACGCTGCCATTCAATACATCCGGACAAACTAAGTGACCAGGAGGGACCGCAGGTTATTTCACGTTATCGCAGCTAATAACCGAGCATTTAAGGAGTTAAAATGTAGCTTGTACTTCTTCCTCCGCCAGCTTCTTTTACAAGTATACCCCGCTCAAGAAGGTCATTTATATCCCGCCCTGCAGTGTCCTGCGAGGTCTTACTGATCTTGGCCCATTTGGAAGATGTCATTTTTCCATCAAACCCGTCCAGGAGCTTATTTAACATCGTTCTCTGTCTAACGTTGAGCATTGTGGTTAAATGCTTTTCCCAGAAGCGGGCCTTTTTCAAGACTACCGCAAGTGTCTCGTCCGTATTGGCCATGGCGCGATCCAGGCAATTCAAGAACCACTCCAACCAAGCCGTAATATCAAGTGATCCTTTCTGAGTTTTCTCCAATATATCATAATATTCATTGCGCTCAGCCCTTATTTGCGAGGACATGCTATAAAATCGTTGTGCGCTTTGATCAGCTCTTGACAATTGCATATCCGTTATCGCCCTGGTGTTACGCCCATTCCCGTCATCAAACGGATGGATAGTAACGAACCATAAATGCGCAATCGCTGCTTTTATGACAGGGTCAAGGTCCTTTCCGGAATTAAACCAGCTTAAAAATTTATTCATTTCCGAAACCAACACATTGGAGTCCGGAGCTTGAAAATGGCCTTTTTCTTTACTCATTGGACCAGAGATCACTTGCATTGGGTCAGCCATAGAATTGTCGCGGTAATTTCCAACAACAATACGATGCATACCACTTCTGCCTGTTGGGAACATAGCGGCATGCCAGCTGAAAAGCCTTTCGTCGGTCAATAGCGCATTGTAGTCCGTTGTAGCGTCCAGCATCATTTCGACCATTCCTTCAACATTGCGGTCGGCCGGAATTAGTCCCGCTATATCCATTCCCAATCGCCGGGCAATAGACGATCTTACCTGGTCTGGATTAAGGATTTCGCCTTCGATCTCGCTCGATTTCAGCACATCCAGAGTAAGGATATGGAGGTTGGCTTCGGCCTGGAGACTAAAGCCAATGCCTTCCATTCTGCCTGTTAGTCGCCCTTGATGATGGCGAACGTTTGCTGATTTTAATGCAATACTCTCATGCTTCCAATAGAAGTTCGGCCATTCTTTGTGTTCGTGAATATAAATTGCCATATTAATCTCCGCACAATATGCGGCAAATATACCGCTTAATCTCCGCACCAGGAATTAATCTCCGCACAAAATGCGGAGATTGGGTAAAATATTCTCCGCTCGGTGATCCGGCTATCGCTCAAGGATAACCTTCATAGTGTCTCTGTTCACCGGCCCGGAGGTATGCTCATGGATGATTTTCCAAGCTCCGTTTTTCCTGACGGCCACCAGGGTCATCCGGTTCACCAGGGCTCTAAGCCTTTCTCCCGTTTCCGATATCCCTGTGTACTTTACCGTGGCACTGGCATACCCCATATCGCCGGTCTCTTTGGTTTGGATATCGCTGAATTCGACGACGCAGTTCTCCTTCCCCAGCCATTCAAACCACCCTTCCGCCATTTGGCGCCAGGCGGGGAGTCCCTCATATGTCCATTGCCATAGATCGAAAACCTGCACGTCATCATCGAAAATAGAAGTAAATAGCGACGCATCCTTTTTAGAAACAGCGTCCTTGTAGATATCAAACAAAGATCCAAGCTCCATGATAGTTTTCCGTTTACGCTAAAGGTAATGGGTTTATTTCGGCATCTCGTATTTTAAGCGATTCACCGGCATTACGATAGGCTTGCATTTCACGGGAATTTTAGCCATTTTTAGGCCATATGAAGACAGCCACACTGCTCCTGCTTTACCTGATGATTGCCCGAATGCCCGGGAAATCCTTCGCCCCCCCGCCTCATTTCATTGCGATGGAATACAAAGGAATGTCCAATTGTATCTACAAAGTATACGTCACCGACAGCCTGATCTTTGGGGCAAAAGTGAATGGCTATATCACGGTCCAGCCAAATTTTGGTATGGGAACCTCCATACCGAAAGAGAAAATGCACGATCCTGAATCATACGTGGCCAGATCAATGGATAAATATGACGACCTCTTGTCGGATCAAACTGCATTCCTAAAAGCAGACAAAGACAATTTTATCATTCAAAGATCTGATATCAAGAGAGTTTTTCATGATCCTACGAAGAAATGGGGTATGGGTTATTATCCTCACACGGGAAAGATCGAAATAGAAGCTATTAAGACGCCAATGAATCGCAAGGGCAATAGGGAGCTGATCCTCGTCGGGGATCAGAACCCGGATCAGGTGCTTAGTTTATTCAAGTAGGAACTCCTCTAGCCCGAACATCCCGTCCCGCCTGAATGACCCATGCTCGTGATGATGCACATACCCCAATTGGTTTGTAAGCATCGTCGTCCGCCCGATCCTAAACGCAGGTGTATTGACATGATGATGCCCGTAAATCCAATAATCCGGGCCGGAATCGTCAATGAGATCGAATAGCTCTACGGCAAAGGCCTCCGTCAATGGGCTGTTTCTAAACCTGGGCGGATAGTTCATCAAGGTTGGGACATGATGGGTAACTACAACGCAGGGTGTGTTTCCCGCCTGCCGAAGAGCATTTGTCAAAAAAGCCAGGCTCTCCATGTGCAGCATCGTAAATTTTTTGGCGGTGAATTTTTCTCCATCTGCTGTGATGGCCGAAAAATCGGAAATGCTTCTTTGGATATCCCATTCCAATGGTGGGCTGATCCGACTCCAGAGCGTGGAGAAAATAAATTTCATTCCCGCGAGATCAACCGCCTGATTATTCACTAAATGGACATTGGCGCGAATGTTCTCCCACAACGGGCCAGGCTTATCAGAAGTATCCGATCCATAAAATTCATGGTTACCGGGAACCCAATAGGTCGCAGAATAATGATCGCTCACAAAGTCGAAGAATTCGCATGCTTTATCCAATTCGTTAAAACAGACAATGTCTCCCGCTAATAAAAGAATATCTCCTACGGGACTAAGTGGATTCCTTTTAAGAAATTTCCGATTCTCCGGGAACTCTAGATGGAGATCTGAACAGTATTGTATTTTCATACCGACATTTTTACGTCGCCGGTCCGCCTGCGCGCTATATAAAGACAGGTAGTCATATTCCGCGTCACACGACCATGAAACTCCTCGCGGGCGATCCGGCCCAGCTCGGCAAGGACCGCTTCGCGATCGGACCGGATATTGATATTGGAATACGTCGCATAAAGATTGACGATTTGTGCCGGGTCAAGGACCAGCGACCATTCACTGGCCCGGTACCCGATAGCTTCGAAAGCGCCGGTCCGCTCCAGCGTCGTGAGTCGTGCTTCTTTGTCGAGCGCAAACGGGATATTGCGATTATCGCTCGAAGGACCCATCGGGCCGGCCAACAGCATTTTGGTTGCTTCGTGAAAAGGATCGGGCCGGCCCGGGTCACCGAATACATTCCAGCACGCAGCCCACCAGGCCCCCGGTTTGAGCAGATCCGCCACCTTCATCAGAGCCGTTCCCTCCTCAAGCCAGTGAAATGCGGTTGCAGAGATACCCAGGTCAAAGCTAGCTGCCGGCAGCCCAGCCTCCTCGAAAGAGGATCGGATCACGGTCAACGCATCATTCTGTATGGTATTACAGAGAAAATCTGCCAGCCGGCCATCGGGCTCGATAGCCATCAACGGGCTGGCGCCAAGTTCAAGCAATCGGCGGGTGGCGATGCCTGTTCCCGCGCCAATCTCGAACATAGCCGTATTTGGCCCCAGACCACATCGTTCACAAAGCACCTCGTAGACCCAATCCGGATAGGCCGGTCTTGAAGCATGATAACCCGCGGGATCAAGGCCAAAAGCTTCCCGGCCGAATGTCTTGTTGATAATAGAGTCGCTCATTGTTTCGTCTTTTTGCAGTATGCCAACACGCTTAATGGCCGGCCCGGCCTCCGGGTTAACTTCCGTCTGATATAATTATTGGCAGGTTTTTCCATAAGGAGAAAAAGAATAATAGCGAGTAAATTCAAGACCAGGAACAGGATGATATTCGCCGGGAAGAATCTGCGAAGGAAGGTCGCTATGACTCCCCCATGAATTAAATAAAATACATAGGAGCTCTTTCCCAGTAAAACAAATACTTTACTCCCAAGCAGCCTGGATACGAGCGTCTTCTCGGTCAATAATCCGTAATAGAACAGCGAAATGCCAAAAAGCGGCAAAATCAGATTATTGATCACTTTACCCCAATTCGTTTTGAATCCCAGATCATAATCACCCTTCACCACGGAAAGGAGGTAAATACATATGGCTATCACAATAATTCCAAGATACGTAAAATGTCTTCCCCTTAAAACAATCCCCTTTTTAAAAAGAACGGCCAACCCTATGCCTACAAAAAATTCAAAACACCTTCCGAAAAAAGTGTAATAAAACATAAATGAATACGAATCCATAAAGCCATAAAATGAAATTCGCCTAAACAGATATACGAGCATCATTCCGCAGAGAACCAGCGCGGCGGGTAATAATATAAAATTGTACTTTTTTCTTTTCAAAAGCATAAAAAGCAAAGGCGCAAGAAAATAAAAGGTTTCTTCTACTGTCAAAGACCATCCCTGGCCCACCCCGGTAAATTTATAGCTGTCGGAATATCCCCTGATAAAGGTTATATTAAAAATATACGCCAATAAATTGCCCTTCGTAAAAGCGTAGGTCAAAAAAGTCAATGTCGTCACGAGAAAATACATGGGGTAAATCCTTGCCACCCTGTTTACAAGATAATTTCTAAAACTAAGATCTTCCGCGTCAAAATATCGGTAAGCAATCAAAAATCCGCTCAGAACAAAAAATAGCGTAACCCCTACATGTAGTTCCTGCACAAAATTATGAACGCCTTCGCCCAATCTCCGCCCGGGAAAGACACTATTAAAATGGTGCATGAAAACCATATATGCGGCTATAGCCCTTACGCCCGTGAGTGCAGGGAAATAAGAAGCAGCCTTCGCTGTTACCATTTGAGATGGAGGCGTTTTGACACGAATCTAAGAAAATTCGTTATCTTCAGTTTCCTTTCCGGAAGCGTTATGTCAACTGTACGCCGCCGCCTGCCGGCACAACCTCATCTCGACGTTCCCAAACAAGAAGCAAGCGAATTGCTCCGGCAGTGCCAATCAAAATCCTCTGACGCGCTTGATCGCGTAAGACGCCGGCATCCCAAATTCCAGCGCGCCGATGACGAGACCATAGCGACGCGTCTGAAGCTGAGCGATGCCCGGCTGGTGATAGCGAAGAAATACAATTTCTCCTCCTGGACGCAGCTCGAGCAGCGCATCGCCGGCAACGCCGCGGCAGAACTGATCCTAAAGGCTATCCGCGCGGGTGATGCCGCTGAAGTCACCCGACTGCTGACGGCGAATCCCGACCTTTTGCATCTGCCTGTGGGTGAGTGGCAACTGGGGTCCGCCGATGAGCCATGCCGCCAACCTAGGTTTGCTCGCCGTCGGAAAACACGAGATCCTTCGGCGATTCAGTCATCCCGAAATCTATCCACCCGAACTGGGTTGTGGAACCGACCCGTGGTCGGGTATGTGCGGGACGCCTATCAATGCGCGGCGTCTCCCCATCTTCCGGGCGGTAAAATAATTTCGAGAGACCGAATTTCGCGCCTATTTTTGGCAGGAGGAATTAGTCCTTTCATAAAATAATTCATATGCTCTCGCCAATAAAGAAGCTTCGTAAGAAGATATACCATGCGGTTAAAGATTCGGCTTGTCACGAACAACGAAGCACAACTGCTTGCCCTTGGGACGCTGCTTTGCAACCAACAAAAGACGATGACGTCGACGTCTCTCAACGACTATGAGTTCAAGATCTTTTCCCAGCGCGGCGAGGACGGCATCATCCAGCACCTTATACAACAGGTTCCCATAAAAAACCAGGTCTTCATCGAATTCGGCGTACAAGACTACACAGAATCCAATACCCGATTCCTGCTAATGAACAACAACTGGAGCGGATTGATCATGGACGGCTCGGAAGAGTATATGGCGTCGGTTCGCCAATCCTACTGGTTTTGGATGTATGACCTGGTCACAAAAACAGCCTTCATCGATGCCGAAAACATTAACCCGCTGATCTCGCAGCAGGGATTCACCGACATCGGCCTGCTGAGCGTCGATATTGACGGTAACGACTACTGGGTGCTCAAAGCGCTCGACCTTTCGACACTCAACCCCTCTATCCTCGTGGTAGAATACAACGCCCTTTTTGGCGCAAAAAGGTCGATTACCGTACCCTATGACCCCCGTTTTTATAGGACTCGGGCGCATTATTCGAATCTCTATTTCGGCGCCTCGCTTAGAGCGCTCACCGAGCTGGCGGCGGAAAAAGGCTACGCGTTCGTCGGCTGCAATCTCAACGGGAGCAATGCCTTTTATGTAAAAAAGATTTCATCAGCGAGCGGCTCCCGGCGTTGTCCGTCGAAACGGGATTCCGCCACGACAAATGCCGGCAAAGCAGAAATCCAGACAACACATTATCTTATCTACGCGCAGAAGAACGGCTTGCCGCGATCAAAGGGCTTAGCGTAATAAATGTGAATACGGGCGAAAAAGAGGTTTTATGAGCTAAGCAATACGGGCCGGCCAAAAAATAGCACATATCCATCCGAATCGGCAACCTCGAATCCACGCAGACCGTCGCCGTCGTCCAGCAGCGGCTGGTGGAAAACGATCCCACGGGAACGATATTCCTGGAACAATGCGTCGGGGTCGGAAGCAGAAATATAGGCGTCCCAACGGGCCCATGCGTGACGGCTGGAATTGGGAACAGGCTTTATGTCAGGAGCGATCGCCTTCAGCATAATGCTGACCTGGTCGCGGCCGACCATGGCCCAAAAGGGATCGTCACCGGGACCGATATATTGCGTCACGAAGCCCAGCTTCTCTGTGTAGAAGGCCACCGAAGCCTTCAGATCCGCGACGATAAAGAACGGCGCGACAAAGGTTAGATTTGCCATGATATCTATTTTTTCGGGAGGGGTTACATAAAGATAAGCTAAGTGCTATTCTTTACTGCGCGCATTTTAGCATCCGGGAGTGAAAAATTCTCAGTTACCTTTCTGTTAACTCATCAACGATTAAACCTTACATATGACAAAAGCAAAGCTCCTGCTGCCATGCGCAGCTATTCTCCTGTTTTCTGCTTGTTCCAAAATGGCCACGACCACCGGGACAGCGCCCGCCACGACCACCGATGCCCTGAATCCCAACGCCGTTACCGGATCGGCGGCCTCGCTGGTCATCCCCAGCAACCCCAACAACAAGATCGCCTACTATGCTTTCGATGCAACGCCTACCGGAAGCCCGGTGGTAAACCTGCCGCTCACCAATTTTGCCAATTCCGCCAATGAAGTGGTATTATTCGAGGGTACCGCCTGGGAAATGGCCGACTCGACTCATTATGGCAGCAGCAGCAGCTATATCCTCACCGTCAACCCACACTATCATTCCTATGCTTCCATTATTGCCGATGTACGTACCCTGCAGGCCCGTGGCGTTAAAGTCCTGATGAACGTCGACGATGCCACCTCGTGGAATACCACCACACCCTTCACCACATGGAATGGCACCGGCCTTACTTATACGCAATTCGCCGCCTTCGTGAAAGCCTGTATCATCGACTCCCTGCATTTCGACGGCATCGCCCTCGATGTCGAGCATCTTGGCAGTACACCCGCCAACACCAACTATACCAATCTCATCAAGGCCTTTGGTTCCTATTTTGGACCCCTGTCCTCCAATAGCACCACTACCATCTATACCGCGGCTATCTATGACGGCGCACAGGCCGGATACGCCATCGGTCAGAGCACCAGCGTCGCTCAATACCTCAATTTCGTCGAGGACATGGGTTACTGGGAGAACAATACCACCCGCTTTAACCGCTGGGCCGGCACTATTGGCAACGGCAAGACGATGGTCGGCGTCTCCAAACAATACAATAGCCTGAGCAATGCGGAGACCGCCGCCGCCTGGGAGCCCTCGGGTGCCAAGAAAGCAGGTATCATGGTGTTTGCGGGGAATGTGGATTCCTCCTATACCAATTCGATCTTTAGGAAGGTAAAATAAGGGTCGGAAATCGTCGCGGGCCTGGGTCACCAAACCGTAGAGATCGAAAGTACGAGTGACATCGCCCGGGAGCGTGTCTACTCGATACAAAAGCTTTTGGCGCCGTATCATTGTCCTGTCCGTTTGTGTCTTTGTACGTTCCGGGCAGATCGTGTTTTCGCTGAAACAACAGTCAAACCGATGAATTGCGGTTCAAAGAAACAGACCGCCGCATTGCGGTCTTTTTTTAGCTTTGTATCCATGAGCCTACGAACACTTCTCACACCCATACTGGTCATAGCGGGCGTAACCCTTGCCACCAGCCACCTCACAGCCCAACAGCTCTATGTTCCGAATTTCGATTCCACCTGGATAAAAGATCAGGAACCATTCCGGATCGCAGGCAACTTGTATTACGTAGGCTCCTATGAACTCTGCAGCTATCTGATCACCACGCCCAAAGGACATATCCTTATCAACACGGGTATCGCGGGCTCGGACTCGATGATCCGGCGACATGTGGAAGTGCTCGGGTTTAAGTTTACCGACATCCGCATCCTGCTGACCAACCAAGCCCACTTCGATCATGTTGGCGCCATGGCGGCAATCAAAAAGGCCACACATGCCCGGTTGATGATCGATGAAAAAGATCTGCCGGTGATGGCGGACGGGGGCAACTCGGACTTCGACCTGGGCGGTCACGGGCCTATGTTCCAGCCGGTGAAGGTGGACCGGGCACTGCACGACCGCGATGTCGTGAAACTGGGCGGCATGGAGCTCCTGGTGCTGCACCATCCCGGACACACCAAGGGCTCGTGCAGCTATCTTTTTACCGTAAAAGATTCGGCACATTCCTACCGCGTGCTGATCGCCAATATTCCTTCCATAATCAGCGAAACGAAATTTCCCAGCATGCCCACCTACCCCGAAGTAGGAAAGGACTATGGCTATACGCTCGACACGATGCCGAAAATACAATTCGATCTCTGGCTCGCCGCTCATGGCCAGCAGTTCGATCTGCAGACAAAACACAAGCCGGGGGACGGCTACCGTCCGGAGGCGTTTATGGACAGGGCCGGGTATGACAGCTGGATGCGGTCGCTAAAAGCGAATTACGACAAAAAAATGGCCGGCCAATGATCACCCACCGGGAAAAACTCGCCTTAAAGCAAAAGCTGAAACAATGGGGGCTCGACCTCATCGGTAAGCGGATCGCCACGGCGGGTGAAGCCATGTCCCAGGCCCAGGAAGCCGCGAACAACGAAGAGAAGAGCTCGGCGGGTGACAAGTACGAGACCGGCAGGGCCATGGGACATCTCCAAAAGGATATGCATGCCCGTGCCCTGGCCGAATCGATAAAGGAGCTGGCCTCCCTAAGTGCTATTCCCATCGAGCCACTCTGCCAGGAGGGACGGCCCGGAGCCTATCTGCAAGCAGACGGGATCGCCTTTTTTATCAGCGCCGGGTTGGGTAGACAACTCATCGATGGACAGACCGTTGTCTTTCTCTCGCCGCAGGCACCGCTGGCGAGTCAGCTCCTGGGAAAGAAAACGGGTGACCAGGTTCTCTTCAATAAGACGATAGTACAGATACAGACGGTGTTTTGACCTCCGGTGTTTTCAGATAATAACACAGGCAAAAGACCAGCAGCGCCTCGGTAGTCCTCGCGGAATACCACCATATCATCTATTTTGCTTTCCGCACATAGACACTCCCGTTGAACGTCTTCATCATGATCTCCGGGCCACCGCCGCCCACGGAGCCATAGACCCAGTCGTCGATGGCGATCTTATACATATGACCGTCGCCGGTCTTTTCCCCGCTGGCCTGTCTTTTCTCGATCGCGACGTCGAAGTCGCTAAAGATATCGCCCTGCTCTGCCTTTAGCTTGAGCCTTGCCTTGAGTGTGGCCGGGAAGGTAACGTCGACTTTCCCGTTGAGTGTCGAAAAGGCCATGGCAGCCTGTGGGTTGACAGTCTTGAAATCCACGATCACGTCGCCGTTGACGGTATTGGCCACCACGGAACCCGAGGCGCCATCGCAATGGATCCAGCCGTTGACGTTGGTGATCTCGATCTGGCCGCTGACGTCTTTTATGGTGATGTTGCCGTCGTTCACCGCGGACGCTTCCAGTTCGTTGGTATTTGCGGGAACTTTTATCGAGATCAGTTTGACATGAGACAGCCCTGCATCGATATTGACGGTATTGTCGTCTTCCTTGGCCGTCACCTCGGCACCGCCGCCACCGATGCGGCGCATGCCGCCACTGCCTGAGGAGCCCCCATCATCGTCTCTTTTATCGGACTCTACTTCTACAACGACATCCTTGCCTTCGTAGGTGGTGATCCTGATCGAACCGTAAAGTGCATGGACCTTTACCTTACAACTCTTGCCAGGCGAGCTCAGGGGAACTACCACCTGCTGTTTGTTGTCGTTTTGATTTTGTGCCTGTGTCGTGCCGGCGAATGCTATCGCTAAAATCAAGGCCGGGATGATTTTCGTCTTCATATAGATTGCTTTTTAATATAGATATCTCCATTCATGGTTTCGAATTTGAACACTTTTCCGCCGTTACCGATCTTTATCCGTTTGGCGACATTGAGCTTATACATGACCCCCTTGCCCGTTTGTTGCTCATTTTTGGTGACCTGGGCCGGAAGGATCTCGAAGTCGGGGAAATCGGTGTAGAACGAACCATTCATGCTTTTGAACACACAGATTCCCGACATGCTCGCCGGATACGTCACCGTCAGCGTCCCGTTGAGCGTATAATAATCGGACCCCATGGGCGGCATATCGAGATAGTTTACCGTGAGATCACCGTTGATCGTATGGGCCCTGGTCTCGCCTTTGGCGTTCTCTATCGTGATGGGGCCGTTGACATTGTTGACATCCAACTCGCCGGAGACATCCTGTACGACGACGTCGCCCCGGTTGACGGTAGAGACTTTTACATTCATGGCATAGGGTACGCGTACAGTGAATGACAATTGAAAATCGTATTCGATATTTCTGTCACCATCCCAGCCGACCCATTTGTGCGGCCGGGTATCGAAGGGCTCCGCGATATAGACCGTGATGCTGTCGGCATGCTGGTCGAAGCCCAGTTTGAATTCGGCCTTGCCCTTGTTCAGGCGATCCGAGTCGTCGGCGGTGATGACCTTGTCGATGCCGATCTCCACTTTGTCGCCGCCATAACCTTCGACCTTTATCGGGCCGTTGAGGTTATAGATGACCACGTGGCCTGCTGCGGCGGCGGTTACCGGGAACTCTTTCTGAATGTGTTCCTTGTACTCCTGGGCCTCGGCGCCGGCAAGGCAAAGGAGGGCCAGACCCGTGAGGAATGGGGTGATGAATTTTTTCATATTCCTTGTTTTTAGCTTAGCCGGGCGATCGCGGTTTCGAGCTTGATCCGCACCAGGCTGTTGAGATCTTTTTGTTGAAGTAATTTTTTAAAGGGCCGGATGGCGTTCTTCTCCTGCAGCTTCAACATCACGTCAGCCATGGCGGCCTGCACGAGCGGTGATTCCTGCCCCGAGATCGACTCCACGAGACCTGCCCTTACCGCCGGATAGGAGGCATAATGGGTCAGGGCTTCGAGCGTCATCAGCCGGACATTGACATTGGGGTCGTTGTTGAGCGTGGTCAACAGGGCGTCGATGACATCCGGTTTTACCGTCGTGAGCTCGCTGGTAAAGCTTACTCCCCTGATCCGTTCCGAGGCCGAAGGATTCTGCAGCAGCGATTTCATCATCATGTCACGCATATCGCTCACCTGCGCCGTTAGTTCCTCGAGCTGCTTTTTTTCGCTGGCCGGGGCGGCCCCGGAGGCCGGGCCATTGAACCAGCGACCGAGCGCCACGCCCACCACCACGAGCAGTATGCTATAGGCCATGGCAAAGCCGGGATGGATGGTGAAAAGCTGTTTCAACCGGGCAATGAGACCAGGCGCCTGGCCTGGTTGCGGGTAGGCCGGCGTATAGGTCCCCGCCGTCGGATCCGCATAGCCTGCCGATGGCGCTTCGGCTGCTTTGAAGGCATCGAGCCTTGCGTTGAACTTGATGAGCGTTCCCGCGGGGGGCTCGGGGGCGGGTACCGTCTCCAGGAGCGCCCGGAGATGCAGGCCGGTAGCCAGCTCCTGGCGGCACGATTCACAACCGGCAAGATGCGCTTCTACTTCGGCCCGCTCCTCCGGGGTGAGCTGGTCATCGAGATAGGAAGTCAGTAAAGATCTATCAAAGTCACAATCCATAATTACTTCTTTTCGGTTGTTTCTGTATACAGCTCCTTGAGCTGATTGATGGCCCGGTGGACGCGAACTTTTACAGCGCCGACGCTGATGTCCAGCACCCCGGCGATCTCTTCATAACGCAGGTCCTGGAAGCGGCTTAAGATCAGCACCTCGCGGCTTTCGGGACTTAGGGCCTTCAGCGCGCGTTGCAGGGCCTTTATCTCCAGCCGGTGTTCCAGCATCTCGTCGGTCCTTGTCGATGCGCTTATTCGTTCAGCCAGTTCACCGGCATCATAGGAATCGGGGGCGCGGCGGCTTTTCTTCAAATAGTCCTTCACCACATTTCTCGCGATGCTATACATCCAGGTCTTGAACTCACCCTCACCGGTGAACGTGTGGCGCGACCTCAGCATCCGGTAGAATACATTCTGCAAAAGGTCTTCGCTCGCCTCGCGATGACGGGTCATGTGAAAAAGGAATCCATACAGGGGACGGTGGTGGCGCTGGAACAATAGCGCCATCTTATCCAGATCCCCGGATCGAACCTCTAGCATGAGTGCGTTGTCCGTCAATGAATTCAAGCAGCTTGATTTACTCGTTTTTGGGGCGCCGCAGCGGGCGGCTTATTCTGCGCCGCTTCAGCGCCTGTATGAATGGAAACTCCGCGACGGCGGAAAGGTTACGGAAAAAGTAAAGTTTTTTTCGTAAAAGGGCTAACTTCCCCTCATGATCACTTCAACACTAGCTTACTTGCACTGGTATAAGACCATCAGCCCCAATTTTGAGAAAGCCATCGATTATGTGTTGTCCACCGATTTCCGCACCCTGGAGCCGGGCAAATATTCGGTCGACGGCGAGAATGTGATGGCCATCGTGAACGAATATACTTTTTTTTTTAATGCCGCGTGGACCACCGAGAGCCACCGGGACTATGCCGATATCCAGCTCATGGTCACCGGCACGGAAAGAT
>Ga0134125_10006328_pt1 | contig 13410 bp, 12 predicted proteins | sample KB31751_FD_96464 | JGI IMG/M metagenome (GOLD analysis project Ga0134125, IMG submission 96464) | Terrestrial soil microbial communities with excess Nitrogen fertilizer from Kellogg Biological Station, Michigan, USA - KB3-175-1 | ecosystem: Environmental > Terrestrial > Soil > Unclassified ... | reverse complement strand
GGCAGCGACGATCTCGGCGAGGCGCGCCGCGGTCGTGTCTTCAATCTCCCGCCGGCGGGCGGGGCCGTCACTGCCCATCGGCACCGAAGCCTAGAAGCGATTCGCCGATCAGTCCAACCGCCCTGTCGATCTGGCCAGAATCGACCACCAGCGGCGGCAGCAGCCGGATCGTGTCCGGGGTCGGGGTGTTGACCACCAGGCCGCGCGCCAGCAGGTCGGCGCCGACCGCGGGCGCGTCGATCCCCGCCGCCAACGCGACCCCGACCATCAGCCCCCGGCCCCGGGTCCCGACGACCCCGGGCAGCTCCTCCAGCCCGGCCCGCAGGCGCGAGCCGAGCTCCCGCACCGAACGCAGCAGCGCCGGGTCGTCGACCGCGTCGAGCACCGCCAGCGCGGCGCCGGTCGCAACGGGCCCGGCGGCGAAGGTCGAGCCGTGGTCGCCGGGCTGCAGCGCATCGGCCGCCGCGGGCCCGGTGACACAGGCGCCGATCGGCATCCCGCCGCCGAGAGCCTTGGCGCTGGTGATCACGTCCGGGCGCACCGGGGTCTGCTCGTAGGCCCAGAGCGAGCCGGTCCGGCCGATCCCGCTCTGGATCTCGTCGAAGATCAGCAGCGCCCCGACCGCGTCGCAGGCCTCGCGGGCGGCCATCAGCGCCTCGTCGCTGGTCGGCCAGACCCCGGACTCGCCCTGGATCGGCTCGATCAGAACCGCCGCGGTGTTCGGCCCGACCGCCGCCCGCAGCGCCTCGGCGTCGTTGTCCGGGACCGAGACGAAACCCGGCAGGTAGGGACCGAGCGCCTCGTTGCGGGCCAGCTTCGGCGTCGCCGAGAGCGCCCCGTAGGTGCGGCCGTGGAACTCGCCCTCGAAGCTGACGATCTCCGGCGCCGTGATCCCCCGCCCATGGGCGTGCTTGCGGGCGACCTTGATCGCCGCCTCGTTGGCCTCGGTGCCGGAGTTGCAGAAGAAGACGCGCCCACCGAGACTCGACTCCGACAACCGCTGGGCGAGCCGGGTCATCGGCTCGGTGTAGAAGAGGTTCGAGACGTGCATCAGCCGCTCCGCCTGCTCGGTCACCGCGGCGACCACGGCCGGGTGGCAGTGTCCGAGCGAGCAGACCGAGATGCCCGCGAGGAAGTCCAGGTACTCCTTGCCGTCCGCGTCGTACAGGTGGACGCCTTCGCCGCGGACGAAGTCGACCGCGCCCCGTCGATAGGTGCGCATCAGGTAGCGGTCCTCCAGCTCGCGCGTCCCGGCGAGGCCCATCGCTCTGGCCGGCGCCGCGCTCACGGGACCACCATGGTGCCGATCCCGGCGTCGGTGAAGAGCTCCAGCAGCAGGCTGTGGGGGATCCGGCCGTCGATGATGTGGGCCGACTGGGCGCCGCCGTTGACGGCGTCGACGCAGGCCTGGAGCTTTGGCCGCATGCCGCCGGAGAGGTCCGGCAGCGCCGCCTCGACCTCCTCCACCCTGGCCCGCGAGATCAGCGAGCTCTCATCCGCGGCGTCGGCCAGCCAGCCCTCGACGTCGGTGAGGAAGATCGCCTTGGTCGCCCCGAGCGCCGCCGCCACCTTGCCCGCCGCCTCGTCGGCGTTGACGTTGTAGGGCTGACCGCCGCGGTCGGAGGCGGAGGAGGCGATCACCGGGATGTAGTCGGCGGCGATGTGGTTGAGGACGTTGACGTCGACCCGCTGGATCCGGCCGACGAAGCCGACCCGCTCGGCATTCGGCGCCGGGACCACCTCGAAGAGCGTCCCGTCCTCTCCGGCCAACCCGACCGCGGGCTGCCCGTGGCGGTTCAGCCGCTGCACGATTTCGGTGTTCAGCTTCCCGACCAGGACCATCTTGGCGATCTCGACCGTGTCCGCGTCGGAGACCCTCATGCCCTCGTGGAACTGCACCTCGAGCCCGAGTTTGTCCATGTAGCGGGTGATCTCCGGGCCGCCGCCGTGGACGACGATCGGGTTCAGGCCGACGTACTTGAGCAGCACGACGTCGGCGGCGAAGGCGTCGCGCAGGCCCTCGTCGAGCATCGCCGCGCCGCCGTACTTGATCACCACCGTGCGACCGTGGAACTCGCGGATGTAGGGCAGGGCCTCAAGCAGCGTCTGCACGCTCGTGGCCGCCGCTCGGGACTGCGGGGCGCGCTCGGTCACGTCGTGTACTCCGCGTTCAGGCTCACGTACTCGTGCCCGAGGTCGGAGAAGTAGACGTGCGCGCCCGCCGATCCGCGACCGAGCCTCAGACCGATGTTCGCCTCGGGGATGTCGGCGCCGAGCTCGGCGGCGTCGATCGAGTCGGAGCCGATCTCGTCGAGATCCGCTCCCGCCAGCGCCGCCCCGGCGGCCTGGGCGATCCGGCCCCAGTTGGGGTCGCGGCCGTAGAGGGCGGTCTTCACCAGCGGCGAGTTGGCGATCGCCCGGGCGACCCGCTCCGCCTCGCCCTGGTCGGCGGCGCCGCTGACCTCGACCCGTCCGGCGCGGGCGGCGCCCTCGCCGTCGCGGACGATCTCGATCGCCAGCTGCAGCAGGACCGCGTCGAGGAGGCCGTCGGGGAGCGGCTTGCCGGAGGTCCCGGTCGCCTGCAGGAGGACCGTGTCGTTGGTGCTCATCTGGCCGTCGACGGTGATCCGGTTGAAGGAGGCGTCCACCGCGTGCTGCAGCCGTGTGCTCGGGTCGGGGACGACGGCGTCGGTCTGCACGAAACACAGGAGGGTCGCCATGTTCGGCTCGATCATCCCCGCTCCCTTGGCCTGGGCCGAGAGGGTGACGCCGCCGGCCTTCACCGTGCAGCGCTTCGGCCAGCGATCGGTGGTCATGATCGCCTCCGAGAAGACCGCCCCGCCGGCGGCCGAGAGCTCCATGGAGGCGGCCTCGATCCCGGGCAGCACCGCGCTCATCGGCATCGGCACGCCGATCACGCCGGTCTCGGCGACGGCGACCTCGGGGGTCTCGAGCCCGAGCGCGTCGGCGGCCCGTTCGGACATCGCCAGCGCGTCGGCGAAGCCCTTCTCGCCGGTCTCGGCGTTGGCATTGCCGGAGTTGATCACCGCGGCACGGACGTGGCCCTGGTCGACGACCTCGCGACAGACCCGGATCGGCGCGGCGGCCGAGGCGTTGCGGGTGAGGACGAGCGCCGACTCGATCTCGGGCGTGTCGCAGACCAGCAGCCCGACGTCGGTCCTGCCGCCGCCCTTGAGGCCGACGTGGACGCCGCCCGCCCGGAAGCCGGGCGCGAGCCGGGCGGCGTCGAGCTCCTCGACCTCCGCCGGGGCGTCGACCCACCTCGACCGGAAGAAGCCGCCGCTCACAGGAGTCCCTCGGTCTCGTCGAGTCCCAACATCAAGTTCAGGTTCTGAACGCCCTGGCCGGACGCCCCCTTCCAGATGTTGTCGATCGCGGAGAAGGCCATCACCCTGCCTCGCTCCTCGACCGTCACGTAGACGTGGCACTCGTTCGTGTCGCGCAGCGCCCTCAGGTTGGGCGGCCCGTCGAGCACCCGCACGAACGGCTCCTCGGCGTAGCGCTCCTCGTAGAGGGCGACGATCGCGTCCTTCGAGGTCGCCTCCGAGAGCGTCGCGAAGCAGGTCGCCAACTCGCCCTGGTCGAGCGGCAGCAGGTGCGGCACGAAGGTGACCGGGGCGGGGCTGCCGAGCGCCGCCAGCTCCTGCTCGATCTCCGGCCGGTGCCGATGGCCCTCGGTCTTGTACGGGAAGGCGTTCTCGGTCATCGCCGAGTAGTGGACCAGGTCGTCGCTCGAGCGCCCGTAACCCGAGGTCCCCTGCATGGCCGCGACGAAGACCTCGTCGAGCAGGCCCTTTTCGGCCAGCGGTGCCAGCCCGAGCACGGTCGCGGTCGGGTAACAGCCGGGAGTGGCGACGAGGTCGGCGCCGCGCAGCTCCTCCCGGTACATCTCGGTCAGCCCATAGACGCCGCTGCCGAACAGGTCGGGCGCCCCGTGCTCGCCGTACCAGCGCTCATACACCCCCATGTCGCGGAGGCGGAAGTCGGCGGAGAGGTCGACCACCTTCACCCCGGCCGCCCGCAGCGCCGCGTCGGTCGGCGCCGCCGCCCCGTGCGGGTAGGCGACGATCGCCGCGTCGATCCCCAGCGAGCCGACGTCGTCGAGGTCGAGCTCGGTCAGCGTCAGCGGCACCCGGTAGCGCGGGTAGAGCTCGTCGATCCGCCTGCCGGCGTCCGAGCGCGAGGTCGCCGCGACCAGCTCCAGACGCGGGTGGTCCCAGACGATCTTCGCCGCCAGCGCCCCCGTGAAGCCGTTCGCCCCGGCGACCAGCACCCGCGCCGCGGGGGTCCCCTCAAGCGGTTGGGCCGCGTCCCTATTCACGGAAGGACCCGCCGATCTTCTCCAGCTGCGCCCGGATCGACTCCCGCGCCGACTCGACCTCCTCGTCGGTGAGGGTCCGGTCGCCGGCGCGGAATTCGAGCGACAGCGCCAGGCTCACCTTGCCCGCGCCGATCTGCTCGCCCTCGTAGAGATCGAAGACGTCGGCCTCGTGCAAAAGCTCGCCACCCCCCGCCAGCACCGCGGCGCGCACCTGCGCCGCCGAGACCTCGGCGGGGACGACGACGGCGACGTCGCGGAGCGCCGCCGGGAAGGTGGTCAGGTCCTCGAACTCCTCCTCGCCGAGCGTCGCCGCCGCGAGCAACGGGGCCGCGTCGATTTCGAAGCCGACCGCGGCGTCGATGTCCCAGGTCCGGCAGACCAGCGGATGGATCTCACCGAGCCAGCCGAGCGGCGCGCCGCCGACCCGGACCGCGGCGCTCCGCCCCGGGTGCAGGAACGGCTCGCTCGCCGGCGCGAACTCCAGGGGCGGGCAGCCGAGCCCGGCGGCAAGCGCCTCGAGCACGCCCTTCAGGGCGAAGAAGTCGACCGTCTCACCGCCGCCGCGCCAGGACCTGGGCACCAGCGGCCCGACCGCGAGGGCACCGTAGCGGTGCGGCTCGGTCGCCGGGGCCGGGGTGTCGCCGGGGAAGTTGCCCGCCAACGGACCGCCGCTCTCGGGCGGGGCGCCGCGCAGGTAGACCGCGCCCGCCTCGAACAGGGCCACGGCCTCGCGCCCCCGCGCCAGGTTGCGGGAGGCGACGTCGAGCAACGAGCCGAGCAGGGTCGTCCGCATCGCCGCGCCCTCGTCGGAGAGCGGGTTGGCGACCAGGATCGGGTCGGCGCGCGGGTCCGGCTCCTCGATGCGGAGCCGGCCGGCCTCGCCGCGGTCGGTGAAGCTCCAGCCGACGATCTGGTCGAGACCGAGGTCGCGCAGCTCGTCCTCGGCCCGCCGCCGCAGCCGCTGGGTGCGGTTCAGCCGGCCGACCTTGCCCGCGCCGACCCGGGGCAGGGTCGTCGGCAGGTGCTGGTCGAAGCCGTGGAGCCGGCCGACCTCCTCGATCAGGTCGATCTCCCGGGTCACGTCGTGGTAGCGGTCGGGCGGCACGGTGACCTCGAGGTCGGCGCCGTCGACCGCGACTTCGAAGCCGAGCCGCTCCAGGTAGCCGACCTGGTCGGCCTGCGGGATCTCCATGCCGAGGATCCCGGTCACCCGGGCGGCGCGCAGCCGCAGCGTCCGCGGCTCCGGCGCGGGCGCGGCGACGTCGATCGTCCCCGGCACCAGGGTGGCGCCGGCAAGCTCGACCAGGAGCCGCGAGGCGATCGCCTGGGCCCGCATCGTCAGCGCCGGGTGCAGCTGCTTCTCGAACCGCGCCGAGGCCTCCGAGCGCAGCGCCAGCCGGCGCGAGGTCCGCAGCACGTTCGCCCCGTTCCAGTTCGCCACCTCGAGCAGCACGTCGGTGGTCGCGGCGGAGACCTCGGAGACCTGGCCGCCCATCAGCGCCGCGATCCCGGTCGGCCCGTCGCGGTCGCAGACCAGCACGGTCTCGGCGTCGAGCTCCCGCTCGACCCCGTCGAGGGTCGTCATCTTCTCCCCCGGCCGCGCGGTGCGGACGATCAGCTCGCCGCCCGGCAGCTTCTCGAGGTCGTAGGCGTGGAGCGGTTGCGCCGTCAGCAGCATCACGTAGTTGGTGATGTCGACGACATTGGAGATCGGCCGCATCCCGGCTGCCGAAAGCCGCTCCTGCAGCCAGAGCGGCGAGGGGCCGATCTTCACGCCTTTGAAGACGCGGGCGGTGAAGCGCGGGCAGAGCTCGGGGACCTCGACCGTGACCTTGGCGAAGTCCTCGACCTCGCCGTCCCCGGTCGCCGGAGCGTCCTCGGCCCAGGGCTCGGCGGAGAGCGGCGCGCCGGTCACGGCGTGGACCTCACGGGCGACCCCGAAGACGCCGAAGCAGTCGCTGCGGTTCGGCGTCACCTCGATCTCCAGCACCGGCTCGGCCAGCGGTACCACCTCGGCCAGCGGAGTGCCCGCGGCGAACCCGTCGTCGAGCACCAGGGTGCCCTCGTGGTCCTCGCCGATCTCGAGCTCGTCGGCGGCGAGGATCATCCCTTCGGAGGCGACGCCGCGCAGCTTCGCCTTACGCAGTTTCTCGCCGCCCGGCATGCGGGCACCGGGCAGCGCCACCGCGACGGTCTGTCCGGCGGCGACATTGGGGGCCCCGCAGACGATCGTGCGCGGACCGTCGTCGCCGACCTCGACCGTGCAGACCCGCAGCCGATCGGCGTCCGGGTGCTGGACGGCCGCGGTGACCTTGCCGACGACGAAGTTGTCGGGTGCGGGCGGCCCGACGACGTCGATCCGCTCCACCTCGGTGCCGGTCATCACCAGCCGCTCGGCCAGCTCCTCGACCGGGACGCCCGGGTCGCAGTACTCGCGCAGCCAGCTGTACGGGACCCTCATGAGAACTGCTCCAGCATCCGCACGTCGTTGTCGAAGAAGCGACGCAGGTCGGGGATCGAGTGGCGCAGCATCGCGACCCGCTCGATCCCGAGGCCGAAGGCGAAGCCGGACACCAACTCGGGGTCGTACCCCTTCTCCTTGACGAAGCCGAGCACGTTCGGGTCGACCATCCCGGCGCCGAGGATCTCGATCCAGCCCTGGCCCTTGCAGAGATTGCAGCGCTCGCCGTTCGGCAGGACGCCGGTGCCCTCGCACTGGAAGCAGGAGACGTCGACCTCGACGCTCGGCTCGGTGAAGGGGAAGTAGTGCGGCCGCAGCCGCACCTCGCGGGTGTCGCCGAACAGCGCCCGCGACATCGACAGCAGCGTCCCCTGCAGATCGGCCAAGGTCAGCCCCTCGGCCACGGCCAGCCCCTCCATCTGGTGGAACATCGGGCTGTGGGTGGCGTCGGAGTCGCGCCGGTAGACCTTGCCCGGGATGACGATGAAGATCGGTGGCCCCTGCGTCTCCATCGCCCTGATCTGCATCGGCGAGGTGTGGGTGCGCAGCAGCACGTCGGGATGGGACTGGATGTAGAAGGTGTCCTGCAGCATCCGCGCCGGGTGGTCGACGGGATGGTTCAAGGCGGTGAAGTTGTAGTAGTCGTGCTCGATCTCCGGACCTTCGGCGACCTCGTAGCCGAGCCCGACCATGATGTCCTCGATCAGCCGCGTGGTGCGGGCGATCAGATGCTGATGGCCGAGCGGACGCGGCGGCGCGCCGGGGAGGGTGACGTCGATCCGGTCGGCGACCAGTTTCGCGTCGAGCTCGGCCGCGTCGAGGCTCTCGGCGCTACGGGCGATCAGCGCCTCGAGCTCCTTGCGGGTCTTGTTGGCGGCTCCGCCGACGGGGCCGCGTTCCTCCGCCGGCAGCTGCGCGATCCCACGCAGGATCTGGGTCAGCTCGGCTTTACGGCCGAGGAACTTGACCCTCAGCTCCTCCAGCTCGGCGCTCGAGGACGCGGCGGCGATCGCCTCCGTGCCGGCTACCCGGAGCTTCTCGATCTGCTCAAGCACCTTTGCGCTCCTCGCTCATCCGCGCGCACGCTACAGCCGCGGCGGCGGCGACGTTCAAAGACTCGGCGCCTCCGTGCAGGGGAATCGTCACTTGCGCGTCGCAGGCAGCCACCACCTCGGCGCGCAAACCCTCACGCTCGGCGCCGAGACAGACGGTTCCCGCGCCGGCCAAACCCGCCAGATCGTCCCCGCCGTGGGCGATGAGAGCCACCCGTGGCCCGGGGGTCTCCTCGACCCCCGCGACCGCCACGGGCGGGCGGGCGAAAAGCGACCCCATGCTCGCCCGGGTGGCCTTCGGGCCGTACGGGTCGGCACAGTCGGGGCCGAGCGCGACGGTCGCGTCGAGCAGCGCGTGGGCGGTGCGGATGATCGCCCCGACGTTGCCGGGATCGCCGACCCCGTCGAGATAGACGCAGGGCGCCAGCGGCGCGGCGGCCCGGGAGAGCGGCCAGACCGCGATCGTCCGGGTACCCGAGCCCAGCGACGAGGCCGCGGCGAGCACCCCGGCCTCGACCTCGTCGAAGTCGACGGTCGCACCTCCGCGGTCGTCCTTTGGCCCGCGTCCCGGGCCAAAGGACGACCGCGATCCGGCGGCCACCAGCACGAACCGCGGCTCGGCGCCCGCCGCCAGGCCGGCCTCGAGCAGATCCTCGCCCTCGGTCGCGAACAGGCCTTCCCGCTCGCGGTGCTTGCGCTCCCGCAGCTTGCGGACCAGCTTCAGCTTCTCGTTGTCTTTGCTTTCGATCATCGCTTTCAGTCCTCAAACGCAAAACGGGCCGCAATTGCGGCCCGCCCGGAAGAGTCAGAAGTGTCGGCCTGCGCTCAGGCGGCCGCACCCTCCCGGGCTATCTCCACGAATCGGCGGAACCCCTCCGGGTCCGAGACGGCGATCTCGGCCAGCATCTTGCGGTTCACCTCGACCTCGGCCTTGCCCAGGCCGTGGATCAGTTCCGAGTAGCTCATGCCCTCCTGGCGCGCGGCGGCGTTGATGCGCGTGATCCAGAGACGACGGAAGGTCCGCTTCTTGTTGCGCCGGTCGCGGTAGGCGTACATGCCCGACCGCTGGACCTGCTCTTTGGCGAACCGGTAGGAAGAATGCTTGCGCCCGAAGTAGCCCTTGGCTTCCTTCAGCACCTTGCGGCGCTTCTTGCGCGCGTGGACGCTGCGCTTGACGCGGCTCACTTGCCGCCTCCGAGAAGCTTGCGAACGTTCGGCACGTCGACTTTGGCGATCTGCGCGGGGTTCGCCATCTTGCGCTTACGCTTCGGCGACTTTTTCTCGAGGATGTGGCTCGAGTACGCGTGACGACCCCGGATCTTGCCGGTGGCCGACTTCTTGAAGCGCTTCTTGGCGCCCGAATGGGTTTTCATCTTCGGCATACGGGCTCGACATTGAAGCAGAACGAGCGCCCCGCCGAAGTCGCGCCCCACGCCTGGGTAGTGTCCGACCGCGATGCGAATCCTCTACGTCGTCGGCACGCGACCCAATTTCGTCAAGACCGCGCCGGTGATCGCCGCGATGCGGGCCCGCCTGCCGGAGGGCCGCCACGTGATCGTCCACACCGGCCAGCACTACGACCGGGCGATGTCGGAGGTCTTCTTCGAGGAGCTCGGCGTGCCCGCCCCCGACCACATGCTCGAGGTCGGGTCCGGTACCCACGCCCAGCAGACCGCCCGCACGATGGAGCGGCTGGAGCCGGTGATCGCAGCGGAGAAACCCGATCTGCTGGTCGTCCCCGGCGACGTCAACTCGACCCTGGCGGCGGTGCTGACCGCGGTGAAGATGGGCGTCCCGGTCGCCCACGTCGAGTCGGGCCTGCGCAGCTTCGACCTCTCGATGCCGGAGGAGGTCAACCGGATCGTCGCCGACCGCTTCGGCTCCCACCTTTTCCTCCACTCCGAGGAGGCGGTCGCCAACCTGCGCGCCGAAGGAATCGCCGCGGAACGGATGCACTTCGTCGGCAACACGATGATCGACACGCTGGTCGCGCTGGAGGACCGGATCGCGGCGGCGGGGTCGGCGGCGCGGCTCGACCTCACCCCCGGCTCCTACCTGCTCGTCACCCTGCACCGGCCGGCCCTGGTCGACGGGCCGCTGCTCGCCGAGACCGTCGCTCAGCTCTCCCGCCTGGCCGCGGAGATGCCGGTCGTCTTCCCGGTCCACCCGCGGACCCGCAAGATGATGGAGTCGCTCGACCTCGACCCGCCCACGGGCCTGCGCCTGATCGAGCCGCTCGGCTACCTCGACTTCCTCTCCCTGGTCACCGACGCGGGCGCCGTCCTCACCGACTCCGGCGGCATCCAGGAGGAGACGACCTACCTCGGCATCCCCTGCTTCACCCTGCGGGCGAACACCGAGCGGCCGGTGACGGTCGAGCTCGGCACCAACACCCTGCTCGGCCTCGACCCCGGAGCGATCGCCGAGATCCCGGCGACACTGGCGACGGCTCCCCCCACCCCGCCGGAGCCACCGCCCCTCTGGGACGGCCACGCCGCCGAGCGGATCGCCGACATCCTCGCGCCGCCGGACCCGGAACTGCTCAGCGCCTAGGCGCGCGCTTCAGGGTCAGCTTGGCGGTGGTCGCGGTGCCACCCTTGGGGGCCAGCCGCAGGGTGACGGTCGCCTGGGCGCGCTTCGCGAGCAGCTTCTTGCCCTTCCGATTCAGCTTGACCGGCACCGTCCCCTTGGCCCCGGCGGCGAGCTTGTAGCCGGCCGTCCCGTAGACGACCGCCTTCGGCTTCCCCTTCGTCGCCGACGCGCCGGCGGTCGGCGCCAGCAGCACCAGCCTTCCTTCACAGGCCGCGTTGCCCCCGCAGATCAGCCCGACCAGGGCGTTGCCTTCCTTCACCTGGGCCTTCCTGGCGCCGAGTCGCGGGGCGACCGGCGTGAGGGGCGGGGGTGGCGGGGGCGGCGCGGTGGTGCCGCCGCAGGTCACGTCGCCGGTCGCGCAGAAGGTCCAGCGGACCAGCAGTTCGAAACCCGGCACGCCTTCCTGGATTTCGTGCCGCCCGCCTTTTTCGTCGTTGGGGATCCGCCCCATCCGCGGGTAGAAGACGCCCGCCATCGGATCGCCGTTCGGGGTCGAGAGCACGTTGTGGGGGCCGACCTCCCGGATCGGCAGCGAGCCGCCATCGTTTTCGGCGCTCACCGAGACCAGGTCGTACGCGAGCACCCCTTCCTTGGCGTTGCGTTCGACCGGGAGGTCGAGCGGGATCGTGGTGACCGCGTTCGGGGTCAGCGGGAAGGGCCCGATGTCGCTGCGCCAGAAGCAACAGGCTTCGCCGACGCCGGGCTGACCCTGCTGGCGGATGATCGTGATCCAGATCGGCGAGGGGTTCGGGCCGGAAAGGATTTCGGCGGCGGTGATCCGGCCATCGGCGGGGACACTGCGGGCGCGCGGGTCACTGCCCGCGCCGAGCCCCCACACCCCGGCCTGGCTCCAGGTGCAGCCACCCGGTTCGTTATTGGCGAAGAAGCCGAGATTGCCGGAATAGTCATAGAGCGACGGCCTCACGTTGCAGCCGAAGGCTCCCGCCGGCCCGGGCGCCAGCGAGCTGCCGAACCGGGTCGCCGCCGCCCCGGCATGAGCGGGCGCGAGGAACAGCGCGCAGGCGAGGATCAGCGGCGCGAGGACGCGCAGTGGTCGGACGGACACGGGCCGATCTTGGACCCCGCCCGAGGCGATTGGAAGGCTGAAAAAAGGAGGGCGGGTAGAACCCACCCAGCGGGCGGCGGGAGCTAGCTCTCGGCGGGGGTGCCGTCGGCCGGGGCGGCCGTCGTGCCGTCGGCCTCGGCCGCGTCGGGGACGGTCGCCGCCCCCTCCTGCTCCAGCGCCCGCGCCTCTTTGCTCGGCGCCAGCAGCATGCTCATGTTGCGGCCTTCCTGCAGCGGGGCCGACTCGATCACGCCGAGCCCGCCGAGGTCCTCGAAGAGCTTCTGCAGCAGCGCCCGACCGCGCTCCGGATGGGCCTGCTCGCGGCCGCGGAACATGATCGTGACTTTGACCTTGTCGCCGTGCTTGAGGAACCGCTCGACGTGACCCTTCTTGGTGTCGTAGTCGTGCGTGGCGATCTTCGGCCGGAGCTTGATTTCGCGGATGTTGACCTGCTGCTGGTGCTTGCGCGCCTGCTTCTGCTTCTGCTCCTGCTCGTATTTGTACTTCGAGTAGTCGAGCATCCGGGTGACCGGCGGCTTCGAGTTCGGCGCCACCTCGACCAGGTCGAGATCGGCGTCCTGGGCGCGGCGCAGCGCCTCGGGGGTGTCGACGATGCCGAGCTGCTCGCCATCGGCGCCGATCAGGCGCACCTGGGGGACGCGGATCCGCTCGTTGATCCTCGTCGTGTCGCGCTCTGGTGGGCGCCGATCGAACCTACGCGGGACCGGCACTAGTGAGAGTGGAGTTGCTTCAAGAGGACGAGCGATCGGATAGCGGGCACGGGGCGCTCAGCGGCGACGGTCATTTGGGGTGCCCACAGTCAAGTCCGGTGAGTATAGACAGGTCAGGAGGTCTCTTGCTCGATTCGGGCGGCAAAGTCGGCGAACGTCATCTCGCCCACGTCGCCGTCGGCGTGTGAGCGCACCGCCACCCCGCCGTTCTCCTGCTCGCGGTCGCCGACCACCAGCATGTACGGATAGCGGCCGAGCGAGGCGTCGCGGATCTTCCGCCCGATCGACTCCGAGCGGTCGTCGATCGCGACGCGGACGCCGAGGTCACGCAGCTCGTCGTGGGCGCGCCGGCCGTACTCGTTGTGGCGGTCGGAGATCGGCAGGACGATCGCCTGCACCGGCGCCAGCCAGGTCGGGAAACGGCCCGCGTAGTGCTCGATCAGGATCCCGGCGAAGCGCTCCATCGAGCCGAGCAGCGCCCGGTGGATCATCACCGGTCGGTGCGCTTCGTCGTCGGCGCCGGTGTAGTAGAGGTCGAAGCGCTCCGGCATCTGGAAATCGAGCTGGCAGGTGCCGCACTGCCAGGAGCGGCCGAGGGCGTCGGTGATGTGGAAGTCGATCTTCGGTCCGTAGAAGGCTCCGTCGCCCGGGTTCAGCTCATACTCGCGACCTTGCGAATCGAGCGCCTCAGCGAGCGCCGCCTCCGCCCGCCCCCACTGCTCCTCGGTGCCCATCGACTTGTCGGGCCGGGTCGAGAGCTCGACTTTCACGTCCTCGAAGCCGAAGCGCCCGTAGAGCTCGTCGATCGCCTCGCAGATCGAGGCGACCTCGACGGTGATCTGGTCCTCGGTGCAGTAGACGTGGGCGTCGTCCTGGGTGAAGGCGCGGACGCGCAGCAGGCCGTGGAGGACGCCCTCGCGCTCGTTGCGGCTGACCCGGCCGAACTCGGCGAGCCGCAGCGGCAGCTCGCGATAGCTGTGTCGGTCGGAGCCGTAGACGAGGCAGGCGCCGGGACAGTTCATCGGCCGCAGCGCGTAGCGGCGGTCGTCGTCCTGCATGAAGTACATCTCGTCCTTGTAGTTGTCCCAGTGGCCGGAGCGGTGCCAGAGGCCCTCGTCGAGCACCTGCGGCGTCGCGATCTCCTTGTAGTCGCGCTTGCGCAGCTG
>Ga0134125_10006327_pt1 | contig 13410 bp, 8 predicted proteins | sample KB31751_FD_96464 | JGI IMG/M metagenome (GOLD analysis project Ga0134125, IMG submission 96464) | Terrestrial soil microbial communities with excess Nitrogen fertilizer from Kellogg Biological Station, Michigan, USA - KB3-175-1 | ecosystem: Environmental > Terrestrial > Soil > Unclassified ... | reverse complement strand
CTTCTCGTCTTCCAGAAATTTAGCGATGAAAGAAAATACCTTCCGCCTTGCTCGGGATACGAGATCCCTATCGGTATCCGGAAAGCTTGCCGCAACCGGCAGAGCCATATCTTCCACCCGCAGATTTCGCATGGAACTTGGGACCAGCGACCAGAGTTCGCTGCCGGGAAGCCGGTATAAACCCGCAAGCCACGAGGACCACTGCGAAATGCAAAGCTTTTGCCTCAAGTGTTCTGCGACAAAGCGGGAAAAAACGACGCGATTCACCTCCCCCGATCCCATCCCTCGCAGTTCATGTGGAGCGATCTGTAGATCATCGCCGCTTTGAGCCGGTAGAAAGAACAGGTTCACATAATGATCGAATGCGCTCGCAACTATTCCTTCGCACGATCGGACCAGCAACGCGAGCAGATCCGGGGAGCAGCGGCTTGCCTCTCTCTGAATTTCATCCGCGTTGTTCATCAGACAGCCCAGAAACCTTGGAGGCGGGATCACGTCCAGTAAGGCTCGAACACTTTCCAAAGTTGGAGCCCGTGATCGTACAAAAAGCGCGTCTCGCGATTGATCCCTCGATTTGGCTTCGCCGCGAGAAAAGAATGAAGGAATTCCGCGTCGCGTCGCTCCATCATCCGCCGTTCTTCCGTCGTAGAGACGACCAAATCCTGCAAAAAGCAAACCGGCTTTTCCTTCTCTTCAAAGCCGTCCGGCAAATAGCAAAATGAAGATAAATTATCGGTGAAGTGTTGGGCCAACAATCTCCCGAAGCTGCCAAATTCGGCCAGCCTCACGGTGAGATAGGCGATGGCTTCGGCGCCGAACTCATGTTTGTGAATCATATCCATGTGCCACTAGTCAGGCGGTTACTTATATCGAAAACCCAAATTGTGTCACGTAATCCCTCCTATTCCGCATCTAGTTTTATAGAACACTTGGCAGCCCACGAGACTGCCCGTTCGTTGGGAGATGAAATATGCCAGAAAAGAAAACCTTACAGCGTGCTCATAGAGCCAAAAAAGAAGGAAAGTCCGGTTCCACGCAAGCGGGTGAGTTCGTACGTGAAGAAGTGCACCACGCTCGCAGCGGCAAGCACAAAGTAGCCTCAAAGAAGCAGGCGGTTGCCATCGGATTGTCGAAAGCGCGGCGAGCCGGCGTGAAGGTAAAACCGCCGTCGGCACGCAAATCGTCCACGGCTACACGGAAAAAAGCGCGGAAAGATAGCGCCAAGGGGCACACAAAACATGCTGCTTCGCATCGTTCTAGAACGAAGAGCACAAGCTCAAAGAGTCATACCTCGCGCGGGCGCTCGTCCTCGTCGCGGAGAACATCGTCACGTAAACGAGCGTCCCGTTCCCATTCGTAGGCACTTGTGGCGCACGTACTGGAGCGCACAGCCGATTTGTGGCGTTGTGCGCGGTTCAAGCAATGCGTGCCGCGTCGAGACCCATCTCGACACCTGTCCTTCAGGCCTCCGGTCCCAACCGATATCTTTGTTAGAGCACGGAGGCCTTGCTTTCGCGAATGTCAAGAACACCTGTCGCCACTTACCGCCTGCAGCTACACAAGGAATTCGATTTCGATAAGGCTGCGGCTATTGCCGGTTATCTCCATAAACTTGGCATCAGCCATGTCTATTCATCGCCCTACCTCCAGGCCGCCCCAGGCAGCAAACACGGCTACGATGTCGTAGACCACCATCGCGTCAATCAAGAACTCGGCGGCGAAGAAGCTCACGAACGATTCTGCAAACGCCTCGGCGAATTCCATTTGGGCCAGGTTCTCGATATTGTTCCGAATCACATGGCCATCGCCGGGCGTCACAACCGCTACTGGTGGGATGTGCTCGAAAACGGGCCGTCCAGCTTATACGCGCCATATTTCGATATCGACTGGCTGCCGGTTGAAGAGAAACTGCGCAACAAAGTGCTCGTGCCGATTCTGGGCGATCATTACGGGCGCGTGCTCGCGCGCCACGAAATCTCGGTGAAACGCCACGAGGGAGAATTTCTGATCGAATATTTCGACCATCATCTTCCCGCGGCGCCCCGCTCGCTTCCCTATATCCTGTCGAATGCGGCAACCCGCATTAGCTCCGACTATCTCTCCTTTTTGTCGGACGCAGTGGCCAATCTTCCTTCTGCCACCGAAACCGATCGCGCCAGCGTTCTCGCCCGGCATCGCGATAAAGAAGTAGTTCGCGCCCTGCTCGCGCGCTTTTGTGGCGAATCGCCCAGCGCCGCGGCCGCAATCGATGCCGAACTGGAAGAGTTGAATCGCGATATCGATTCACTCGACTTGTTTTTGGAGCGTCAGAACTTCCGGCTGTCGTTCTGGAAAACAGCGGGCGAAGAGCTGATGTACCGGCGCTTCTTCGACGTGAATACGCTCGTTGGCCTTCGCATGGAAGACGAAGCCGTCTTCGCCGATACGCATTCGCTTATTTTCGATTGGATCCGGCGCGGCGTGCTCGACGGCATACGCATCGATCATCCCGATGGCCTTCGTAATCCCGAACAGTACTTTCAACGTCTCCGCGCCGCCACCGACGGATGGATCGTCGCCGAAAAAATTGTGGAACCCGGCGAGCCCCTGCGCTCCTCCTGGCCAATCGCAGGTACAACCGGGTACGATTTTCTCTATCAGGCCGGCGGCCTTTTCATCGACTCAAAAGGCTTGGAGCATATCACCGCCTTTTACGAGCGCTTCACGGGCGAATCCACTGCCTACCAGGACATGTGCCGCGAGAAAAAGCACATGGTAATGCGCGAGATTTTGGTCAGTGATGTAAATCGCCTGGTCTCCCTTTTTGTGCAGGTATGTGAAAGCCATCGCGATCATCGCGACTATACGCGAACCGACATCAGCCGTACGCTGCGTGAAATTGTCGCCTGCTTCCCTGTCTACCGGACCTACATCGTCAGTGGAACAGGCAACATCGATCCCCTCGACGCTCGCTACATCAACGAGGCGGTAGAGCGCGCCAAGCAAAATCGGGAGGAACTCGACCAGGAACTGTTCGACTTTATTCGCGATGTTTTACTGCTCAAGTTTCCGGGAAGAATCGAAAACGAGTTCATTATGCGGTTTCAGCAGTTTACCGGACCGGCTATGGCTAAAGGCGTCGAGGACACTACCTTCTATTGCTATAACCGCCTCACCTCTGCCAACGAGGTTGGCGGCGATCCCGGGAGTCCCGTCGTCACCGCCCCTCAGTTCCACGCCTACTGCGCCGGGCTGCAAGTTGACTGGCCGGAAACCATGTTGGCGCTTTCGACGCACGATACCAAGCGCAGCGAAGATGTGCGGACGCGCATCCATGTGCTAACAGAAATTCCGGACCGATGGCAGGAGGCGGTAGAACGCTGGACCGCTATGAATCGCGCATTCAAAACAGCCGACTATCCGGACGCAAACACCGAGTACCTGATCTACCAAACTATGGTGGGCGCATGGCCCGTTTCGTTTGACCGCCTTTCCGCTTACATGCAAAAGGCTACCCGCGAAGCCAAGCGCATGACGTCCTGGATCAACCCCAATGAGCAATTCGACAACGCGCTGCAAGGGTTCCTTGAGAAGATCACTTCTTTCGACTTGTTTCTTTCCGATCTCGAATCGTTCGTGAAGCCGCTTGTTGAGCCTGGACGCATCTCCTCTCTCGCGCAAACGTTGTTGAAGATGACCGCCCCCGGCGTGCCCGATCTTTACCAGGGAACCGAACTCTGGGACCTCAGTCTCGTCGATCCCGATAACCGGCGCCCGGTCGATTACGAGTTGCGTAGCCAGTTGCTCTCCGAATTGCCGCGCCTCAATATGAAGGAGATTTGGAACCGTCAGGATGAAGGCTTGCCGAAACTTTGGCTCATCCATCAAACCCTTCGTGTTCGCCGCGATCACAGCGAGGCTTTTTCCGCTGCGGGCTCTTACAAGCCGATTGAAGCGCAAGGCGAAAAAGCTTCGCACATCCTGAGCTTCCTGCGGGGCGGTGCGGTAGCAACCGTAGCGCAGCGCCTTCCGCTTACCGTGAACAGCAACTGGGGCGATACGTCCATTGAGCTTTCACGCGGCCAATGGCGAAACGTGCTTGCCGGCGAGACCACTCCCGGCGGCACAATCCGCCTCGGCAATCTATTTGCCGCCTTTCCGGTTGCGCTGCTAATCCGTCAAAAGGAACAATAAGTATGCGCGAATTCGAAGTATGGGCTCCAAACGCGAAACAACTGGAACTTCAGCTTGGCCATCGCCCGGTCCCACTCGAGTGCGGCGAGCGCGGCTATTGGCACGTCGCGGTCGATAGTGCGCAACCGGGAGACGATTACGGCTACATCATCGACGGTCAAAAACCTGCTATTCCCGATCCGCGCTCTGCTTATCAGCCCAATGGCGTCAACGGCCTCTCGCGGCTTGTCGATCATTCCGCATTCCCCTGGACCGATCGCAACTGGCAGGCTCCGCCGCTCACCGGCGCCATCGTTTACGAACTTCACATTGGTACGTTCACGCCCGAAGGCACCTTTGATTCCACAATTGCGCGCCTCGATTACCTGCGTGATCTCGGCATCACTCATGTCGAGATTATGCCCGTTAACGAATTTCCAGGTAAGCGCGGATGGGGCTACGACGGCGTCGATCTTTATGCGCCTCACCATGCCTATGGCGGCCCCGACGCTCTCAAACGTCTTGTAGATGCTTGCCATGCGAAAGGGCTGGCCGTTCTCCTCGACGTGGTCTATAACCATCTCGGGCCTTCCGGTAATTACCTCAGCCGCTTCGGGCCGTACTTCAATGAGAACTATCACACGCCATGGGGTGCCGCCGTAAACCTCGATGGCGAGTGGAGCACCGAAGTCCGCCGCTTCTTCTGCGACAACGCTTTAATGTGGTTCCGCGATTATCACTTCGATGGCTTGCGGCTCGATGCTGTGCATGCTTTTCTCGATCGTTCCGCTATCCACTTCCTGGAGCAGCTTGCCATCGAAGTATCCGCACTCGCTTCCGAGACGGAACGCCAGCTTGTTCTCATCGCCGAAAGTGATTTAAACCAGCCGCTCGTTGTCATCGCTCGCGATGCCCACGGGTACGGCATCGACGCCCAATGGAGCGACGATTTCCATCATGCCCTCCATTCGGTTCTTACGGGAGAACACGGCGGTTACTATTGCGATTTCGGGTCTTTGGCGCAGCTTGCAAAAAGCTTGAAATCGGTTTTTGTTTACGATGGTATTTACTCCGAGCATCGCCGGCGAAATCATGGGCGGCCTGTCATCGGCCTCGCGGGCACGCGCTTTCTCGGTTTTCTGCAGAATCACGATCAGATCGGCAACCGCGCGACAGGCGAACGCACGTCACATCTCCTAACCGTGGGCCAGTTGAAAATTGCCGCCGCGCTGGTTCTGCTCGGGCCATTCGTTCCCATGCTGTTTCAAGGCGAGGAGTTCGCCGCGTCCTCGCCGTTCCAATACTTCACCGATCACGAAGACCCCGACGTCGGCCGCGCTGTCACCGAAGGCCGCCGCCGCGAATTCTCAAGCTTTGGCTGGGACCCGGAATCCGTACCCGATCCGCAAAGCGACGCAACCTACGAGCGATCGAAGCTGAATTGGGATGAAACCGGCAAGGAGCCGCACCGGTCGATCCTTGATTGGCATCGCGCCCTGATTCTGCTTCGCCGTGCGCATTCCGATCTCACCAACGGAGATCTCAATGCGGTTGACGTGCAATTCGACGAGCAGCAGCAATGGCTATCGCTTCGCCGCGGTGCATTTACGATAGCGTGCAACTTCAACGGCAGCCCCTTAACCCGCGAAATTGCGGCGGGACAAAGATTAATGCTCAGCTCCGATCCCGAATGCGCCGTTCACGGTATAGCCTTGCACCTTCCCGGCCACTCCGTCGCCATCCTCTCCTAGCCGCTCGATAAGATAGTCCTGCCATAACAATGACCGCTGTACCACGCAATTCAAAAAAATTGCACTCCTATGCGAATCTGGTCCTCGTGCTACTGTGCGCCGCTGGGCTTTCTTCCGCCGCTACTTTGCCCGACGGAGCCGGCAAGGAACAACTGCTCCGGATTTGTTCTCAATGCCATTCCATTGAACAAGCCACATCTCTGCGGCAGGGACAGGCTGCCTGGACAGAGACGATATCGAAGATGATCAACCTCGGCGCGCAAGGCAGTCCCGACGATTTCGGCCGTATTCTTTCCTATCTCGTGAAGTTCTACGGACCAACTTCCAACACAAGCCCCGCCGCCGCGACGCCACAGCCGCAAACGCAGCCGGAAGATCATGCACCAACGGCCGCAACCGCTTCGCCGGAGGTTGAAAAGGCTTCCGCCGCCGGCGCCAACGCAAAAGAAGCAAGCCTCCCCTCAGGCGGCCTTGTGGTCGACGCGGCAAGGGAGTGGCGAACCTACGGTCACGATTCGGGTGGAATGCGGTTTTCGCCGCTTGCTCAAATCAAGCCCGAAAACGTGAGCCAGCTCAAAGTAGCGTGGGTGTATCACATGAAGCCGCCAGGTTTTAAAGCCCCTCCAAGGAGGCAGCGCCCAAGTGGAGCAGTGGGCGACGAACCACCGGCGCATAGCAGCAGCTTCGTATTTAGCTCGCGATTTCGTCCCAGCGAAGTTACGCCGCTCGTGATTCACGGGCTCATGTACATCACCACTCCTTATTCGCGCGTCGCCGCCGTCGATCCTGTAAACGGCAAAGAGATCTGGACCTATCAACTCCCTTCCGGCAACCCGTCCACGCGCGGGCTCGAATACTGGGCAGGCGATGGCCACACTCCTGCTCAAATCGTGTTCGGGTCGAGCGACGGAAAGCTTTATTCCGTCAACGCAAAAACCGGAAAGCCCAATCCTTCCTTTGGCGACAATGGCGTGGTCAACCTCAACACAGATGCCATTATGCACGGCTTGCCGGGCCGCAACGCATTAACCTCACCGCCAATCGTGTATAAAAATCTCGTCATCACCGGCGGCACTTCGCAGGAAAATCCGCCGCATGGTCCCGCCGGCGACGTTCGCGCCTGGGACATGCGAACCGGCAAGCTGGTCTGGACGTTCCACTCCATTCCCCAACCGGGCGAAAAATATCATGACACCTGGGCCGGCGACAGTTGGAAGAATCGCGCGGGCGTTAACGTTTGGGGCTTTCTCACTGTCGATCAAAAGCGCGGCATCGTATACATGCCCTTTGGCGCGCCGTCTGTCGATCAATATGGCGGCGACCGCGCGGGCGACAATCTCTTCAGTTCCAGCCTCGTTGCCGCCGACGCTAATACCGGAAAATATCTGTGGCACTTTCAGGTGGTTCATCACGATATCTGGGATGCCGATCTTACGGGCGCTCCCGCGCTCATCGACGTAAAGCGCGGAGGTAAAACCATTCCCGCCGTAGTCGCCATGGACAAAATCGCCATGCCCTTTCTGCTGAATCGTGTCACCGGCAAGCCGATCTACGGAGTTGAGGAGCGCCCGGTCCCGCCCAGCGAGGTTCCGCTCGAGCGCCCCTCTAAAACACAGCCGTTCCCCCTCAAGCCGCCGCCCCTTGTGCGAATGACATTCAGCAAATCCGACATCGCCACCGTAACGCCGGAACTCCAGGCCGCCTGCAGCGCGCTGGTCAAAAACATGGAAGTGGGAGGGCCGTTTTTGCCCGTCAGCTACAACCACCTTCGCGTGCAGTTTCCCGGCAATCACGGCGGCGTGAATTGGGGCGGCACATCATTCGATCCGCAACTCGGCTACCTGTTCGCGAACGTGAACCAGTTGGGGCAAATATCCGGTGTTCGCGACCACGATCCGAAAAACGGCCCCGCAATGGCAAACGGCCAAGGCAACCGGCTCGATCCCAACGGTCCGTATGAGGGCATCCCGGGCGGAGGAAGGTTCAGCGTGAAAGGACCCGGCACCCAGCAGCTTCCCTGCCAGCAGCCGCCTTGGGGAGAACTGGTCGCCGTCAATGTAAATACAGGCGACATCGCATGGAAAGTTCCGCTCGGCGTCACCGATGGCCTGCCCGAAGGCAAACGCAATACCGGCCGCCCCGGCAATGGCGGCACTATTGTGACGGCTGGAGGATTGGTCTTTGTCGGCGCGACCGACGATGCGCGCTTCCGTGCATTCGACGCCAAGAGCGGCAAGGAGCTTTGGACCGTTAAATTGAAAGGCGCGGCGGAAGCAACACCCATTACCTACGAGGGTCGCGACGGACGGCAATACGTGGTGATCACCGCCACCGGCGGCGGGTTCTTCGGCAATCCGGTGACCGACGACAGCATTCTTGCATTCGCGCTCGATTCGAAATAGAATTTTGTAACCTGCTGAAACTAGATCGCTTAACCCTGTTGGGTTCGTTTGTTCGGCCTCCATTTTTGCGGCAGTGGCACAGTAGATTAAGGCGATGCAAGACAGCCCATTACCGGCCAACCTCGAAACTGCCACCCACTTCCATGCCGGCTACGTCTGGACCATTTCCGCGGTCGCCGCTTTGGGTGGACTGCTCTTCGGCTACGACTGGGTTGTCATCGGCGGCGCCAAACCGTTCTACGAGGCCTACTTCGGGCTAACGAGTGAAAGCGCCATCGGCTGGGCGAATAGCTGCGCTCTGCTCGGCTGCCTCATCGGCTCCATCATCTCGGGGTTCATCAGCGACCGCTACGGGCGCAAAAAGCTGCTGGTCGTATCCGCCGTTCTGTTCGCCTTTTCCTCAATCTTCACTGGCTGGTCGTACACCTTCGGCAATTTTGTCGGGTGGCGCATCACGGGCGGCGTTGCTATCGGCATCGCCTCAAACGTGTCACCCATGTATATCGCCGAGATCAGCCCCGCGCCGTGGCGCGGCCGCCTGGTCACGCTGAATCAGCTCACCATCGTCGTCGGCATTCTGCTGGCGCAAATCGTGAACTGGCTCATCGCGCAACACGTCCCCGACCACGCAACAGCCGAGATGATCCGCAATTCCTGGAACGGCCAGTTGGGTTGGCGCTGGATGTTCACCGCCGTTGCCGTTCCGTCCACTATCTTCTTCTTCAGCGCTCTATTCGTTCCCGAAAGCCCGCGCTGGCTCGTAGAGGCCGGAAAGCCGAATAGCGCGCAGGCAACGCTCGCCCGCATCGGCGGCGCCGATTACGCCATTGAAGCGCTCGGCGAAATGGAAGCGGTGGAACTGGACGACCCCGAACCGCACAACAAAACGCTCGACCTGCTGCGCGGCGGCTATGGAAAGCTCCTGCTTATGGGCGTCACGCTCGCGGTGCTGCAACAGTGGAGCGGCATCAACATCATCTTTAACTACGCGGAAGAGATCTATCGCGGCGCCGGCTACGGTGTGAACGGCGTCATGTTCAACATCGTCATCACCGGCGCAATTAACCTCGTCTTTACGCTCGTCGCTCTCGGGTTTGTCGATCGCGCGGGCCGCCGGCCATTAATGCTGCTCGGATGCGCGGGCGTTGGACTATCCCACCTGCTAATCGGCTTTGCGTATCGCTTCGGGTTTACCGGCGCGCCAGTGCTGGTGCTAACCCTTGCCGCTATTGCCTGCTATGCCATGTCGCTTGCGCCGGTCACATGGGTTGTCATTTCCGAGATATTTCCGAACCGCGTTCGCGGAACCGCCGTCTCCATCGCCGTTTCGGCTCTATGGATTTCGTCGTTCGCCCTTACGTTCACATTCCCTCTGATCAATGCCGCCATCGGCTCCAGCGGCGCCTTCTGGCTTTATGCGTTCATCTGCTTGCTTGGATTCTGGTTCGTAAAGCGCGAAGTGCCGGAAACGAAGGGCAAAACGCTCGAAGAGATTGAAGAGCAGTTCGCGCGCTAACAACTACCGCCGTGCTTCCATCTCTTCCAATCGCCGGATGCGATCTTCCGTACTCGGATGCGTGGAAAACAGCCGCTGCAATGTTTCCCCGCTAAATGGCTGCACGATGAACAGGTGGGCGGTAGACGGCGTTGCGTCCATCGGAATCCGGTGCGAGTACGTATCCAGCTTTTGTAACGCGGCAATCAATTGCTGTGGGTTGCCGGTGTACTTGGCCGACGCCTCATCAGCATCGTATTCCCGAGTGCGCGAGATTGCCAATTGAATCAGCATAGCGGCAATCGGCGCCAGGATCATCATAAACAGACCGCCGAGCGCTCCACCGCCGCGATCTTCGTCATCGCGCGAGCTAGGTCCGAAGAAATAAACCATCCTCGATAGAAACGTAATCGCCGACGCGATGGTGGCCGCCACGGAACTGATCAAAATATCGCGGTGTAGCACGTGTCCCAACTCATGCGCCACCACGCCTTCAATCTCGCTGTCGTTCATCAACGAAAGAATGCCGGTAGTGAAGGCCACCGATGCATGCTTCGGATTGCGGCCGGTCGCGAAAGCGTTGGGGGAATCCTCCGGAATGAGCCAAAGCTTCGGCATGGGAATGTTCATGCGCTTCGCCAAGCCTCCAACAATGGGCGATACGCGTGCATAAACGTATTCGTTCTGCTCCGGCGTCACCGGCTGGGCAGAGTATGTCATCAGGGCGATGCGGTCGGAGAAAAAATAGCTGAAGAAGTTCATCCCGACGGCAAGAACCAGGCCAAACACCAGCCCCTGCCTCCCGCCGATCAGTTCCCCGCCCCACAACAGCATTCCGCTCAGTAATCCCAACAGCAGAACAGTTTTCACCGAGTTCATAACTGTCTATTAGACGCTAAATATGTGCTGGGGGCTTCCCGATTCAGCTTAGGTGGGACTTTACCTTTTCGCTCAGTAACTTACCATCCACACGTTTGCCCGCCAGCTTAGCTTGGGCTGCTTTCATTACTACACCCATTTGCTTGGCGCTGGTAGCTCCGGTTTCCGAAATCGCCGCGTCAACCGCCTGTTGCAAATCGTCGTCGCTTGCAGACGCGGGGAGGTAGCTCTCAATCAGTTTTTGCTCGGCTTCTTCTTTTTCCGCCAGATCGACGCGATTGCCCTTGCGATAAAGTTCCGCCGCTTCCTTGCGCTGCTTAATGAGCGTGTTCATCACCTGCATTTCGGTCGCTTCGTCCAGCGGCTTCATGGAATCGATCTCGTGTTTTTTGAGAGCGGCTTTGATCATCCGCACCGCGCCCAAGCGCGCTTCGTCCTTCGCCTTCATGGCGGCGACCATGTCTGTCTGAATCCGATCGAGCAGGGGCATGACCTTATTCTACGTAGCAAGCGCCTTGCGTTTCGCTACCAGCAGCACCACCGTTCCCGCGCAGGCGAGGAGACTCACAATCAATCCCACAATCAGCAGCACAGGAAAATAAGTCATGACGATACGGTTCTCGCCGGCTTCGAGCGGAATGCCGCGGAATGCGACGTTCGTGGGCAGAATCGCGGCGGGCCGGCCGTTCACGGTCGCCTTCCAAGCGGGATAAAAGATTTCGGAAGTAACAAGAAAGCTGCGCACCGCCGCGGTCACAGCAAGCTCCACGCGATTGTTCTCATAAGAGACAACGCGCACGTCGGGGCCTCCGGCCAAATCCCGCCAACTCGGATTGAGACCTTCTACAACCGTCTCCTTCGTTGGATCGAAGCCCGGCGACTTCACCACAGCCAGCGCTTCCGCTTCATCTTTGACCGGCCGGATACGGCTCGCCAGATAGAAGCGCGGCATGGGATCGGTGATCTTATATCCGCGCAGCCATGGAAACGGCATGGGTTCAATATCGCTGCCGGGTGGAATCGCCCGTTTGGGGGCATTGCCATTTTCAAAAACATATCCAACATTCAAAGCCGGTATCCAGGGCGTGGTGAGGTTGTGCAATAACTGCGGCCTGCTATAGAATACGTCGCCCGAGTAGGTCAGCCGCAAGTGGTAGTAGCGCAGCAGCATGAACGGATTGTCGCCGTCGGCAGTCGGCATCTTCTCGATTTCAGCTCTCATACGGAGTTCAATCTCATCATGGTCAAGGAAATCGGTTCGCAGCGGTGGGTTTGTTACCCGCGTCAATTCATTAACCGTTTCAAAGACAGGATAACTGCCATCCATCCATTCCTGCGTGGCTACTTTCCAACTGCCGTCAGCGGTATTGAATGTGCGGTTTGCGCCCATCTTTATCAGGTTCCACGAATTTCCTACGATCAAAACCACAAGCAGCACTTTCGGCAGCTTGCCCGCGACGTGTGAAAACACCAGCGTCACAATAATCGCGGCGAACATGCTGAAAGCGAGATTCGCGCACTCGGCATAGATCGCCCCTTGGAGAAAATGCGGCAGATGATGAAAAATGGGCGGGTAAATGGGCGTGTGATCGCCGAGCATCCAGATAATCGAGATGCCGAATAGCACGAACGAAATAGACAGCATTTTCGACTTGCGGAAGAAAAAGGGTGAAGCCAGCAGCAGCAGCACGGCTAAAAATCCGCAATGCGTGTAGAGGCCCGTAAAATCGTAGGGCAGCTTGTAGCGCGCGCGGTCGAACGGCGTAAAGATGTGGTAGTAGTTCGGCCAAAAGAAAGATACCAGCGATTCAAACGGAAGGCCGCCGCCGTTACCTTTCCATTGCCAGCGAATGGACGACAGGCTCAAACGCGATAGCCGCATGGTGGGCAGTAATTGGACGGCCGCAATGGCTGCGCCCAGGCCGCAACCCGCCGCATAAGAAACCAGCAAACGCCAGTTCGCCTGTTTCGTAATTGCCAGCGCGATGGACAGTAAACCGCAAAAGAACAGCACAATCAACGTCGTTGCGGGAAACCCGGCAAGAAAACTCATGGCGATGCTGATGGCAAGAATCGCCAGCCATCGCTTCGTGAACCGCTCCGCCAGTTCCACAATGCAGAGAATGGTGAGCGGGAACCACGCCGCCGAACTGATGGAGCCGAGATGCTGCGCTTCCGAAACAAAGAACGGGCTGATCTCATACACGGTCGCGCCGAAGAACGCCACCCAGTTGGAACACCGCAGTTTTTTAAATAAGAAGAACGCAAAGAAGCCGCCGAGCATCATGTGTAGCGGATTCATCCATTCCAGCCAGTAAAAAAGCTTCTGCCCACCGCCAAAGTTAGATATCAGAATCGCGATCCACGTAATGGGATAAAAAAGCTGCGCCTGAATATCGGCGTGAAGCGGCATACCGCAGTAGCTGAACGGATTCCATAGCGGCAGAGTGTGCAGCCGGGCGCACCGCGCGATGAACCATGCCAGAGGCAAATGGAACATCTGAATGTCGTAGGGGATGTGAACCGTCTTGAGGAACAGGTGGCGCCGGAAGAAAATCAGCGGCTGAACGATCAACAGAACGAGCGGCAGATATCGGGAGCAAAGGACCGCGGCCGCTATTTTCCGAAAACTCACATGGGAGTCTACCATAAAGAGAGTGCGTTTTCGTCCCAGCCGCCTTACGGCAAATAGCTATACCGCGCTCATCACCGTTAGCCTTTATCTACTGCT
>Ga0134125_10006326_pt1 | contig 13410 bp, 11 predicted proteins | sample KB31751_FD_96464 | JGI IMG/M metagenome (GOLD analysis project Ga0134125, IMG submission 96464) | Terrestrial soil microbial communities with excess Nitrogen fertilizer from Kellogg Biological Station, Michigan, USA - KB3-175-1 | ecosystem: Environmental > Terrestrial > Soil > Unclassified ... | reverse complement strand
TCCTCCTCGTGAGCCCCCCGAAAAACTACCGCTTGAGCCCCCCGAAAAATTACTCCGCGAGCCCCCTGAAAAGATACTGCGCGACCGACCGGTTGAATACCCGCTCCGGGAGCCTCCCCCGGTGGAATAGTTGCGCGAATTGCCACCCTCATGAAAATTTCTCGGGCCGCGATCCGACGTCCCGCGATACCCGTTCATTCCGCTCGTGCCGCCGATTCTGCCAGGCAAACCTCCCGCGTAAACCCAGGGCTCAGCACCATTGCTTCCCACATGGCGCGGGGCGTCACCCGAACCTGCCCAGCCGTTACTGTAGCCGATCACATGGCCGTTACCCGGCATCCGCGGTTGCCACCCCCGCGGCGGCCGCGGCGCGATGAATCCGCCCCCCGGCGAGGCTCCCCCGGAATAGTTTTGACCGCCTCCTCTGCTTCCGCCTGCCCAGGGCCGCTTACCGCGCCAATGACCACCGCCACCATAACCATAGAATCTCGATCCGCCTGTAAACCAGTAGAACCCGTCGTACCAGCCGCCGCCCCATCCGAACACACAATCGAGATCGAAGCTCCAATAATTGTCGGCCGCCCCATAGCTATATGATTCCGCCAGCGCGCAGTCATCGCCCGGCATCCCGTCATAGCCCGCCAGATAGCCCTCGTACACGAAATCCGGATCAACCTCGTACACGTACACAAACCTGGCTGCATAGGCCCGGTACCCCCGCGGGACCAATTCAACGTCCCCCGGTCGCCGGGAACTGACCTCCCACCGGCCGACAGGGCTGCTCGCGACAAACCAGACGCCATTATCGAGCGCATAATAGAGCCCGTTATAAGCGAGCACGAGCGAACATGTATTCGTCGCATACGAAAGATGCGTTCCCGGGATCGGGCTGAACCTCGGGACGCCGTCATAGTCGATCTCCGTTGTTGCCAGCCGGTCTACCTTCATCGTCTGCGGAACCTGCGCCTGCCGCGCGGCCTCCCGTTGCTCCGGCGTACCAGCGACCGCTTCCCGCGCACCGGCCTTGGGCGAGCCCGGGGGGATGCGTGCAAAATCGGCTGGCAGCAGATCCGGGCCTACCGGCTTCCAACCGGCACTGTTCGTCAGGGATGCGGAGCGGTACCATTGTCCGTCAGCCAGGACGAAATACTGCCCGGTCGCCGAATCGATAAAGACATCGTCCCGGGAATTCATGATATACCCAAGCCGGGTCCCTGGGATGGGACCGGGCTCCGCCGGGCCATCCGACTGGATCAGGATCGCGGGAACCGTGCTGACGACGATCTGATAAACGGGCGCGCCGTCCATGGCGTCTACATCGATCTTGTCCTTTCTGGCTGCCTTCCTGAGGTCCTTCGCGATCTTTTTAAGTGTGCGGCTCACCTTATCTCCGGAATAGGTATAGGGGCCCGTCGCTGCCGGGGCCGCATACCAGTGATTGCCGCCGTACAGATAATATTTTTCATCCTTGTCCCGCACGATGACGTAGCGGCTGTTGGCGACAGCTTCCACGCCCCAATGCGCGTTCCTTTCCAGCCGCGGCTCGCCGTCGATCAGCACCAGGACGGCCGGCCTGTTCCTGTACAGGATTCGCGGCGCGGGTATGCTGCTGTCCCGGGTCAGGGCGAGTTCCCGTTCGTGCTGCTCCAGCGATTGACGGATGGCGCTCACCGGCAGCGTCTTTACTACCCACGGCATGTACACCTCCATCGCCGCGGAAACAAAGTCCTGGTCCGCTCGGTCGGTGTCGTCCGTCAACCGGATAAGATCCACTTTTACGGCTTGGATCGCCACGTTGCCGCTGTCGCCCGCAGCGATGTCCGGATTGCCGGAGTCCGCGCTTACGGTTGCTGTGGTCCAGGCGATACCGAACACCGGGTCGTCATCTTCAGGGGATTTGACCGAGATGACGGATTTTGAAGAGAGGATGTTTCCGGCGTAGGAGAGTACTTCCGGTTGATAGAGATTGATGACCGTGCCGTTGCTGGTGACGATCGACTTCGGCCAATCCTGCGCCCGGCAAAAACCGGCAGCCGCGAAGAACAAGGCAGCCGTCGTGAAGAAGCGCATTACCAGGAGGGGTTTCATAACAGTATTTTTGATAGGTGACAGCGACGGGCAGGAGGACTGAACGCTTCGCCCGGCGCCAGTCCTAAGTTACTGCGGTCTTGACCCGATTCCTGGATGCGCGCTCAGATTTAATCGAACTTTTAAACCTCTTTAATGCTACTTTAACGCCCTCGGCCCGCTCACATACCCATTACCCCTTAAAAAGAACCGGTAATTCAGCGCGGCATCGGCTCCCGCATAGTCCACCCCGATCCGTGGCGTCGCCACGATCTCGCCGCGTTTTGGCCGGTAACCGTCATCGCCGATCCATATCTCCTTATCCAGGAGCGAGAACCCGGTATGCCGCGTCAGGAGTCCCATCGCCCGCGATAAATTCCCCGGCCCCCTGGTCAGGCTGTTGTCCAATTTTTCCCGGCCCATGCGCTCAAGCATCACCGGTATACCCTCGATGGGCTCCAGAGCGCGGACGAGTACCGCATGCGGGACACCGGTTTTATTCGTGACGACATTGAATAAATGATGGATCCCGTAGATGAGATAGACATAGGCCCTGCCGCCGCTGCCGAACATCACTTCCGTCCTCGCCGTCCGCCGTCCGGACCACGCATGGCTCGCGCGGTCCACGATCCCGTTATACGCCTCTACCTCGACGATCCTTCCCGTGGTGCGCTGCCCTTCGAATTCCGTCACCAGCACCTTGCCCAGCAGGTCACGCGCTACGGTTACCACCGATGCCCGTTCATAGAATGCCGTCCCCAATTTTGCGAGTTTGCCCTTTTGACGATTGGCCATTTATCCGTACGTTTGAATCTAATGTCTTTGAACCGGACGCCGTCCGGTCTGGACCCAAGTTAACCAAAAGAGGAACATATTGTTAAAAGAGATCATCATAGCCTTCCAGTCCTATGGCAAAGCCCACCACTTCATCCGGACCCACCGGCTTTGGAGGTGGATCCTCATCCCCGGCATCCTTTATTCCATCTTGTTTATAGCTGGCATCTATTTCTTCTGGGGCACGGCGAATAGCGTGGTTTCCTGGCTCGGCGGTCTTGGTATCAACCGGTTTCTCCACCACCAGAAGAGCGCCGTCCTGAACTATTTCTTCCTCATGGGCGGTGTGATGATCCACCTGGTGCTCGCCTTCTTTTGCTTCTCGATCTTTAAATATATCATGCTCATCGTGGGCTCGCCGCTATTCGTCTACCTTAGCACCAAGACGGACGCCCTGCTGAACGGGAAAGAGTATTCGATGCGCTTCGACAGCGAGTTCCGCCGGGACATGGGCCGTGGAATCCGGCTCGCGCTGCGGAACGCATTCTGGCAAACGGTGTATATTGTTTGTATCCTGATCCTCGCCCTGATCCCGCTTGCCGGTTGGATCGCACCCGTCGTCTGTATTTTTGCGGAGTGTTATTTTTACGGCTTCTCGATGCTGGACTACAGTTGCAACCGCCACCAGTTGTCGCCCTCGGCCAGCGTGGCCTATATCAGCCAGCGGAAGGGCTTCGCTGTCGGCAACGGCATCATCTTCTACGGAATGCATTGTGTGCCGGTGCTGGCTCCCGCCTACGCGATCATCGCCGCCACGATCAGCCTGTATCACCAAAATCTGGACTGAGGAGGGTAGCGCATCGCAGCGCGCCACACTCTCCCGGGGCGAGCAACCCAAACAACACCCATCTCCGCGTCACCCGGTGCGCCAAAAAAATCCCCGCCCCCTTTCCCCCCAACCTCCTACTTTTGACGCGTGGATATAACCGCAACCGTATATCTCATCCCGACCTTCCTCGACGAACGCTCCCTTGCGCCGCTTCCCGCCTACCTGCTCGACGCGGTCAAAGCCTGCAGCGTCTTCTTCGTCGAAAACGAGCGGAGCGCCCGCCGGTACCTCAAAAGCCTGTGGAAAGAAATGGTCATCGACCGGTACGAGTGGCACCCGATCCAAAAGATCGAGGAAGACCCTTCCGTAACAGCAAGTTTCCGCGCAGCACTGGCGCGCGGCGCCATCATCGGCATCATTTCGGAAGCCGGCTGCCCGGGCATCGCCGATCCCGGCCAGGTCCTCACCGCTATCGCCCAGGATGCGGGGGCCACCATCCGCCCGCTGGTTGGCCCGAGTTCCATTCTCCTGGCGCTCATGGCCAGCGGGCTCAACGGACAGCAATTCAAATTCAACGGCTATCTACCGGTTGACAGTAACGCCCGTAATGCCGCAATCCGCCATCTCGAAGCGGAATCCGCGCGCACGCACTGTACCCAGATCTGTATCGAAACACCATATCGGAACAACCAGTTGGTGTCCGCACTGCTTTCCACCTGCCGGCCCACGACGCGCCTGTGCATTGCCGCCAACCTCACAGCGCCAGGGGAATATATCCGCACGATGCCTGTTGCCCGCTGGCGCGAAACCCCGCCACCCGACCTGCACAAGCAACCCGCGATCTTCTGCCTGCTGGGGTGAAAAGAGTGCTTTATTCCGCTGATCCTCCCCCTACTTCCCCGGCGCCGCTGAGTTCTCGATCGAAACCACACTGTCTACGATAAATTTGCTGTAGCCCCGCCAGGCAACCGCGCCCTTATACTCGTTGTAATGCAGCTGCATCGTCTTTCCGCTGTTCAGCATGAGCTTTCGCGCCAGGGCAGGATCCTGGATGGAAAAGAGAAATTCGTTCGAGCCCATGGTCGCAATACCCTTCGTCTGGAACCCGGTAAGGATCATCTCCCCCTCGTACGTCTTGAACAGGTACCCTTTCCGCACGACATAATTGAGCGTTCCCGCCTTCACGCCTTCTCCGAAAACATAGAAATACCGCGCCCAGACGAACGCGGCGAGCCCCAGCACGACGACCGCGACTATTATCATCAATATCTTTTTCATAATCGCCTTTAATTCGCGCTCCACCCATATTTATCGACCAGGTAGATCAAAGCCGCCATATTGATCGCTCCGAGCTCGAGTTCGCGCTTGTTCACGTTCTCGAGCACGTCGGTCCGCGCATGGTGGTAATCGAAATACCGCTGCGAATCCGGATGCAACTCGCCAACGACCGCGCCCACCGCGCCCTTCAGGGGATTCGTATCCGATCCGCCGCCGCCCCTTTCAAACGCATACACGCCGTAGGGGCGAAGGAGATCCAGCCAGGGTCGGATGGCCGACAATTGCTCCTCGTTGAGCGATAAGGAGAACGACCGGGGTGTAAATCCGCCGGCATCGCTCTCCAGGCCGAGCAAATGCTGCTCGTTATTTTCCTTGGCCGCCTCCGCATATTTCCGGCCGCCGCGGCCGCCATTCTCTTCGTTGGCGAACAACACCACCCGGATCGTATGCCGGGGTTTGTAGCCGATTGCCCGCAGGGCCCGGAGCACCTCGATCGACTGTACACAACCGGCGCCGTCGTCCATCGCACCTTCGGCGGGATCCCAGGAGTCGAGATGCCCGCCCACCGTGATATATTGATCCGGAAATACCGAGCCCTTCAACTCCCCGATCACGTTGTGCGCGAGCGTGTCGGGCAGCATCTGGCCATGCGTCGTCATCGAAACCTGGATATTGGCGCCGCCTTGAAGCAGCCCCGCCAGCCGGTCCGCGTCGCGAAGCCCTACCGCAACAGCCGGGATCCTGGGTAGCGAATCCGCATAGTTCAGGGAGCCGGTGTGCGGAACATTGTCGACAGACTCGCTCATCGAGCGCACGATCACCGCAACCGCCCCGTATTTAGCCGCCCTGCTTGCACCCGCGCCGCGATACCGCACCGCATCGCCATAGGCCTGGAAGGTCTCGACGAAAAGGGGGTTGAACTTATAATTATAGAACACGATGTCACCTTTCACCGAATCTTTCTTCCTTTCCAATTCTTCAAAATTGTGCACCAGCACCACCGGCGCCGTCACGCCCCCCGGTCCGGTGCCCACCGAATTGCCAAGCGCAATCACATCGAGACTGTCCACCCGCATTTTCTTCCTTCCCGGAGCCGGATCGGGCATTTCCATCACCGCCACATCTTTCCCTCCGCGGATCCAGTGCGGCACCATGCATTCCTGCATCGACACCCTATCGGCTTCGGCCTCCTCCAGCGCCTGCCAACCCCAGCGTTCGGCCTTATAGTAGCCGGGGCTACCCGATAACCGGGGCCCCACCTTCTTCGTCAATGTCCTGAGATTTTCATAGGTCCTGCCATCCGTCAAAATCGTATCCGCCAGCCGCCTGATCAACGCCGAATCCGCCTGGAAACGCGCCCGGTCGATGCCCGTCACCGACGTATCCACCTGCCCGACGGCGGTCAAACTGCCGATCAAAAGAAATAAAGACCACCCGCCCGTCAACAATTTTAGGTTCATCGATGTTATTTTCCGCTAAAGGTAAACAAAAGCGGTATCTTACTTTACTGTAAACAGTTCATTCTATGCGTATAGGTATTGTTTGTTATCCGACCTTCGGTGGCAGCGGCGTCCTTGCGACAGAGCTGGGGAAAGCGCTGGCCGATAAGGGCCACCAGGTTCACTTTATAACCTATCAGCAGCCCGTTCGGCTGAATGAGTTCAACGCAAATATTTTTTACCACGAGGTTCGCGTCACGACGTACCCGTTGTTCGACTATCCGCCATACGAAACCGCCTTGTCCAGCACCCTTGTCGACGTCATCGTCAACCATCATCTGGACTTGCTTCACGTCCATTACGCGATCCCGCACGCCTCCGCCGCCTACATGGCCAAGAAGATCGTCGAGGCCCAGGGCCGCCAAATACCGGTGATCACCACGCTCCACGGCACGGATATCACCCTGGTCGGCCGCGACAAGACCTTCGCGCCTGTCGTCTCCTTCTCGATCAACCAGTCGGATGCCATCACGGCCGTCTCCGAGAACCTGCGTGACGAGACCTACCAGATCTTCAATATCGAAAAGGAAATCCAGGTCATTTATAACTTTGTCGATACCCGCCGGTTTCACCGCAAACCCATCGACGCCTTCAGGAGGGTGATCGCCCCCGACGGCGAACGCATTCTGCTCCACGCGTCCAACTTCCGAAAAGTGAAACGCGTCCTGGACATTGTGCGCATATTCGATATCGTTAGGAAGAAAATGCCGGCGAAACTTCTCTTCGTCGGCGACGGGCCCGAGCGAAGCAGTGCCGAAAGCCTTTGCCGCGAGCTCGACATCTGCGACGACGTTCGTTTTGTCGGCAAACAGGAGCAGATGGAGGACATCCTCGCCATCGCCGATCTCTTCCTCCTGACGTCCGAATATGAAAGTTTCGGCCTGGCCGCTCTCGAAGCGATGGCCGCGGGTGTGCCCGTCATTTCCACCAATGCCGGCGGCCTTCCTGAGATCGCCATACAGGGCAAAACCGGCTATCTCGATGATATCGGCGACATCCAGGGGATGAGCGAACACGCCATTAAAATACTGGGAGACGAAGCCACGCTGAAGCAATTCAAGACGAACGCCGCGGACCACGCAAAAAATTTCGACATCCACCGGATCGTGCCGCAATACGAGGCGCTGTACAATCATTTCCTAACGGCGGAGCCGTTATTGTCATAAGCGACGGCGGAGCCGTTATTATCCTAGCGCTTCAACCAACTTTCAGGGTTGAAATTGTTTCCCTTTTCATCCGAGACGATGAACTCCAACTGCCCGTTGTCATCCAACTGGCCGAGGATCTGGCCCATATGGACCTTCTCGCCTTTCTGGACGGACACGGTCCCGAGGTTGCTGTAGGTGGTAAAGTACTTCCCGTGCCTGATCATCACCATTTCCGTATTCCCGATATAGCTGACATTCTCGACCTCGCCTTCGAACACGGCTTTCACGACGGCGCTGGCGTGGGCGTCGATCGTCACGCCGATATTGAAGTGTTTGATGCCCTGGATGTATTCATGCAACCCATAGGTCATCGAAATGGTCCCTGATATGGGCCAGGGCAAATGGCCGCGGTTCTTGATGAAATCGCCGGTGAGGTGCAGGTCTTCGTTCGAAGTGAACACCGTCTTCCCGCCCGTCTTTTCGATATTCAGCTTAGCCGGTGTCGCCGGTTCGCCCGGCGCAGTCTCGGCAGGCGCCGACTTGGGCGCGGCCGCCGCCAGGCGATTGGCCTCCGCATTCTTCTTCGCCGCTTCCCGGATCGCGCGCCGGACCGCTGCGGTAATTGCCGCTTCCAGTTTGGCATCCTGCCGCTGCTTGGCGACCATCTCCTTCCTCAACTCCTTCTCATGCGACTGCAGCTCATGGACGACCTGGTCCTTTTCCTTTTTCTCATCCTCAAGGATGCGCCGTTCCTTGCCTTGCTTCTTCAGGGCCTCGTCCTTCTCCGCCCGGGTGACCTTCAAGCCGTCGATCTTGGCCTGAAGCAATTGCTGGGTGTTGCGAATATTCTCGGCACGCTCCTCGCGGTACGACCGATAAGATTTGAGGTATTCGATCCGGCGCAGCGCATCGTTGAACGTCGAAGCCGAAAAGATGAAATTCAGAAAATCGTAACTGCTCCGGTTCTTGTAGGCAAACACGATGCTCTGCGCATACTGGACCTTGAGCGTGTCGAGTTCCGCTTTGAGCCGCACGATCTCCCGCCAGGATTCGTTCATATCCCCCTGGATCAGGTCGATCTGCTGGTTGATGTTCCGGATCGCCGACTCGCGGAGGCGCAACCGCCGCTGCAAAAGGGCAAGCTGGCCCAGGGTTTCCCGCTTATTTTTATGCGTCTCCTCGAGCGACTGACGCACCTGCTCGATCTGCTGCTGGATCGCGGCCCGTTCCTTTTCCAGTTCGGCCTTGGACTGTACCGGCGGAGGCTGTGCTTCCGATCTGACGAAAATCCCGAGCAACAGGGCGGCGACGAGGAGTAGTCTTTGCATAAACGGACAATAGATTTTACGATTTACAACCCTTTTACAGCTTATAACGTTTATCTGCGTTTATAATTTTTCGGGACCGAAAAAGGGTAGCTTAAAACTTCGTTAAACTTATAGCGCTTGTTGATCCCGATCTCGATATCGACCTTCCCTTTTTCCGCCACCGAGATCTTGCGATAGGTGGAAAACGGTCTCGGCCCGGCGAAATCGTAGTCGCCGTAGGTAATATCGCAGGTCCGCGCCCGCATCGGGTCGGTGTCGTCCAGCTTGCTGTGGTTGAGGGTATTGTCCGGGTTGAGGGTCAGGAAATTCGAAAAGAGCCGTCCCACGCTGAAAAGCGTGTAGCCCTTTTTCTCCGTGCGATAGTACAGGATGTTCGCGGTGTCGAGGAAGATGGGGTTGCCGATCAGGATATCCTGTATCGTCCCGAAGTCCACGGGGAGGTTCACTTGCTCCTGGAGATAGCTCACCGACCGGAGACGTGCGACCTTCTTGATTCGGTCGAGGATCTTGACGCTGTCGGGCGTGACCAGTACCTGGAAGGCCTTGATGGTCATCGGACCCGCATGCGCGTAGATCTCTATCCAGATAATGCTGTCCTTCTTGATGCGGACCATGGCGTTCACTTCATTGTTCGCGCCGTTGCTGCCCTGGTAGTGGACCCGCATGACTCCGCTGAAGGTCGTGAAATCGATATGGTTGCGTTCGATCCCTTCGATGGCGGTCCGGATAAACGCCATCGAGTCCGCATGGAGATCCCGTACAGGCTCCTCGGCTTCCCGCGCCGCCTTCCCTGTCGTATCGGGATGGACCGCTGGCGCGGCAATCACCTTCCGCAACGACCTCGTCGACCGGCAGCCACCCAAATAAATCGCCCCCATCATCAGGATCAAGGCCGCAACATAGATTCGCATGCTCGTTGTTTTATGATTTTTCCCCCCGCTGCCGGAGCCGCGTCCCGCCGCGTCCCGCCGCACCCGCCTGGTCGCACCCGCCTGGCAACACCGCCGCAGCCTCGCCACCGCAGTCACACCGCCGCAGTCACACCACACCCGCCAAACCAGGCCATCCGCGTCACGATTTTCCCGTGTGTCCAAATCCCCCGGTATTCCTGGCCGTCACACCAATCTCCTCCACCTCCTCCCATCCCACCCGCACGACCGGGCCCACGACCAGTTGTGCGATCCGGTCTCCCGGATGCAACACCTGCGTCTCCGACGACAAATTGATCAGGATGACTTTCAGCTCCCCGCGATAATCGGAGTCGACGGTCCCGGGAGAATTGAGGCAAGTGATCCCGTGTTTCGCGGCGAGCCCGCTGCGCGGCCGCACCTGCGCCTCGAAGCCCGGCGGAAGTTCGATTTGAATCCCGGTGGGGACCATTTGCCTTTCCAGTGGTTTCAATTCGAGCGGAGCGATGAGATTTGCCCGGAGATCCATGCCTGCGGAACCTTCCGTGGCATAGGCGGGCAAAGGATGGGGTGAGTGATTGATGATTTTAACCGTGATCTTGGACATCGCGCAAATATAGAGCATTCTTGCGCTCGGGCCGCAAGCCGCAGCCGCCGCCATTCGCCCCGCAGTAGCCCCGCCGCTGCCGCATCCCCCGCCCCTCCGCAAGCCGCAGCCGCCACGCCCTCTACTTCTCGAGCAGCGCCACCGCGTATGCCGCCACGCCCTCGCCGCGCCCGACAAACCCCATTTTCTCGGTCGTGGTCGCCTTGATCGAAATATCGTCCACGCCGATCCCAAGGATGGCCGCCATCGCTTCACGCATTTGCGGCGCATATGCCATAACTTTCGGTGCCTCAAGCGTGACCGTCGAATCGATATTCCCCACGCGCCAGCCCTCCGCGCTGATGAGCGCATGCACGCGACCGAGCAGCAGCTTGCTGTCGATGCCCTGATAGGCCGTATCCGTATTGGGAAAATGCACGCCGATATCGCCCAGCGCCAGCGCGCCGAGCAATGCATCGCAGATCGCGTGGATCAGCACGTCGGCATCGCTGTGCCCGACCGCGCCCCGGTCCGACGGGATCCGCACCCCTCCCAGCCAGAAAGCCCGGCCTTCGGCCAGCTGATGAAAATCGATCCCAAACCCTATTCTGCAGCTCATTGCACCCCTCCGCTTTGCCCGGCGCCCGAGAGCCCGCCGGGGATAAAAAAAACGGCCCCGGGATTTGCCCGGGACCGTTCAAAGATATTTAAAATCCGCCTATCGGCCGCGTGTTGCCTATTGGTCCGTACCCGACGAACTGCTGCTGTTGTCACCCTTCGCATCCAGGTAGAAGATGAGGCCGAAGCGAAGCGTATTCGACAGCGGGTTCCGGTTCGTGCCGCTCCCCGAGGGAACGAGGTAGGAGAAATTCAGCTCCATGACGTTATAACGCAACCCCACGCCGGTGCTGAAATATTTGAGGTCACCCTTGCTCGGATCTTCATAATAGTAGCCCGCGCGCAGGAAGAACATGTTCTGATAGCTGTACTCTGCCCCCACGGAGATCTGCAGCGTCTTGAACTGCGGCTCGCCGGAGAAGGACTTACCATAGCTCGACAGCACGCTGCCGCTGGTATAATTCTGCAGGTTGATGGAGTCCTGGGTCGGATCGTTGGTCGGCTGCGGCGCAACCGGCACCAGCAATTTGTGAATATCCAACCCGAACATCACTTTGTTGTCTTCGTTGAACACCTTCGTGTAGGACGTGCCCAGTCCCAGGTCGGCGGGGATATAGTCTTTGTCGATGGCGCTGTTGGTATAGCCGATCTTGCCGCCCAGGTTTTTCAGCGCGAGGCCGAAATTCCACCCGCCGGTCTCCACCGTCTCCCCGTGATAGAAGAGCGAGACGTCGACCGCGAAGGTCTTACCCGGCTGATACGTCGCACCCGCCGCGGCATAGCCCGAAGCCAGGTTCGAGTAAATATACCGGCCGGTCAGGCCGATCCCCAATTTGTCGCTTAATTTCCTCGAATAACCCAGGTCGAAGGCCAACTCCCGCGGGTGTCCGCTGCCGAGCGGGTTACCGTTGAAGTCGGTGAACTGGATATTGCCGAGGCTGAAATAACGGATCGACGTCGAGAGGGCCTGGTCGGGCGCGAATTTGTAATAGCCCGATGCGGACAGCAGGTAGACGTCCTGCAAGCCAAGGTCTTTCAACCAGGGCGTGTAGGTAAGTCCCGCGCCGATATCTTTCGTATTGAAGGGCGTCTTTGCCAGGTTATACCAGGTGGAAGCCGCGTCCGGGTGAGTGGCAACACCCAGGTCACCCATCCCGCCGGCCCGTGCGTCGGGCGAGATCTGCAGGAACGGGACCGCTGTCGTAGTCACATTTAACGGCGCCTGAGCATTCACTTTACCCAATCCGCCAGCAGTCAGGAGAAACGCAGCAGCAGCTAATCTCAGATGAGAACTTTTCATGAGTTGTGTATGATTTTTTAGGTAGATATGGAGTATAGGCTGCTAAGTTGTTAGTTATTAATTGTTTGCTATAATACGGATATTGAGCGTTCCCGGTTGCGTCGCATGCGGCTGCAAAGATTGAACCACATCTGAACCGGCTATTCCTCGAACGGTCCCCCTTTTCTTTTATTGTTCTTTACGGCACAAGATTTGGAGCGCATTTCCCGTGCCGGGACGATATCCCGGGACGGCAAATTTAAGGGTTTAAGTCCTATATTTACAATTGGTTCCCGTTAATGGAAGTTTTTGGCCGCGGCCATCGGTTTCCGGGCAACTGTGGATAAACAACTCTCGTATTTTTGTACAATAACTCACCGAAATGATCGTTTTTTCTGTTTAAGAGCGTTCAATCAAAAGCGTCAAGATCATGAAACTGAAAAACCTAGCTATCCTGGCAACTGCCGTATCCCTCTTTGCTGCCTGCAAAAAGAAGCCGGATCAGTCCGCTGTAACGGGTTGGAATTACAACGATTCCAAAATGGGCGGATTCCAGGTTGCCAAAGAGACGGAACAACGCACGGGGCCCGGCCTGGTCTTTGTCCAGGGCGGCACCTTTACGATGGGGGCAACCCAGGAGGACGTAATGCGCGATTGGAATAACGTACCCAGACGCGTGACTGTCAACTCTTTCTATATCGATCAAACCGAAGTGGCCAATATACACTACCGGGAATACCTCTACTGGATCGACCAGGTATTTGACGCCGATGAGTACAAACAGGTCCGTGACCAGGCCCTCCCCGACACCTTGTGCTGGCGGAGCGAACTGGCCTACAACGAACCGATGGTCGAATACTATTTCCGCCATCCTTCCTACAACTACTATCCCGTGGTCGGGGTAACCTGGAGACAGGCGCACGACTTCTGTCTGTGGCGTTCCGACCGGGTGAACGAATTGGCCCTGATCAAACGGGGTTATATTAACGCCAACGCAATCAAGAACTTGCAAGGGCTTGGCCAGGAGAACTTCAATACGAAGGCCTACCTGATGGGCGAGTACCAGGCTACCCCCGATAAGAAGGCTCGTACGAAG
>Ga0134125_10006324_pt1 | contig 13413 bp, 10 predicted proteins | sample KB31751_FD_96464 | JGI IMG/M metagenome (GOLD analysis project Ga0134125, IMG submission 96464) | Terrestrial soil microbial communities with excess Nitrogen fertilizer from Kellogg Biological Station, Michigan, USA - KB3-175-1 | ecosystem: Environmental > Terrestrial > Soil > Unclassified ... | reverse complement strand
CGCCTTTTTCCTCCAGCCAGCGCTCGGCGAACCGCGCGGCGGCGCGCATCGGGCCCACCGTGTGCGAGGAGGACGGCCCGATGCCGATCTTGAACAAGTCGAATACGCTGACGGCCATGCGGCTGCCGAGGGAGGAAAGGTGCGCGCTATTCTACGCGGGCCCCCTTGAAAGCAGCCCCTGCCGAAACGCATGCCCGACCTGATCCTGTACCAGCGCGACTACTGCCATCTCTGCGACCTGGCCCTGGCGGTATTGGCCGAGGCGCGCGCGCCGGATTTCGACAGCGCGTGGGTGGACGATTCGGCCGAGCTGGAAGCGCGCTATGGCGTGCGCGTGCCCGTGCTGCGCGACAACCGCGTCGGTCGCGAGCTGGACTGGCCGTTCGATGCCGCCGCCGTGCGGGCGTTTCTGGGTCAGCCCGGCTGACACGGGGCTGGCGCTCGCCGTGTCCTAGAATGAAGCGTCCCCTGGAACATCGCCCCTCATGGTTCGTGCCGCCAAAACCTCCAGCCTGAATCGCTGGCGCGATCGCGCCACCGCCTTGTCCCCGATGCTGGCCGACGCGCTGGATGCCTGCGTCGGACAGCCGCTGGACGAGGCCGGCTGCGCCGACGTGCTGGATCTGCTGGACATGCTGGGCTGCGATGCGCAGACGCTGGCGGCGGCGTTGTGGTTCGAGCTGGCGCGGGTGGCGCCGGCGCTGTGGCAGGCGCGCGCCGCCGCGCTGCCCGCCGACGTGCAGCGGCTGGTGGCCGGCCAGCAGGCGGCCGAGCAGGTATGGGCGCTGCACGCGCAGAAGCGCACGCCGGAACGGGCGGCCGAAGGTTTGCGTCGGCTGTTGCTGGCGATCATCCGCGACCTGCGCGTGGTGTTCATCCTGCTGGCGCGGCAGCTGGCGCGGATGCGCGCGGCGGCGGCGTGGCCGGCGGAGGAGAGCGCCGCGCTGGCCCGGCTCACCCGCGACATCCACGCGCCGCTGGCCAACCGGCTGGGCATCTGGCAGCTGAAGTGGGAGCTGGAGGATCTGGCCTTCCGCTACCTGCAGCCGGACACCTACCGCCGCATCGCCAAGCTGCTGGACGAGCGCCGCGCCGATCGCGAGGCGTTCATCCGCCAGTCCCTGGACGAGCTGCAGCACGACCTCGAGGCCGCCGGCATCCATGCCGACCTGGCCGGGCGGCCCAAGCACATCTATTCGATCTGGAAAAAAATGCAGCGCAAGGCGCTGGAGTTTTCCGACCTGTACGACATCCGCGCGGTGCGCGTGCTGGTGGACAGCGTGTCCGACTGCTACGCCGCGCTGGGCGTGGTGCATGCGCGCTGGCCGCACCTGCCGGGCGAGTTCGACGACTACATCGCGCGGCCCAAGGGCAACGGCTACCAGTCGCTGCACACTGCCGTGCTGGGGCCGTCAGGCAAGACGCTGGAAGTGCAGATCCGCACCCACGAGATGCATCGCGCCAACGAGCTGGGCGTGGCCGCGCACTGGCGCTACAAGGAGGGCGGCAGCGCCGACGCCGAGTTCGAGGCCAAGATCGCCTGGATGCGCAGGCTGCTCGACGCACGCGGCGAGGACGACAGCAAGCTGGCCGCCGACCTGCACACCGAGCTGCTGGAAGACCGCGTCTACCTGCTGACGCCCAAGGGCGAGGTGTTCGACCTGCCGCACGGCGCCACCGTGCTGGATTTCGCCTACCACGTGCATACCGAGGTGGGCCATCGCTGCCGCGGCGCCAAGGTCAACGGCCGCATCGTGCCGCTGACGTTCCAGCCGCAGAGTGGCGACCGGGTGGAAATTCTCACCACCAAGATTGCCGAGCCCAGCCGCGACTGGCTGTCGGTGCATCACGGTTATCTCAACACCTCGCGGGCGCGCGACAAGGTGCGCGTGTGGTTTCGCAAGCTGGCGCACGACGCCAACGTGGCGGCCGGTCGCGCCATGTTCGAGCGTGAGCTGAAGCGCATGGCGCTGCCTGCCGTTTCCGCCACCGACGTGGCGAAACTGCCAGCCCATTTCAACCTGAAAACGCAGGACGATCTGCTGGTGGCGGTGGCGCTGGGCGAAGTCACGCCCGGCCAGCTCACCCGCGTCCTGCAGGAGGCGGCGCAGCCACCGGCGCCGCTGGTCACCCAGTCGGCTACGCCGGTGGCGTCGCGCCACGCCACGCTCGATCACAGCGCGCTCAGCATCCAGGGCATCGGCAACCTGCTGACCACGCTGGCGCGCTGCTGCCAGCCGCTGCCGGGCGATCCGGTGCGCGGCTTCATCACCCGCGGTCGCGGCGTGTCGGTGCACCGGGCCGACTGCGTCAGCCTGGCGCGGCTGGCGCGGCGCGATCCGGATCGGGTGATCGAGGTGAACTGGGGCACCGCCTCGGCGCAGGCGTACGAGGTCGACATCGAAGTGCGTGGCTACGACCGCAAGGGCCTGCAGAAAGACATCACCAGCGTGATCAGCAACGCCAACACCCACATCATCGCCTCGTCCAGCCGCCTGTTCGTGCACACCGGCGAGGTGGAAATGCGCTTCACCCTGCGCGTGCGCGATTACGAGCAGCTGTCGATCCTGCTGGCCAAGCTGCAGGCGCTGCCCAACGTGATCGACGCGCGCCGCGTGGGCGTCGGCTGAATCCACCCGCAATACCGGCGCCCGCAACCCCAGGGCGTGGTCGGGCCGATGTTAAGCTGCGCCCGTTGTCCCGGACGATGGATCCATGAGCGGAAATTGGGAAAACCACGAAAACGATCCGCGCGGTCGCACCGAGCCCACCCTCGGCGATATCGACCGGCTGGATGCGCGGGCACCCGCGCCGGCATCCGACGGATTGCCGCAAGTGACGGTGGAGCCGCGCGTGTCGCGTGCCCGCACCAGTGCGCCGCCGTCGGTACCGGTTCGCCGCGGCTGGCTGATGGCCTTGTTGTTGCTGGTGTTCGTGGCGCTGATCGCCATCGTCTGGTTCAAGCAGAACGACCTGCGCGGCATGCTGCCGCGCACCGAGTTGAACGACGTGCTGGGCCGGGCGCAACAGGCATTGCAGGATGGACGTCTGGACGGCCAGGACGGCACCAGTGCGCGCGAGTTGTACCAGGCCGCCGTAGCGCTGGAGCCGGACAACGATGCCGCCCGCAACGGCCTGCACCAGGTCGGTCGCGCCGAACTGTCGCAAGGTGATACGGCACTGCAGGCCGGTCAGCTCGACCAGGCCGCGCAGCACGCCGCGGTGGCGCGCGAACTGCTGGGTGGCGGCAGCGACATCGACCGGCTCGACCGTGCGATCGAAAAAGCCCGCGCGGCGCACCTGCCGACCGACGATCTCGTCGATCGCGCGCGTCAGGCGTATGCAGCCGGCAACCTGGATGGCGAGCAGGGCGCCGGCCCGCTGTACCAGCAAATGCTGCGCGCCAATCCGGGCAATGCGGTTGCCGCCCATGGCCTCAGCCAGGTCGGCGACGCGTTGGCCGAGCAGGCGCGCAAGGCGCTCGATGCGAAACACGACAGCGAGGCCGCCGCGTTGATCGACCGGCTGGCTGCGCTGCAACCCAATCACGGTGCCTTGCCCGCCTTGCGCGCGCAACAGGCGCAGCAGCGCCAGCAAAACAGCGAAGCACTGGACGAGGCGATCAAGCAAGGGCGTGCCGCGCTTGCCGGAGGCCGCATCAGCGGCGCCGGCGACGACACCGCGCTGGCGCATTTCAAGGCGGCGCTGACGCTCGATCCCGACAGCCGCGAGGCGCAGTCAGGCCTGGGCATGGTGGCGCAAGCCATGATCGTGCGTGCCAACGCGGCGATCGAAGCCGGCGACCGTACCCAGGCGGCCGGACTGCTCGATCAGGCGGAGGCGCTGGCGCCCAAATCCGCCGACCTGGCCGCGGCGCGGGCGCGCCTCGACGCGGCTACTGCCACCACGTCGTCGCCGGGCGAGAAGGCCGCGCCAACCACCGCCGGCGCGCCCGATGATACGGGGCTGGTATCGCCGACCTTGTCGGCCGCCCAGCAGGCGCAAATCACCCAGCTGTTGCATGGCGCGCAGGCGGCTGCCACGCGCGGCGACATCATGCTGCCGCCGGGCGGCAGCGCCTACGACCTGTATCGCCAGGCACTGGCCATCGATGGCAACAACGCCGACGCGCGCCGCGGCCTGCAAGCCTTGCCGGTGCAGGTGGAGCAGCAGCTCAACCAGGCGCTGGCCGCCGGTCAGCTGGGTCAGGCCACCGACATGCTGGCGAACCTGGCCGAGCTGGCACCGGGCGATCCCGCGCAGGGTGCGCTGGCCAATCGCCTGGCCGGCGCGTGGCTCGATCAGGCCGATCGCCAGCTGGCCAGTGGCGATCGCGTGGGCGCCGCCCAATCGCTGAATCGCGCCCGCAAACTGACGCCCGACAGCGCACGGGTGCAGGACATGGCCGTCCGCTTGCAGGGTGGTCCGTGAGTTCCGGTAGCGTTGTCCAGCTCATGTCCGGGTACCACGCAGCGCCACGCTGGCGGCGGACGATGATGGCCAGGCTATCGAACGCGCCATGACGATCCTGGTGTTCGGTGGCAGCAGTCAGATCGGCCATTTTCTGCTGCCGCGGCTGCTGGAGCGCGGCGAGTCGATCATTTCCCCGAGCCGGCAGCCGCGGGCGCCGGTGGCCGGTGTGACGTGGTTGCACGGTCAGCTTCCCGACCAGGTGCCCGCGTTGCCGGCGCTGTCCGCGATCGTCAGCTTCGGCCCGTTGCAACCGTTCGCGGACTGGCTTGCCGCCACACCGCTGGAAGGCGCGCCTCGGGTCATTGCCACCAGCTCGATGAGCGCCGAAACCAAGCGTGATTCCGCGTTGCCGGCCGAACGCGCCATCTCGCAGCAGCTGCGCGATGGGGAGTCGGCGCTGGCGGCCGCCTGTGCACGTCATGGCTACGCCTGGACCGTGCTGCGGCCCACGCTGATCTACGGCGCGGGCCTCGACAAGAGCCTGACGCCGATCGCCCGCCGCGCCCGGCGGCTGCGGATTTTTCCGCTGCCCGGCGGACGTGGCCTGCGCCAGCCGGTGCACGCGGATGACATCGCCCAGGCCGTGGTGGCCGCGCTGGCTTGTCCGGCCGCTGCCGGTCACATCCTGCCGATCGGCGGCGGCGAGCGACTGCCGTTCGTCGAAATGTTCCGGCGCGTGCGCCGCAGCCAGCCGAACGCCACCTTGCCGCTACCGCTGCCGGGCGGCCTGTTGCGCGCATGCGCCCGCGCCTTGCCGCGCCTGCGTGGGCCACTGAACCGCCTGGACACCGACCTGATCGCCGACAACGACGAATTGCAGCGCCTGCTCGGCGTCCACCCGCGAGCGTTCCATCCCGATTCCTCGATGTGGTGACGGCCGGTTTGTGGGAGCGACTTCAGTCGCGATGCTTCTGCTCTGAAGCTCCAAGGCAAGAGCATCGCGACTGAAGTCGCTCCTACAAGTCGCTCCCACATCGGTTGGCTGCCCCGCATCGCCGTTGTGGCCGCGTTTTGCCCGCAAAATACCCGCATCATTCATATGCGCCTCGGGTAGCAGGCCCTATGATCGACGCATTTGATCGAGGACTCTCCGCCGTTGGCCTTCCTGACCCGTACCCGTTCCCTGGCGCGCCGCTCGTGGCCGTGGCTGCGCATCCCGTTCTGGATCGGCATGGGCCTGCTGGTGGGCTTCGTGCTGCCGTACATGCTGGTGTTGAACAAGCGGGTGCAGGACCGCTTCAACGACCTGGTGTTCGCGGTGCCAACGCGGGTGTATGCGCGGCCCTTGCCGCTGGCTGCGGGTGTGCCGATGACGCCGGCCGCGCTGGAGCTGGAGCTGACCTTCGCCGGCTACCGCCATGGCGACCGCGGCCACCTGCCCGGTAGCTGGGTCAAGGACGGATCGCGCTACACCATCGCCTCGCGCGGCTACGCCGGCCCCGCGGGCGGCGAGTTGCCGAAGCGGATCGAGGTGACGCTCGGCAAGGGCGAGGTGCGCTCGGTCACCGATGTGGCCAGCGACAAGGCGATGGCCATCGCACATCTGGATCCGGCACGCATCGCCACGCTCTACGGCGCCAGCCAGGTGGAACGGCGCATCGTGCACCTTGCCGACGTGCCGCCCCTGCTGGTGAGCGGCTTGCAGGCGGTGGAAGACCGCGATTTCAAGCACAACATCGGCGTCGATTTCTCGGCCATCGCGCGGGCGGCGTTCGCCAACCTGCGCGCCGGCCGCACGGTGCAGGGCGCATCCACGCTGACCCAGCAACTGGTGCGCAACCTGTTCCTCACCCGCGAGCGCAGCTTCACCCGCAAGATCAACGAAGCGCTGATGTCGGTGCTGATCGAGATGCACTACAGCAAGGCGCGGATCCTGGAGGCGTATATCAACGAGGTCTTCCTCGGCCAGCAGGGCGACCAGGCGGTGCACGGTTTCGCGGCGGCCTCGGAGTTCTATTTCGGGCGCCGGCTGGAGGCGCTGCGGCCGCAGGAGATCGCGATGCTGGTGGGCCTGGTGAAAGGCCCCAGTTACTACGACCCGCGCCGCTATCCCGAGCGTGCGCTGGCGCGCCGGAATCTGGTGCTGCAGGAGTTCGAGACCACCGGGTTGCTGAGCGGCGCGCAGGCCAATACCGCGCAGGCGGCGCCGCTGGACGTGATCAAGAACGGCCAGTTGCCGCACAACCGTTTTCCCGCCTTCATGCAACTGCTGCGCGAGCAGATCACCAGCGACTTCGACGACGAGACACTGCGCGGTGGACACCTGTCGGTATTCACCACGCTCGACCCGGCGGCGCAGCTCTACACCGAGCAGGCGATCAGCAGCACCGAGAAGAGCCTGGGCAAGCGGGGCGATGCACTGCAGGCGGCCGCGGTGGTCACCAGTGCGCAAACCGGCAGCGTGCTGGCCGTGGTGGGCGACAAGCGCCCGGGTTCGCAAGGCTTCAACCGGGCGCTGGACGCGCGCCGGCCGATCGGTTCGACGATCAAGCCGTTCATCTACCTGGTGGCGTTGACCCAGCCGCAGCGCTGGAACCTGGCCACCTTGCTGGACGACGGCCCGATATCCCTGCGCCAGCCCAACGGCAGCGTCTGGACCCCGCAGAACGACGACAACCAGAGCCACGGCATGGTGCCGATGGTGGACGCGCTGGCGAAGTCGTGGAACCTTGCCACGATCCACCTGGGCCTGGCGCTTGGTTTGCCGCGGATCAAGGCGTTCCTGCAGTCGTTCGGGTTGACCGATGTCAATCCCAGTCCATCGTTGCTGCTCGGTGCGCTGGACCTCTCGCCGCTGCAGGTCACCCAGCTTTACCAGTACCTGGCCGCCGACGGCCACGCGTTGCCCCTGGTCGCGGTCAGCGGCGTGCTCGATGGCAACGGCCGCACGATCAAGCGCTATCAGGTGCAGCCCGGCGACGGCGAATACCAGAGCGCGGTGCGGCTGGTTACCTGGGCGCTGCAGCAGGTAGCGGTGTACGGCACCGCACATTCTATCGGCGACTCGGGCCTGGCGTGGCTGCACGCCGCCGGCAAGACCGGCACCAGCAACGACCTGCGCGACAGCTGGTTTGCCGGCTACACCGGCGAACACCTGGCGGTGTTCTGGATGGGCCGCGACGACAACAAGCCCGCCGGCTTGTTCGGCGCCACGGGCGGGTTGCGCGCCTGGCGCGAGCTGTTCGCCAAGCTGCCGACCCGGCCGTTGTCCAGCGCGGCCGGCAACGGCCTGGAGCTGGCCTGGATCAACCCGGCCAGCGGCCGTCGCACCGAGCCTCAGTGCAATGGTGCGCAAGAGGTGCCCGTGGTGGCCGGCAGCCTGCCCGCCGATGTCGATGGTTGCGCCTGGCAGGGCGTGCAAAGCCTGTTCGGTATCGACCAACCCGCTGCCAACGGTGCGCCGGGCGCCCCTGCCGCTCCCACTGCACCGGCGGCGCCCACTGCTCCTTCGAACCCTGCCGACCCGTACCGGAATTGATCATGTCGTACCCTGTAAAAGCCGCACGTCGCGGCGCCTTGTTGGTGGCCGTAGCGTTCATTGCCGGCTGCGTCGCCTCGGCGCCACCCGCACCGACCCGCCCGGCGCCGCCAGCCCACGACATGGTGGCCGCCATTCGTGCCGCGGGTGACGGCGAAAGCTCGGTGATCGCCGTCAATCCGCTGGGCGATCCTGGCGTTACCGGGCTGCAGGATGCCGCGCGCGCCGACGCCGATGCGGGTCGCTATGCCGACGCGGCGGCCAAGCTCGATCAGGCGCTGAAGCTCAGCCCGGATTCGCCCGCGCTGTTGCAGGACCGTGCCGAGATCGCGATCCGGCTGGACGATTTCGGCGGCGCCGAAAAGCTGGCCCATCGTTCGTGGTCGCTGGGGCCCAAACTGGGCCCGTTGTGCGCCCGCAACTGGCAGACCGTCGTCGAATTGCGGCTGCACGCCGGAGACGAGGCTGGCGCCGCCACCGCGCGCAAATGGCTGGCCCAATGCCACAAGGCGGCCGTTCCGCGTTACTGATACGGACGTCCAGACGTCCATAGGCTGAAACTTCAAGTCCCGATGGCGCCGCCGCGCTCCCACTCCGCCACTGGTCCCGGTTGCAGCCGGAACAGCGGATGGCAGGCCGGCTGCCTGCAGGCTTGCCATTGCTGGTGCAGCTGCGGCGAGCGTTGTTGCAGCTTGGCCATCAGGTGTGCCCATTCGTGCGCCAGCTGGCCGTCGCTGGCGGGGATGGGTTTCACCGCGCAAACCGGTTCGATCTTGCTGCGGTCGAAAACGTAGCCACGCGCCAGCGACTCGGCGTAAACGGCGCACAGGTAAGCCTCGATCGCGGACAACGGCGCGGCGTGTGCGCGGAAGCGCTGCAACTGCGGATGATTGCGGTAGCCGCGCGTCTCGCCCCGCAATACCGCGCGCGCCAGCAGGGCCTCGCGCCACAGCGCCACCAGGCCTTGCCGGTCCAGATAACTCGGATGCAGTGTCCATAACCGCATGATGTGAATCTCCGCGCTGCGTGCGCGCATTGTCGCCGCAAGCGGCGTCCGATCGAAAGCGGCGCGCCGCGGTTTCGCCATCGCCGCCGCTCGGCGATACTGGCGTGATGATCGATCACGACGACCCCGCGACCACGGATGTTGCGGCGCTGCTGGGCACCGATGGCCCGTTTGCCCGCGAGGTGCCCAGCTTCGCCCCGCGTGAGGCACAGCAGCGGATGGCGCAGGCCGTGGCGCAGGCCATTGCGGGGCGCGAAACCCTGATCGCCGAGGCGGGCACCGGAACCGGCAAGACCTTCGCCTACCTGGTGCCGGCGCTGCTGTCGGGCGAGCGGGTGATCATTTCCACCGGCACCAAGACGCTGCAGGACCAGCTGTATTTCCGCGACCTGCCGCGCGTGCGCTCGGTGCTGGGCGCGCGGCTAAAAACCGCCTTGCTGAAAGGCCGCGCCAATTATCTGTGCCTGTACCGGCTGGACCAGACCGTGCGCGAGGGCGCCACCTTCGAGCGTACCCAGGCCGCGCAGCTGGCCACCATCCGCGCCTGGTCCGCCCGCACCCGTCGTGGCGACCGCATGGAACTGGCGGAAGTGCCGGAGGAGTCGCCGCTGTGGCCGCGCGTCACCTCCACCCCGGAAAACTGCCTGGGCGTGGAGTGCCCGTTCTTCGACGACTGCCACGTGGTGAAGGCGCGCCGCGAGGCGATGGAAGCCGACGTGGTGGTGGTCAATCATCACCTGCTGTTCGCGGACCTGGCGCTGAAGCAGGAAGGTTTCGGCGAGATCCTGCCCGGCGCCGCCGCCTTCATCCTGGACGAGGCGCATCAGGTGCCCGAGCTGGCCGGCCAGTTCTTTTCGCAGAGCCTCAGCGCACGCCAGCTCACCGACCTGGCGCACGATGCGCTGGCCGAGTGCACCGGCGTTACCGGCGCGATCGGATTGCTGCTGGAGCCGGTAGAGGCATTGCAGGAATCCCTCCGCCAATTGCGCCTGGCGATGGCCCCGTTGCCGCAGCGTGGCGCGTTCCAGGTACTGGAGGAGCGGGCCGGTGTGCGCGATGCCCTGCACGACTTGCGCGAGCTGCTGGCCACGCTGACCGAGCTGCTGGGCTCCCAGGCCGAGCGTTCGCGCGGTTTCTCCAACCTCAGCGAGCGTGCCACCGCGCTGGCCGAGAGGCTCGACCGCATCGTGGAGGATCGCAGCGAGCGCGACGTGCGCTGGTATGAATCATGGACACGCGGTTTCGCCCTGCATGCCACGCCGCTCGATCTCGCCGCGCCGATGCGCGGCTTGCGTGAACGCACCCAGGCGGCCTGGATCCACACTTCGGCCACGCTGTCGGTGGCGGGCAATTTCGACCATTTCGCCCGCCAGCTGGGGCTTGATGAGCCCCACACCTTGAGCCTGGAAAGCCCGTTCGATTACGCCAGACAGGGCCTGTGCTACCTGCCTTCTGGCCTGCCCGATCCCAATGCGCGTGATTACACCGAGCAGGTGATCGAAGCCGCGTTGCCGGTGTTGCACGCGTCCAACGGCCGCGCGTTCCTGCTGTTCACCTCGCACCGTGCGTTGCGCCGTGCCGCCGAATTGCTGCAGGACAAAGTGCCGTGGCCGCTGTTCGTGCAGGGCACCGCACCGCGGCCAAGACTGCTGGAGGAATTCCGCGCCAGCGGCCACGGCGTGCTGCTGGGCGCGGCCAGCTTCTGGGAAGGTGTCGACGTGGCGGGCGAGGCGCTCAGCGTGGTGGTGATCGACAAGCTGCCGTTCGCCGCACCCGACGATCCAGTGCTGGTGGCGCGCCTCGCCGCGCTGGAAGCCTCCGGCATCAACCCGTTCATGGGCTGGCAGGTGCCCAGCGCGGTGATAGCGCTGAAACAGGGTGCCGGCCGCCTGATCCGCGACGTGCACGACCGCGGCGTGCTGATGTTGTGCGACCCGCGCCTTACCGGCAAGGGCTACGGCAAGCTGTTCCTCGCCAGCGTGCCGCCGATGCCGCGCACGCGGGAATTGGCCGACGTGCAGGCCTTCTTCGATAGCGCCACCGCGTCACCGTAGGAGCGCATCTTGTGGGAGCGACTTCAGTCGCGATGCTTCTGTTCTGGAGCTTCAAAGGAAAAGCATCGCGACTGAAGTCGCTCCCACAGGGTGCGCTCCTACACGCCGTGAATCAGGACATCGGCTCGGGCTTGGCGCCCAGCTTGGGCGGCAGCGGAATGAACTCGTCGTGGTCCAGGTCCGGCAGTTTCATGCGTCCGGCGGCCCAGTCGGCGCGGGCCTGGTCGAGCCGTTCGGGCGATGAGGAGACGAAGTTCCAGTCGATGTAGCGTGGCCCCACGGGCTCGCCGCCCAGGCCCATGACTACCGCACCGCTCCCGGTGGCGATGGTGGCGGCCTTGCCGGGCGCCAGTACCGCCATGTTGCCCGCTCCGACCCGCTCACCGTCGATCTCCACTTCGCCGCTAGCTACGTAGACCGCCCGCTCGGGGTACTCGGCCGGCAGCGACACCCGCGCACCGGCGCGCAGTTGCCAGTGCACGTAGAACTGCGGCGAATCGACTTTCACCGGCGACGTCATGCCGGCCAGGCTGCCCGCGATCAGCCGCCCGATGACGCCGTCGTCGTCGAATACCGGCAAGTCATGATTGGCGTAATGCCAGAAGCCCGGGTCCATTTCCTCGCGCCCGTCCGGCAGTGCCACCCAGGCCTGGATACCGTCCAGCGGCCCACCTTGCGCGCGCAGTTTCTCGAAACGCTCCGAGTGTGTGATGCCGCGGCCGGCGGTCATCCAGTTGACCTCGCCCGGGCGCACGGCCTGTTCGGAGCCGAGGCTGTCGCGGTGCATGATCTCGCCGTCGAACAGGTAGGTGATCGTCGACAGGCCGATGTGCGGGTGCGGGCGCACGTCCGCCTCGCGCGGCAGGCCCGGGGCGATCTGCTTGGGCCCCATGCGGTCGAAGAAAATGTAGGGACCGACCATGCGGCGCTGGGCGAACGGCAGCACGCGACCGACTTCGAAGGAACCCAGGTCGCGGCGGCGCTGGGCGATGATGAGCTCGATCATGGTGTACCTCCGGGTGACAGCAGCGGGGACGGCAGACGGCCACTATCGCACCTTGGCTCAGGCGCGGCGCAAGTGGTCCGGAACCGCCTCTATCGGCAGGCCATGCGAGCGCCACGCTTCCAGTCCGCCCGCGAGTGGTCGCACGCGGGCGAAACCCAGCCGCTTCAGCTGGCTGGCCACGAGCGCGGCCGAGGCTTCGTTGGGACAATCGCAGTAGACCACCACTTCGCCGGTGGCACGGATGGCAAGATCCGCCACGCGGGCCGTATGGACCGCACCGGGGATCCAGCCGGTGGCATCGCGTTCGGCTTCACTGCGCACGTCGATCAGCAGCGGGCTTTCGGGCTTGTCCATCAGCGCCTGCAGCTCGGCCACGGAGATGCGCTCCATGCGCAGTTCGCGCAGGAACAGGCGGCGCTTCCAGTACTTGCGAACAATGAACGCCACGATCGCGACCAGCACCACGCCGAGGCCGACCCGGCCCATGGATTCCAGGGTCATCAGCGCCTCGTTGACGGCGCCATGGAACACCACGCCCGTGGCGATCGCCACGCCCGCCCACAGCAGGGCGCCGGTGCCGTCATAGGCCACGAAGCGGCGCAGCGGCGTGCGCTGGTATCCGGCGAGCGTGGTGCCGATCGCGGCGAAGCCGGGGATGAACTTGGCCAGCACCAGCGACGGCGACCCCCACTTCGCATAGATCTCGCGCGTACTGGAAACGCAGCTGTCGGGCGACAGCGAGACGCGGCAGATCAACCGCAACATGCGCGCACCGTGTCGACGCCCGGCCAGGTACCACAGCGAGTCGGCCAACAGCGCCGCCACCGTGGCCGCCAGCAGGATGGGCCAGACCGGCTCCTGGCGCTCCATCGCCTGCGCACTGGCCACCACGAGGAGTGGCCAGGCAGGGATCGGGATCCCGCCCTGGTCGATCAGCACCACCAGGAAGACGAGCCACAGCCCGTACGTCGACAGCAATGCATTCAGCGCTTCGATCATCTGGCTTGCCGCCCTGGAAGAACCCGTCAGCCCGACGGGCCCGACCAGCTTACTTGCCCGCTTCGCCCCGGCGAAGTGGCGTGGCCGCTCAAGCCACGGCGATCTCGACGGTCACCTGCACCAGCGCCTCATGAATGGCCAATCGCCGGTCGGCGCACGTCGTCGTGGCGCCAGCGCGGAAAAGTCCACGCGACCGGCCCTTCGACGTTCCATGCGGCTATCGATGCCCCGCATTCCACCCCGGCACCGCAAACGCCTCCACCAGAAAATCCACCAGCCGCCGCGTCTTGATCGGCAGGTGCTTGCGCGACGGATATACCGCGTGGATGCCGAGCGTCATCGTCCTGTAGGTCGGCAGCAGTTCGACCAGGTCGCCGCGGCGCAGGTCGTCGGCGAT
>Ga0134125_10006323_pt1 | contig 13414 bp, 13 predicted proteins | sample KB31751_FD_96464 | JGI IMG/M metagenome (GOLD analysis project Ga0134125, IMG submission 96464) | Terrestrial soil microbial communities with excess Nitrogen fertilizer from Kellogg Biological Station, Michigan, USA - KB3-175-1 | ecosystem: Environmental > Terrestrial > Soil > Unclassified ... | reverse complement strand
CCCGACCGGCGTCCACGGGCCTTGGCCCATCGGCGTTTGCGGGCCGCGGCCCACGACGCGTTCCTGCAAGCGCCACAACACGTATTTGATCGAGCCGATCATGTAGTTCCAGTCGCGGCGCATCGGTCCATGGAATGCCGGATCTCCCTTGAACCCCCCGGTCTCCGCCCCGGTACCCGGCCGCGATCCCATGACCAGCCGGTCGAAGCTTCCGCGTACCGAGATAGCGTCGCTGGAGGTCGTTTTCACGAACGGCGGGATCAGCCGGTTCAGGCCGGCGAGGCTGGTATCGGGGCTCAACACAACATCGTTCCACGCCGCGGCGATGGTGTTCGCGTCCTTGATGACGCTGCGCCCGGTCTTGTCCGTGCCGGCGACGGACGGGAACTTGGAAAGCTGGCGGGTCGTGGCGCCGAGTTCGTCGACGACATCGGCGATTTCGTCGGCATTGCCGGACAGCACATCCGTTGCCGGACCGACGGCCCGCAAAACATCGGTGATCGCTTGGTTTTTCGCATCCAGCCGATCGGCCAGGCCCGCCGTTTCGGTCACCGCCGCATCGATCTGCTCTGAGCGGCTGTTGAGCTTGCCCAACAACAGATTGGTCCGGTTGATCAGGTCACCGAACGCGCGTCCCTGGTCGCCGGTCGCCTTACCGGCACCGTTGACGATATTGGTGAAGTTGCGAACCGCACCCCCGTTGACGAGCAGCGCCGCCGAGCTGAGCACACTCTCGACGGTGGCGGCGGCGCGGGTGGCCGGCAGCCCGATGGTTTCGCCGCCCTTGAGCAGCGGTGCATTCGGGTCCACCGGGTCTGGTGCCTTGATGGCGACGAAGACGTCGCCAAGGGGTGTCGCGGACCTTAGCTCCGCGGTGCTGCCGACGGGGACACGAACACCGTCCATAATCCGCAGGGTGGTGACCGCGGTGTAGTTGCGCGCGGCCATCGATTCGAGTTGGCCGACATCGGCGCCGGCGAGTTTGACCTTCGCGTGGGCGGGCAGATTCAGGGCGTTGGAGAACACCGCGTTGAGCAGATATCCCCCGCCACCGATTCCCGGCGCCGGCAGGGGCAAGCCGGCCAGCCCGTTGGTGGCGCAGCCCGAACTGACCATGACCGCGCTCAGCGCCGCCGTCACTGCCTTGCGCTTACCCCAGTCCATCACTACTGCCCCATCGCCGAAAGACCGTCGAGAATGTAGGTCAGGCCGAAGTCCGGGCCGTAATCTTGCAGCGTCCCTGTGCTACAACCCAATTGACGCAGATGCATCAGATTGCACAGCTCCTTGGCCGACTGACTGTCGGTGAGCGCCTTGTCGAGCAGGCCATGCACACGGATCGCGCCGTTGTTCTGATCGACGGTGTTATAGAGGTTTTCCAGTGTCAGCGGGAGCACGTCAAGCATCTCGGCCACGACACGCTGATCATCGACGACCGTCTTGGCGACGGTGTCGCCGTTGCGGACGGCCTGCTTGAGGTTGTCTCGATTGTTCTCGATCAGCGTGGTGATTTCTTCGAGGATCCGGTTGATGGTGTGCCCGGTCGCGCCGGTGCCGAACTTCTCGTCGGTCAGGATCTGGCTGAGCTGGCGTGTGGTGGAGCCGAATTGGCGCACCGTGGCGTCGTTGCGGGCGGCGGCCTCGGTGATCGAGCTGAGGTCGGTGACGATGGTGGTCAATTGCTCGCGGGTGGTGATGCCCCGCTCGGAACTGAGTCGCAGCGCTTTGGAAAGCTCGTCGAGGGCGGCCAGGATCTTGTTGCCGTTCCCATCGGTGATGGCGACCGCCGCGTCGCTCAGATCCGCGACGGGGCCGCCGCCTTTCCCATCGCCCTTGAGCGATTTGGAGACCTTGTCGAGCATGTCGAGCACGCGGTCGAACGCCACGGGCGTCTTCGTCCTGGTCAGCCCGATGGTGTCGTGGTTCTTGAGCACCGGCCCGCTCCGGTAAGGCGGGGTGAGTTCAACCTGCCGGTCGGTGAGTATCGAGGTGGTGATGGTGACCGCGCGGGCCGCGGCGGGGATCTTGACCTTTTTGTCCACCGCCAGCTCGGCCTCCACGTAACTGCCCTTGGACGTGACCTTGCTGACCTTTCCCACCGGCATGCCGAGCACCGCGACCACGTTGCCTTCGTAAAGCCCTGCGGCGCTGTCGAATTGCGCGGTAACCGTCATGGTGTCCAGGCGCGACTTGACGTAGTGGCCGACCACGCCGATGGCGACGGCGGCCGCCGCCGCGGCGGCGGTGGCCACGGCGATGAGCTTGCGCCTACCGGAAATCATTTGCAGTCCTTGAAGTACTGGATCATCTTGAATTCCTTCGCGCGGCCACTGATGGCGCACATCCACGAATCGATGGCGAGTCCGTTGGGCAGGTTGAATTCGACGACCGGCCCGTAGCCGGTGGCGTTGGTCAAGCCGCGCAGCGTTACCGGTGCGACCTGTAGGAGGTTGCGCACCAGGTCGTCGTGCTGGCCGATCATGTTCGTCAGGTCGTGCAGGTTGGCGAACAATTCGTCAAGCACGGGCCGGTTGGTGACGACGACCTTGTCGAGCTGGTCGACGAGCTCGGTCAACGCCGCGAACATGGCGTGGAAGGTTGCCTGACGCGCCACGAGGTGCCCGAGCAGGTCCTGACCTTGGTCCATCAGATGTCCGATGTTGGTCTGCTGGCTCCGTAGCGTATTGACTACTCGCTGTGTGCTTTTCAGCAGCGTGCCGAGCTGTCCTCGGCGATCCGCGGTGATCGTCGACAGCGTCTGCAGATTCGCGACGGCCTGAGGAATCAGCGGCGGCACCCCGCCGAGTTGCTTGCCCAGCACGGCGAGTGACTGCGCGAACTGGTCGGAGTCGACCTGCTCGAATGTGGTGGTGGCGTCTTCGAGCAGCGACTGCAGGTCGTAGGGCACCGCGGTGTGGGCCTGAGTGATGGTATTGGCCGGGAGGGAAGCCGGGCCGTCGGGCACCAGCTCCAGATAGCGCGAGCCGAGGATGGTCATCACCTTGATGACCGCGCGGGTGTCCCGGCCGAGTGGGACGTTGTCGCGCACGCTCAAGCCGGCTTCGACGTGATCGCCGTCGAGTTTCATGCTGGTGACGTGCCCGACCTCGATGCCGGCGATCGTGATGGGGTTTCCGGGCCGCAGCGTTGCGGCTTGCAGGAATTCGGCTGTGTAGTGGGTATATCCGACGCCGAGAAGCTTGATTCCCAGCGACACCGCGACAAGGACCGAGACCGCCGCGAGGCCGGCCAGCCCGAGCCACGTCCTGTTGTACGACTCGAGCGGGCGCCGCCGCAGCCACCGGGCCCTCAGTGAGTCAGCCATTGGTCATGTTCCTGCATCGCGGGGTGTGCCACCCCAGGTTCTTCGTGGTGATCGGATACGCGTTCCCCGGGGTCGCCGCGTTGACGATGAACGTGGTGATGTCGTTGAGTCCGGGGAAGAACCCTGTCGCGTTCAGGTCGCACGCGTAGGCGTTGCCGTAGGAACCCTCACCGACGGCACGCGCAAAGCCCTTGAGCAACAGGGGCAGGTTGTCGCCGGTGAACGCCAGCTGGGGTTCGATCCCCGCCATGTGCTTGCTGAATCCCGGCTCCCGGGTGATCAGTTCGTTCAACGCGGGGTCGACGTCGTCGGCGATCGCCGCGAGGCGGCGGGTCACCCGGGCGATCGACCCCACCGAGTCCTGCAACGCCGGGCGACGGTCGTCGAAATTGGCGACCGCCTCGCGGGTTTGATCGAGGGCATGGTCGAGGTCGTCGTTTTGGCGCGCGACGGTGTCGGTGACTCTGGTGAGGTTGCTGATGAGGTCGCCCAACGACTGATCGCGCGCCGACAACGTCCGGGTGATCGTCGACGTCTGCTGTACCAGCAGCGGAATGGACGCCTGATCGCCTTGCAACGACTGCAGGACACCCTTGGTCAGGTCATCGGCGTCTTTGGGATTGAGCAAGGTGAACAGGGGCTCGAAGCCGTTGAGCAGCTTGCCGACGTCGAAGGAGGGGTCCGTCTGCTGTACCGGTATCACGCTTCCCGCCGAAAGGATTCCCCTGCTGCCGGTCTCGCCCAGTGACAACCCGAGATACCGCTGTCCGATGATGTTTTGGTAGGTCACCGATGCGGCGGTGTTGCCAAACACGTGCTGCTCGTTCTCGACGATGAACGACACTTTCGCCAGTTTTCCGGTGAGTTCGATGTTTTCGACGCGACCCACCCGCACGCCGGCCATGCGGACGTCGTCGCCGATGCGTAGCCCGTACACGTCGGTGAACATCGCCGCGTACGGCGTGGTCGGTCCGGCCACGTCGCGCCGCAGGGTGGCGTACACCATCCAGGTCACGGCGATGGCGACCGCCATGAACAGCGACAGCCCGATCAGTGGTCCGCGCACCTTCATTTCGGTTCACCCGCCACCGGTTGTGGCTGCTGCGGCTTGAGTGAGACCGCGGCACCGCGCGCCACCGGGCCGAGCAGCAGCTGCGTCGCCACCGACGCCGGACGGCCTTGGCCGGTGATCACGCCGAGCTGGTCGCGTTCGTGTTGGCTACCCACGGGGCCGACGTTGCCGCCGTAGGCCGCCGGCGCGGCCGCGCCGGGTGCGGCCGGGTTCGGGGGCGGCGGTCCCGGCGCCCGCGGCGGCGCATCGTCGGGATCGGCGGTCCCGGGGACCCGGGGTGTCGGCCCGACCTGCCACGGCCACCACGGCAACGGCGGGTTCGGATCCTCCAGGCTGGGATTGGGATTGAACAGCGGCGGACCAACCGCCGCGAGATTGCCGTCGGGTCCGACCTGGGTGCCCGCCGGCGGCGCCAAATCCGCGGGCGGGTGGTAGTTCTGCGGCAGCAGCACATCGGGCAGGTCCGGGCGCACCGCGATCGTCGGGGCCGTAAAGCAACTCGGTCCCACTAACTGGCCGTAGCGCGGGCAATCGGCGCGGGTATAGGTGTAGCTCGGTGTCAGCGACAAATTGACCCGCATGTTTCCGGTGGCGAGTTCGGGATCCCAGACCTCGTCAAAGAACTTGTCGGACAGCCGGTTCAGCCTGGTGAAGATGGGCACGAACTTGTCGCCGTTCAACGCGAAGACGCCGAAAACGGGCGTGAGGTTCTGGCTCATTTCGATCAGCTGGTCGGTGTGGTTGTCGAACGCATGCCGGTTCACCCCGAACGTGTGGTGCGAGCCGGTGACCAGCGACCGGAATTGCTCGCGCTTTTCGGCCAGGGTCTGCATCGGTTTGACCGCGTCATGCAGGACGTCGACTAGGTCGGGCGCTGTGGACTGCAAGCCGCGAGTGGCATCCAGCAGCGCCGAGACCGTGGACGGACCGGGATCGGTGGTCACGATGGCGTTGAGCTCATCGAGTACCCGGGTCATCTGCGCACCGGCGGTGAGCAACGCGCCACGCCGATTATTGGTGGCGGCCGCGACGGCGGCCAGGATCCCGACGCTGTGGTCTTCGCGGCCCCGGCCGGTCGCGGCAAGGATGTCGCGCAACTTGCTGATCGTGGTCTGGAAGATCACCGTCGAGAGCTGAAGGTCCTCGGGGATGCGGGTCCCGTTGCGGATGCTGGGGCTCGGGCCGCCGTCGACGAGTTGCACCGAGGAGACCGCGAACACGTTGCTGGGCACCACGCGCGCGGTCACCGCGCCCGGGATGTCCTTGGCGTATTCGGGTTTGAGATTGATGTGTACGTAGTTGGGCTTGCCGTAGGCTGCCGGAACGACATCGTCGACGGCACCGACGAGCAGCCCGTGATATTTGACATCGGACCGCGCCGGCAGCCCGTCCCCCACATTTGTCAGCTCGGCGACCACGCGGATGTAGTCGTTGAGGCGCCCGGTCGACTTCAACAGCAGGCTTCCCGTGATCAGTCCCGCGATCAGCAGCACGGCCGCCCCCAGGGCCAGCAGTTGTTGGTCGGTGGGACCCCGCCCGTCGAAATCTAGCGAATTCGCCATTCAGCCACCGAATCTCGCGCCGGCGTCGATGCTCCACAGCGCCATGGTGAGCAACATGTTGACCATGATCACGACGGTGATGCTCGCCCGCATGGCATGCCCGGCCGCGACGCCCACACCCTCGGGCCCACCGGCGGCGTAGAACCCGTAGTAGCACTGCACGGTGGATGAAAGCCACACGAAGACAACGCACTTGAGGACCGAATACGCGATGTCTTTGGCGCTGAGCATCATGGTGAAGTAGTGCAGGTACGGGCCGATGGACCCACCGCTGATGATGTTGGCCACCACCTGGCAGGTGAGGTAGGTGACCGCGAGGCAGGCGATGTAGAGCGGGATGACGGCGATGACGGAGGCCATGAGCCTCGTCGTGACCAGGAACGGGATCGGGCGTATCGCCAGGGACTCCAGGGCATCGATCTCCTCGGCAATGCGCATCGCGCCGAGCTGCGCGGTGAACCGGCAGCCGGCCTGCATCGCAAAGGCCAGGGAGGCCATGATGGGCGCCAGCTCGCGGGTGTTGACCAGTGACGAGATGATGCCGGTCGCGGGGCCCAATCCGAGCAGGTTGAGAAAGTTGTATCCCTCCACGGCCACCAATGCGCCCGCGGTGAAGCCGAGCACCACCGCGACGCCGGCGGTGCCGCCGCCGACCACGATCGAGCCGTTGCCCCATGCGATGTTCGACAGCAACCTCAAGAATTCTGTGCGGTATTGCCGCAGCACGATTGGCACCGCGCGCACGGCCCGTGCGAAGAAGACCAACATGTGCCCCAGGCGCATGGTGGGCGCGGCCGCGGCCCGGTACGCGCCGACGATCGGTCGCGCCAGTCCGGGGACATACGCGGAGGCTGTCATTTCACAGCCCCGTCCGGGGGAACAGCGTGTTGTACAGCTGACTGATCCCGACGTTGACGATCATCAGCACCAAAATCGACTCCACCACCGCCGCGTTCACCGAATTGGCCACACCCGCCGGGCCACCCTTGGTGAAAAGCCCTTTCTGGCAGGCGATTACCGCGACAATGGCGCCGTAGATCACGGCCTTGAGCAGCGCGACGATCATGTCCTCCGTGGTGGCGAACGACGAAAATGTCGCTACAAAGCTTCCCGGCGCGCCCCGCTGGAAGTAGACATTGAACAGATAGCTGGCCAAAAAGCCGACGAAACAGGTGATTCCGGTCAGGGCGACTCCGACCATGATGGCCGCGGCGAATCGGGGCACGACCAGGCGGCGGATCACCGAGACGCCCATGACCTCCATCGCGTCGGTCTCCTCGCGCATGGTCCGCGAACCGAGATCAGCGGTGATGGCGGAGCCGACGGCCGAGGCCATCAGCACCGCGGCCACCAGCGAGGCGGCCTGACGGATGACGGCGAGCCCACTGGCGGCGCCGGCGAGCGAGGTCGCACCGACCTGGTTGGCCAACAGGGCGAACTGGATGGACAGGGTCACCCCGATCGGCAGCGCCACCAGGACGGTGGGCAGCACCGCGGTTGCCGCCATGAATGCGCCCTGGCGCACGAACTCCGCCCACTGGAAGCGGCCGGTGAACAGGTCGACCATGCAGTACTCGACGGTGCGCACTGCAAGGATGTACTGCTCGCCGAGGGTGCTGAGCGAGGCAAGGGGGTGCCGTGCGACGTAACCCGCCGACCACTCCTGGATGGTGGCCACGCCCTCGGGTGCCCGGTCCTCGTCGAGCGAGCGGTCGTCCCGGGCGGTCATCGCCGGATGCGCATCAGCGCGCCCACTCGCTGGTGTCCGTGTTCGTCGATCAACCTCGGCTGTGCCCCCACGGGCGGCTATGTTAATCGCTACTCAGGCTATGCGGAAGATCTCACTTTGCAGTCTGCGCAGATCTGGCGCTCGATTGACTGGGTCGACGTGCGAATGACCTGTGGTCATTCCGCTTACCCACCTGATAGCGGTCCCTTGACGCGCCGGTGACTTCGCGAGAAGATCCCCTTTTCAAGCCACCGATGTTAATCGCTGTTTATCTATATATCGGCCGGTTCGGTATTCGGTGGCCGCGAGTTATCGTGTTCCTCGGGAAGGCGCGGATGATTCTGACGGGGTTGCGACGGGCGGCTAGCGGCATAGCGTGTGCCGCGCCGGCGCTCGCTACCGCCATCGTGCTGTCCGGCCACGCCTACGCCGATCCGGGTCAACCGCCTCCGCCACTGCCGGTGTTCACGCCGGCGCCGAGCGATTGGTCACCCAACTTCGACATCTGGCCGTACAACACGTTCACCTCTCGGGTGACACCCGAGATGATCGGCGCAATGTCCGACTCCTGCCAATGGTTCACGTCCCAATTCGACCCATTGATGGGCCAGATCAACGACTTCAACCGATACCTCGGTGACCGACATGACGACTACGCGACCGGCGGAGTGCAGCGGAACGCCGATGCCGTTGTCACCAATATCGATCGCTCGACGGCCTTTCTGGGCCCGCGGGTCAAGCCGCTGATCATCACCAACCAACCCGACAACTTCGGACCGTATTCGCCGATATACGGCGGGGACTCGATGACCCACTTGACATTTCAGTTATCGCGGATCAGCGACAGCATCAAGAGAAAGGATCCGTCGGGAGTCACCCACGCGAATATCGTCTCGGCCACCGGCTGGGCGAACGCGCTGCGTGACTCCGGCGCATGCAACTGATGAATTACCGCCCATCGCTACCAACAGTCGGCAACCCACGGACGTGGTTGGTGAGTCGCTTCCGCATCGCCGCCGAAGGGATCGGAGATGAGGTGATCGATCCACCGGCACCCGAAGAGACAGGCGCCGCCCAGCCCGACGATTCGCCACCCGACGAACGAAAGGGCCTGCGGATCAACGTCGCTCGTTGGGTCGCGGCCGCAACGTTGGCGATCGTACTCTCGGGCGCCGGATACGAGGGCTGGCTGCTATTCCAGCATCACCAGAAGGGTGTTGCTTCGGCACAAGCACTCGATGCGGCAAAGAAATACATCCTCGCGCTGACCAGCGTGGACACCAACGCGATTGACCGCAACTTCGCCGAGGTTCTCGACGGCTCGACCGGCGAGTTCAAAGACATGTACACCAAATCCAGTGCGCAGCTGCGCCAAACGCTCATCGACAACAAGGCGGCGGCGCATGGCAGCGTGGTCGACGCGGCGGTCCAATCGGCGACCGAGGACAGGGTAGACGTCGTGTTGTTCGTCGACCAGTCGGTGAGCAACGGGGCCGCGCCGGCACCTCAGGTGGACCGCAGCAGGGTCAAGATGACGATGGAAAAGGTGGATGGCCGATGGCTGGCCAGCAAGGTCGAGCTCCCGTGAACTGATGCGCCGGCGGCTTACTCAGGTGCGCCAGATTCGCTGGGCCACCCGATAGAAATTCCCGCCGAGCACGGCTTGAATGTCGCGGCTATGCCATCCCCTACCCCGAAGGTGTTCGCCGAGTGACAAAAAGCTCTCCGGGGGCATCCATTGGATCGGACCCCAGCGGGTATAGCTGTCGTCGAACAGGTGGGGATTGCGCTGCAGTTCGTCGTTGAAATCGGCGGCGTCGAAACAAAAGTCGGTGCTGACGCCGACGTGTTCGATACCGACGAGGTCGACGGCGTATTCCAGGTGCCGTGTCATCGCATCGAGTGTGGGTGTGTTGGGTCCGAGGAAGATGCCGACACCGGTGATGCCGATGACACCGCCGGTTTGTGCGCAGGCCCGCGCCTGGTCATCGGTGATGTTGCGGGGATGCTCCCAGAGCGCACGCATGCACGAGTGGCTGTAAATGACTGGGCCGGTGGATACCTCGCACATGTCGAGGCCGGTGCGCGCACTGCAGTGGGATCCGTCGGGAACGATGCCGACCGCGTTCAGCTCGGCGACGACCGCACGGCCCCAGGCGGTGAGGCCGCCGTCGGTGCGGTCGAGGCAACCGCTGCCGGCGGGGTTGGCGTTGTTGTAGGTAGGTAACATGGTGCGCACTCCGAGGGTCGCCAGGTTGCGCACGTTCTCGAGGTCGTCATCTAGCGGGCGCGAATCTTCCAGGTCGAAGACCACGGCGATGCGTCCGGCCCGGGTTGCCGCGTCCACCTCGCCGAGGGTGTCCGCCGATTCCAGGCCGGGATGGGCATCGATCGCGGCCCGATAGTGGTGCAGCAGCGCCACCGCATCGCTGAAGCTGTGCGGTGAATATCCCGCGTTGACCGAAAGGACAGTGCCACCGTCGTATTGGTAACGGGTCAACGGATCGATCTCGGTTTCGGTGTGGAGCGGCAGACAGGTGTGCTGGTCCCAAAGCAGTGTGGTCACGGATGGTGGACTCTCCTTCGACCTCTATAGGTTTTTCGCTTCGAGCGCGGAGCTGACGGTTCGACCGGCGAGCTCGGCCCACGGCTTCGGTCGCGGTGGCGAGCCGGACGGGTCGGCCAGCCGACGATGCCACCAGCCGACATCCCACCATCGCTCCTGCTTGGAACCCACGCCGGGGAAGGCCCCCACGGGGGTGAAGCCCAGAGCTTCATGCAAACCGATGCTGGCGGGATTGGGAAGCGTAATAGCCGCATAGGCATTGACATAGCCCCGTGCGACAAGCAGATTGAGCAGCGCAGTGTAGATTCGGCGGCCATGCCCTCGGCCGTGAATCGATGCGTCCAGGTACAGCGACACATCAGCGCACCAGCGGTAGGAGTCGCGCGCCCGGTGCGGGTTTGCATAGGCGTATCCCTTGACGCTTTCGCCATCGGTGACGACCAGCCAGGGCAACGTGGCCAGCGTGCTCGTAATCCTCGACCGCATCTCCTGGACGCTGGGCGGCACCGCCTCGACCGAAACCGCCGTGTCGCGCGCATATGGCAGATAGATCTCAGCGATGGCGCCCGCGTCCTCCGGCATCGCCATTCGTACCCTCACGACCACCGAAGGCTAGTCGGCAGCGATGGATGGTGGCGGCCTTCCGGCAAATAAATTGGTCATGAGCGTTTCGGCGATGCTGGTGTTCACTCGGGCGTTGCGCCGGCTGTCGGGAATTGGCGCGCATCCTTCCGGAATCGTTCCGCTGCAGCTAACGTGGGACGTCGGCGTAGCTGACCTGTGTTGCGAATAGGGAGGGTCAAAACTGTTTTCCCGTTCGCGCCAGACGTCGGTTACCCCGGCCTGGTTCACTGCCGCACTCGATCAACAGCCCGAGCAGGGTGACGTCGAAGTCGACGGCTGCCGCATACACCTACGCACCTGGGGCGCCGAGGACCAACCTCCGGTGGTGCTGGTCCACGGCGGTGGAGCGCACTCCGGTTGGTGGGACCACGTCGCGCCCTTCTTTTCGCGTACCCACCGGGTGATCGCACTGGATCTGTCCGGGCATGGCGACAGTGGCTCACGCGCCAGCTACGACCTGCAGATCTGGGCAAGCGAAGTGATGGCCGCTGCGGCCGCCGCCGGACCCGCTGGGCGGCCGACCATCGTCGGCCACAGTATGGGCGGTTGGGTCGCGTCCACGGCGGCAATGCACTACAGCCAGCAGATCAACAGCATGCTGGTGATCGACTCGCCGTTGTGGGGGCGTGTGCCGGAGGAAGGGCGCCTACGCCGGCATAAACACACCGAATACCGGACGAGGGACGAGATACTGGCCCGCTTTACGGCCGTGCCGTCGCAGGAGTTGATCCTCCCCTACGTCCGCCGGCACATCGCGGCCGAGTCGGTGCGCAAAACCGACGCGGGGTGGGTTTGGAAGTTCGACCCGGCGGTATTCGGTGGCGAGTTTCTCGAACCCCCACCCGCCGACGAGGAGTCGTTGGAGAGCATGCTCGCCGCAATGCGTTGCCGCGTAGGCTATTTGCGTTGCGAAGCCGGACTGGTACCGCCGGCCATGGCCGAGCGGATCCGCTCCCTCCTGCAGCTGAGAGGCCCCTTTGTTGAGCTGGCCGAAGCCGGTCACCATCCGATGCTGGACCAACCGCTCCCGCTGGTCGCGACGTTGCGCACGCTCCTGGAATTCTGGTCGATCACCTAAGCCCGTGCGCGGCGGGCCAGTTTCGCGGGCTGGTCGATGATCAGGGCCTTACCCTGTTGCCGAATCCAGCCGCGTTGGGTGAAGTCCGATAGCGCCTTGTTGACCGTTTCGCGCGAGGAACCGACGAGTTGAGCGAGCTCTTTTTGGGTGAGGTGATGCTCGACGCGCACCGGGCCCCCATTGTTGGTGCCGAATCGCATTGCCAGATCGAGGATTTGCTTGGCCACCCGGGCGGGCACGTCGGTAAAGATCAAGTCGCACAGGGTGTTGTTCGTGTGCCGGAGCCGACGCGCCAGCACCCGCAGCAACTGCTCCGCGATTTCGGGTCGTTCGACCATCCATGTCCGCAAGGCGTGGCGGTCCATCCTGACGGCTTCCACTTCGGTCAGCGTGATCACCGTCGAGGTCCGCGGGCCCGGATCGAAGAGTGCGAGCTCGCCGAACACGTCGCCGGGGCCCAGCACCGCGAAGACGGTTTCGCGACCGTCCGCTGTCTGATGACGGATCTTCACCGCGCCCGCCAGGATCACGAAGAGGTCGTCACCCACCTCGCCTTCAACGAAGACGGAGCGCCTGCGCGGGAAGGTGACGTGCTGCAGGTGGCGGGCCAACGCGGCGACCGCATCAGGTGCAATTCCCTGGAAGATGCCGGCTCGCGCCAAAATGTCGTCCACGCCGCCCCTTTCAACGCGTTCTGCACGGCGTTTGCGCGCACTAGGCGCTGCTCCGGGATTGGGGGCGTCTTGGCTCGCGTCCTCGACTTTACACCAGGGTTAAATTCCGTAACGCAGCAGGTCGGGAGGCTGACGGCTAGGCGGCCGGCGTCGTGGCGGTCGACGCGATGGTGACTTCGGAATACAGGTTGCCACACGCATCGCAACAGACCTGATACTCGAGCTTGTCGTCGTCGCGCTCAAGAAAACTGTATTGCGCCCAGGCCATGCATCGCGGGCACCGTGCGTGACCGTGTTCCACTGCCATTCGCAACCCCTTACTCGCACAGATGCAGTGGAAGTACCCCGTGCAAAGCTGGTCTAATCACCGATTTGCGGACCCACGCCGCGGCGGCGCCATACGGCTAGTAATTGAGCCCGGAGAACATCACCCGGCCGGGATCATATTTCTGCCGCACCGCGCTCAGCCGGGAGAGGTTCGGGCCGAAGTAGCGCGCAGGCGGCTGGTTGGCCTCGATGTAGTTCACATAGCCGCCGGCCGAATACTGTTGCACCGCTTGATGTGCGGTCCCCAGCCAGTTGGTCGCCGCTGCCGGATCGCCGGTTTCGACGTACCACTGCACCAACGCCGACTGCCGGCGCCACGCAAACGCCGTGGCGTCCGGTGCGACCGTGGCGAGGGCGCCGTCGAGCGCGTGCATGATCGCCAACATCCGGCCGGCGTTGCGGGGAAAGGCGTTGACCGCCGCGGCGATCCCCTGTGCCACCCCCGCGTTGACGGTGG
>Ga0134125_10006322_pt1 | contig 13416 bp, 24 predicted proteins | sample KB31751_FD_96464 | JGI IMG/M metagenome (GOLD analysis project Ga0134125, IMG submission 96464) | Terrestrial soil microbial communities with excess Nitrogen fertilizer from Kellogg Biological Station, Michigan, USA - KB3-175-1 | ecosystem: Environmental > Terrestrial > Soil > Unclassified ... | reverse complement strand
GAAACGGCCTCGACCGACAGCGGGGAAGGCCTTGATGAATATGTTTTTGAAGCTCGAAAAATTCAAGATCGGAGAAGCGGCATGACCACGAAACCCTCCACATGGTTCGGTGTCTACACGGCATCCGGCAACCTCGTCGACGTGACGCCGGGCAGATTCCACGCCAGGGAAATCGCTGACAGCCTGACCAAGGAAAAGCGTGTCAAGCACGTCGTACTGCCCGTCATCATTACGGCCTTGGCAGCATGATCGCACTGCTTACTGTGATGCTGGTCGTGTTCGCCGTTCAACTCGTATGGGAGTTGCGCGCTGACCATCGAGCGCCGCGCTCGCGAGGAATACAACCAGCAGATTCCTTGGTGGCCTATGTGCGAGGCGAAGCCTGACGGGGCGGTCTGCGAACTGTTGTTCTGCGATCTGGTCGGCAGCTTCGACGCTGATCCGGGCCGCTACTTCCTCGACTACGACGGCTATTGGTTTCAGGTCGATCCGCCCGGTAGGGTCTACCGCACTCCCACCAACTGGCGGCCAGCGTTCGCCAAGCTGGACGCCCGCATTAACCTCGCGCGGCTGATGATTTCATGATTCAATCTGGCCCTCATGATTTGGAGGCCGGACGATGGAACAGAGGTCGCTATTTGGGCTGTCGGAGCATCTTGAGCGGCTGAGCAAAATCGGCGACCCACTGGAGGTTCTGGAGGCGACGGTCGATTTCGAGTATTTCCGCGGCTGGCTGCTGGAAGGGTTGGGCTATGGCGACGGAGCCAAGGGCGGGCGCCCTCCCTTCGATCCGGTATCGATGTTCAAGGCCCTGATCCTTCAGGCCCAGCACAATCTGAGCGATGCCAAGATGGAGTTCATGATCCGGGACCGCCTGTTCTGGATGCGGTTCCTGGGCTTCGACCTTGGCGGGCCGACGCCGGATGAGAACACGATCCGGCTGTTCCGCAATAAATTGACGGAGACCGGCGCGCTGCAGCGGGTGATGAAGGCGTTCGACTGGCAATTGCAGAAGAAGGGCTACATCCCGATGTCGGGCCAGATCATCGACGCATCCCTCGTGCCGGCGCCGAAGCAGCGGAACACGGATGCGGAGAAGGAGGCGATCAAGGCCGGCAAGACGGCGAACGAGATCTGGCCAAACGAACCGAACAAGGCGGCCCAGAAAGACACCGATGCGCGTTGGACGCTCAAGATTGGCGGCAAGATCCGGTATCGCCCGGACGGCACGCCGCTGCCTCAAATCGCACTGCCGGTCTTCGGCTACAAATCCCACATTGCCATCGACCGGCGCTTCGGCTTCATTCGGGAGGGTGCGGTGACCTCGGCCGCGCACGCCGATGGGCGGATGCTCCCCAAGTTGGTCAATACGGGCAATACCTCATCGGAGGTCTGGGCCGACAGCGCCTATCGCTCGCAGAAGAACGAGAAATGGCTGGCTTCAAAGATGCTGGTCGGCCGCATCCATCGTCGCAAGTCGGCGGGCAAGCCGATGCCGCAGAATATCGCGCGGGCCAATGCCGCGAAATCGTCGATCCGTGCCATGTCGAACACGTCTTCGCCCATCAGAAGAACAGGTTCGGCCTGCTTATCCGCACCATCGGGCTGGCGCGGGCCGAAGCGAAACTCACCTTGGCCAATATCGCCTACAACTTCGACCGTCTCATCTTCCATGAACGGGCAAAAGCCATGGGCTGAATCCGTCTGGCGTCGGGAAATCGCCCCGATATCGGCCGCTGCGACGTCCTCCCACGCTCAGAAGCGGCATCCTCAACCGACCGTGAACCCGCATCCGACTTCAAACCTGATCATCCCCTCAATCAGCGAGGGTTAATGCGGGTCTCCAGCTGACGCCGGAACGCCGTCACTACCTCAAGAAACAGGCTGATCGAGCATGAGCAAAACTAAAGCCCCGAAGATCGAAAAGCCCAAGGTTCCGAAACAGGAAAAGGAACAGGTTCGCGCACGTCGCGCAGCCGGGGAGAAGGTTGTTCGGGATTCCGGTTCAGCTTTTGCTGATGGGGCTTGAGCGGCTGGTTATGCACTATCAGGACCAGGCAGCATCGCGCCATGCTTGAAATCTGACGACAGCTATGATAGTGATCTGTTTACTCGTAGAGATTGCGACCGAACCCGCCCAAATCTGGCGGGTTTTGTATTTTGAAACGACGAATAGCGGAACTGTTTCCTTCTTCCCCACGTTGGCCCGTGGAGGGATATCCGAAGAAGGAGTTGTAAATGCAAAAAGTTCTGCTCGCGATCGGCGTATCGACGCTGCTGTCTGTGCCTGCGATGGCCCAAACAACGACGGAGCCAGCCCAAACCCCGGCTACTACCGAGGCACCGGCTACCACCACTGAAACCCCGGCGCCGACCGAGAATTCGGCGGCACCCAGCGCGACATTGTCTGCTGATGCTGGAATGTTCGTTGCGGTACAGCCCACAGATGACCTCGGCAGCAAGCTCATTGGCTTGAACATCACCAATTCGAACGACGAGGATGTCGGAGAGATTGAGGACATCGTGATATCCGGCGACAAACTCGCTGGCTATATCGTTTCCGTGGGCGGGTTTCTCGGTATGGGTGAGCGCTATGTGATCGTTGCTCCGTCAGCGATCCAGGTCGCCTATTCCGAAAGTGATAAAAAGTGGTCGGCTAAGATGGAAACCACAAAAGACCAGTTGAAGGCAGCACCTGAGTTTAAATACGAAGGCCGCTGGGCAAAATAACCCGAAGGCCGGCGCATCTCATGGTGCGCCGGCATAGCCGAAAGCCCGGCACAAACAGGGCGGAACTAATAGGCGCCAGCTTCATTCTCCTCCCAGCCAATCCCGGCTCAAAGGAGTTCCCATGACGACGCTGGCCGATATATTCGAACCCACGCTAGCAGACATCTATTACGCGGAAAACGCGATCACCAAGGCGTTGCCAAAGGTTGCGAAGGCGGCGACGGATGCGAAGCTGAAGAAAGCAGGCGAGGATCACCTCGAATAGACCAAGGGCCAAATCATGGCCCTTCGCCGCATAAACCAGCACGGCTTTTTTGCTGCTCCCAGCGCCTTGGGCAAGCGCGGTGTCTTTGGCCGTGAAAAAGTAAACAACCTTGCGGTCGCCATCAAAATGCGCAGTCATCGGGCGAGGGTCGAGGCCCTTGATGGCTATCATGGCGGTCATGTCAGACCGGATAGAATCCCAAAACTTGCTTATGAATTCCTGTTCGTCGGGCATAGCACTCAGCAGTGAGCGATCCCAACGTCGAGGTTAGGTCAAGGTTCCTACCGGTTCGGAAATTCATTGCCGTCGCAGTTGGGTTGGCGCGGACGGAAACCCCTTGGCCTGTAAGCTTATGACTTCAGCTTTATTTCCATCGCAGCGATGTACATGACTGCTCAGCCGCCTGCCTGCGATCCCATCCGGCAGTTTCTGCTCGATCCAATATATCGGTCACAAAAGGCGAAAAAACCGTCTTGCATTCCTTCTCGTAGTCCAAATGTGTTGGTGAATGCTGCGGCGTTGTAAGTCCCGCGCCCTTAGCCATGTTTATTCCCTCGACAGTTGAATCTGCCGATTTCTATCAATCGGCAAATAAGCGTCAAGCGATGCGATCGCATGCCAGTCGGTCTAATCGGGGCTTCTCACTTGAGACGCCCGCGAGGTTCTTCGAATGAGCCGTTCGGCTTCAGCTTTCAAGTAGGTAGCCGCCGCCTCATCGCATCGTTTCCCCGATGGACTGTTGATTCTGAGTATCAGTTTGGCAATTCGTGGTGGAAGGCCGTGCCGTTGGGAGAACCCGGCAATTTGTTCTCGGCTTGGATTGCGTTCAGCCATTCTCGTATGTCCCGCCCTAAACGACGAGTTGAATAACTATTGGGATGGGAAACTGGTTCCCGCAGATTTGATCCACCCATGCCAAGCAAGCCACCAGTCCATCGCCCTGCCGGTATAGGTGAACGGAATTCCGATGCGGCGCGGCGGTCGACATGATTAGGCGCGGCAAGGAGCGGCAGGTAAACGCCCGCTGCAAGATCGACAATGTGGCGGTCGATTTCGCGCACATCATAGACGCGCATGCGACCGGCAACATGATCGTTGACGGGTCCATCGGCAGCCCCAGCCTCACGCTCAAATGAGGTCGTTCTTCGGCGGATCGACAACCACGAAGTGCGCATTACCAACATGGAAAAAGCCGCAACCGATTCGTCTGAAACCATGAAGTAGCTTGACAAGACCCTGAATACCCCAGCCTCGGACATGTGGGTTACAAAAGAGATAGTGCAGCGGATCGAAGCTTGTCAAAGGCGCGATATCAGCCTTGACCACCTTCCGCCGCTCCGACAATCAGATGCCTGATCCGTCTTCGTGCCACTGATCTGGACAAGCTGACAAATTAGCTGCTTCGACCACCACGTCGACATGGGTCGAGATATCAGATCCACGCGGGCTCGCCGTCAAATTTTTGATTTTCCTCATACCCTAATTTACAGCGCCTACTGCTTGTTCGCGTAATCGCTGTTTCTGCGTTGAATGACACATAGCAACCCCGGTACGCTATTTCATTCGCATCTCAGCACTCAATCAAAGCGCGTAAATTTCTCTTCCGGGTTGTAATTTATACTGTCAAGCCCGCTCCGGCGGACCGGAGCGGGCATTTTTGCGTTCAACACCAGCTTGCTGCTTTAGTGTACGATCTCGACAATCTCGTGGGTGTCCGGATCAACCAGCACCGTTTGATTGTCTATGACTGCGTAACGATATTTTACGTCAGGAACTTCGTGTAGAACCACTTTGTCCGGCACCTTTGCCCCGAGGCTAAGCTCGAGCCCGAGAACGTTCACAGAAGCTACCGGATTCTTATGGACGTATTCTTGTATAACTGTTCGCTGTTCCGGCTTAATCACCACGGTATCAGCAGCAGCAACGCTGGCCCCGCCTAGCGTTGCACAGGCGATGAATAGTGGAAGAAGACGTTTCATGGTTTCTCCTTTCAAGCATGTTTGCCTGGGGAGAATGCAGAACTGCTCTATCTCGTTCCATAGGAACTAAAATTAGCCGACTGGAGTTGAGAGCTGTCTATGGTAAGCCTGCTCCGGTTCGACGAGGTGGGCTTTTTGCCGCCGCCACACCCCTTAAGCCGGCTTCTCCTTCAGCCCTCATCCGGCAGCAACTGTGCCTCGATGATCTCCCGCGCTGCCTCGTAGACAGATCGCGCCTCCGGCTCGTCACCTTGATGTGTTTCCAGCAAGTATTGGGCCTGTTCGTATATCTCGCGCCCCTCGTCGTCAGACAGAACGCCCTTTGCGCCCAAAGCTCCGGTGAGCGCAGCGAGGATGGCAGCCGACGAAAGGTCGCTAGCGGCAATAGCGTCTATGCGGGGATCACGTTCCATTCCCGATCTAAGCGCCTCTCTCTACCGATCACAAGCGCTGGTTTCTCAAGCAAATATCATATGCGGTCAATTTCGACCTTGGAAGCGATCGGATCGGCTAGTTACTCCAGCTCGCCATAGACACCTACGATTTTCCAGTTTCGGGCAGAGGTTAGGTCGTCGATTTGCACACAGACCATCGGGTTCGAGGGCATCCATTCGATCTTTTGACCAAGCTGTCGACGCTGCCTTCCGGGCCAGTCGGCCGGCGGCAGCTAATCCGCGTTCCTCGCGCCCACGCTTCCCCACGCGGCTAACTTGGTCTCAGCGCAGCAAGGCGATGAGGATAATGATCGGAATGGGAACGCCGAGCATCCAAAGGAGGATTAATCGCATTTCGAACTCCTTCGTTTCAGATGGATCTCGAGAATCCGGCTTACGGCATGCGGTCGAACCACCTCGGGATCACCGTTGCTTCGTCGCGATGCTTCCCGCCCATGCCCGCTGCCCAGAACGCCGCCGCTGCGCTTATTGCCAGTGAAGCGGCCGCGACGAAGGCCGCGATTACCGCGAAGTGTTTCGCCCGTTGGGCCTGCTGCTTGGCTTCTTCTGCAGCCTGCTGAGCATTGGTGACCATGGTCGCGACGCGCGCCTTTGCCTCTTCTTCAGGGACATTCGTACGTGCAGCGATTACCTGGGCCAGATAGGTTTGATCCGCCTCGGGGATCTCGCCCTGGGCAATGCCGCGCGCGACAATTGCCATCGCCTCATTGCGCGCATCCGCGGAATTGGCTGCCTCCGGCCGGCTGGTCCGGAAGGCAGTGTCGACAGCTTGGGAGAAGGAATTCGCTCCTTGGGCAACATCGGCCATCTTTTCGATCGCCATCTGCGCGGCGCCACTGGCAGCAGTTGCCGCGGTCTTCACAACTCCGCCCGTAGTCATCGCCAGCATCAAAGCTCCGAGCAGCACGCCCACGCCCCATACGACCAGACCGTGTATTCCGTCGCGCACGTCAGATTCATGCTCGCTCGCGTCGTATGCGCGACGACGCATGCGCCCGGTGACATATCCGCCGGCCATGAAACTCGAAACCTGGACCCAGACGAGCCACAGACCCAACGCGATAGCCAACCCCACCGCCGACATGCCGGTATTGTCAAACGGTGACGTCAGCGACAGTCCAATGGCAGATCCGAAAGCGATGAGCACAAGCGAAATCGCCGATGCCAGCACCGCGCCTGCAAACACCGCAGGCCAGTCCAAATAGCTGCGGTCGTCCGCATCGGCTTCACGACTTGCAACGATTGCGGTCTCTTCTTCTATTGTCATGGTCGAACCCTTTTGCATTGCACCGACCGTAGCGGTCAGAAACGATGAATGCCGAACCTTTGGTTCAGCGCAGTCCCAGGAAGGAGAGAATGAACATGATGACCACGATCAATCCCACGAGGTAGATGATGCCGTTCATGGTGACGTCCCTTGTGCAGATGTGTCGCAGAAGAACGCTGCTCACCCTCCTTGGTTCCGCGGGGGCAGCTTTGCGTGCAGGCTTGGGCATTCGTGGACGTGGTGATGATCCGGCGCCACGATTAGAAGCGACGTTCTATTTCGCCAACCGCGCTGGCCTGGGTCCGTTCACCGGAGCGCCTGCCCCGGAGGACCGCCTTTCTTCTCCGACTTGAGGGCATCGACGAAGCGTCGCCTCGATGGGCCATGCATCCAGTATGGTTGCCTTTCGAGCGTGCACCAGGCGGCGTAGCCATCATTCATCACGATATCCCGGTAATCTCGCCGAGGAAAGTTTGCGGATGTATCTGGCCGCGGCCTGGCTGAAAACCGAGCAGCACGATCGGCGCGTAACTGTCCTCGCCGCTCCGGTAGCCCAGTTCAAACGTAAGCAGGCTTTCTAGGCGTCCGACGACTCCGATATTGGTTTCTGCGCGGGCGGTGAATCGTTCAATTTTCCCGAATCTCGCTTGTTCACAAATGTGTACGGCGTTGCAGCTGGACGGCCTCAAGTCTGTGAATTCAGGTAATTTCGCCGGTAGTGAACTTAAGCCAGTGCAGCACTCTGGCTTCCTCGTCATCAAGGCCTTCGATGCGCCGTTTGCCCTTGTTAGCGGCCGCCATTTCCGCTGATAACTCGCCCCTTGTCCACGCCTCCAAAACAGCTGGATGCACATAGCACTGTCGGCAGACGGTCCGGGTATTGCCAAGTCGTGCGGCTACTCTGTCGATAATGCCGTTGAGAACCCTCTTCTGCGCGGGCAGGCTTTCCGGTTGCTCGGTGTGCACCAGTAACGAGGCCGCGTGGATCGTGGCTCCCCATGTCCGGAAATGCTTGGCACTGAAGCCGTTGCCGGCCGCCTGACGGATGTACATGTTGACGTCCTCGGATCGCACAGGCCGCCGGCCGCCGTCTTCGTCGAGATATTGAAAGAGCTTCTGGCCCGGAATGTCCTGCGCGCCGCGCACAATGCGTGCGATGCGGCGGTCGACCAGGTTGAGCTTCCATTCCTTGCCCGACTTGCCCTTAAAGGAAAAACGCAGGCTGGAACCGGTAATGTCGACATGGCGGTCGCGCAGAGTTGTGAGGCCAAAACTTTTGTTGTCGCGGGCATAGGCAGCGTTCCCAATTCGGATCATGGTATTGTCGAGCAGCCAGACGACGGAGCCGACCACGCGCTCGAAAGGTAGGCCGTGGCGGCGCAAATCCGCGTCAACTTGGCAGCGCAGCGTCGGCAACGCCTCCGCGAATCCGAGCAAGCTCGAATACTTCTCCCCGTCACGCTCAACCGCCCAGTCTGGATGGTAGCGGTACTGCTTGCGGCCTTTCTGGTCACGTCCTGTGGCCTGGATGTGGCCGTTCGGATCAGGCGAAATCCACACGTCTGTCCAAGCTGGCGGAATGGCAAGCGTCCGGATATGACGAACGATCTTTCCCTCATTGATTTTCTCACCCTTCGGGCCGACGTACCAGAAGTGTTTCGGCGCGCCCTTTCGACGGATGCCCGGCTCGCTATCGCTGATGTAAGTGAGTTGCGCACGGCCGGCCGCTAGTTCGTTGCGATTACCGTCCATAGGCTTCGTCTTATCCAACATGTTCGCCTCAGGAGGACCCGTTATGCTGTTTCGGGTATGGCACGATCTTTTGCCTGAGCGCAGAGTTCGCGAAACTCCTCCACTTCCGCCTCTGTTAAATGCTCTATTCCGATGAAGGTGTTTTTTCCGTCTCCGGACCTGATCAACTCGTCAAGCTTGGCCTGAATAGCGGCACCGTCCCGATTCTGGGTGTTTTGGATCAGAAACACCATCAAGAACGTAACGATCGTCGTGCCGGTGTTGATCACCAATTGCCACGTTTCGGAAAAATGGAAAACTGGGCCGGAGACTGCCCAAATCACGACCGACGCCACGCAAATCGCAAAGGCCCACGGTCGCCCAGTGGCGCGCGCGACAGCCTCTGCCATCCGATTGAATGCTCGTTCCATGATGATCATCCTGTCGAAAGAAAAGACCCCGGCAAATTGCCGAGGCCTTTAAGTTCACCCGCTTTTAGTTACGCTGCCTCGGCCATTGCTCTTTCATTGGCGCCGCCTTCGCCCAGCGCGGTGAGCGCTTCGTCAGTGGCGGACTCTTCCTCAAGGGTGGCCTGGAGCAGCTTTACAGCGTCTTTCATGTCAAGCTGCTTGGCCCATGCGATAAGCGTCCCATATCGCGCAATTTCGTAGTGTTCGGCTGCTTGCGCGGCCGCAACCAATCCTGCATCGATAGCAGGGGCGCCTTTGTATTCTTCGAGGATTTCGGAGCCTTCTTCGATGATCCCGTCGATTGCCGGACAGGTTTTTCCGCGTGCCGGTTTATCAAGCAGCTCGAAAATCTGCTCGAGGCGATCGACCTGGCCTTCCGTTTCCGTACGATGCTTTTCAAAAGCCGCCGAAACGTCTTCGGCCTCAGCGCCCTTCGCCATTTTCGGAAGTGCCTTCAGTATCTTCTTCTCTGCATAATAAATGTCCTTCAGGCCGTCCAGAAACAGGTCTTCCAGGCCTTTCGTTGATGCTTTCGTCTTGGTGGTTGCCATTGTCGTCTCCGTTTTTAAAGACCCCCGCACAGGCGGTGAGGCCATAACCACGAAGCGAGCTAGAGGTTCCGACCATCTAGATTTCGAGCGCAGGCAGGGATGTGGTGAAGGCTTCATGTCACGGAAAACCGGTCGCCCACCTGACCGAAAGCGGCGACGGGGCCAACATCAACCGCTCGACTTGAATCCTCGTTCTTCGGCAAAACGTAAGAGCGATGCTTACAAATTGCCCCGGGCCGCTCGTTCTCCTGGCGGGGGGCAGGCGTTTCGATGACACCCAACAGGGGGCAAGGCGGTCAGAAGCCGATCCGTTTTGTCAGGCCCATACCCCCTCAGGCCGCCGATTCCCGGCCGCAGCTTGGGAGAAATCGACCGACGCATCAGCGTCCTGTTTGGCGGGGAGTTTACGCGCTCCGGTTTCGTAGCTTGATTTATCTGGCATCGTTGTTCTCCTCGTAACATTGAAACCATAAGGAAAAGGAAGGGCGCTGCGGATCGGACGGGATAAGGTGCCCGCCTGCCGTTTCGTTGGCCAAGAGGAGAAACCGAGAAAACCCTGCTGTTTCACCCTACCGTTCATGCCTGGTTATACTGAATAGCCCCGAGTTTTGTAGACGCTCCCGGGTTACGTTTTCTGCTGCCGTTCGAATTCGACGGGCGACAGCATCCCGTTTCTCACGTGCTTGCGCTTCGGATTGTAGAACATTTCAATATAGTCGAACACATCCTGTCTTGCCTCGTCGCGCGTTCGGTAGGTCTTGCGCCTGATCCGTTCGCGCTTGAGCAGGTTGAAGAAGCTCTCCGCCACGGCGTTATCATGGCAGTTCCCGCGCCGGCTCATCGAGTGCTCAATGTTGTGGTGCCTCAGAAACGCTGCCCAGTCCATGCTGGTGAACTGGGAGCCCTGGTCGGAATGGATCAGGACCCTGGTCTTTGGCTTCCTGCGCCACACCGCCATGAGCAGCGCCTGCAACACGATGTCGGTGGTTTGGCGGCTCTGCATTGACCAGCCGATGACGCGGCGCGAGAACAGGTCGATCACGACCGCTAGATAGGCAAAGCCTTCTTGGGTCCTGATGTAGGTGATGTCTGTCACCCATACCGCGTCCGGCGCATCAACATCGAACTGCCGGGCCAGAGTGTTGTCGACCACGACAGACGGTTTGCCACCATAGGAGCGGGGACGCCGCTTGTAGCCGATCTGGGCTCTGATCGCGGCAAGCCTTGCAAGGCGAGCAATGCGGTTCACACAACTGGTCTCTCCCTGATCCAGAAGGTCGTCATGCAGCTTGCGGTAACCATAGACCCTGCCGCTATCCTTCCAGACCTTGCTAATGAGCTCGGTCTGACGCGCATCTTCGCGGGCTCGCTTACTTAAGGGGTTCTTCAGCCAGGCGTAGAAACCACTGGCTTGGATGCGCAGGCAACGACACATCGCCCGAACCGTGAACTGCCGGCGATGCTTGGCAACGAACGCGTATCTCACTTTGCATCCCTGGCGAAATACGCGGTGGCTTTTTTTAGGATGTCGCGCTCCTCGGTGACGCGAGCCAGTTCTTTCTTCAAGTGCCGGATCTCGGCCGCCTGATCCCCATCGCCAGAACCTGAAAGCTTCAAAAGCTTCTTCTTCCACGCGTACAGCGAGTGCTGGCTGACACCCAGACGCTTCGACACCTCCGCTACCGGATAGCCCCGCTCGGTGATCTGTGCCACCGCATCGCGTTTGAAATCGTCACTGAAACTGCTGGTCCCCATCATGGCCTCCTTGCCTCAAATTTAGGGAGGAAGGCGTCCACGAATCTAGGGGCTATTCATACGACCCGCAGCAATTTATAAACGCGGCGTTGCGGAAAGGTTCAGAGATTTGCAGCATTGGGGCCGCGGCTACCGCTCGCGTTCGCCGGGTCCGCTCCGGAACCATCCCGGAAGTTAAGCGTTCACGATCGACCCGTCCTGTTATTTCACCCGTTGTCAGATAAGATCATGAATGAAGTTCCCTGTCTCGATCATCGGGTTGCAGCCGACGCGGACACACGTTTGGCCGCAATCGTCGATTCTTCCTTCGACGCTATCGTCGGCAAGGACTTAAACAGCATCATACATAGTTGGAATGCTGCGGCAGAGCGCCTGTTTGGCTACACCGCTGAAGAGATAATCGGCAAATCAGTCCTGACGCTAATTCCCAAGAACAGACATATCGAAGAAGTGGATATCATTGAGCGCATCCGGAGCGGCCAGCGTGTTGAAACGTTCGAGACCGTTCGCCTTCGGAAGGACGGAACATTGGTCCCGGTTTCGCTGACCATCTCTCCCATCAAGAACGCTCGGGGCGAAATCGTCGGTGCTTCAAAAATAGCTAGAGATATCTCCAAGGCTAAGGAAAATGAACGTCGGATACGGCTATTGCTACGCGAGGTCAATCATCGCGTAAAAAACCAATTCTCTGTTATCATCTCGATCATTAAAGAGACGAGTAGAAGAACTACCTCGCCTGCGGAATTTGAAGCCCTTATCAGGCAACGGATCATGGCTCTTTCGAGTTCTCACGATCTGCTGGTTAATTCAGACTGGTCCGGCGCCAGCTTGTTCGATCTGGTCGAGGAACATCTTCGCCCGTTCGGCCACGAAGAGCAGATTAAGCTGAGTGGACCACTACTCACCGTCCTTCCCAACGCGGTTCAGTATTTCGGAATCGCTTTTCATGAGCTTGCCACCAATTCATCCAAATATGGCGCCTTGTCGGGCAATGCCGGTCGCGTCGAGGTGACGTGGCAGGTGATCGCCGATGTGTCGGGCTCACGGGAGTTGGAACTGGTTTGGGACGAAACGTTCCCCCTAGCGGCCAAACCAGTAGAAGAACGTCGTGGGTTTGGCACGGTCGTGCTGCAACGGGCCACTCCGGCGTCGGTTAGCGGATCAGCGGTACTTGAACGAAATCCCGGGCATGTCAGATGGACGCTCAGGGCTCCAGCTGCCTCGTCGCTTGTCCAGCCAGGGATTGCAGACACCCAGGACGAAGAATCGCGTTCCTTTCTGTAGATTACTTCCCGTGAAGCAGCTTTCTTAGCCGATGGAACAAGTAGGCTGCTCCGGCAGTTTAATCCATCGCGTGGCGGCACGCGAAGAGGATGCCCATCCTCTACTCCAGAGCCCCCCTCACCTGTGCAGGTGGGGGCAGGCTTTTTGCGTACGACCTCACCTTGGCCGTCCGCCTCCGGGAGCGCCCTCCGCTGGATTGGTTTGTCTGCTGCGACAGAACTTTGCTGCCTGCCGCGCGTTCAAATCCGCCGCAATAAACGGGAAGGGTTTTTGGGTACCGGTACAATTTTCATTATTCTATTGATACTCGCCTCGCTTGGTGGGCTTAGCGGGCAAGGCGGTTGGCCATTTGATGGCACGGGACGGTATTGGCCTCCTGCTTGTTATTGTCATCATTCTGGTGGTCTTGGGCCGTGACCTGAGACCCCAAACTTCCTCCATGTATTGGTAGAGTCCGCCCACTTTTGGAGACGGACAATGAAGCGCAGCAGGTTTACGGAAGAGCAGATTATCGGGATGATCAAAGAGCAGGAGACCGGGATGCCGACTGCGGAGGTCTGCCGCAAGCACGGCGTCAGCAGTGCCAGCTTTTACAAATACAAGGCGAAGTACGGCGGCATGGACGTCTCTGACACTCGGAAGCTGAAGGCCCTCGAAGATGAGAACACCAAGCTTTAGAAGCTGTTGGCCGAGTCGATGCTGGACATCGCCGTTTTAAAGGATGTTGCTGCAAAAAAATGGTAACGCCCGACGCGAAGCGGGAGGCTGTGCCTCATGCCTGTCAGATGCATGGTTTGAGCCAGCGGCGGGCGTGTAATGTGCTTGAAGTGGATCGGACGAGTGTCCGTTACCGAAGCATTCGACCTGATGATCAATTTCTGAGAGACGCCATGAAGGCAGTAGCCGCGGAACGACGCCGGTTTGGCTAT
>Ga0134125_10006320_pt1 | contig 13418 bp, 11 predicted proteins | sample KB31751_FD_96464 | JGI IMG/M metagenome (GOLD analysis project Ga0134125, IMG submission 96464) | Terrestrial soil microbial communities with excess Nitrogen fertilizer from Kellogg Biological Station, Michigan, USA - KB3-175-1 | ecosystem: Environmental > Terrestrial > Soil > Unclassified ... | reverse complement strand
TGCATGCGTATTCAAGGGAATATCGCGAGCCGATCCTTGGCTGGATAGTCTCTACGAAAATGTCAACAGCATCCTCGTCCATTCAAACATGCTGGCCGGGCCCGCGCGCTGGTCCTTCGCTCTTGCAGTCGGACACTATCAGGCCTCACATCCGAACGCAGCAAGGAAGCTCAAACCGTTTCCGCGCGATCCCGGACGATGCCCAGAGCCTATTCGCGCGCTCATCCCTGAAATCCGTAGAGCACTGGAGCGGCTATGCGAGAGCCATGTCGGTGTCATGCTCCACATGAACGCTCGTGAACGCGGGGAGCACCGAATTCAGCGAGAAAAGGCCAGGCTGTTGCTGCAAATGATGCGCGAAGATGGCCGCCGTGGCCGCACGGCGTAGGCATATATGACACATCGACGCCGTCCGCTGCAGACCGCCTACGCCTTCTCAGCGAAGTAGGCTTCGATGCGATAGCGGTCCGGATCGACGAGGAACGCGGCGTAGTAGCCAGCCCCATAGTCGGCGCGCAGGCCAGGCCGGCCGTTGTCGCGTCCCCCGGTGGCTAAGCCGGCGGCGTGGAACGCGTCGACCGCCTTGCGGTTGGGGGCCGAGAAGCAGAAGTGCAGGCCCGACCGGCTGTCGGCGGGTACCGGCTGGTCCGTGACATTGGCCCAGAATACGGGCGCCTTTGCGCCATAGCCCAGAGACTCGGCGGAATCGCTGAGGCACTGATAGCCAAGGGGCTGCAACGCCGCATCGTAGAAGCGCTTGGTTGCGGGGATATTTCGTACCCCTATGGAAACATGGTCGATCATCGGCTGCTCTCCGGCTATGGCGCCCAGGACATAGTTTGCGGGATCACGCTAAGGCTCACTGGCGCTCAGCCGCTTGGGAAAAATTGCTATCCTTCGCCCATGCCGCTCTCGGTGAAACTGCTGGCATCAGGAATGGGCTGGCGCGTATCCGACGTATTGTGTACATCGGGTCCGCGTGATCCCTGTTACATGGAGCAACACAGCGCGTTTAGTATTGCGCTCGTAACGGACGGCAACTTCCAATATCGCACCGCCCAAGGCTCGGCGCTGATGACGCCGGGGTCGTTGATACTGGGCAATCTGGGCGCCTGCTTCGAATGCGGTCATCAGCACACCCGGGGCGACAGGTGCCTCGCGTTTCATTTCTCGCCGGAAGTCTTCGAGTCCATCGTCGCGGGCGTATCGGGCGCCACGCGGCTGGTGTTAGGGGCGCCTCGGCTGCCGCCGGCGCCGTCCGTGCTCGGAGTGCTCGCGGCCGCTCAAGCCCTGCGAGACGCAGACGGAGGCGGTACCATGGAAGAATTCGGGGAGCTGGCGCTGCGCTTGGCCGGCACGGTCTGTACCACGCTCAATGAGAACACCTCGGGCCCACCGCGTGCGCCAACTTCACGCGATGAGCGCCGGGTCGCCGCGGCGCTGCGTTACATCGAAGCGCAGCATGACGCGCGAATCTCGATCAACGACCTGGCCGCGGCGGCGGCAGTGAGCCCTTTTCATTTCCTGCGCATCTTCGAGCAGGTCGTCGGCGTGACGCCAGGTCAGTACATGCTGCGCACGCGCTTGCGCCGTGCGGCCGTGAAGCTGCGGCGCTCGGACGAGGCCATCGGCGCGGTGGCGTTGAATTGCGGCTTCGACGACCTGTCGACCTTCAACCGTCAGTTCCGGCGCGCGACCGGCCTGACGCCGGGCGCCTACCGCGAGCGGCGCACCCACCTGCGTTGAACCGGGACAGCCCATGTCCGAAGCGGATTTCAAGCGGCGGATCGAGGCCGTATATCAGAGCGAATCACGCGCCGTCCTGGCGACGCTGATCCGGCTGCTGGGCGACTTCGACCGGGCGGAGGAAGCGCTGCACGATGCGTTCCGCGCCGCCCTGGAGAAGTGGCCGGAGCAGGGCCTGCCGGACAATCCCCGCGCCTGGCTCGTGTCGGCCGGACGTTTTCGCAGCATCGATCAGCTGCGACGTACGGCGCGCTTCGATTCCTTCGATCCGCAGGCCCATGATGTCGCGGCCGAGAATGCCCCGGCTCCCGACGATGACGATCCCAGTGTAGTCGACGACCGCCTGCGGCTGATCTTCACCTGTTGCCACCCCGCCCTTGCGCCCGATGCACAGATCGCACTGACCCTGCGGGAGGTCTGCGGCCTGACCACGGAGCAGATCGCGCAGGCCTTCCTGACACCCGTGCCCACGCTGGCGCAGCGGATCGTGCGCGCCAAGGGAAAGATCCGCGACGCCCGGATTCCCTACGAAGTGCCCGCGCCTGCCGAACTGGCGGAGCGCCTCGAGACCGTCCTGCGGGTCATCTATCTCGTTTTCAACGAAGGCTACACGGCGAGCAGCGGTGCGGAGTTGATGCGGCTCGACCTGGCCAGCGAGGCCATCCGCCTCGGGCGACTGCTGGTGGAGATGCTGCCGGAAACCGAGGCCATCGGCCTGCTGGCGCTGATGCTGCTGCATGACTCACGGCGGGCCGCGCGCGCCTCTTCCGCCGGAGAGCTCATCGTGCTCGAGGAGCAGGATCGCTCCCTCTGGAATCGCAAGCAGATCGAGGAGGGCTCGGCCCTCGTGGAGCGGGCGCTCTCCTCTCGCCGTTTCGGCCCTTACTCGTTGCAAGCGGCCATCGCCGCAGTGCATTGCGACGCTGCGCGCGCGGCCGACACTGATTGGAACGAGATCGTCTATCTATACGATCTGCTCCTGCGTATCGAGCACACGCCCGTGGTGGAGCTCAACCGAGCGGTTGCGGTCGCAATGCGCGATGGCCCGGCGACCGGGCTGGCCCTGATCGACGAGCTGCTCGCCAGGGGCGATCTGCAGGGGTATCGGCTCGCACACGCGGCGCGGGCCGACCTCTGCCGTCGCCTTGGCAGGACTGCCGAGGCGCGGGCGTCGTACACGCGCGCGCATGCACTCACCCAATCGGAGCCCGAGCGTCAGTTCCTGCAGCGCCGGCTGGCGGAGCTGCCGCGGGACTGATCCGGGTCTGCAAAGCCCGATGTCGATCCCGAGCACTCTCCTTCGGCTATGGATCAAGAGCCACGCTTCGGGGCCCCTCGCCCGGGCGTCGCGTCCTCACCCCTGACGGAGTACTCGCCCATGAACGCCGTATCGAAAGCCGCTGATCCCCGCCCGGAAATCCTGGGCGGACCCGTCCCATACCTGATCGTCGAGGGCGCACTGCGCGCCTCGGAGCTCTATCAGCGCGCCTTCGGCGCTCGTGAGGTCGGTCATGTCCCCCCGGATGACAAGGGCCGCACCATGCATGTTCACCTCTACCTCAATGGTGGCTCGCTCATGCTCTCGGACGCCTATCCCGAGCACGGCTGCCCTTTCAAACCGCATCAGGGCTACACCCTCCACCTGCAGGTCGACGACGTCGAGGCATGGTGGCGCCGTGCCGTGGACGCCGGCCTGGAGATCGTGACGCCGCTGCAGGTCATGTTCTGGGGCGATCGCTGGGGCCAGGTGCGCGACCCGTTCGGCGTGCACTGGTCCATGGGCGCTCCGGCGCAGTGATGTTGCCAGCGCTAAGATCTGTTCCCAACATCAAAACCGAGTGCCGAGGGTTGCGGCGATGAAATACCTGTGTCTGGTGTACGGCGAGGAGCAGAAGATCGGGGAGATGGACGACCTGAAGTGCCTGGCGTGCGATACCGAGCTGCGCGCGCGCGGGCAATGCATCGCCTCCGAAGCGCTGGAGCCGGTGGCCACTGCTACCACGGTGCGCATTCGTAACGGCCGCCTCTCGGTTACCGACGGTCCGTTTGCCGAGACGAAGGAGCAGCTCGCGGGCTTCTATCTGATCGAGGCGCGCGACCTCAACGAGGCGATCCAGATCGCGGCGAAGATCCCGACGGCAGAGGTCGGCTGCGTGGAGGTCAGGCCCATCCGCCCGATCCGAGAGCAACCGCGAACGGGTACCGCACACGGCTGATTTCGCAGCGGATCGTGCCCGGAGCCTGGACTCACCGTCCAAGCTCTACGAGCGCGAGGGCGTGCGGAAGCAAGCGGAGTGTCAACACCGGGTCCGTGGGGGAGAGCTGCAGCACCTGCGGCGGCGGCATCTGCGCGGCTTTCAGCAGTGCCCGGTGTTGCGCGAGTGAGGGGTAGCTGGGCGCGCCCATCGCGCGCCAGGCGGCCAGCGGCGAGCCGTGATCGCGGTCCACGATCCGGATGGATGCCCGTGAGAGGCCGGAGATGTTGCGCAAGCTGAGGGAGTAGGTTTTCGCCTCGCCGCGCGGACCCGGCGGGGCGTAGTTCCACACCGCAATGGCCAGCGAGCCGTCGCGGCGGCGCGTGACCAGCGCGGAGTCGGAATTCGCGGTGAGGCGCTCCGTGCCGAGCCGGTGCAGCAACGCGAAATCGTTGAACGACGCCTTGGGGATGTCTCCGACGGCCACCAGCCCGAACCCGCCGTGGAAAGGCGTCCTGGCGACGCCGCCCTCCTCGAAGACATCGGAGAACGTCCAATACGACATGAGGTCGACCAGCCCGTCGCAAGCGCGGATGGTGTTGGCCATCCACGGTCCTATGTACGGTGAGTCCGTGACGTCGACTTCGGTGCCGGTATACGTTGCATTGAACTCACTGAAGATGATGGGCAGGCGGGGCAACGGCGATACCGCAACCTCGCGATGGACCTTCTGCACGGCGCGAATGACCATGTCACGCCGGGGGATGGTCTCCCGCGTGCCGAAGACGTTCTCGGCCGTATCGTCGCCGTAGACGTGCGTCGATACGAAGTCGACCGGCACGTGATGGGCCGCGCAGAAGCGGATGAAGCCCGGCACCCAGGCCGCCTGCGCGGTGGAGGGTCCGCCCACACGCAGCCGGGGGCTGACGCTCTTCAGCGCGCGCGCCGTCACGTCGTAGAGATGGAAATACGTGCTCTGCCTGGGATCTCCGCCCCAGAAGGTGCCGTTCGGCTCGTTCCAAACCTCGAAATACCATTGCGAGACTTCATCGATCCCGTAGCGATCGACGAGGTGTTGCGCAAAATGGCGGATCAGGTCGCTCCAGTCACGCCATTTCTTCGGCGGCGCCACGATGGGGTCGTACCAGAAGCCCATGGTCTGCTGCCGTACGGCCATCTCCGGCGGCATGAAGCTGAGCTCCACGAAGGGACGAACTCCCTCTGCCAGGAGGCCATCGTAGATCTGGTCGACATACGTGAAGTTGTATGCCGGCCGGCCCTTCGCATCGACACCGTAGACGCCGACGTCGCGGTCGAGAACGCCATGAAAGCGGACCAGACGGAAACCGGTCACACCGCGGACCGCACGCATGTCCCGGCGATAACTGTCCCGCAGCGAGAGCGTGGCGCGTCCCGAGCCGAACATCTGCTCCCAGAAGTGAGGAAACGGATGAGCGGGAGCATCACCGTCCACCACCACGGGAACCGTCGGCGGCGCGGACTGGCGGCTGGCCGCCCACCCTGCCGGAGCGGTCAGGATGGCGAAAGCGGCCGCAAGGGCCAGTGCTCCGCGAAGGGGACGGATCATCATCGGCGGGAATCTCCAGGGTGAGTCGGATGGGAAAGAGCCGACGTGAGATCGCGGATACCCACGTTGATCTGCGGCACGGACGCTCCGCCATAACCGAAGATGAGGCCACCCCGCGCAGGCGGCCGCAGGTAACAGAGGGAGAGCGGCCGCACCGACACGCCCTCGCGCGCCGCCGCGCCCGAAACCGCCACGTCGTCACTGCCGGGTGGCAGCCACGCCGCGAGATGCATGCCGGTATCGGCGGCGACGATCTCCAGGCGCCCGGACAGGTGCTGCCCGATCGCCTCCACCAGCGCGGTACGCCGTTGCATGTAGAGCTTGCGCATCCGGCGGATGTGACGGGCGAAATGTCCCTCGCGCAGGAAGTCGGCCATGACGATCTGGTACAGCGGGGACGAGAAAGTATCGGTGGCGGCGCGGGCTGCGCAGAAGGCTTCGGTCAGATCCCTAGGCAACACGAGATACCCGAGGCGCAGGGCGGGAAAGAGCACTTTGCTGAAGGTGCCGATGTAAATGACGCGGCCATCGGCATCCAGCCCCTGAAGCGCGGGAACCGGGTGGCCACCGAAGCGGAATTCACTGTCGTAATCGTCTTCGACGATCCATGCGCCGCTGCGCGCGGCCCAGTTGAGCAGCGCCAGTCGGCGCGCGGCGCTGAGCGTGGTGCCGAGGGGGAATTGGTGCGAGGGCGTGATGTAGACCGCGCGCGCGTCGGGGCAGCGGTGAATGCCCTGCGAGATGTCCATTCCTTCCTGATCGACCGGAACCGGGGTCAGCCGGGCACCGGCCATGGACAGCGCCAGCTGCGCACCGGGGTATCCGGGCTCTTCCATCCAGACACGGTCGCCGGGGTCCAGCAGCACATGGGCGATGAGCTGCAGGGCCTGCTGCGAGCCCGTCGTGATCATGATCTGCGCCGCCTCGCAGCGCACGCCGCGAAACGCGCCCAGGTATTCCGCGATCGCCTCACGGAAAGGCAGATAGCCCATCGCTTCACCGTAGGTGAGGAGGTCTCTCGCCGGCTCACGCCAATGTCTATGCAGCAGCCTCGACCAGACGCCCAGGGGCAGATGGTCCAGTGCCGGCAGACCGACCCGGAACGCCCCGAGGTTCTTCAACCAGGGAGCCGGCGCTGACGCGAGAGACTTCGCGCGCTCGGAGATCCCCTGTGAGCGGGCGGCACGATCGGGACGAGAGAGTCCCGAACGCGGCGTCCTGGCCCGTGTATCCGGTATCGAGCGGGCTACACGGGTACCGGCGCCAGTGAGTGCCTCGAGGTAACCCTCGGCACAGAGCTGCTCGTAGGCACCCAGGATGGGGATGCGGGAGATCTGCAACTCCTCCGCCAGGTTTCTGGTCGAAGGGATGCGTTGCCCCGGGCGCAGGCGGCCTTCGATGATCGCGCGCCGAAACCACTCCGACAGTTGCCGGTACATGGGCGTCGCGCCGCCGGGGTCCAGAGCGATAGGAGGCAGGAAGCTGGCGGAGACGCGTGGCATGCGAATGAGCCGCGGAAGTGGTCATATCGGATCGTAGCAGAATGGCTATTTCTTCGGGCCATACGACTCCGTAGCATCGCGCCACGCGTCGTGCCGCGAGCCATTCGGAGAAACACATGCCATCGGCGCAGAAGCTTGCCATGGGCTGCGTGCTCGCCGGCCTGATACTCGCCGGCATCGCCGCAGCGGACGAGGCGCAGTCGCCGCGGAACGACCGCGGCGGGGGACACGATTTCGATTTCAGCATCGGCACCTTCGCGACGCACATCAGGCGCCTGGCGCACCCGTTGAGCGGCTCTCACGCCTGGACGGAATGGAATGGAACCGTCGTGACCCGCAGGATCTGGGATGGCGATGGCGACCTCGAGGAACTGGAGGCCAGCGGTCCCGCCGGCCACTTCGAAGGCTTGACCTTGCGCCTCTACGACACGAGCCGCCACAGGTGGGCTCTGTACTGGGTCAACATCGAAAACGGGTCCATCGGTATGCCCATGATCGGCACCTTCGCGCAGGGACGGGGGGTGTTTTATGACGAGGAGACGATCAACGGCCGGGCCGTTCAGGTCCGTAACATCTATTCGGGCGCCACGGCCCATACGTACCACTTCGAGCAGGCGTTCTCCAGCGACGACGGCAAATCCTGGGAAACCAACTTCGCCGCGGACCTCTCCAGGATCACCCGTGGCTCGGCGGCGACCTTCTCCCGGTCCGCCGATACGGGCCCGGCGGGCGGCCGCCAACACGATTTCGATTTCGAGTTCGGCACGTGGCGGACACATGTGAAACGGCTGGCACATCCGCTGACCGGATCGCAGACATGGATCGAGTACGACGGGACCACTCGCGTCCAGAAAGTATGGAACGGCGCCGCCAATCTCGCGGAGCTGGACGTCAGAAGCAAGTCCGCCGGACATCTGCAGCTCGCGTCGCTGCGCCTGTACGACCCCGTAAAGCGGCAATGGAACCTGAACGTCACCGCCGTCGGGGCAGGCACTCTCGGCGTGCCCACCGTGGGCGGATTCTCGAAAGGCTGCGGCGTCTTCTCCGACCGGGAGACGTGGGACGGCAAGCCCATTGTCGTGCGATTCGTCATCACTCCCCGCGGCGATGACGCCATCCATTTCGTGCAGGCCTTCTCCGAAGACGGCGGCAAGACGTGGGAAACGAACTGGATAGCGGACGACACGCGCATCAAGTGAGCAATCGGCCGGCCGATCGCGGCGGATTCTGGCGATGCTACCGGTAGCAATTCTGGCACGCCGAGCTCGTGTTCTTGCGCAGTCGCTTGATCGCGGCTCGAAAGAGCTTCGATAGCCGAGATTGCCTTATCATGCCCGGGCGCGCCGGCAGCGCGATTTCGGAAACCGGGAGCATACGGATGACGACGCAGCGCGACCGATCTGATCCGGCACGGCGGGAGTTCCTCCGCCGCTCGAGTGCCTGCGCGGCCGCGGCCTCCAGTCTGACACTGCCCGCCGCCTTCGCCGGCGGCGCGCGCTCGGTCGTGGCGAAGACGAACGCAGGCCGCGTCCGGGGCACGACGGAAGGAGGCGTGCACCTCTTCAAAGGGGTGCGCTACGGGGCAGACACGGCGAGGCGGCGCTTCCTGCCGCCTCTGCCACCAAGCCCATGGAATGGCATCCACGATGCCATGCATTACGGACCGAGCTGCCCGCAGCGCGGCCCACTGGGAAAGACCGCGTCGGAGGACTGTCTCTTTCTCAACATCTGGACGCCCGCATTGCGCGACGGCGGCGCACGCCCGGTGCTTTTCTACATCCATGGCGGCGCGTTCGACGAAGGGTCAGGCTCGAGCCCGCTCTATGACGGGGCGCGACTTTGCCGGCGTGGCGGTGTTGTCGTGGTCACCGTAAACCACCGCTTGAATGCCTTCGGCTACCTTTACCTCGCGCGGCTCGCCGGACCGGAGTATGCCGACACCGGCAACGCCGGCATGCTCGACCTGATCCTGGCATTGCGCTGGGTGCGGGACAACATCGCGGAATTCGGCGGCGACCCCCGGCGGGTCATGGTGTTCGGCCAATCGGGGGGCGGCGCCAAGATCGCAACGCTGATGGCGATGCCGGCGGCGCTCGGCGCCGGGAGCCGCTCCCGCACGGACGGGCCCGCGGGCCGGCTCTTTCAGCGCGCCGCGACGATGAGCGGTGAGGAGATCACCGCTTCGGGCCCCTTGCACGCCACGCAGCGCGCTCGAGCGATCCTCGAGGCGCTGAGGATTCCAACTGCGGAGGCGGCTCGTGTCAGAGAGCTTTCAGTCGGGCGCCTGGTCGATGCGCTCGAAACAATCGATCCCATCATCGGGCACGGCGGGGTCTATTTCGGCCCGGTGCTGGATGAGCGCGCGCTGCCGCGGCATCCTTTCTATCCGGACGCACCGCCACTGGCGGCAACCGTGCCGATGATCATCGGCAACACCCACGACGAGACGCGCAATCTGATCGGGGGCTCCGACCCTGATGCCTTCCACCTGACCTGGCAGGGGCTGGCCGAAGCGCTGGCCAAGAGCATGCGCGCGGACATCCTGCCTGAGCACGTCATCGCGGAGTATCGCCGGCTGTATCCGCGTGCATCCGCGAGTGATGTTTTCTTCGCCGCCACGACTGCCAGCCGATCCTGGCGCCCGGCCATCATCGAGTCGGAGCTGCGTGCGGCGCAGGGCTCGCCGGCCTACGTCTACCAGTTGGACTGGAGATCACCGGAGGACGGCGGCCGCTGGGGGGCACCGCACGGGCTGGATATTCCGCTCGTGTTCGGCAACCTGGACGCACCGGTCGACCTGAAAGGCACCCGAATCGGCGGCGGCGAGCGCTCGCGCAGAATGTCGGTCCGGATGGGCGATGCCTTCATTGCCTTCGCGCGCACCGGAGATCCAAACATCCGCGCGCTACCCCGGTGGGAGCGCTACGAGCTTCCGCGGCGCAGCACGCTGCTGCTCGACGACGAGCCGCGGCTGGCCGACGATCCCCGCGGGGCCGAGCGGCGCCTGTTCGCACAGGTGCCCTATATTCAGCAGGGCACCTGAGCCAGGCCGAAGAATCAGACACTGGGACGTGCCCCGCCGCCGCAGGTGGCGGACGTTCAGCAAAAAGCCACGCTTTTTTGCTCAATGGGCGCTGGGCCGGGCAGGGTGTGACGCATGCGTCGCACGGGTGGCCATGGACGGACACCCCGGAGCTTTGCGCGCAGCAGGGACTGCGCAGCGCAGAGCCCGGATCCAGCGCTTCAACGAGACAGCCAGCCTCCATCCACGGGGATGATCGCGCCGTGGATGTAGTCCGAGGCACGCGAGGCGAGAAATACGGCCGCGCCGCCGAGATCTTCGGGAGAGCCCCAGCGCCCGGCCGGAATGCGGCCCAGGATCTCCCGATTGCGCGCTGCATCGCGGCGCAACGGCTCGGTATTGCGGGTCGCGATGTAGCCCGGCGCGATGGCATTGACGTTGATGCCCTTGTCCGCCCACTCGTTGGCCAACAGCCGGGTGACGCCTGCCAGGCCGCTCTTGCTGGCGGTGTACGAGGCGACGCGTACGCCGCCCTGGAACGAGAGCATCGAAGCGATGTTGATGATCTTGCCGCCGCCGCGCGGAATCATGTGTCGTGCAGCGGCCTGGGAGAGAAAGAAGAGCGTCTTCAGATTCACGTCCATGACTGCGTCCCAGTCGGCCTCGGAGAATTCGAGCGCCTCGCGACGCCGGATGATCCCTGCGTTGTTGACCAGGATGTCGATGCCTCCCAAACCGCGGGTCACCTCATCGACGATCTTCTGGCAGACCGCCGTCGAGCCGAGGTCCGCTGCCACCGGAAGGAAGCGTCGCCCGGCGGCCTGCACTCGATTCGCGGTCTCGTCGCTCGCACTGCGGCCGACGACGGCAATGTCGGCGCCCGCGGCGGCCAACGCGGCTGCGATTGCCTGGCCTATGCCGGAGCTGGCGCCCGTGACTACCGCGACGCGGCCGGCCAGCGAGAAGTGACTCGACACATCGGTCACCGCAGAGTCGCTGTCGGCACGGCATCCATATCGCGGTAGTCCTGATTGTCCCCCGCCATCGCCCAGATGAACGTGTAGCGGCCGGTCCCCGCGCCCATGTGGACGGACCAGGGGGGCGAGATGACGGCCTCTTCGTTGGCGACGACGATGTGGCGCGTCTCCGCGGGCTGACCCATGAAGTGGAACACGCGCTCCTGCGGCTGCATGTCGAAGTAGAAATAGATCTCGGAGCGCCGGTCGTGCAAGTGACAGGGCATGGTGTTCCAGACGCTGCCCGTCTCGAGGGCCGTGAGGCCCATGAGAAGCTGCGACGACCTGCAGACATCCGGATGGATGTATTGATGGATCGTGCGCTGGTTGCAGGTTTCCGCCGCGCCCATTTTCGTCGGCCTGGCCTCGTCGATCGCGATCTTCACCGTCTCGAACCGGGAGTGAGCCGGCGCGCTGACGAGGTAATACTTGGCGGGAGTCGCCGGATCTTTGGACTCGAACGTGACACTGGAGCTCTCCTTGCCGACATAGAGCCCGTCGCGGGGCTTCATTCCATACTCCCGGCCGTCGACAGTGACGCGTCCCGGGCCACCGATGTTGATCACGCCGAGCTCGCGCCGCGCGAGAAACGGAGACGAGCCCGCCTCGCGCACGGCCTCCAGCTGCAGCGCGCGGTCCGCCGGCTGAGCGCCGCCCACGATCAGCCGCTCGACGTGGCTGTAGCAGAGCCGAATGTCACCGGCCACGAACAAGTCCGCGGCCAGGTAGTGCCGGCGCAGCGCCGCCGAATCCAGCCCGACCACCATGTCGGGATGAGTGGCCTGGAGAACCTTCACCCGCACCTCAGCCTCCCGGCGCCGCGGCGCGTCAGTACTGGTATCGCACGCCGAACAGGATCTCCCGTCCGGTATGATGGTAATAGTACACGAGGTTCCGTGCGGTATCGTCGAACTCGTTCTCGTACTGATCGGTGAGATTGGTTCCCTCGAGCGTGAGCCTGAACTGTTTGGTCAGGTTGTATTGCAGGGAGGCATCGAGGTTGAAGGTCGCGTCGTAGCCGTCGGCGTCGGTTCCCGTCTCCTGTCCCGGCACCCGGATCAGATACCTGCTGCGATACGCGCCGGAAACACGGATGCTCCACCTGGGATCCTCGTAATACAGTGTCGTGCCCGCCGTATGCTTCGACAGGCCGGTCAGCTCGCCAGTCACGAACGTAGTCGGTCCGATCTGATAATTGACCGTCGAGGTGACATAGGTGTAGTTGATCTGCACGCCGAGGTTGCGCAGGAACCCCGGCAGGAAGCGGAACGGCTGCTGATAATTCAGCTCCACGCCGTTGACGGTGCCTCCCGGTGAGTTGACGGGCACCGAGAACGCCCAAGTGGCATCCGGGCCGCACCCCGGGGTGGAGCCGCAGGCCTGGACGGCGAGGGAGTCAGGTACCCCGAACGGGTTCCCGTGGAATACGGTGTTGATCGTCTCCGAAGAGGAGAAGCTCAGCACGTCCTTCCGGAACGGCGCCACCGAGACCAGCGTGCCGGGTGCCGGATACCACTCGAGGGAGAGGTCGTAAGCGTTGGCGAGGAATGGATCGATACCCGGGTTTCCCGTCTTGACGTTGAATTGTGTTCCGGACACGGTGACGGCGGTGCTTGCCGCAACGTCCGTCAGGTTGGGACGCGACATATCGCGGGAATACGCGAAACGCAGCACGAGATCGGGTCGCAACGACCACGCGAGATTGAAGGCCGGCAGGACGTCGTTGTAGTCGCGATTGGCCGTAATGGGCAGCAGCGTCGACGAATACCCCTGTGAGAACTGGCTGGTCCTGACCACCCGCACGCCCAGGTTACCGCGCAGCCCGCGCGAGAGCAGACTGGTGTCCCAGTTCATCTGCAGATAAGCGCCGGTGTCACGTTCGCGCACGTTCACGTTGTTGCCCAAGTCACCCTGAGTGCTGAGGGCGAAGAGGCTGCTGTTCGAGTAGATCCCGAGAGCGTTCTCCGCTACGAATACATTGGGCGTCGACCACGTCGTCGTGCTGCCGGCAGGCAGCTTTACCCCGGCGTTGCCGGCGTAATCGACCGTCTGGGCATAGCTGCTGATGGGAACCGCCCGCAGGGCGCCGTAGGCGTTCGTGGCCGTAACCGTCTCCCCGTTCACCAGCCTGAGGGAGGTCGTCGCGAAATCGTACTGCTTGAACTGCAGGCCGCCCTGGAAATTCACCGTCTGGTTGGGGTTGAAATGAACGTTCAGCTCCACGTTCTTGAACCTGTTGGTCGTGGTCTGCGGCCGCTCGCGCACCTCCGTCAGCAGCCAGGGCCCCGTCGCGCCGACGTTCTCACTGCCGAAACCGAGGTACGGGATCCGGCTGGAGAAGTCGTAGCT
>Ga0134125_10006318_pt1 | contig 13421 bp, 10 predicted proteins | sample KB31751_FD_96464 | JGI IMG/M metagenome (GOLD analysis project Ga0134125, IMG submission 96464) | Terrestrial soil microbial communities with excess Nitrogen fertilizer from Kellogg Biological Station, Michigan, USA - KB3-175-1 | ecosystem: Environmental > Terrestrial > Soil > Unclassified ... | reverse complement strand
ATACCACATGCGGTTTGAAACCTTCGATCTCGTCGCGCGCCGCCTTGATTTCCTCCTGCACGCCGAGCGGGCGAACGTCATGGCCGGCCGCGCGCAGGGTGCTCACCACGTCGTATTCCGTTTTCCATTCGTTGATTTGCCGCGGCGTGTAGCCGTCGGTGGAGTCCGGCGGCATGTAGTCCGGATGCATCAGCACCAGAATGCGCAGGCGTCTCATAGCGCGATCCATTTGCGGCGCGACGGGCCGAACAGCGCGTGCATGGTCTTGGCGGTCAACAGAACGGTGAAGTCGAGCACAAGCTTCCGTTCGGAGCCGACCGCACGCAGATCGAGCTCGCGGCAGCGGGAGATCATGTCGTCAAGCACGGCATCAAGTGTAAGCTGATTCTCGCCCGTCCACCGCGCAACCAGCCGCCGGATGCGGGCGCGGTGCCGCCTGATGAGCGACGACGCCGGTTGCCCGCGGCGATGCTGCGGATCGGCGGAAAACAGCCGCTGGAGGTCGCGGTCGTACGTCTTCGGCGGCGTGAAGGCGTAAAATGCCTGCTTCTTCTCGTAGTGCTCGCCAAGCGTCTGGCCGAGTTCACGCAGCGGATCGACACGCTCCCGCGTCGTGACCGGCGGGCGTTTGCCTGCGATCTCGTCCATCAACTCGTCGACATATTCGAGCTTCTTCAGCGCCGGCCAGCCGGCGTAGCGTGTCCGCCAGTTCGAACGGGGCCGCAGCCACACCGCGAAGGTCTCGGCGAAATCCTCGTCCGGATGGCTCTGCGCGTACCAGAGCCGAAGATGCTGGACATAACGGCGGCTGGCCGGATTGGGCCGGTAGTAGCGCGGATAGTGTTTCGAGGACGCGCCGAACAGCTGCTGCCACCGCCGGCGGCGTTGGAGTTGGTAGGCGTGCTGCACGGCATGGCCTGCCTCATGACGAAGAATGGCCATGCACTCCGACCAGGTGCCGCCCTCGACGTCGAGCATCATCTTCTTCTCGAGCTTCATCAGGCGGGGATGGGTGAGATAGAATGGGATGGCAATGCCCGGCACATTTCCCGGACTAAACCATTCGCTCGATATCCATACGTGTGGCCGCAGCCGGACGCCCCGCTCTGCGAGCTCTTCATAGAGAGTGCTGACACAGTCCTCAAGCCAAGTGCCTTCTATCGCAACCCTCAGACGACTGAGGCGTTGCTTGAGCAACTGCTGATCCGACAGCTTTTCCCAAGTATATTTTCGGCGTGGCATAGGCATTTAGAAGTCATAACAACTCGGTTAGAAGTCATATCAACTCGGTTTTGGATGTTGTCACAGGATTCTGCTGGCAACAACCGCAGAGCTGGCGGCAGGCCTGTCAGCGGTGCGCATGGGGTTCAACTTGCGCCAAAAGCGCATTGATTTCGGTGTGCGTCATGGCAGGTGGATGCGGACATGCGCACTGCTCGCTCTGTCCGCTACTTCATCATCCCCTGCACTTCGTCGCGAAACGCCTTTCGCGAGCCGTCGCGCGAATAGAACATGTGCCCCCCCGGATAGACCATGAGCTTCACGCGCTGCGGCGCACCGATCGCGGGCAACTGGTCGAGTATGATCTTGCTGCCGAAGTAAGGCGTCGCGAGATCGAACAGCCCATGGCCAACCAGCACCTTCAGCTTGGGGTCGATCGCCATGATCTGCCGCAGATCCCCGATCGACTGCGGCGGATTGATGCCATGGCCGAAATCCCAGGCGCGCTCGACGGCGCGGTTGCCGAGCTGGTAGGAGCCGTCCGGACGCCAATTGAGCTTGCGCGTGGTGAGATCGACCACCGCGCTCGAGACTGGCGCGGCAAGACCCTCGCCCGAGGGATCGCTGAACAACAAGAAACTGGAGTCGGGATGCGGATCCGGCCCCGATGTGGACGCATCGTAACGTCCGGTGACACGGCCGTTGCGGCGATCGAACTCCCTACGGAATTCGACCACATCGAAGCGGCCGCCCAGCCGCCGGCTGATGGCCTGGTCGATGCCCGTCAGCGCCGCGACCTTGTCGGCGAGGCGGTTGGTAGCATTAACGTCCGCTTGGCCCTTGATGAGGTCGATCAGGAAATCGCCGCCCGCATATTTCTCGACGTCGGCGAGGTCGGCGCGCGTCACCGGCTTCTCCTTGGCCTCGCGCGCGACCGCGGCATAAGTCGGCAGGCTCCAGACATATTGCAGCATCGAGGAGCCGGTGAATTCGCGGAAGTCGAGCACGGGAGAAATCAGGATCAGTCCCTTCACGCCGATGCCCTGGTCGCGCTGCAGATTACGCACCACCTTCGGTCCGCGGATGCCGCCGTAGCTTTCGCCCACGACATATTTCGGCGACAGCAGCCGTTCGTGCCGTTCCAGCCAGCGCCGAATCGCCAGTGCGACAGAAGCGACATCGCCATCGACCGAAAAGAAGCGCTTGCGCACGTCCTCGCCGGTCGCGACGAACCGGCTGTAACCGGTGCCGACCGGATCGATGTAGACGAGATCGGTGAAGTCGAGCCACGTCTCGGCATTGGGCTGCAAGTCGGGTGACGCCGACGGCGTGACCGAATCCGCGTTGATCGCGAGCCGCCACGGTCCGCTGTTGCCGAGTTGCAGCCAGGCCGAGGCCGCGCCGGGTCCGCCATTGAACACGAATGTCACCGGACGTGTGGCGCGGTCGGTGCCGTCGAGCTGATAGCTGGTGTAGGCGATATCGGCCTGCGGCTCGCCCTTGTCGTCGAACAGGCGGATCGAGCCGGCGGTCGCCGTAAAATTCAGCGAGCGGCCGGGAAGTTCGAGCGTGTGCTTGGTGGTCGAATCCGGCGGCAGCTTGTGTTGCTCGGCGGCAGCTTGTGTTGCCGGCGTTTCGGCGGCGCGGCGGCCGCCCTGGGTCTGGCCGGCCTTCTGAGCCGACGCCGCGGCTGACGGTGAAGGCTGTGGCGACGGCGCGACATCCTGTGCGCGTACGCTACCCACAAACGACAGGGCGGTGAGCGCCACCACAAGAGCCAAACGACGCGAGACCGGCGACGCGAGCGCCATGCTTCTCTCCTCCAGACATTTCCCGCGATCTGCAGGGAGTAACGACCTCACCCGCGAGGACTTTCCGGCAGTCGTCGGTTCTGACGGGAAATTGCGACAGGTTAGAGCCGCCGGCAACCGCTTACCGCGATCACCATTGCGACATCGGCCCCTGAACGCCGCAGCTTCAGTAGGCGACGCCAACCATCAAGACGAAGGGCCGCCCGCAAAACCAATAGCATTGCCGTGCGCCGGCATCGGCATAATGGATGCGCGAGCCATACCAGGACGCAAGATGGTATCGCGGCCAGTGGTGATGACGTCTGACCGAGGCGGACGCTGTTTTCGTGCCGGCGGCCATGCCCACGTGTTGCCTGGCGGTCGCATTAACGTCCGCCGCCGTAGCGGGGGAAACGATCAAGAACGCGGCCGCGACGCCGGCAGCGGCCGCCAAACGCGGCATCTTGCGCAGGATGCTGTTCATCGACCACCTCATGACCGTGCGCCATAGCAACGGCTGCCTGTCCTAGAGCCTAACAATACGGCAATTAGAAGCCAACGCCAATCATGGTGGTGGCATGGCCGCGACTACCGCCCCCGCCGCCGCTGGTAATGCTCGGCCGCGCCAACGCCTGCTGCCGCGGCGCGCGCGGTTCAGGCTCGCTCGCCTGCTTCTGGTGCCGCCGCGGCTGCTCCTGGTCGCGCTCGCGGGTGGCCTGCTTCTTGCGGCGAGCGCGCGGATTGTCCTCATCGTCGTTGTTCTTGCGCGAGGCCGTCGCGGGCGCCTGTGCCGGTGCGGCCTTCTCGTCGGCGACACAGATTTCGCCCTTCAAGGTCTCGCCCGACTTGCATTCGAGCGGGCAGACGCGGGTCGAGCGCTTGATGAGCTCGGCCACCAGATCCTTCGTTACCACGGGGTTGTCAGCCGGCTGGCCTTCGATCTTCAGATACCGGCCCAGCGCGGTCTGGGTCGATGTCAGCGAACCGTCAGGGCGGCCCACATAGCAGCCGAGCCTGATCAATTCCATCTGGGCAGCGCGAACCAGCGGCAGCGCATTGGGCGCCTCTGCCGCACGCTTGGCGGCTTCGGCGTTGAATCGATCGAGCGAGGCAGTCACCACCGGGCTCAAACGCTCGCAGGTCACGCTCTGCGAGAACTTCGTGAGGTCGTCGACGCCGGTGCCTTCGCTGCCCTTGGCGACGATCGCATCCAGCCGGCCCTGCTCGTCCTTGCAGGTCGCCTCCTTCTGCGCTGCCAGCTCGGCCTTCTTGCGCGCGGCCTCGGCTTCCGCGGCCTGCTTCTGAGCGGCGGCGGCGGCAGCCGCGGCTTCCGCAGCCGCCTTCGCACGCTCGGCCTGCTCAGCCTTCGCCTGGGCCTCGCGCGCCTTGCGATCCGCTTCGGCCTGCTTGGCCTTGCGCTCGGCTTCGGCGGCGGCGGCGCGGCGTTCATCCTCTTCACGTTTTTTCTGCGCGGTGGCCGCTGCAGCGGCGGCCTTGGCCTTTTCGGCGGCTTCGGCGGCGGCGGCGCGGCGCTCATCATCTTCGCGCTTGCGCTGCGCGGCCTCTTGCGCCTTCTGCGCTTCGGCCTTGCGCTGCGCCTCCTCACGCTCCTGCGCCTGGCGCTTCAACACATCGATCCGCTGCTGGGCGTTGGCGGATAGCGGAGAGTCCGGGAAGCGCCGGATGAAATTCTGCAGCGCCGCCGTGTCGGTGCTGTCCTTCACCTTGCTCCACTCCAGCGCTTCCTTCGAGGTCGGTTCGCGACTCGGCGGAATCTGGTCCGGCGGCAACGACGCCACATTGACGTTCGGCTTCCCGCTCGATGGCGGCACCGGTGGCGGCACAGCAACCGCCTTGTTGAGCTGCTCGATCTGGGCCCTTGCCAGGTCGGCATAGAAGCCGGTCGGATGCGTGCCCAGAAACACCTCCCAGGCACGAGTCGTTCCGATCTTCTGCACCAGCTCGAAGTCGGCCTTCACATCGCTGACCGGGGCTTCCTGCGGCCTCACCGGGGCCGGCACCAGCGAAACGTTGCCCCCGCCGAGCGAACCGTAGACGAACGGCTCCTGGCGGTTACGCGTGGCTTTCAGCACCTCGTCGCGGACCCGGCCGAACGCCAGCCGGACGTCGAGACCGGGGACCGGCAAATCCCTCAGGATCGCGGTGGTGAACGGGCTGTGCTCGCCATCGCCATCGTCGGCCGTCGAGCCAGCCTTCGCGGCGTAGGCGATCAGGGTATCGGTGGAGGTCGGCTCGACTTTGCCGAGACCTCCGGTAACGCCACGCGTGGCGTGCCTGCTGCGCTCGCGCCGCATGGTACCGACAAAAGGATTGTCCCGGCAGGCGTCCAGAATGACCAGCCGAAGCCGTTTGGCGCCATCGGCCGAGGACACCAGCCGCTCCAGCGGGATGGCTTCGTCGTCGGCATCGCGGTCGCTGGCTAACCTCGCGTCGACCGGAATGAGGTAGTTGTTGCCGCCGATCTCGAGCCCGTGGCCGGCGTAATAAACCACAGCAATGTCAGCCTGATCGGCGACATTTTCAAACTTGCGGATAGCGCGTTTGAACTCGAGGTTGCCGACATTGATCAGCACGTCCACCGAATCGAAGCCTGCGTCGCGGAACATCCTGGCAACCGCGTTGGCGTCGGCGGAAGGGTTGGGCAGCTTCGGAACGCTCTGGTAGGCCGAATTGCCGACCACCAGCGCCACCCGCTTGTCCGCAAGCGCAGCGCCGGGCGCGATAACCGCCGAGAGGACGGCTATCCCGATCATCGCCACCAAGGAGCAAAGGCGCTTGATCATCTGCAATTCCGCGCGGGGCCGCTCGCCGGCCGCGCAGGTCCTTTCCGAGTATCGAGCAAGTATGCGCAACGGCTTTTATGAATCCGCGGACGCCCTACAGCATAACCCGCTCAGCCCTGGCCAATCAATCCGCGTACCCCCCACCCTGCCCCCAATCCTTGCCGGCGACGGTGATCCAGATCACTGGCGCAGCAGCCCAGATCTCTGACCGAGACGGCATAAACCGGGCATCCTCCATCCCGGCCGGCGACCGCATCCTCCAATCACACTAGTTGCCGGAAAGGTACATCTGCCGGAATTCACAGCGCGAGGGCTCGAAATCGGCCTTGTTCAGCTTCCCCGGAACCCTTCGGGTGATCTACCGTACAGGTTACCGCGGGGAGCAGTGGTCGATTCTGATTGGGGACTGAGGATGACTATCGAGACGTCGAACGCGAATCGCAAAGCAGGAATTTTGGCTGGGACGGTCCTTGCCGTGCTTCTGTCAACCTCCTCGGCATTTGCCCAAAACTGCGCGACGACGCAGACAAGCACGACCGGCAGTACCATCAACAATATCGGGCTGCTCGCCGTTGCACCGGGCGCCGCAAGCGGCGCGATCGCCGGCGCCATCGGCAGCGTCAACAGCGTCTTCCTCACCCAGCAAGGCAGCGCCTTCGTCTCCGCCCCGGCCAATCCCCAGCCCGACCAGCCTGGCGGCGGCGTCTGGGCGCGTGCGGTGGGCGGGCATGCCAATATCTCCTCGACGTCGACCTCGGTCGGCAACACGGTGAACGTGCCGGGCGCGCCCGCTAACGTCCAGAACACCGCCAACACCACCTGCGCCAATTCGATGAGCACCAATTTCGCCGGCGTGCAGGTCGGCGCCGATATCGCGCGGCTGAACTGGAACGGCTGGAATGTGCACCTCGGCACGACCGCCGGCTATCTTGGTTCGAAGGAGAACGACAACAACGCCTTCAGCAACACCTTCCAGGTGCCGTTCTTCGGGACCTATCTCGTCGCCACCCACGGCCGCTTCTTCGCCGACCTGATGGTTCGCCAGGAATACTACAACATCAATCTCAACAATATCGGCTTCAACTACTTCAACCAGCCGATCGGCGCCCATGGCTACTCGATCTCGACCTCGGCCGGCTACAATTTCGATGCTGGCAATGGCTGGTTCATCGAACCGTCGGCCGGCTTCGTCTACTCCCGCACGTCGGTTGATAACTTCATCAATCCGGGCACATCGGCTCTGGCCATCCCGGGCTTGATCACCACCAACGACATCGAGAGCGAACTCGGACGCTTGAGCCTGCGCGCCGGCAAGACGATCGAGACGCCCAATATGATCTGGCAGCCCTTCGCTTCGGTGAGCGTGTTCCACGAGTTTGCCGGCAACGTCGTCACGAACTACTCCTCGCTGCCCAACAGCGCGTTCTTTAGCGCCCGCAACATACCGATCACCTTCAACCAGACGACCTCGACCTCGCGTATCGGCACCTACGGCCAGTACTCCCTTGGCTTGGCCGGCCAGGTCGTCAATACTGGCTGGCTCGGCTTCGTCCGCGTCGATTACCGCAACGGTGACAACATCAACGGCTGGACCGGAAACGCCGGCCTTCGCTACCAGTTCACTCCGGAGATGATCGCGGCGGTCATGCCGGTGAAGGTCAAGGCTCCGCATGCCTTTATCGGGCCGACCAACTGGACCGGCTTCTATATCGGCGGGTTCGCCGGCGCGGCTGCCGGGCGGACGGATATCGGTTTTGTCGCCGATCCCACCAGCGGCGACCGTCCCTGGGTCGCCGGCGGCATCGGTGGCCTCGAGGCCGGCTATAACTACGAGTTCCCGAGCAAGTGGGTGCTCGGCATCGAAGGCGACATCGCGGCGGCCAACGTGCATGGTGGTCGTACCGCCGGTACGGCGGATGGCCTTGGCGCCAACGGCGCCAACACCGGTGCCTTCACGCCGGCATTCTTCACGATCCAGGACCGGACGAACTGGATGGGCACTGTCACCGGCCGCGTCGGCTATGCCTGGGGCCGGACGCTGTTCTACGTCAAGGGTGGCGCCGCGTTCGAAGACTCAAGCACCACGGTCAATTGTATCTATGGACCGACCGGCGCGACCCCGCTGATCGACACGAACGGAGCTGTGATCGGCGCGCGCACATGCCGCAATCCGGCTGGTGTCGTGACGGGCGGCTTCAACACGCCCTACTACACCCGTATCGGCTGGACCGGCGGGTTCGGCACCGAGTTCGATCTGGGCAAGAACTGGTCAGCCAAAACCGAATATGACTTCCTCTCGTTCGGCCGTCATACGGCGCTGGCGAGTGACGGCACGACTTTCATGACGGACAAGTCCTGGATCAGCCAGGTGAAGGTCGGCCTGAACTACAAGTTCACCCCGGGTGCGCTGGTCGCGAAATACTAAGACCGCGGCAAACCACTGGATTTGCGACGGGCGGCCTCAACGGGCCGCCCGTTTACTTTATGGGCCATGAAAACCGCCGGCCATCGCCTCGACAGCGACGGGCAGCCTATATAGAGAGCGGAGGCAAACTCTTTCCGCGCCTGCCGATGGCCCTCATGGAGCGAGACGTTCGCTACCGTCTCGCCGCGATATCCTGATGCGAACCTCAAATCCAAAGCTCCCCTGGAAGGGATAATCTGCTAGTGGTCCTTTAATTCTGACATTCACAAAAGCGCCCGCCCCAGAGGGACGCGAATGTCAGAATTGGACCAATAGCCAGCGAGACCAAAACTTCATGAGTACGCCGAAGCGATATGAACGGATCGCCTTTGTCGCGAGCGCGGGCCAAGAGGCCCAGGCGGCGCTGGCGCAGCTCACCACGCTCTATGGCAATTGCGCGCCTGCGGAATCCGATGTCGTGGTGGCGCTCGGCGGCGACGGGCTGATGCTGCAAACCCTGCATCAGCACATGCACACGGGAAAGCCGATCTACGGCATGCACCGCGGCACCGTCGGCTTCCTCATGAACGAATTCTCCACTCGTGATCTGCATGCGCGGCTCGCCTCTTCCCGCGAATCCGTGATCCATCCGCTCAAGATGCGCGCCACCGACATCCACGGAACAGTGCACATCCATCATGCGATCAACGAGGTCTATCTGTTCCGCCAGACCTACCAGGCGGCGCGGCTGCGCATCGTGATCGACGAGCATGAACGCATGCGCGAACTGATCGCCGACGGCATCCTGCTGGCGACGCCGGCAGGATCGACCGCCTATAATCTGTCGGTGCAGGGACCGATCCTGCCGATCAACGCGGCGCTGTTGGCGCTCACTCCGATCAGCGCCTTCCGGCCGCGCCGCTGGCGCGGCGCTCTCCTTCCCGACAGCGCCTATGTGGTGATCGAGGTTCTCGAGGCGGAGAAACGCCCGGTCGCGGCAGTGGCCGACCATGACGAGGCCCGTGACGTCTGCAGGGTCGAGATCCTCTCCGACAAGACGATCGCGATGCGCATGCTGTTCGATCCCGGCCACAGCCTGGAAGAACGCATCCTGCGCGAACAATTCGGTTACTGACCCCGCCGTTTTCGCAACCATTCGTTAACCCCGACCGCCCTATGGTTAATGCGGGGTATACCGCTTTCGGCGGGGGGCCAGACTCTGCCCTTCAGGTCTGCTCCTCAGGGTTGGTCCATGTTCCGTATCGATTTCAACAAGCTCAGATTTCTGGTTTGCGACGACAACCCGCACATGCGTCGCATCCTGCGAACGCTGCTGCATTCGTTCGGCGCGCGTGAGGTCTATGAGGCCGAGGACGGCGCGACTGCGCTCGAGATGTATACCCACTACGTTCCCGACATCGTCATCACCGACTGGGCGATGCCGATCTTCGACGGGCTCGAGCTTGCGCAGATGATCCGGCAGCCGGAATCCAAGGGCAACCCCTACGCGCCGATCATCATGCTGACCGGCCATTCGGAGAAGCGCCGCGTGACCTACGCGCGCGACGCCGGCGTCACCGAATTCCTCGCCAAGCCGATCTCGGCCAAGGCGCTCTATCAACGCATTCTCAACGTGGTCGCCAGCCCGCGCTCGTTCATCAAGACCAAGACCTATTTCGGTCCGGACCGCCGGCGCAACACCAACAACGCCTATATCGGCCCGGAGCGCCGCACCGGCGGCGAGGTCGAAGTGCTGCAGCAGCCTTCCCTGCTCGACAAGGCCCGTTCCAGCATCTGAGCGCTCAGGAAAACTTTCATGGCGAAACCAAAGCCTTCGGACATCACGGTGAAGACCTTCACCAGCCACAAGGTCATCACCCAGCCGAACCCGCTACGCAAAGTGCTGCGGCGCGTCGATGAAAACGATGCTGACGATCCCGTCGCGCGCGCCGAGCAGGCGCTTGCCGGCCTCTCCGGCGAATTCAAGAATTGGATGCTGGCGGAGGCGGACCGGCTATCGGCCGCGCATGCCGCGATTCTCAAGAACGGATTTTCCGACAAGGCCGCCGAAGAGCTGTTCCGTGCCGCACATGATATCAAGGGCGACGCAGTCACCTTCGGCTACCCTTCGGCGGCTACGACTGCCGAAAGCCTCTGCCGTGTCATCGAACATTCGCCCGATCTCAGCAAGGTGCCGCCCGAGCTGATCGGCCATCATATCAATGCGATCCAGGCGATCGTGCACAATCACACCAAGCTCGACACGATCCAGGTCTCCAGCGAACTGAGCCGTCGGCTGCGCAAGGTTGCCGACGAATATCTGATGCACGTCAACCGCGACCGCCCCGAACATCTCGAGGCGATCCTCGCCCCCAGCATCGTGCCGGCGGATTGATTTGGACCGCAGCGACAAGCATCGTGATTGCAGGCGTGTGAGCTCCGAATGCCGTAGCTCAAGCAACAAAGGTCTTACGCGACGCGCTCGACCGGTAACCCCGCCGCCTTCCATTCGGGATAGCCGTCCTCGAGGCGGCGGATGCGGTAGCCGTGCGCCCTGAGCGCTGCGACGGCTTCGAAGGAGAGGACGCAATAGGGGCCGCGACAATACGCGATCACCTCGCGGCTCTTGGGAAGTTCGCCGATGCGTCGTTCCAGTTCGGCGAGCGGAATGTTGACCGCCCCCGGCAGATGGCCGAGCGCGAATTCGTCCTCGGGCCGCACATCGAGCACCGTGACCAGATCGTCATGCAATCGCGCGACCAGGTCATCACGCGAGACCGGTTCGAGCGCATCACGGGCCTGAAAGTAATCGGCCACGACACGGCCGATCTCGGCGACATTCCGTTCGCCGACGCGCCCCAGAGCCTTGATGAGAGCGACCACTTCGGCATCGCCGGCCAGGCGATAAAGAACGTTTTTGCCGCGACGCTCGGTCTCGACCAGGCGCGCCCTTCTCAGGATCTGCAGATGGCGCGAGGTGTTGGCGAATGTCAGATGCGCCCGCGCCGACAGTTCCTCGACGCTGCGCACGCCCTGCGCGAGGTGCTCCAGCAGCTCAAGCCGATGAGCATGACCGAGCGCCTGCGCCACCGCAGCGAGGTTCTCATAGATCGCCTGTTTCGGTCCGGTCCTTGACACGGCATCTCCAGAATATATCATTCAGCAGACCGATTGAATATACTCATAACCGCCCTCAAAGAGGAGCGCAAGTCCATGATTCTCCGTCAATTCTTGCACACCGATCCGGTCGGCATTTCGTACTTGTTCGGGTGCGGGGGCAAGGCGACGGGCGCGGTGGTTGATCCCGTCGGCGACATCCAGCCCTATCTGCAAGCCGCAGACAATGCCGGCATGCGCATTCACTTCGTGATCGACACGCATGTTCACGCCGATCATATCTCCGCCGGCCGGGCTCTCGCCGACGCCACGGGCGCTCCCTACGTGCTCTCCGCGGAGGCAGCCGTCTCGTTTTCCTTCAAGCGCGTGCGCGAAGGAGACGTGCTTTCGCTCGGCAACGTCTCGGCCACCATCCTGCAAACACCCGGTCACACGCCTGAGCACATCTGCCTTCTTGTGACCGACCGCACGCGCGGCGACGAACCCTGGTTCGTATTCACCGGCCACGCGCTGATGGTTGGCGATCTCGGCCGCACCGAGCTCGCCTCCAGCGCCGAGGATGGCGCGACGCAATTGTTTCGCAGCGTGAACAAGCTGAAGGCGCTGCCTGACTATGTCGAGGTCATGCCCGGCGCCTATGCGGGTTCGGTCTGCGGCCGCAGGCTGAGCGGCAAGCCATGGTCGACCATCGGATTCGAGAAGCGGTACAACGAAGCCTTTGGGATCGAGGACGAAGCCGGATTTGTTCGGTTCATGACAGCCGAGATCCCGCCGGCGCCGCCGGAAGCCGCAAAGATCAGAGCCGCCAATTCTGGCGTCTCGGCCGTCGCGGCCTGAACCTCATGAGCGAAGCCGCCGCACAAGCTGCCTCATCGGTCAGGTTGGGGCTGAGAGAGAACTGGCCGCAATTCGCTCTGCTCGTCCTCATCAACGCCTTCGTCGGCGGGATGGTCGGGATTGAGCGAACTGTCGTGCCGCTGATCGGCGCCGAGGAATTCAAGATCGGGTCGACGACCGTTGTCGTTTCCTTCATCGTCAGCTTCGGCGTCGTGAAGGCATGCGCGAACCTGATTTCCGGCCAGCTGGCCGACTCCTGGGGTCGCAAGCGCGTTCTCGTTCTCGGCTGGCTTCTCGGCCTGCCGGTCCCGTTCATGATCATCTGGGCGCCAAGCTGGAATTGGGTGATCGCCGCCAACGCGCTGCTCGGCATCAACCAGGGCCTCGCCTGGTCGATGACGGTGATCATGAAGATCGATCTCGTCGGGCCGAAGTCGCGTGGGCTCGCCGTGGGCCTGAACGAGTGCGCCGGCTATCTCGCGGTTGGCGTGACCGCCTATCTCACCGGATATCTTGCGTCGGAGTACGGGCTGCGGCCGGCGCCAATCTATCTGGGTGTTGCCTATGCGATCCTGGGCTTCGCACTCTCGATCCTGCTGGTGCACGACACGCGCGATCACGTGCGGCTGGAGACCGCGGGCCATGCACGGCAGGCGTCTCCGATGAGCTTCAAGGAGATCTTCCTGCTCACCTCATTTGGGGATCGCAACCTGTTTGCCGCGTCTCAGGCGGGGCTCGTCAATAATCTCAATGACGGAATGAGCTGGGGCATCTTTCCCTTGTTCTTCGCATCCTTCGGTCTCACCGTCGAACGGATCGGCATCCTGAAGGCCGTCTATCCGGCAATCTGGGGTATCCTGCAGATCGCCACAGGTCCCCTCTCCGACCGTTGGGGCCGCAAGGGCCTGATCGTCGCCGGCATGTGGGTGCAGGCCGCGGGCCTGTTCCTGACCGGGGCTACAAGTCATTTTGAATGGTGGCTTGTCGGCAGCCTGCTCCTCGGACTTGGCACAGCCATGGTCTACCCGAGCCTGATCGCCGCCGTCTCCGACGCCTCGCACCCGAGCTGGCGCGCCCGCTCGCTCAGCGTCTACCGCTTCTGGCGGGATCTCGGCTACGCGATCGGCGCGCTGTCGGCGGGCATCATCGCCGACAGGTTTGGATTTGCGGCGGCCATCAGCTCGATCGCCGCACTGACATTCGCATCCGGCGTCGTCGTTGCGATGTTGATGCGCGAACGTGTTGGTT
>Ga0134125_10006317_pt1 | contig 13422 bp, 11 predicted proteins | sample KB31751_FD_96464 | JGI IMG/M metagenome (GOLD analysis project Ga0134125, IMG submission 96464) | Terrestrial soil microbial communities with excess Nitrogen fertilizer from Kellogg Biological Station, Michigan, USA - KB3-175-1 | ecosystem: Environmental > Terrestrial > Soil > Unclassified ... | reverse complement strand
TCGGCTTGACTGGCGGTTCCAAGAACGATGAATTCGGCTCGATCTGCTGGGCGGATAAAACCCACCCAGTTTCCAGCTGCTTACCCCCCGTCCACTCTTCGCAGCAATTCGCCGTTTCCCTGGGCCTGCTCATAGTCTATCGGTATCTAGGTGCTCTCTCCATCGGAACCACAATGAGCGAACGAACCGAAAGCACCGTGCTGTTTCTCTGCACCGGCAACTACTACCGCAGTCGGTTCGCCGAGGTGCTGTTCAACGCCGTCGCGGCGGAGCGGAAGCTGGCTTGGAAGGCTACATCGCGGGGCTTGGCGCTGGAACGCGGCATGCACAACATCGGCCCAATGGCCCGCTCCGCCGTGCGCGAACTGGAAGCCCTCGGCGTTCGCGATCCGGAAGCGGTCGCGCGCTTTCCCATCGCGGTGCTCATCGAAGATTTCGAAAAGGCGAACCGCGTGATCGCCTTGAAGCAGGCCGAGCACCTGCCGCTCATGCAAGAACGCTTCCCCGATTGGGCGGGAAAGATCGAGTTCTGGCACATCGAGGACGAACCCGGAGTCCTGGGGCTGATCGAACGACAGATCAAGGAACTCGCTGCCAGCCTGGCTTAATTCGCTTTCGAACCGAGTTGCTGGACTTCCTTCCAAATCTCGCCGTAGGCGTCTTTATCGAAGGGCGGGCAGCCGGCGGGGAATTGCCCCAGCGGGTGATCCTTGGCCCGCATCAACGCCGTGCAATAACTGAACGTGCGGCAGACGCGCTTGCGATCCAGCGTGCCGTTGTCGCGGAGTTGCCGTACCCAGTCCGGTTGGGCCAAGGTCGCCCGGCCGACTCCGACGATGGCGACGCGGCCATCGCGAACATTGGCGGCCCCGGCCTGCGGCAAGAACTCCTGCAAGTAGCTGTAGCCCGTTCCCACCACGGCCAAATCGGGCTGCGACCGCTGAATTGCTTCCGCGATCGTGAAGTGCCGATCGACGCCGACGAGCGGATGTTCCGGCGACTCGTAGCAATCCGGGGCCGGCGTTTCGAACGGCCGCCCATAATGAGCCTGGGCATACGGATTCCCGAGCGTCACATTTACGAGTTGCACGCCCAGCTGCTTCATCTCGGCCACCCACCGCAACGGTTCGGTCAGGTCCGGCTGCGATGGATCGGTTAGCGACATGCCCCAACCATTGACGAGCGGCAACTCGTGCCGCACTGGGCGGCCGCTGACGTCGAACGGAATGCCGTCGAAGGCATTGAGCCGCGTGCCAATGATGATGTTCGAAGGAATCGCGGCGCGGACCGCCTGGATGATTATCCGCGGCAACCGCGTTCGGTTCTCGTAGCTGCCGCCGAACGGGCCGGGACGGTTCCGCGCCCCGAGCAACTCGCTCAGCAGGTAGCGATGGCACTGCTTCACATCGACGAAATCGAACCCGGCCGCGACGGCGAGCTTCGCCGACTCGACGTAGCGGTCGACCAGCCGCTTGAGTTCGTCGTCGGTAACGAGTGGCGTATCGGCGGTCACCTTGTTGCGGCCGGCCAGCAGCGGGTCGTGGGTGACAATGAGCGGCTTGCGGCTGTATCGGCCCGAATGCGTCAGTTGCAAGCCGATTAGCAAGTCGGAATCGCTGCCGTTGGCGGCGCGGTGGGCGGTCCGGCACTCATCCACCATCCGCGCGAAGTCCGGCAGCGACTTTTCGTTCAAGTAGATCTGCCGCGGCGTGGCCCGGCCATCTTCGGTGACGGAACAGGCTTCGCCCCAGATCAGCTTTGCCCCGCCGTCGCCGAAGCGCCGGAAGCGGCGGAACGTCAAGTCGCCGGGTCGGCCGTCGAGTTCGCCGTCGCATCCTTCCATCGGATGCACGCACCAGCGATTGCCGATCGTCCGCGGTCCGATCGCCAGAGGTTGCCACAGTGGCGCAAAGTCATCGGTGAAACGCAGATCGATCCCGAGCCGCGCGTTTTCGGCCTCCATTTCGGCGACGGTCTTGTACTTGAAATAACGCGCCATGCAGGTTCTCGATCGGGCTTCCCGCGAAGCCGCAAAGAGTAAGAGTAGTGATCTCTACGCCGTCCGCCTGGGTGGTGAAATGCTTGCGTGCCCGGCAAGTCCGGCACCTGAACAACCCGCACATCCCCCATTTTCACAATTTCTCTCTTGACCGCCCTTCAAGAGCCGGGCATATCCCTTCGTCCGGCGATTGTGCCGACGGATTTGCAGGGGGCTTTCCCGTGAAGCTTCGATTCTCGCGCTGGACGATGGTAGCGGCTTTGGCGGCGGCGGCAGGCGCCAGCGGCTGCTCCACCATGAACAACACGGAGAAGGACGCGACGGTCGGCGGCCTGGCCGGAGCCGGCGTCGGCGCGGTCGCGGGCTCTCTGCTCCATGCCCCGGTACTCGGGGCCGCGGTCGGCGGACTTGCTGGAACCAGCGTCGGCGCCGCCATCGGCAGCGATAAGGACGTTCAAGTCCAACGCCAGCAGAATATGCAATATGCCACGGCCGTCGCCAACGCTCAGGCCCAGGCCAATGCCAACCGCCTCGGCATGACCGAAGTGATCCAGATGTCTCGCGACGGCCAAAGCGACCAGGTAATCATCAATCAAATTCGCAATACCGGCAGCACGTTCCAGCTTTCGGTCGCGGACTTGAGCACGCTGCGGACGAACAATGTGTCGCCGGACGTGATTACCGCGATGCAAAGCGCCCGGCCGGCTCCGGTGATCGTCGGGGCGCCTCCGCCGCAACCGCCGGTCGTCTACGCGGGCGCGCCGTACTACTATGCGCCGCCGCCACCTTATTACTATCGGCCTTACCGCCGCGGCTGGGGCTGGTGAGCTTCACTGTTTTACTCGATATACCACGTACCATTTGTCCTGGTACTCCGGTATCAGGAAGTCGGCCTTGAGCGGTTGCTGCCGCGCGGCCACCACGTGCGTGATCCCCTCCTTGCGTAACTGCTCGCGCAATTCGGGTCGATTCCAGTCGCGATCCTTGTACCACGTTTGAACCTGCTCGACGCGGCGCAGCCATTCCAGCACCTCGCTGGCCGCGTACGGCACCGACTTGAAGTCGACGTAAATCGGGTCCCCGGTTTCGAGGCGGAACCGCTGCAGGTCGACGGGAATGAACTGCGAGCCAGGTTGCGGCCGCGGCGGCGGCGTGAAGCTGGTCGAAGGCACGCCGCGTTTCCCCTTGCTCGGCGGAATCCGCGTCGGGATCAAGTAGAGATCGCCCGGCGCGGAGTGCTCGCGGACGTACTGCATCATCGGCAACTCATCGGGGTTCTGCTGGTAGCCGAGACCGCGGGCCATCACGAAGACGCCGCCGCCGATTTCGACCGCGAGAACCACGATGGCCAATAAGTTCGCGGCCCCGGCGTACCGCTGGCTGGCCGCGCATTTCGCCGCGACGATGGCCGTGGCCAGCGGGACCAACAGCGCGGAAATCCGCCATGGGAAGAGCAGCGCCAGCGTGTCGTTCCCCGAGATGATCTGTATCGCGCTTAAAATCACGGCGAGAATGGCCGCGATGCTCAACGCGAATGTCAAGCTGGGCGAGCGGGGGGCGTAAGGCCCCTGATTCTTGCAACGCCTCCCGGCTCGCCAGGCCAAAGCAATCCACGCGAGTTGCAGCACCGCGACCCAGTCGAACCACCGCGAGACCTGGGCGTGGTGCGGAATGCGCACGGTCGCCAGCACGTGCTGGGCCGCGGCAAATGTCTCGGAATCCGTCGGTGGAAACGCCAGCAACAAGTACAGCAGCATCGGCATCACCGCGATGAGTGACACCGCACTGACACTGACGGCGGCTCGAATTCGCTTTTCGCGAAGCAGGGCCGCGGCATATCCGACCGTGAGCAGCGCCGCCGGTAGCAGGTAAGTGGCGTGGATGTCCGCGGCGAGTGCCGCCCAGAGTGCGGCCCATAGCGCCCGACCGCGCGCGAATGCTGCCGCCGAGAACACCAACAGCACCCCAAATGCCGACGGTTGCAAGCCCGGTCCAAGCAGGTACTGATTGGCGAGGCCGCACTGCAAGAACCACGGGTAATCGGCGCCGGTGAGCCGCACGGAGGCGACTCGAAAGATCGCTGCGTGGGCCGCCGTGAAGATCGCCGCGAACGGCACGATCCGCGGCCCGATCTTCGCCTCCACCAGTCGCCAGAAGCCGAGGAAGTAGGCTCCGAGGAGCAGGAAAAAGGCCGCCTCGATGGCGAACCCGCCGCCGATGGTATAAAGTGCCGCCACGAGCCCGCTGAACGCCGGCGTCGGGTCGTGCGTGTTTGCCAGCCAGTCGTCGGCGAGTCGGCCGTATCCCGCCAGCGCGAACCCGTGAAGCAAGTATTGATTCTGATTGGAATAGAAGAGCGGCGCTTGCGTATGGGCCAACGCGAACCCGGCCGCCAGTCCAAGAATCAAGAGCCGCGACGGCCGAGTTGGTGTATCATCGGGCATCAGTCAGTTTTCACTCCGGTCGCTGGCGCTCCCGGCTCGCCAGGGTGATGGCCTTCTGAATCCCGAAACCGAATCCAGAATTCCCATGACCAATGTCGAAGCGGCCCTGGCAATGGTGGCGAACGGCATGACGTTGGGCCTGGGGTCGGGCCACGCGGCCGAGCGGTTCATTGCGGCGCTCGGAGCGCGCGTTCGTGCCGGGCTGGCGGTTCGCGGCGTGCCGACCTCGCAGGCCTCGGCTGCGCTCGCCGTTCAGGCCGGCATCCCGCTCGTCGAACTCGCCGACGCTCTTCCAATTGATATGACATGCGACGGCGCCGATGAAGTGGACCCCGACCTGAACCTGCTCAAAGGGTTCGGCCACGCGCTGGTGCGCGAGAAGGTCGTCGCCGCCGCGTCGAAGAAGTTCGTAATCCTCATCGGCCCGGAAAAAGTCGACGAGAAGTTGGTCGAGCGCCTGGGTCAGCGCGGCCAACTGCCCGTGGAAGTCGTTCCGTTCGCTTTGCCGCTGTGCCTCCGCCGCTTCACCGAACTCGGCATCGGCTCCGACGTGCTTCACGACAGTGCCGGCGCTCCATACATGTCGGACAACGGCAACCATATCGTGCATTTGAAACTGAGTCCAATTGCCGAGCCGGCGAAATTGGAACGGCAACTTCGCGACATTCCCGGCGTCGTCGGCACCGGACTTTTTCTCAATATGGCGGATACCGTGTTAACTGAGAACAATGGCAGTGTTGAAGTGCGCAATCGGAAATGAATCAATAGCAATGATAGTTGAGTTTCATGAATTCCGGTAGTGAGGCATCAGTGTATTGATAATTTCCGCACCAGTTCTTCCTTCTTCCAGAGGCGAAGCCCAATGAGCGATATCGCCATCATCATCACGGCTGCCGCCGGGCTGGTGACCGCGCTGGCCGCCGTCGTCGCGGCGTCATCGAAGCTAGGGCCCGTGCTGACCGTCTTCAACAAGATGCTCGCCGACCAACACAAAAGGGCAAAGGAACTGAGGAAAGAAGCCGCCAACCAGAAAACCATTTCAACTGCCCAGCCAACGGCGGAGGCACCGGAATCGCCAGCCAAGCCTGGCGATTCTACGCCCGGATCAGGTTCCGGCGACATGCCGCCGGATATCGTCTTGCCGTTCCCAAAGTGGTGGGTGCTCTCGTCGCTTTGTTTGTCGATGATCGGCTTGCTTCTCACGCTCATTTCGACCGCGCCCCCGACGCAATCAACTGTCGCGGGTTGCACCGTCAACGCGATTGTGTTCATTGTTGCCGTGCTCTTCTCTGCTGTGTACTTCATCGTAAAACTTCTCTTCCTGATGTATTGCGATATCCTTCGTTGCGATTTGAAGATTGAGGAAGTATTGCTCGAAGCCGATTCCAGGTCTACGAGAGTCATACTTGGACTGCCGGAAAGCAAAGCCGAGCCTGACCGAGAAGCCGACGACCCATCAGCACTGATTTAAGCAGCGCCGATCAACACATTACTGCGCCACAACCTGAATTCCGATGCACACTATCCGTTCGATCCCCGGCCAAACAAATCGGACCCGTGCTGTCGCAAGTCTTGAATTATAAATTACTTATGTAAATCACGCCCATATCGCTTTTGCCACCGCACGAATGCCGATATAATGGGTCGTATCATCATCGCGAAATCAACAATCGAAATCCGAATCAATTCGATCGCTGGGAGAGGTGCCTTGTGCAATTTCATGCGATTCAATGTTGGGAGCCGAGCAATATCAACGACCCTATGATGCGGGCCGCGGAGCAGTTGTACGAACAAACACTCGATCCGGATGAACGCATTCCGTGGATGTGGATTGAGAAAAGCGTAAGCGGAGGGAGCAAGCCGGGCGGCTGGCGGAAGCACTTAATTCTGGCGGCCCCCGGCGGTGCAGCCGCTTCGCCGGAGCAACTGGCCGGTTACCTCTACGGAGCGTTCATTCCCGGCTACGGCGGCTACCTCTGCTACGTCGGCGTTGCCGACTGGGCTCGCCGCATGGGTGTCGCCACGGAGCTTTACGAGGCGTTCTATGCCGCCATGCGCGCGGATGCCCAGGCGGCCGACGAGCCGCTCCCCTTCGTGATCTGGGAAAGCCATCGCCCCGACGACGATCCGAAGTTATGGAACGCGCGGGTCCGCCTCTTCGAGCGCGTCGGCGGCCTGTGGATCGAGGGCGTCGACTTCCTCGCCCCGAATTTCTCCGAGGAAGCCGATGAACCGGTGCCGCTGCAACTGTTCGTCAAGCCAATGGACAAACCGGCGGCGGCGTTCCACGAACAGCGGCTCCGCGGCGTCATCCACGGCCTGCACGAACGCGTCTACCGCATCGATGAGGGCGACCCGCTTTACGACGGAACAATGACGCTGGGCTGCCGCCCGCGACTCGTCCCGGCGCGCCTCGCCGCGGCGCTCCTTTCCGTTTAATCGCGACGCACGGGGAGCGCGATCGTTGCGCGCTCCCCGTTGGGTCGCGGCTAAGCCGCCTCTCACTTCATAAAATCACTGCATCGCTTCCTCGCATTGGGATCACCATGCCGACCTTGAGTGCATTTGCCGGCGGGCTCACCGCCGAGACCGCGTTCGACGTGTTGGCCGTGGCCCGCAAACTGAAAGCCGCGGGCAAGGATGTGATCGAACTGCAAATCGGCGACAGCCCCTATCCCAGTGCTTCATCGGCGCTGCGGGCCGGCAAGGCCGCCATCGACGCGGGGCAAACGCGCTACTGCCCGTCGCTTGGGCTCCCCGACTTCCGCGAGACAATCGCCCGCACCGTGAAGGCGGAGTTCGGCATCCCGGCGGCGATGGAAAACGTCGTCGTGGCACCGGGGGCCAAGCCGTTCGAACAGTTCTTCTGCGAACTCTTCCTCGAACCGGGCGACGCCGTGCTGGTCTTCCAGCCGGCTTTCCCGACGTACGAACCGAACATCGCTCGCCGCGGGGCCCGGCCCGTTTATGTCCCTTTGCGGCAAGAGAATGCCTTCCGCCCTGGCATTGCCGACATCGAGAAGTTCATTCGAAACGAGCCGAAGGCCAAGGCGATCTTCTTGAATTCGCCGCACAACCCGACCGGCGGCGTCGCCACCAAGGACGACCTGAAAGCCATCGCCGACTTGGTGCGCGGCACGAACATCGCCGTGTTCAGCGACGAGCCGTATTGCCACATGATCTGGAGCGGCCGGCACCACAGCATCCTGGCTGAGCCCGGCATGATGGAACACGGCGTCGCCGCGTTCACGTTTTCGAAGAGCTACAGCATGAGTGGCTGGCGATGCGGATACGCCATCGCGTCGCCACGCCATGCGGACCTGATCGGCAAGATGATCAACACGACGCTGTCGTGCGCTCCGCCGTTCGTGCAGCTGGCGGGCAAGGCCGCCCTGGAAAACGACTCCGCCGAACGCAGCGAAGTGATGGCCAAGTTCCACACCAAGGTGAAGCTGCTCGTCGAGGAGTTGCGGAAGGTGAAGGACGTGACGGTGCTGATGCCGGCCGGCACGTTCTACGTATTCCCGCACGTAGCGCCGATTTGCAAACGCCTTGGCATCAGCTCGCACGGGTTAGCGATGTACCTTCTGGAAGGGGCCGACGACAAGCGCGGCGTCGCTTGCCTTGGCGGCGAATGTTTCGGGGCTGCCGGCGCCGGCTTCCTTCGCTTCAGCTGCGCCGAGCCGGACGAGCGACTCGTGGAAGCCGTCCATTTCTTCGCGGATGCCATCGGCCGTACCGATCGCGTCAAGGCGTTCCTGGAAAAGAACCCGAAATATCGAGCGTAGTTGGTTTTTGCCTAGAATCGCAGGCAGCGGCCGGTGCCGATCCGCGCCGGACGGTTTCCTGCCCGTACTCATTCAGGAGATTTCCATGAAGGCGATCCTTTCAGTGGCGCTGGCATTCGGGCTGTGTGGCATCGCGCGGGCGGCCGACAAGGCCGACCCGATCGGCACGTGGAAGTGCGAGTACGACATCGGCGGACAAAAGCGGACGTCCACGATGACGATCAAGAAGGACGGCGACAAGATTTCCGGCACCATGAGCTGGCTAAATCAGAAGGAGACGAAGCTCATGGACCTGAAGCTAAAGGACGACACGCTGACCTTCTCCGCCGAACGGGTGGTGATGGACATGAAGCTCAAGGTCGACTACAAGTTCACGATCACTGGGGACAAGTTGAAGGGCAAAGGCACCGTGGAGACCGGCGGCGAAAAGCGGGATTTCGATATCGAAGGAAAGCGCGAGAAGAAGTAGCGAGTAGGTCGCCGATCGCGAATTTCGCTTTTGCGTTTGACTCACCCCGCGGTTCCGACGATACTTGAGCCAAATCGCCCGATTGCGGCGATTCCCACCGAAGCGGGTCATCACGGCCCGATTCCTTCCCTCCGCCAGTCGAGGTCACGTCCATGCTCAAGCTCGCTTATTCGCGCCGCTCGCCAGATTGCGATGGCCGCAATCGCCGCGATTTCCTGAAAATCGGCGCTCTCGGGGCCACCGGCGTCATGCTGCCGGACCTGCTTCGCGCTCGCGCCGCTGGCAACTCACGTTCGAGGAACACGTCGGTCGTCTGGCTTTGGCTCGGCGGCGGCCCTACTCACGTCGAAACCTTCGACCCGAAGATGTCCGCCCCCAGCGAATACCGCAGCATCACCGGGTCCACGACGACCAATGTGCCGGGCATCGACCTGGGCGGCAACTTCACGCAGATGGCCAAGGTCGCGGACAAGATGGCGTTCGTCCGCAGCTTCGCGCATCGCAACAGCGGCCACGGCGGCGGCACTCACTGGGTCATGACCGGTTACGATTTCGCCGCCGCGGACAACGGCGCCCCGCCGAATAAGCCGGGCATCGGGGCGATTGTGTCGCGCTTCCGCGGCGCCAACAACCCGGCCACCGGCCTGCCGACCTACGTGCGCGCCGGCGGCACCCTCGGCGACGGGCCCGCCTGGCTCGGCGCCCCTTACGCCCCCTTCGACGTGCAGGGCCGCGCTCGCCAGAACATGACCCTGGCCGTCAACGCCGACCGCCTCGACGACCGCAAGTACCTGCTCAAGGGATTCGACACCGCCGATCGCACCCTCGATCGCTCCGGGCTCATGTCCGGCATGGATAGCTTCGAACAGCAGGCCTTCGACCTGATCACCAGCAAGGCGAAGGAAGTGTTCGATCCAAAGAAGGAAGACCCGCGGACGCGCGACAAGTACGGCCGCGGCCTCGGCGAACAGATGATGCTGGCCCGGCGGCTTTGTGAGGCCGGCGTCGGTTTCGTCACCATCCACTTCGGCGGCTGGGACATGCACGGCCAGATCAAGCAATCGATGGACAACCTCGGGCCGCAGGTGGATCGGGCCGTGGCTGCGTTCGTTCAGGATTGCGCCGATCGCGGCCTCGATCAGGACGTGCTATTGATCATCACGGGCGAGTTCGGGCGGACGCCGCGGATTAACGGCAGCGCCGGCCGCGATCACTGGGCGCCGCTCTCCACGCTGGCCTTGGCTGGCGGCGGATTGAAGATGGGCCAGACGATCGGCCAATCCAATTCGAAGGTCGAGGTGCCGAAGACGACGCCGATCGGCCCGCAAGACCTGATGGCCACGGTGTTCCACGTCCTCGGCTTGCCTCAGGAATTGCAGTACAAGGATCCGACCGGCCGGCCGACGCCGATGATCGTCGGCGGCAAGCCGATCGCCGAATTGGTGTAAGGGGGCATCTCTTGCGCACAGGAAAGAATGCCTGTGCCACCTTGAAAACGAGGGCAACTCATGGCACAGGCATTCCTGCCTGTGCCTTTGCATAAACCTTGCCATTTTTACTGGTTGTGCGATTTGGCCCGGATGGCCGCGATTTCCGGGCACTCCCCATCTTTTCTCCGCGCCGCATCGTCTCCATAATGGGGTTTCGCCGGGTAAAGTTCTTCACCGACGTTTCACCGTATTCAGGAGGCTTCACGGTGCTCCGCCGACTTCTGCGCTCGCCCATTTCGCCAAAGCTCAAAAACAAAGCGACCCGGCTGCTTCGGCTCGAATCCCTGGAGGCCCGCGAGGTCCCCTCGGTGACGCTCGGCACGATCAGCCAGCCGACCATCCCGAACGATAAGCCGATCTTCATTCCGGTCAATGTGACCAGCACGCCGGACGGCGCGGTCAGCACCACGGTCGCGTCCGACAATCCGAACGTGGCGGCCTCCGTCGTGTCCGGGGGCCAAAGCGTCCGCTTCACCGTCAGCGGCACCGACGCCAGCGGCGTCCCCTTCACCGGCTCTCTGACCGTGCGGCTGTTCACCGATTCGGCCCCGGATGCCGCCCAGCGCATCCTCGATCTCGTGAACTCCGGCTTCTTCATCGGCAAGAACTTCCCGCGCGTCCTCAACAACTTCATGATCCAGGGAGGCGGCACCTCCACGTCCGACAACTCGCCCTTGCCGGCCTTCAACGACGAGTTCAATCCGGACTTCACCTTCGACAGCCCCGGCATTCTCGCCATGGCCAATAGCGGCAACGACACCAACAACTCGCAGTTCTTCATCACCGATCCGAAGGATTTGCTCGCGCAGCGTTCGCAGAACCTCAACTTCCGCTTCACGATCGTTGGCATCCTCACCGACGGTTTCGACACGTACCAGAAGATCATCACGACGCCGGTTCAGGATAACGGCCACGGGGAAGTGAGCGCTCCCAAGAGCCCGATCACGATTACCGGCGCGACGGCGTTTACCGATACATCGAATGCCGTCATCGAATTGAAGCCGAATTCCAGCTTCGGCTCGGGAACGGCGAACATCACGGTTACGGCGAGCGATGCCAGCGGCCCAACGACGCAAAGCTTCGCGGTCGCCGGCGTGAACGACGGCGTCGATAGCCCGCCGTTCATCACCACGCCCATCCCGGATCAGACAACGACGGCCGGCGTCCCGGTCACCTTCCACGTTCCCATCACGGACATCAGCGGCGATCCCACGACCATCGCCGTCAAGGATCCGGCCTTCTCAACCACCACGATTACCAATGCCACGGTGACAGTCGATCAGATCAACGGCACGGTGACCGTGACACCGACCGCGGGTTTCACGGGGCAAATTCAGTTCAAGGTCGGCGTCCGCGAGACGAGCGCGACCGACACCGCCGCCAACTACGACACGCAACTGGTGACCCTGACGGTGAACGCCGCCAGCACGCCGCCGACGCCGACCTCGGGAACGTTCACGGCCCAGGGGTCGGCACCCGGCAGTTTGCCGACCGTGACGGTGCTCAATGCCGACGGCTCGGTGCGCTGGACGAAGACCGTGTTCGATCCGTCGTTTACGGGCGGAGTGCGAGTGGCCCAGGGGGACGTGACTGGCGATGGGACGCCGGACGTAGTGGCCGTGCCGGGCTTCGGCGGCAGCGGCGAGATTCTCGTGCTCGATTCCGCGACGGGGAACATTGTCCGCACGGCGACGGTGTTCGCCAACGATTACCGCGGCGGCCTGTTCGTGGCCGTCGGCGACGCCCTGCACCTCGGGTATTCGCAAGTGGCCGTCGGCGCCGGCGACTCCGGCGGACCGCGCGTCACGGTCCTCGATTTCAAGCAGAGCAAGGGGTTATTGGATTTCTACGCCGGCAATCCGTCGTCGCGCGGCGGCGTCGGCAGCCTAGCCGTCTCGGACATGTTCAAGGGGGCGGGGCAGGACATCGTTGCCGGCTCCGGCGTCAACCAACCGCCCGCGGTCTTCATCTTCCAGGCGTTCAACCACAACTTGATCGGCAGCTTCACGGCGGGCGATCCCAACAACAGGACCGGCATCGTCGTCGATGTTACGCCGGCCAACACTCAGAACGGCGATCGCTCGCTGTTCATCGCGCCGTTGGCAGCCGCGGCGGGCACCACCCAACAGCAGTACAACCCCTGGCAGTTCATGGACCCGGCCAATCCCGTCGGCTCGGCGTCGCTCGGCACCGACGCGAACGCGGCCCCGAGCACCAGCAGCACGAACCCGCTAAGCAGCCTCAATTTGGGCAATGGTTGATCTTAACCGCGCCGCGAACCGCCGCGCGAGCGGGCGGCCCGTTCGTCATCTTCCTCATCCCGATCGCGACCTCGCTCGCGATTCCGACCGCGGTCGTCGCCGCGGTCCTCATCCTTTTCCTTTGGCGGCGGTTCCAGCAGTTTCGGATCCTTCTTGAAGTTCGTCACCAGGGTCACCAGTTTCTGCGATGCCGCTTTCATCCGCACGTCGAAGCGCGTGATCCAGTCCTTGAAAATCACGTGGCAAAACACGAGCGGAATCGCCGTGAAAAGGCCGAGGGCCGTGGCGAACAGGGCCAGGCCGATCTTGTCAGCCCCGCCGGTCACCCCTTTCACGTTCCCCGCCTTGGTCTGCTCGCCGATCGCGTTAAACGTGTTGATCATCGAGATGACCGTGAAGAAGAGCCCGACCATGGTGGCGATCTTGGCGATGGCGAGAATCCACGCCAGCAGGAAGTGCAGCCGCGGCTGGATGTCGAGTTCGACTTCGTTGGCCATGCTGCGCCGCATCGCCGCGGCGCCGTTGTCCGCGGCTTCCAAGCCGGCGACATACAGACGGCTCGGGATCAGGCCCTTTTCTTCCTTGCACATCTCGATGGCGCCTTTGATCCCCTGCTTGCGGAGCGTTTCCTGGAACACCGGCAGGAAATCGTCCATGTCCGTACCGGCGGACATGTTCAAGAGGATGCGCCAGATCACGAGCGAACCGGCAACGAGCGACATGAGCACGAGCGGAATCGAGAAGTACCACTCGCCGAAGAAGAAGTCTTGGACCGCTTGCATGGGGCCTCGCCGTGGCGGAAGCGGAGATGGTGTTCGGATATTGTAGCAAGGAGCGCGTTCGCCGTCGCGCTCGCCGCCGCGGGCTCCGCCCCGCGGCTAATCTTCACGCGTTCACTGGTTGCTTGCTGTCGCGGACGGCGCGCGGCGTGATGCTGCATTCATACGTGCGGCCGGTCTCGTCGTGGCGGC
>Ga0134125_10006315_pt1 | contig 13425 bp, 12 predicted proteins | sample KB31751_FD_96464 | JGI IMG/M metagenome (GOLD analysis project Ga0134125, IMG submission 96464) | Terrestrial soil microbial communities with excess Nitrogen fertilizer from Kellogg Biological Station, Michigan, USA - KB3-175-1 | ecosystem: Environmental > Terrestrial > Soil > Unclassified ... | reverse complement strand
GCACCATGTTGCAAATACTTCCAGTTAAAGGTATCGTCCTTATCCGAATGAGCCAGCAAGTCCTTGGTATAAAGCACCCCGGTAATAGAATCAATAGATGAACGGTAAATGGGTATGCGTGAAAAGCCGCACTCTACTACCTTTTTAAGCAATTCAGTAAACTTAATGCTATCGTCAAAAGCTACAATATCAATACGTGGCTGCATAATTTCCTTTACATCTTTATTAGCCAGTTGAATAATATCGCGCAATATTTTTTGCTGCGTTTGCGGTATACCCGACGATGACACATCAAGCGCCTCTGAGAGATCGGCTGCCGATAGCAAAGGTTTCTTACGCAAAATATATTTATCCATGAACGTGGTAGACAGTGTAAGTACTGAAGCAAAGGGGTAGAATAATGCCCGTATTATATATACAAAGAATAACAGGTTCCTGGCCACCTTTACAGAATGGCCGGTTGCATAAACTTTGGGAATAATATCGCAAGCCAGCAGAAGGAGAAACGTAATAGCCACTACCTGTATAAAGAAGGTGAGTAAGGGATGCAACAGCGTGTTTATGGCTTCGCCTGTAACATAAGCCGAAAGAATAACTATAGCTATATTGAAAAAGTTGTTGGCGATAACCAGCGCCGCAAGCAGGTGCTTCGGGCTTTCGAGAAGTTCGGCTATCTGCTTTTCTTTTTTATTGCCCGAGGTTCTTAAGCTTTCGCGTTCGGCAAACGAAAGAGAAAACAGAGCGGTTTCGGCCGATGACACTAAAGCCGAAAGAATAACAAAAGCTACTATGCATATAATAGCAAAGGTAACCCCGAAGAAAAAGGGTACTGATAAAAGATGATAATGTGCAGAATCCAATATAGTGCGTGTTTCTAAAGAACAAAACCCCGGCAAAAGCGGGGTTAAATACAATCAGTTTTTGTTAATTAAAATGGAAGGTCAGCAGGCGGAGTTACTTCCAGGTCATCAGCCGATGCTGTAAGTACTTCACCATTTTCCATGCCATTACTCTTGCGGCTCAGAATAGTAAGGTTTTCGCCCACTATTTCGGTTGCGCGCTTCTTAGAGCCGTCCTTGTCTTCCCACGAACGGGTGCGAAGGCGGCCTTCAATATATACCTGCATACCTTTTTTCAAAAGCTTTTCGGCTACTTCAGCCAAGCCTCTCCACAGTACAATATTGTGCCATTCTGTGGATTCTACTTTATCTCCGGCCCTGTTCTTGTGTACTTCTGTAGTAGCCAGCGGGAAGTTTGCAACTGCCACGCCGCCCTCCAGGTAACGAACCTCAGGGTCTTTTCCTAAGTTACCGATAAGAATTACTTTGTTTACTCCAGACATGATTTTACGAGGTTTGGTTAGATACTAAGGAGCAAACGTAACTAAAAAAAGTTGAATTTCCAAGACCAGGGGCAAAAATGTATGCCCTAAAAACCGCGACCAACTGGCTATTTATCAGGACGATTAAGCTTAAGGATCGATTGCCCCGTCAAAAACATCGATATTTTTCAGGTACTTGGCTGCCCTGGCTATGTAAATATGTGCAGGTTCGGGGGCAGCAAGACCGGTGTCTTCCAGTAACTTAGTGTTGTCGAACGTCTGGCCCAGTTCAGCAAAATCAAGGTAGGGCTCTAATGCGGCAAGTAGTATGCGCATTTCATTGGTATCAGTAAATATCTCACTCCAGTAATCCAGGTACTCTGAGTAGTTATATAGTTCGCTGCCTTCGGGTAGTTTTTTCTTGGCCCAAAGTTTCACGTCGTTTAACAGTTTGCGGTCAATGAATTTAAAGGGAGGAAGGGCAGGGAACGACTTTTCAACCGCCTTGCATATAAGATATGAATTGGTAATAGACCCGGCGCCCGATGATATGTGATATACAGAATGATTGCGCTTAACAAACAACAACGATGTTATGGCTTTCGATGCAAAATCAACCGGAATAACATCGAGGGCCGATTGGCCGTTTACAGGCACAAGGCGGAGCATATTTACCGTTTCAATGGCCCATAGTATTACATAAGAACGCGGAATCCAGTCGCGACTGTCGCCCATAATAATAGAAGGCCTTACCACCAGCACTTTTTCTTTTGGCAGGTGCTTTTGCAGCAAAAGCTCACCCATCATCTTGGTGTAGGTATACCTTACAAGGTGGTGTGCTTTTGTGTTCGGCGACTCTTCTTCTTTAACAACCCTGTTCTTTATTTCCTTGCCACAAATGGTGGCTGTGCCTATATATAAAAAGGTATCGAGGTTTTTAAGTGTTAACGACCACTTAATGAGTTCGTTAATGCCTGTAATATTAACTTGTTCAACAATTTTATCGTATATCTTGGAGAAAGAGGTGTTAGCGGCCGAATGCACAATTATATTGGTATCGGCAATGGCCTTATTAAGTATAAGCACCCTCGAAAAATCGTGCTCACCCAAATTACCCAATACAGGTATAATACGCTTAGGGTCATATTCATCGCCATGCAGTTCAAATACGTGTTTCAGGCGCAAAACGGCATGCTCTTCTGAAAGCGCGCGCACAAGACAGTAAATCTTATTAACATCTTTCCTTTTGGCTAAATCAACAAGAAGTTCCCCTCCTAAAAAGCCTGTACTACCTGTTATAAATACATTCATACCCTTGTTCAGTCAAAAAGCTCCAGGCCTAATATTCCCAGAATAATTAATAGTATGGAACCAATTTTGAGAGGTGAAATGGGTTCCTTATAATAAACCATGCCAATAATAGCAATCAGGGCAGTTCCGGCGCTGGCCCAAATACCGTACACAATACTGAGCTGGCCTGTTTTCTTTAAAATAAGCACCAGGCATGCAAGTGCAAGGCCGTAAAATACAAAAACAAAAACGGAAGGAATAAGTTTGGTGAAGCCTTCAGCAAGTTTCATGCATATAGTACCAAGCACTTCAAAAATTATTCCTAAGCCTAAAAATAGCCATTGCATAATATGCTGTACAGGTAAAATTCCGCCAAAGATAAAGGTTTATCGTTTTTGGGCTGTTTATTATTGTTCTTTTTTCAAATACAAGAGGTTAGACCTCTTTTTTCACCAAAAGATTAACCTGCTCAATACGGGTTGCAGTCGAAGACAGTATTTTAATCTCAAAATGATCTATAATGACTACCTGGTTTGCTTTGGGAATGGAACCCGTTATGTGCAGTATATAACCTCCAAGGGTTTTGTAATCGGGGTTCTCAGGCAGGTTAAGGTGATATTTCTGGTTCAGGTAATCAATATCAAGCCGGGCGGACAGGATGTATTCATCGGGGCCTGTCTTTTTTTCGGGTAATTCTTCGTTATCGTACTCATCCTCAATTTTACCGAAAATTTTTTCAAGCACATCTTCACTGGTCAGTATTCCTGCATTTACACCAAACTCATCAACCACCACGGCCATGCTTTTGTGCTGCTGCATGAAAATACGAATAGCGTCGCGGGCAGGCATCGACTCGGGTATTACAGGGGCGGCGAGCAATATGCTTCTTAAATCTGCAGGCTTTTTGAACATTTCATGAAAATGAACATAACCAAGCACATTGTCCATATTTTCTTTATAAACTATAATGCGCGATAACCCGGTGCGCACAAATTTTTCCCGTGCTGCTTCAATGCCTTCATTCACGTCAATAGCAATTGCATCAACACGCGGTACCATGCACTCGCGCACCTTAACATCAGGGAAACTAAGCGCATTTCTGAATATCTGCACTTCATGCTCCACCTGCTGAGGTCCTTCGCCGCTTGTGGTATGCTCTTCAATGTAACTATGCAGGTCGGTTTTTGAAAATGTGTTCTTATACCTGAAAATATTTACGCGGAAAAACCTTCGCATAATTGTATTAGCAATGCCAAGTATTACCGAAGTAAGTGGCATAAGCAGGAAATAGAACATAACTGCAGGGAAGGAGAGCAGGCGCAATACGCGGTTAGGGTTGTTGCGGAAAAGAGTTTTGGGTATAAAATCGGCAACTACCAGAATTATGCTTGTAGAAACAATGGTTTGAATAATCAGCATTTCGGCACGCGAATGTACAATACCTGATAAGGCTTCTGTAAGTACATCGGCTGTAAATATTCCGAACACTACAATGGCAAGGGTATTGCCCAGCAGCAATGTTGTAAGAAAGCGAACAGGGCTGCTTGTTATGCGCGAAAACAGTTGGCCTGAAAAAGTTTCTTTCTGGCCCTCTACGTGCATTTGCAGTTTGTTGGCTGAAACATATGCAATTTCAAGCCCTGAAAAGAAGAAAGAGAATAACAGTGAGACAAGTATGATAAAAAAGGTAGCCACTACTTTTTAGAATTATCAAGCGTAACAGTGCCCTTGATGTTGGTTATTTTGTAATTGCTGAAATCTTCGTTCGATTGCAGTCCATCGCCATACAATATTTCAGTGGCAGTTTTTATCTGCACATATTTGCTGGTATAAATAAGGTGTTTATTCTCGTTCCAGAACAGCTGTTCGGTATTCAGCTGGTCGCCTTTGCGGTTTACTACTACCACATTTTTGTCGGCCTCCATAAGTTTGCTTTTATCGTGCCGTATGCCGTATTCTGCGCTAATGTGGCTTTTTACAGCCATTGAATCGTCGTAAAAATCAATAGTAAACCCGTTTTTGCAAACGTAATACGGATCATTTCCGCCATAGTTTTCAAGTTGTGTGGCAACCAGTTTAAAGCGGGTCTTGCCTGAATCCTTGTACTCTATGGTAGCATTGTTTTCTACCAGTAAAGGAGTTTGGTCGGTTGCCGTAACTACCTTCACATTTTCCATGTTGTTTTCGCAGGCCGTGAAAAAAACCATTGCCCAGGCAATACACAACAGAAAAAGAATACGTGTGCTATACATGAATAAAAGAAGTCGGTAACAAATATACAGAAACCTATTGGTATAAACGTTTCTGGAACCAGAGGCTGTTGAAGGTGAAGGCGATCACAAACTTCAGGTAATCTTCCCGCAACAAGTTATTTGAAGTGGTACCTAACTGGCCAAGTTGTATGCCCAGGTTTAAGGTTCCTACCTGGTTAAACAGGCCGGGCACATAAGGCGGGCCAATAGGTATTCCAACGCCGGCCGTAACGCACATATCGGTAAGCTGGGTATTGTTCAAATCGAGGTAGGTTTGATTGTAATTAAAGCCCAAGCGGTAATACATTCGTGAAAAATAGGATTGCTTGTGCGAATTGAATCCATTTTTATTGGGTACATACTGAATACCTAAACCTGCCTGTTTGCTATCGGCAAGGTTGCTTTGGGGTTGGCCGAAATACCTGTACTGGCTCCAGTTTTGCATGCTGGCATCAACCGTAAAAGTCCACATATCGCCAAATACACCACGTTTAATTGCGGTAAAGCCAATACCAAACCCCATGGGCAGTTTTATTTTTCCACCGGTGCTGCTATCTTGTATGGTGTCGAAATTCGATTGCGGAGCACCGGGAATATAACTGAGCGATAAAAGAGTGTAATCGGCATTCAAATTGCCGCCAAATGTTGCGGTACCACCTAATACATATTGCCATATGCTATCTTTAGGCTTGCGAAATGTAACCATAAAGCCCGCATCGCCGGTAACGCCATGCACAGTGGTATTCTCGGTACGTTGGCTGTTATAGGCAAGCATATTGGGCGAATAAATAACATTATCGGTTGAAGTAATATTGCCAAACAAATAAGAAGCGCTGGCGCCAATAGAAAAATACCTGCAAGGCGACCATGCAAGCCCGCCATGTAATTGATTTATTCCGCCAGAACCTACATACTGGTTGGTAACAGAATCAACCGAGCCGTTGCTGCCTTTCAATGGCACGCCTGCGCTATCGATAGTATTGGAAGTATTAATGCTGTAGCCAACACTGCTCATGGGGCGTAAACCAAAGCTTGCCCCGAAATGGTGACTTACAGGAAAGGCAATGGCAAAATATCCAAAGTACGTATTGCTGTTCTTGTGAGACAGGCCTTCCGTATTCAGTTTTACGGTATTATTTATAACACCCGCTTCAATAGTTGTAATACGGTTATAGAAGAATGATGCAGGGTTCTTTAAGTTTATAAAGAAAGGGGGCCACAATGAATCGTTATGTAAAGCAATACCGGTTTGCCCCATTGAAAAACTCTGTGCGCCTGTTTGGTTTTGCAAATCGCCGATACCATAACGCGAATAAGGTGAGATGGAAGAAGACTGCGCATAAGCAGAAACACTTGCCATTAACCCTATTAGGGCTGCAAAAAAGATTATGCGTATGCGTTTCAAATTCATGAAATGGATAAGTGCTCTATCGCGTTTTTATGTTCTGGCCTGAAAAATAAGACGCCAAAATTACATTAAGTCCTTTAAGCACCAAGAAAGGTTGAGTATTTATTTTACAGGCAAGGCTTTTTTGAAGCCAGGGTAGCGAACCACCCGATACTACTATTTGCAGGTTAGTATACTTCTTTTTATACGATGCAATTATACCTTCTATCTCTTTAAGCATACCTTGTTGCACGCCTGAAAGTATACTTTGTTCTGTTGTTTTTCCTACCAATGCAGTAAATTTTGTGTCAGCTTCAATTAACGGCAGGCGGCCGGTAAAAGTATGCAGGGCTTTAAAGCGCATATCTAACCCGGGCGAAATAGCGCCACCGCGGTAAATGCCTTTATTGTCTACAAAGTCATATGTAATGCAGGTTCCGGCGGTAATGGCCAGTACATTCTTTTTGGGGTGTATATATTTTACGGCAATGGCTGTAGCAAGCCTGTCTTTTCCTAAGGTTTTGGGTGAACTGTAATTATTTTTAATCGGGACTGTTGTGGTTGAATCAAGCTCAATAAAGTTGAAATGGGCGCTTAAATGCTTTTTCCATTCCGTGGGATAATCCTTTACCGTGCACAGAATAACGTTTTCAATTCCCTTATTTTGTTCCACAATATTCTTCAGCGTTTCAAAAGAGAAAGAATCGTGTACCAATGGCTTTGTCATAACATTGCCTTTAAACAAAGCTGTTTTTACATGCGTATTGCCTATGTCAATTGCAAGGTTCATGGGTTCAAAATCAATGCCAAAGCTACTAAATGTATGCTGCATTAGACGGTTTAGCACCGGTGTAACTTGCACTATTCTTTAATTTATCTACTTTTGTGCTATCACAGCAAAAAAGTGAAGCAAATAAAAACATACATAACTATTACACCCATCCGAATTACCGGTAAGGGCCAGCGTATGTTTATTAGGCAAACCGGCCTCACATACTGCATCTAAGCAGTAATCGGTTTTTCCAGTTTTTTTCTCAATTTTTTAAATCTTTTTTATGTTACGTGTTTTTAATGCTGTGTTGCAACAGTTGAACAATTTAGTGGTAGTGGTCGATTCCTTTGGCAAGGTATCGTATGTGGGCCCTTCGGCTGAGCGCATGCTTGGCTTTAAGGCCAATGAATTATTGGGCGACCAGTGGTGGTTACGCACATGCAGCAATATTGCCGACCCTGAGCAGCGCAAAACCGAGGTGGGCTTTTTGCTGAAACAGATGGCCAATGGCAAGAGTGTTGTTGCTCCGATAGAACATAAACTGAAGACAGCCCATGGCGATTCACGCTGGTTTTTATGGAACCTTAGTGCCGGGCCCGACGGATCGCTGGTAAAAATAGGGTACGACATAACCGAACGCAAACAAAAAGAGCTTGACCTGGCTGAGCGCAGTAAAGAGATATTCGAAAGCCTTGAATACGCCCGTAACATACAAAGGGCCATATTGCCATCGGCAGAGAAACTGAAAAACGGTTTTTCAGATGCTTTTGTTTTGTATTTGCCTAAGGATGTTGTAAGCGGGGACTTTTATTGGGCCGGTCCGGCTGCTGCTGCTGTTGTAGATTGCACTGGCCACGGAGTACCGGGTGCACTTATGACGGTTATGGCCAACTCAATGCTGAAAGATGTAGTTGTGAAAAGAGGAATAAGTGAACCTAAAGCTGTGCTGAAAGCCCTTGATGAAGAACTGGAGCAGGTTATAAATGCATCGGGCAGTAATGTAAAAGCAAAAGATGGCATGGATATAGCATATATAAACTATGATAAGTATGCCGGTGTAATAAAGTATGCCGGAGCCTTCAGGCCTATGATAATAGTAAGTGATGGTAAGCTAACTGAATACAGGGGTTCAAGATACCCTATAGGTTTTTATCATGGCGTAGAAAAGAACTTTGAACAGGTTGAAGTAACAGTAAAAGCCGGCGACATGGTATACATATATTCCGATGGCTATACCGACCAGTTTGGAGGGGAGCATGGCAAGAAATTCAATAAACAGAATTTCAGGGAACTGCTTCTTTCAATGCAGGATATGGAGCTTAGCGAACAACGTGCTTTCCTTGAATATTCGTTGTTGAACTGGAGGCAAAAGGAGCCGCAAACCGACGATGTATTGGTTCTTGGCTTTAAGATTTAGCCTAAAATGGGGTGCGATATAAGTAATTTATTATTTTTGCGCCCCTAATGTTGGTACCATAGCTCAGCTGGTAGAGCAGAGGACTGAAAATCCTTGTGTCGCTGGTTCAATTCCAGCTGGTACCACTGGTGAAGCAGAGGTCTTTTAGGCCTCGCTTCACTGACTTAAAAACCCTCATCATGAACATTAATAGCTATCAATGAAGTATTTCAAAAAAATAACCGCCACTATAATAATTTGTTTGCTATTTATCTGTATCGGCAATGGACAGGGGAATTTACGCATAAGCGACCTTAAGCTCGATAAGAAATTTGAGGTATTGAAAGGCCGCGCCTGTCTTAATTTTCCAGATAAGGCTTTTGAGCTGCCAAGAGAATCAGGAATAATGGGTCCCGCAACGAACCCATATCTCGAAACAAGAATAATATTTGACACAGGTGATTGTCGAATGGTGTTTCTTGCGCAGGAAATGTTTGTGAGGGGGAATAGCGATACTGTACTAGCTATCGGAAAGTTGAACGAGCAGAATAAGAAATATACATGCAAAGCAAAGACACTGACGAATACAGGTAAACTCTTTTCCGTACTTAGTACACCTATAGTTTATCCCGATTCGGCCTCGGGCGCTACTGTAATAAACAGTTTGATGGCAAAGACCGAGGACGGTACCTTATTCCGGGTACAGGTATACATTAACCCCTCAGGATATAAACAGAAGCAAGAATTTATAAAGCTATCGGAGAATATTTGCAAAACCCTGTCGCCCGGAACACGGAGCAACCATCTTAATCATCGATTCGAAACTGATACAGTTTTCCTTACCAAATCAAGGTTTGTTTTCGACATACCGGAAAACTATTGTGTTATGTATGAATACAACCCCTATGGTGATTTCGGTATGTACCAGTTTCACCGTTACCAATATTCCTCTGACACCAATTGGGTTGATTTAATTTTCTACTCCGGTAGGTATCCTGACAGGAAGTATTTTGAATCAGCCGGGCTTGATAGTGCTAAAGTCAAACATACTGCCGGAACTTTCGTAGGCAAGTCTGTCCGCTGGCTAGAATTTTACGATGAATACAGGCATTCCTACATAAAAGAGCAATTAATTCGACTTCCCGATTCAGGGCAAGATGTACATGTAGGAATGAGTAGCAATACACAACAAGGAATAGAAGAGCTTACCAAAATTGTAGAAGCTGTGAAGTTTGAGCGATAATATAAAGTGCTGCTAAACCAGATGGTACCATACTTAAAATTAAGCTCCTACAGAAATGCAGAGACTTTTTCTATTTTTCAGGTACCGAAGTTTACGACGTCGATTACTACGCCCTGCTAAAAAATATAATCGTACATTTGAGGCGTATGTAATTTAAAATGAAACATAAACAACAAAAAAAATAGCCATGAAACAACTTGTAAAAAAAAATATAAAAAGGAAAAAGCGCATTGCCAAAAGAATGGAAAAAAAGAGAGCCCAGAAACTTCAGGCAACAAAGGCCAAAGCATAAGCTTCCCTAATGTCCACTTACAAATTGATAGTATCAGTACAATAGGGTACTGAAAATCCTTGTGCCGCTGGTTCAATTCCGGCTAGTACCAGAGAAAAAATTAAGCTCCTGCAGAAATGCAGGGGCTTTTTTATTGTTTGGTTAATAGTTCATTTCTAGATGCGCCCAGAATTTTAAAACATAGCCAATGTACGACTATATATTTAATCCATCGGGTATTCCTATAGATGTGAAATAGATGGAGCCATGAAAAATTCACACAAATAACCCAAGTTACTAAGTAAATATTATTTTTGCCAGCAAAGACATTAGAAAATTCTAATCTGAGATTAGAAAGTAAAGTACGCTGTAAGGTCACTCAATCGGCAATTCAGCACTAAAGTAGTTTTGTCAATGCAGCAGAAAGACAATAGTTGGGCCTTACGTAAATTAATTGGCAACCTTAGGCACAGGTACGTATTTGATAAAAGGATGAGGCAAACAATGCCTGTATTCGTATATCAAATGGCCAAGGCAGGGTCTACTACACTGGTTAATTCTTTAAAGAAACAATATAAGGGTATGGTTTTCAGCGCGCATGAACTGAATCCAGATCACGAAAGCAGGGAGATACGCCTTTTATATAAATATGCCATAGAGAAAAAACATCCGGTAAAGATCATTTCGAACCTGCGCGATCCTGTGCGCAAAAATATTGCGCATTTTTTTCAGGGCTACAAAGCATATACAGGTTTGTCGTTCGAAATTTTTTCTGCACTAACCTGCGAAGAGCTTAAATCATTATTTCTTAATGGAACCAAAGTCCCTCACAATGAACAGGAAACGTGGTTCAATGAAAGTTTTGTAAAGAATTTCAATATTAATGTGTTCGACCATTCGTTTCCAAAACAGGAAGGACATACAATTATTAAGAAGGATAATATTGAGATATTATTGATGAAGCTGGAATTGCCTGACTGGGAAAAGGAAGAGCTGATTGCGAAGTTTCTAAACATGAAAAGCTTTAGGCTGAAGAATGCTAATGAAGGCAGTAAAAAGGTATACAAAGAGCAATATTCAAAGTTCAAGCAAGAGGTTAAGCTACCCGCTGCATACCTTGATAGAATATATTCAACTCCCTATGCGCATCATTTTTATACGGGGGAAGAGATTAAAAAAGCACGTGCCAGGTGGGAGTAGATAAACAAGTAATCTTATGTGCTGTAAAAACTACCGGGATTTCTTTAGCAGCCTGCTGAAAAAATTATCGAACCGTTTGTGATAGCTGTAGGAAACAAAAGACAGAAACCGATAGAAGGAGCTAAAATTCCGTTCAACTTTTGTGTTGCTAAGAGCTTCGTATCCTTTATACAGTTCACTTAAATAAGGTTCAAATTCGGGCAGCAGCTTATATTGCCAGAAACCATATTTCCTGGCGTGAGATTCAAAAGTATCTTTTGTGTTTCCTGTTGAAAGACTAAGATTAGTAGGTGAAAGCGTGCGGAGGTAAATGGGTTTTCCTTTTTCCGGTTGCCAGATATTCTTCCCTTTGTAATATGTATGAAAACCTTTATCGTGCGAAGTGTTTATAAGCATGCAGTTAAATTCAGGTATAAAAGTTTTTGCATGTTCATACTTGTGAAAAATGGTATTGGGCATCCATTGTAAAACAGTAAGACAAACTTTACCGCTGGTTACATTCACCATTGCCTGGTAATGGTCAGCAAAACAATCGTAGTCAACAGTAGTTTGTTCAATTATTGAAACTATTGACGGTGAAATAAAATCATCATCATCTAACCGGGCAATATATTTGGGCTTTCTTTCCTGCCGTTCTATATACTGCATGGCCACATCTATTTTAAAATGCTTATCGGTTGGCCCTTTGCCTCCCCTTTCTTGTTTTTGATAGTGCGGGTCAAGCGCAACAGCGGGCAGGTAGGTAATGTTGCCTTCTCTTCTATCTTCTTCGCCAACAAATAATGCTTCCCAGTTTGACGATGATTGCGCATTAAGAGATCTAACGGTTATGTCGCGCAACAATTTACGCAACGGGCTAAGATGTGATGCAGGCGTAAGCGGAACTATGTAAACTACATCTTTCATTTGTGTACGAAAATACGTCGGAATTCAGTTTGATTAACTTTTGGAGGCTAAAAGCATTGGGGTAAGGTATTCCATAGTGTAAATAGCTGATTCTCAAAAATTATTAAAAAATGTCCCAAAATTGGTCGTGTTTATACATTAAATAGTCGCTATGGCTTAAAAAAGTGGCCCAAAAACTTGCATTTAGGCCCTGGGTTTCCTATATTTGATTTAACGTTTTTCTAATTCAAACTCCCTAAACATGAAAAAACATCTACTTGGCGGTGTTGCATTAATATCTTTTTTTGCAACTGCTATTTCCCTGCATGCTCAAACACTTAAAGGTGCCGATGCCGAAAATATGGTGGCTGGCAGTCAAACTGTTGTTATGAGCAAGTTATCTAATTCTCCTTCGCTTATTGTGCTGAAGGATGAAACAAAAATTACAACCAATGGTGTAAAAGAATGGATGCAAAATGCACTGAAGCTGAAAGGCGATGATGGTTTTGCATTATACCAGAGTATGCCCGATGAATTGGGCTGGACCCTGCAGAGGTACAAACAAACCTATAAAGGAATACCTGTTGAGGGAGGCGTTTACCTCGCTCACTTTAAAAATGATCTTTTGGTTTCAGCCAATGGTGAGTTCTTCGATCATATTGCCGTAAGCACCAAGCCTTCGTTAAGCGAAGCGCAGGCGCTTTCAAAAGCACTGAACTATATGCACGCCGACTTGTATATATGGCAGGATAAAGGCGCTGAAAGCAGGCTTAAGCAAGGGTTCAATGATCCTTCAAAAACATTTTATCCTAAAGGAGAATTGGTGATTAAGGCTGCGAAAGGAGATTATGTACAAAAAAATTTCCGCCTTTGCTACAAGTTCGATATTTATGCTGAAAAGCCGTTGAAGAGGCAATACGTATATATTGATGCACAGAACGGCCAGGTAATATATACTGAAGACAGGATAGAAAATGCCTATGTAACCGCTACGGCTAGCACCTTATATAGCGGCAGCCAGAAAATGACAGTCCAAAACACCGGGCCTTATCGCCTGGAAGATGGCACAAGGGGAAGCGGTGTAAATACCTACAATCTGCAGAACGGAACCAGTTATGGTGGCGCGGTTGATTTTACAAATGCTTCAACCACATGGAATGTAACCGGTGCTGACCAATGCGCTACCGACGCACATTGGGGTGCAGAAGTAGTTTATGATTTTTACAAGAACAGTTTTGGCCGCAATAGTATTGACGGCGCAGGTTATAACCTGCTTAGTTATGTACACTACAGTTCCGGATACAATAATGCTTTTTGGGACGGTACTGAAATGAATTATGGCGATGGCGACGGTTCTACTTTCTCTTACTTCACAGCGCTTGATGTATGCGGCCATGAAATATCACAT
>Ga0134125_10006313_pt1 | contig 13426 bp, 15 predicted proteins | sample KB31751_FD_96464 | JGI IMG/M metagenome (GOLD analysis project Ga0134125, IMG submission 96464) | Terrestrial soil microbial communities with excess Nitrogen fertilizer from Kellogg Biological Station, Michigan, USA - KB3-175-1 | ecosystem: Environmental > Terrestrial > Soil > Unclassified ... | reverse complement strand
GGTCCAGCGGGGGAACGCGAAGCTCGTGGGGCCAGATGGAAATCAAATAGCGATTCCGGAACCAGTCCACGATCTTCTGTTGATGATTTTGAAGAACTTGCAGGCCGGAAAGGCGGTCTCGATCGTTCCGGAGCATCAGCAGCTCACGACGCAACGGGCCGCGAACATCCTCGGTGTGTCCCGGCCATTTTTGGTCCGGCTGCTGGAGAACGGCGATATGCCCTTCCACATGGTCGGTTCCCATCGCAGGATCTACCTCCGCGATCTGCTCGACTATAAGCGGCGACGCGATACGGCTCGCCACGAGGCGATCAACAACATGGCCCGTTCGGAGATGGAGGCCGGCACATACGACAAGGTCGTCCTTCCCGAGGGGGCCGAAGACGAGTGACCGCCGATTTTCTCGCGGTTCTGGACGCCTGCGTCCTGGTGCAGGCACCGCTCCGGGACACGCTGCTCAGACTCGCTGAAACCCCGCGGCTGTATGTTCCGCAATGGTCGGACGAAATTATCGCGGAAACGGTTCGGACGCTCGAAAACCGGATTGGCCTATCTGCACAGAAGACGGCATACCTCGTCGGTCAACTTCGCGAACATTTCGGAGATGCCTGGGTGACCGGCTACGAACCACTGATTGAGCAGATGACCAACGATCCTAAGGATCGCCACGTGCTGGCAGCCGCAGTGAAGTCCGGGGCGACGATGGTCGTGACCTACAATAAGCGGCACTTTCCACCCGACGCGACAGTGCCGTGGGGAATCGAGATCCAGGGGCCAAGCACTTTCCTGAAGTATCAGTACGACCTCAATCCGTCGGTCGTCGTAGACAAGCTTCATGCCCAGGCACACAACCTTGGTCGCACCTTGGCTGAGCAGCTTGCCGTGTTGCGGCCAGCCGCGCCAACGTTCGTTGATGCAATCTGCATCGACTTGGGCTTCAACATTACAACGTGATCCGACCCGCATCAATGGCGTTGCCTGCCGCCCACAGCGCTTGTTCAAGAAGCGCGACGACTTCATCCGACATCGGCCTGAAGCTCGGCCAATCGATCGAGCACTCGGGCTGCGACGGTCTCGACCAACTCGGCCCTCCACGTGGCTGCGTTATCTTGGCCGGCCTTCATCCCTACGTCCTCTCTCAACGCTGCGGTGAGCACTTCGATCAGTGCATCGACTGATTCATCCTCACAACGGAGTCGTTGGACCTTTTGGATGGCATGCAAAACGGTCGTGTGATGGCGGCCGTTATAGAATCTGCCGATCTTGACCATACTCCAGCCGCCCACATGCTTGGCCAAGTACATGGAGATCTGGCGGCTGAAGCAGGGTCCCTGCTCGTTCCCGGTCACGCGACCTGGGCCGAGTTGACTCGAAACCGTTGAGTCGATCTGCTCTAAGGAGAGTCGCCAGATGCCAGCGTTCCGGTCAGTTCCTCGCATTGGACACCTCCAGCGGCAGCACGGCTTGAGCTCGATCGATGAACAACCCGGTACCGTCAGCATCAATGGACGCCGGGCACTCCGGCCACATGGTTCGCACCAGGTCCAACCAGCCCTCAAGCTTCTCCCGGAACTTCCGGGGGCGGGCATAGTCGGTGCTGCCCAATTGGCTCACGAGCCCGAAGTCGCCGAAAAGCGGAACTCGCTCCTTTCCACGTGCAGTGAAGCAGCGGTACGAGAGCCACATAAACAGGTCCAGAGCCGCGGGGCTGGATGACAGTGCCTTGGCTGCTTCCAGATCGGTGGGAATCGGGTGGCTGAGAATCTCGCGAAAGAATTCGTCGCTCAGAACGATCATGTTTTGGCAGTCGCCCGGAAGGAGGCGCTGATTTGGATCTCGCGAGTACCAGATGCGCGCTTCGCTCATGAAGTTGAACCTGGCCCGATGAACGACGGTGGCACGCTCCCGTTGGGTGTCCGTTCCGAAGAAGATTGTCGCCCCGAAGATGCGTTGAAAGGCAGCGACCAGACGGCGGTACTGCGAGCCGCCCTGCTGCATGCCGAAAGTGTCCAGCATCTCCGCAGCGCTGTCGAATGTGATCCGGGGAGTCTGCTGCCGAATGGCTAGTGTCGCGAGGAAGATCGGAACAAGCCGGTCCTGGCCCCAGGGCAGGCCATAGCTTGGGTGGCCCGTCACCTGCAACACGAACTGCCCGTTCCTTCGTTCGTGAAGCAGACAGCCGGGAGCGGGCATCCTGACGGGCAAGCCGCAGAGGACGAAGGGCCGCGAGGAGAACCCGAGGTTCTGGCGGGCGACGTCGCGCTTCAGGCGGACGCACTCGATGGAATCAACTTTGCGCATCCGGCGCTTCGATATCATGAGATCGGGATGGGCGTCGGCCAGGAACGAGCCGAGCTTTTCGAGACCTCCGGCGGGACGATGGTCGTGCTTGTTGACCGGGTTTGGACGTGACATGGATTGCCTCCAGCGCTGTGCGAAACAGCGCGGTTGGGCGATCCAGGGGAGGGTTCAGGATGAATTCTGGAGGAGCCAACAACGAAGGCCTGGAGTTTTACTCCATTTACTCCGTTCGCCGGGCTTTTCGAGAAACGCTCGATTTCTGGGCGATTTGCCGTGGTCAGAGTGCATCGCCATGGCCGCCTTTGTTTTTTACTTTCAATTTCGGCTGAGATTCCCAAGCTGGACGTCGCGGGTTCGATCCCCGTCTCCCGCTCCAGAAAATCCATCACTTCCGGACACGTCTTCAACCGTTTGCTCCAGTTTTGCTCCGCGCCCCACCACCTTGAGGAGGATTTCGTGATATGAGGATCACGTCACCAAAATAGTCGTAGCAGGGCTCGCCGGCTTGATGGCCTCCATTGCTGCCCACGCCGGTCCCCGTTCTGACGACCAGCGGAGGCGCTGCTATCTCGTTAGCCGCGGGGGGGAATTTTGCACAGGTTGGACGCGTCACGGTCGATGCTCGCGACGCCATCCTCTGACTAGATGGCATCACCTCAACCGTACTGCAGACGTACAATGCTTCCGTCGCGATTCTGGCCACCGCAGTTGTTACTAGGCCGGATTCGACAGCGACTCTCAGTCCCGGTAGCGGTTTACGACCCGTCCGCCAGGCGCTCTCCAAGAAACTTCTTGGCACTCGGCAGATTAGTACTAATGCTTTAGTATGCCTCCGCGAAACACATCCCTTACCGCCCAGGAGCTGGAAATCATGAGGATCGTCTGGGAACGCGAGAGCGCCACGGTGCGCGACGTCTACGAAACCCTGCTCGAAAAACGCAAGGTCGCTTACAAAACCGTCATGACGATGATGCAGATTCTCGAGCGCAAGAAACATCTCAAGCGCACCAAGGCCGACCGCGCGTGGTTGTACAAACCGGCCCAGCCAAAGGGCAAGGTGGCCGCCGGCATGGTGCGCGACTTCGTGAATCGCGTTTTTAACGGATCGGCGGAACCTCTCCTCGTGCATCTGGTCGAAGAACACGATGTTTCTCCCGAGGAACTGAACGAAATCGCCCGCATGCCGAGGAAGCAATGACAGCATCCCTTCTGCACGCCGGCATTCTTCGATGGATTTTGCAGATCGGCACCATTGTCCTCATCGGCGCGGCCGTGCCTCGCGTGCTTCCATTGCGGCTGCCGAATGTCAGGCTGGCGTTTTGGCAGATCGTGCTTCTGTCGTGTCTGATTCTCACGGCCATTCGCTCGTGGAAACAGGCGGTGATGATGGAGAACGTAAGCATTTCGACGACTATCGTTGCGATCGTGTCTCACCCTGCGGCGAGGTGCTCGCCAGTACTCCCCATCGCGCTGCTTTTACTCGTTGCGATGGCGGCAGGCGCACTGGTTCGCCTCGGTTTCCTGATCTCCGGACTGCTGCGTTTGCGGCGCTATCGTCTCGAGTCGACACCGCTCGAGCCGGCGCCTTCGTGGGCAGTCGAGGCGGATGTCCGCGTCTCGCGGGAAGTCAGTGGACCGGTCACATGCGGCTTTCGAAAACCCGTGATTCTGCTGCCACGAAATCCTTCACGTCCGCCGCCGCGATTGGCTTTGCACAGCAGCCGAGGAAATTGTGCGCGCCGTTTTCTGGTTCCATCCCGCGATCTGGTGGCTGCTTCGTGAAGTCCAGCTTGTGCGCGAGCAGGCCGTCGATCAGGAAGCCATCGAAAACACGCGATCGCGCGAAAGCTATATTGACGCGTTACTGGTGATCGCAGGCGCCCCGCGAAACGATCTCGCGCCCGCGCCCTTGTTCCTGCGCAAACGTCATCTCAAACAAAGAGTTGCTTCCGTTCTGAAGGAGGTTCGAATGTCCACTGCCAAAATCAGTGTCCTTGCTCACAGCCTGTCTGACAATCCTCGCCGGCGGCTGCTGGCTGATCACAGGCACGATCCGTCTCGAAGCCGCGCCGCAGGTCGTCAACGATCCCACCGGGGTCTCGGTTGACACGCGCGGAATGGACCTGCTCCATCGCGATGCCGTGCCGTACCCTGCGGAAGCAATGGCAAAGGGTATTCAAGGCACCGTTGCCGTGAACGTCCAAATCGGCGCGACCGGCAATGTCGCCGGCGCAAGTGTCGTCAGCGGACCGGCGGAATGGCGCAAGGCCGTCCTTCAATCGGTTCTCGATTGGCACTTCGCTCCCGCAGGCGCGGCGAACACAACGCGCGTGATCGATATTTCGTTCGTCCTGCCTGCCGGAGCCGCGCAGCCCGTGCGCGCCGCGGCTCCGCAGTTGGAGGGCCCAAAGCCGCCGCAGGGCGCGGTGATCAAGAGCATTCAGGTGATCGGTCTCTCCGATCACGCGCGCGATCAGCTGCTCGCGACACTGCCCGCACACGTCGGAGAATCAGCGAGTCCCGATACACTCTCACGGATTTTGGAGACGCTGCCCGTGCGTTCGACAGTCATTTGTTTATGACGTCGAGGCTTCGAGCCAACCAGGTTGACGTCACGATTTCGCGCCCGCTCGCCGGCGCCGGAGGCGTGGAATCTCGCCAGGGATCGCCGTCTCTTGTTGCCCCACCACCGCCTCCCCCGCCGGCTGCTATCCCGGACGCGTTCCGCGCCGGCTCGAATGTTCAGTCGGCGAACCTGCTCACGCAAGTGAAGCCCATCTATACGCCGCTTGCCAAAGCCGCCCGTGTACAAGGCACAGTCAGTTCCAGGCCGTTATTAACGCCGAGGGAAAGGTCCAGAACCTGCAACTGCTCAGCGGACCACCCTTGCTCGTGGGCTCAGCCAAAGACGCCGTTATGCAGTGGGTGTACAAGCCGACGTTGATGAACGGCAACCCCGTTTCCGTCATCACTCAGGTGGACGTCACCTATACTCTCGCCGAATAGCTGCTCTACAATCGGCCCCGTTCCCAAGGACGGCATATAAGGGAAAAGCGACTATCGCGGGTCCGGCCCGTCGGGATAAGATAAACTTCGCCCTCACCAATTTCGAACCGCCAATGCCGCGTTCGAAAGGCTCGGGGCGCCGATTCTCGATGTCCTCGACCTACGGCCGTACGCTTGCGGCTGCGATCGCCTTCACGCTTTGCACCACCGCGCTTGCTTGTACCCAGCGGAAACCGCACCTGCGGCGGGAGTATTCCAACGCTGCCGCACTCGCGCTCGACGCGCTGCAGAAAGCTTCTCAGTTCCGCGCCAGCGCCGATGATGTTTTCGCCCCGCGCAAAGCGGACCTGGTCGGAGATGATGCCGCTCTCCAGCTCGTCACCCGTGCCGACGATCCCGTGGAAAGCCGCATTTCGGCACAGATCGAAAGGTGCGACCAGTCGCTGCGATCGTATCGCGCCAATCTCGCTCGGCGCGATCTACAGATCACCGATCAGTCGGCTGATATTGTCGATACCTGCATTGCGACCGCGAGAAAACTGTTCGCAGACGCCCAGTGAGACAGTGCTGCCCGCGAAATGCTACGGCATACCGCGTTCACTGCGCGCGATCAGCACCGCGGCGATCGCGATGGCCAGCACCAGGACCAGGCTGCCCGCAATGAAGATCCACCACCAGAGCACAATTCGAGCTTACTGAAATGGCCATAAATTGCGGGTAAAGAGTGGCTTGTTTCCGCACGCAATTCGTCACGGATTATGCCCATTCGTGCATATGGTCCAGCCACGCCGCGCGGGCGCCTTGCACCTTGGCCGCGGCGCCTCGCACGCGGGCGTAACAAATTTCCATCAAGTCGTCCGAGCTGGACATGATTGAATCGGAGAAGAGCCGGGCCGAGTTCACAAGATCGAGCGCCGCGGCATCGAGATCCTTCCGGCAGGGGCAATCGCCGCTACAACGATGTTCCATTCGAGGTGGAATTCTTCAAGGCTCCAGCCGGCCGGGGATTGATAAACCCGTGGCTCTGACGTCCAACTGGCCCCTGGAAGTGATACGTCGATCGGGGGCGCGAAAATGACTCCGGCAGTCCCGGCATCGATACTGGCGCTTCGTAATGAACAGAAGGATCAGGCGTTCGAGCCCGGTTGCTTCGCGCAGAATGAGCCGGTTCGATCCGCATGAAGGGCATGGCATGACTTCAAGTCTATGTAGATACGGGGCGCTTCGTAAATCCCGTCGATGGTTAGCGAGACGGGTGACTAATAACGGCCAGGCTGGTTCCAGTAGTACCAGGGACGACTGAAAAGAGCCGGTGATTTTCCTTTTATTTTCAACCTATTTTGTTCTCGCCGGGTGGCTCGGACAACAGCTCCTGGAGGGTCCGTCGCACCGGCTGCCACCAACGCAACCGATCGCGCAATGTCAAAGTTTGTCAGGCAGCGTTGGTATACTGCATGGCTGTGTGCGGCGTCTGTTCAGCAAAGCCGCCGCACCCATCCGAAAGGACCCCATGGCAGACGAGGATTTGCAGTCGGAGCTCGCGCGGCTCAGAGCAGAAAACGAAGCATTGAAGCAGCGGCGGTCGAACGCCGTCTCGATGAAGGTCAGCGAGAAGGGCGCCGTTTCTGTTTACGGACTCGGCCGCTTTCCGGTAACGCTCTATCAGGAGCAATGGCAGAAGCTGCTGGCCATGGCTGACGATATCAAGTCTTTCATCGAAGAGAATCGCTCCCGGCTGAAGGTGAAGGAGTAGTTTTCCAGCGCGTAGTGCTGATTTCGATCTATCCCGTCTCGAACGGCGAGCATCGTGAAATGCAGGCCCATGCCGGGGTGGCCGCGAGTGGGCCTTTCGATGCTCCGGAGGTGATCACGGGCCATCTCGTTGAACTCCCGGCGGCTGCAATCTTTGCCGAAGTCCTGGCCAACGAAGTTCTCTACGAGGGCGAAGTGTACCGCTTCCGCACGCTCGCGCCCGACGGATCTTTCGAGCTCCGGAAAGTCTGACAACGTGGCGAAGGCACGCGTCCTGCTTTCCTGGAGCACCGGCAAAGACAGCGCCTGGTCTCTGCACGTGCTGCGGCGCAATCCGGATCTCGAGGTTGCCGGCCTGTTGACGGCATTCAACGCGACCGCCGGCCGCGTCGCCATGCATGCGGTGCGCCGGGAACTGGCGCTCGCGCAAGCCGCGCGCGCCGGATTGCCGCTATGGCCGATTGACCTGACATGGCCGTGTCCCAACGAGGAATATGAAAGGCGGATGGGCGCCGCTTGCGAGCGGGCGAAGGCCGAAGGTATCGCCGCAATCGCGTTCGGGGACCTGTTTCTCCAGGACATCCGTGCTTATCGCGAACGCCAGTTGGAACCGTTCGGGATCGAGCCGCTCTTTCCGGTCTGGAATGTTCCGCCAGGAGATCTCGCGAAGGACATGATCCGGGCAGGGGTTCGGGCGCGAATCACCTGCGTCGATTCCGCCAAACTCGATGCTTCCTTCGCAGGGCGTGAGTTCGATGCCGCGTTTTTGCGCGCGTTGCCGCCGGGCGCCGACCCTTGCGGAGAGAACGGCGAATTCCACACGTTCGTCTACGATGCTCCGGTATTTACGGCGCCCATTGCAATCCAGCCGGGTGAAATAGTCAGCCGCGATGGATTTGTATTCGCGGATGTCATTCCCGCTCCCGAGGCCGCCGCATGAAATATAATCGGATCAGGCAGACGAGAAACATCCCGCCGTTCAGCCTGTTGAATTTCAAGTCCGAATATTAATGATTTCGCAAAGAATACGATTCCCGGAGCGCATGCATGGATGAGACGCATGGCTAAGCGATTCCGCGGCCAGAATTATCCCTCCGTACCGCCCGCGAAGACTTACGTGCCGACGCGCAGCGCGCAGAAGCCGCCCTTCTACGCGGAAATCGAAGCCGCGAGCCAATGGCCCCACGATTCCGAGCAATGGATTGCTTTCGTGCGCGATGTCGTGCAAATGCCGGAGACGATGAAGCCTGCCATACAAGAGGCCATTCGCCAGCAGCGGTGGAAGATCGCCCCGAATCCGCTCGCCTCCATTCGCACCGCCGCTCATCAGGAGGCGAAGCGAATGGGTCTGACCTGAGGAACCGCGGCCGCCCGTATGGCCGTCGCCAGATTCGGTTGCGTACGATGGTGGAACAGGCTTTAGCCTGTCTTCGCGGGGCACGGGTGAGCCTCTGTCACCAGTCCAGTACCTGCACATGAAGCCGCACCCGCCAGATTAGTTGCTTGCGGCGGCAGAATTCTTCGGATAGCCCGGGGCAGCCTGAATTTCCTCAATTTGCCGCGCGTGGCGTGTCGCATGCAGCCCGAGCATGAGAAGCCACTGGTAGCAATCCATGTCTCCGAAAAGCCCATGCGGGATGAAAAAATTCCGCAAATCGCCGGTTGTTGTCCGCGCGAATTCAGTCGTGTTCTGCCGCGTCTTCTGGAAATCCGCGAACAATTCACGCCCTTCTGCCCAGTCACCGGCCGGCTGCACCGCCGCGGGCGCATTTCGCGGAAAGGAACGGTCCGGCAGCACCCGTTTCACTTCCTCGTCCTTTGCTTTCTGCTCTGGTGTCGCTTTGGAAGGTTCGGGATGATTTTCGTCGAGCCTTGTCCCGATCAGGCCGTAGATGCGTTTCTCGACGCACGTCACGTGCTCGACGCACTGGCCTATTGACCAGCGGCCGGCCGCCGGAGAATAACGCCATTGCTCTTCCGTGAGCCCCTCCACCAGCCGTTCCAGATGGTCGCGGCTCGCATTCAATTCATCGATTGCCAACTGCCTTTCGTACTGTTCCATTCGCTTCTCCTCCCCTGCTATTTATAAATTTCCCGAACGATAGCTTCGATGCTCGCCGGCGCGAGATCGCGCCAGTTTCCTCCCAGCGAAATTCTGCGGCGGATTTCGGTTGAGGATACCTCATCCCACGAGCCTTTCATCGGAAGCACGTCAATGAATCTCTGATGAGCCGGCGCCGGCTGGTATTCTCCGTCACGCGCCGCCACCAGCAGACCGTGCTGCTCGACGAAACGATCGAATACACCGGGCTTGCCATAGTCCCAGGCGGCAATTCGCTCCGCCGCGTCGCGTCCGAGCGCGAAGCTGATTCGCGTATCCTGTCCCAGACACGCGACGGCTTCGGCGGCGATCTCCGCGTATAGTCCCTTACCGGCGACGGCGGCGGAGAATCCCGGCTCTTCTCGGGTCAACGCCTCGATCATCCGGCAACGCGCGTCGAAGTCCGCTCCTTCAAAGCCCTTATGCGGGAAAATGCGAGGCAAAACCCAGATGACCTCGTCGGCTCGTTCGCGCGCCGCTCTCGCGAGCTCGACGTGCGCCATCGTAGGAGGATTCCACGCGCCCGGAAACAGGATGACGTGTTTCGCGCCACCTTTGTTTGCCGAATCCGCCCGGTGAAGGAACTCCAGTGCCAACAGTTACCTTTGTAATACAACGAGTTCGCGCAATCTTGTGAAACCGCTTGCCCTGCGTCGTTCGTATACAGTGGAGTTAGTCTGGTCCGGGGCGACTCTGTTTTCCCCGCGGAAAACACCCGGGCCGGCGCAGAGATAAATTCATGTTCAGCTGGATATGTCCGCGCTGCGGACGCGACGTACCGCCTTCGAAGACAGATTGTCCATTCTGCGCCGAGCAGCCCGCCGAAACCGCGCCTGGCCCGCAGCAACCGGCACTTCCCCCGGACGCGATGCCGCCCACCTCGGCAACGCCTCAGCCGCCCAACACCCCGCAGGCGCCGGCATGGCCGCAGACACCCCCGTCTCAGTACGCACAGCCTCAGTCAGTACCGCCTCCGCAGCAATACGCTCCCCCGCCGCCGCAGTACGCGCAGCAGCACTATCCTCCGCCGGGCGCATGGCAGCAGCCGCCAGTTCGCTCGGGACCGCCTACCTGGCTGATGACTGTCGGCTTCGCTCTGGTTTTGCTCCTGATCGGTGGAGGCATTTACTACGCCATGCAGCGCTACGGGTCCAATAACCCGGTCGAGAAGACGGGCGTGGAGAACCCGTCCAACGCCTCGCGCCAGAAAGTCGCGAACCCGCTGCAGAAATACGTCGAAGTCGTCGGGCTGCGGATGCTCAACCAGAACAAAAAGCCCGTCGCGAAGTTCGTGGTCGTGAATCATTCGAGCGCTGAGATCACCGATCTCGCGGCCGAGGTAACGCTCTGGGCGAGCACTTCGAAGTCGGAGGAAGACCCGGTCGGAACCTTCTCGTTCAAGCTCGCCTCGATCGGTCCAAATGATTCGAAGGACATGACGGAACCGCTCAAAACGAAGTTCAAAATGTACGAGCTACCGGACTGGCAGAACATGACCGCCGAGATTCAGATCACGTCACCGGCGCAGTAGCTGAGTCTCTGGTTCCAAAAGCGCCGGGAGGGCGCTGCTGCTGTCACCCCGAAAGCCTCGAGCGACTCGAAATCCGCCGGAAGACGCGTGGCGCGCGCACTCGTGCGTGCCGCGTCCCGACTCTTCGGGACGCAGCTTCGTTAAGTTCGACCTTCCAAAAAGTGCCTGCACGAGTGCAGGCACGGCGGACTGAAGTCCGCTTCACGAAGTAAGTTAAACGTAAGCATCCTATGAACACCACTAGCCCGCAGGGAGTTGACGAGGCGAATAGTGGTGGCACGAGCAACCAGGATCGGGCGGCGGAGCGAAGGAAGACCTGGGGCGAACTGATTGCCCGTCAGAAGCAAAGTGGGAAGACGGTAAAGGCGTTCTGTGAAGAGAACGGAGCAGGCGGCCTGTCGTTTTATGCATGGCGAAGCGGCTGAAGGGGAGGATCCAACCAGTGGGCTTTGCCTTCGGGGAGACCGCCGCGGTGGGCCAGCAGCGAGGTCAGGTGATGGAGTTGATCTTGCCCTCCGGAGAGCGCCTTCAGATCGGCTCGCGGAGACGACGACGGGCACAGTGATTGAACGGGTTTTCTCATCCAACCATCTCCCCAAAGTGAGAGGCCTTTGAAGCGCCTGGCCGTTTCACGCTATCCTGTATGGCTGGATCGTGGTCATTTTCAAATATCCGAGGTTCATGTCATGAGGAAGAAGAATCGCTCGTTCCTTCTGATGTCGTTGCTTTCAGCATCGTTGCTCGTCAGCGTGTTCGATATCGTGCAGGCCCAGAGTCCTGCAGCGAAGGCGACGAAGTGGTCTGATCCTGCGACCTGGCCCAACCGCAAGGCGCCCGTCGCAGGCGACAAGGTCACCATCGACGCCGGCAAAGAAGTGGTGCTCGACGTCAACACCCCGCCGCTGAACGGTCTGACGATCAACGGCAAGCTGAGCTTCGCGAACAATAAAGACGTTGAACTCACCACCGAGTGGATCATGTTGCACGGCGAGGTGGAGATCGGCACGGAAAAGGTCCCTCACACCCGCAATGCCACCATCACCTTCACAGACAACATCAAAGGCGAAGACATCAGTGGAGTGGGTGGAACGACGGACCGCGTGGACCGCGGGATCATGCTCATGGGCGGAACCCTCAATCTTCACGGTGACCGGACCAATTCATGGACGAAGCTGTCCAGCACAGCGAACGCCGGCGCCACCTCGATCCAGGTCCTGAACGCTGCCGGCTGGCGCGTCGGCGACGAGATCGTTCTCGCATCCACGGATTTCGATCCCCGGCAGGCAGAGCGGCGAACCATTTCCGCCATCCGCGGAAATACGATCACGCTCGACAAGAAACTCGACTACATGCACTTCGGCAAGATCACCTTCGACGTGGATGAACGCGGCGAAGTCGGCATGCTGTCGCGCAATATCAAACTCCAGGCATCGGCCGACGCGGCAGAGTCCTTCTACGGCGGGCACGTCATGGCGATGGTCGGAAGCAAGATGTTTGTCGAGGGCGTCGAATTCAACCGCATGGGCCAGAATATGACTCTCGCCCGATATCCGATCCACTGGCATCTGATCGGCGACGCACAAGGGCAATACATCAGGAACTCGGCGCTCCACGACACCTACAACCGCTGTGTGACCGTGCACGGCACGAACTTCCTGCACGTTGAGAACAACGTAACCTACAACACCGTCGGTCACTGCTTCTTCCTCGAAGACGGCGCGGAGCACGGTAACCAGTTCGTGCACAACCTTGCGATCCAGGTCAAGTGCCATACCTCCAAGGCCTGCGTCCCGACCAATCTCGCCGCAAACGGAGAGAACATGGGAAGTAATTCGCTGAATCGCGCGACTTACAGGGCGGACAGCATGTCCGGCAAGGACACCCTGCTGCCTTCGGACAACACGGTGACGGCTTACTGGATCACCAATCCGGACAATACCTTCATCGACAACGTGGCAGCGGGTTCCGATGAGAATGGCTTCTGGTGGTCGTTGCCGGAACACCCGCAAGGGAAGTTCGAAGGTACGGAGATCAGCAAGAATACCTGGCCGCGTCGAACCAGGATGGCGGAATTCAGGGGCAACGTTGCCCACTCCAACTTCGACGGCTTCATGCTGGACCGGAACATCAATCGGGAAAACATCTTCGGCTTGGCCGGCCCCTCGCACGTTGCCAAGGAAAACCCCGCTGACGACAACAGCAAGAGCGTGGAATCACTCCTCCAGGATCTCACCGCTTACAAGAACCGCAATGGCGGCGCCTGGAGCCGCGGCGAGTTGCACGTCTACAAAAACTTCAAGGCGGCGGACAATGCCATTGGGTTCACGAGTTCAACGGGTTCCTTCGGCGCTGACACATTTACCTCACTGGTGGTTGATTCGCTGTTCGTGGGCGAAACCGACAACATCGGCAACCCCGTAACGCCCGAAGAAAAGGCCTACGGCCGCAGCCTGCCGAAACGCTCGATTCCAGATTTCCCGATCCGCGCCTACGAGTACTACGACTATCGCCATGACGTGGTCAACACGACATTCGTGAATTTCCAGGACAACAAACAGCGCGGATCAGGCGCGCTTTCCTGGCTGTTGTATACGGGCGCCGGGGTTACCACCGAAAACACAGTCAAGAGTGCGAAATACATCAATGCCAAGCCCGTGTATTTCCCGAAGATCGACTCCAGGTTCGACAGTGACAACCGGAGTGGTTCGGCCTACCGGACCGCGGCGATCCACGAT
>Ga0134125_10006312_pt1 | contig 13427 bp, 16 predicted proteins | sample KB31751_FD_96464 | JGI IMG/M metagenome (GOLD analysis project Ga0134125, IMG submission 96464) | Terrestrial soil microbial communities with excess Nitrogen fertilizer from Kellogg Biological Station, Michigan, USA - KB3-175-1 | ecosystem: Environmental > Terrestrial > Soil > Unclassified ... | reverse complement strand
GCGCGGCGGCATCGATCTTTTTGCGAGTGCCGTTTCGGGACCGCCGATCCGTGCGGCAATGGTCCTGCCCGCGCTCAAGGGACTCTGGCTTGGAACGGGGGCACTACCGCCGGCGTCTTTGCGCACGCTCAACAGACGCTTGCGGCCGATGCTGCGCGGCGACACGTCGGCGCGAGCGTGGTACGGGAAGCTGTACAACAACGGCATCGTTCGTTACGCGTCGGCCGGTTTTCCGGCTCCGTTCCTCGTTTCGGGAGACGGCTCGGTCCGCAGGCTCGCCGGCGGCGGCACGTCGCTGGGCGCGTATTCGGGCGCCGACATCGCAGAGGCGATGTACATGCTCGACGGGGGAGCCGCGCTGGTGCTGGGAAACGAGGGCTTCTGCAATCTGGTCGAAACCGGCGCCGTCGAGCCCGGAGACCTTTTGCGCCGCTTCGACGAACTGCAAGCACGACTCCGCACGCTATCGAAGGATTGCGACGTGTTAGCCATCGTTGCTCGCCGTAAGACGAACTTTTTGTTCAGCCACCATTTCGAAGAGCCGGTCTTGGCCGCGGATGACGATCCGGACCGGCTGCTCCAGCCGAGGAATCCGCCGAAGCTGGAACCGTAGCGCTGCGACTGGGGATCCTCGACCAATCGCCGGTCGTCGGCGGCGCCAATCCGGCGCAGGCGATCGCGGCGACGATCGACCTCGCGCGCCGGGCGGAGCAGCTCGGCTATTATCGCTATTGGCTCGCCGAGCACCACGGGCGGTACACCTTTGCCGATGCGTGTCCGGAAGTGCTCCTGGCGCGCATTGCCGGCGAGACGAGCCGGCTGCGGCTGGGGACGGGCGGCGTCCTTCTCACCCACTACAGCGCGTTCAAAGTTGCCGAAACGTTCGCCATGCTCGAGGCGCTTGCGCCGGGCCGGATCGAGCTCGGATTGGGCCGGGCCACCGGCAGCGGCGAACTCGTCGCGCACGTTCTGCGCAACGGCGCTCCGCCGCCCGACTACGCGCGGCAAGTTTGCGACCTGCTCGCTTTGATCGACCCGGGCGAGCGCGGAGAATTCGTCGTCACGCCGACCGTCGAAAGCGTCCCGGACATGTGGCTTCTGGGCTCCTCGGATTTCAGCGCCCGGCTCGCCGCAGAGCTCGGTTTGCCTTTTGCGTTCGCGCATTTCATCAGCGGCGACGCGCCGGAAGTCACGCACGCGTACCGCACGTCGTTCAAGCCGTCGAAGCGATTTTCGCAACCGCGCGTTCTCCTGTCGGTGTCCGCGATCTGCACGCAGGACGCAGGCGAGGTCGAGACGTTCCGGCAGGCGCTGGGGCTTTGGCGCGCACGCTTGCGGCTCGAGCACGAGCCGCGATTTCCCTCGCGCGCCCAGGCGAGGGAGCACGTCCCCAACGCGCGGGAACAAGCGCACATCGAGGATAGCGGCCGGCGCGCCGTCATCGGCGCGCCGGCGGACGTGCGCGATCGCTTGTCGGCGATCGTGTCAGCTCACGGCGCTGATGATTTGACGATCATCACGATCACGCCTGAGTACGAATCGCGAATTGCCTCTTATGAATTACTCGCGAAGGCCTTCGCGTGAGGTCGAAGCCCCCGAGCCTTATGGATATTTTCCTCGGCTTCGTCTATGTCGGGCTCAGCAGCATCGGCGGTGCGGCCGGACCTCTGCGCTACGTCCTCGTGGTGCGGCGGAAGTGGCTGAGCGAAGGGGACTTTTCCGAAGTATTCGGGATCGCGCAGGTGCTGCCGGGCGCGACCGGCGCGAACGTCGCCGCGATGGTCGCGGACCGGTTCGGAAGGTTCCCGGCGGTGCTCGCCGGCTTAGCGGGATTCTGCTTGCCTTCGATGTTCGTAGCAATCGGATTGCTCTCGATCGCGACGAGGCTGTCCGCTTCGAGCCCGCGCTTCGTCGCAGCAGAAACCGCCGTGACCGCGGCCGTTGCAGGCCTGTTCATCGGCAACGGAACGCGCTTGGCGCGCGACTTGTGGACGCGAGCGCACGACCGCCGTCGCTGGCGAACTGCGCGCCTGGGGATCGCCGTGGCCGGCATCGTCTTGATCGTTGCGTACCACGTTTGGATCCCGGCAGCCGTCTTGATCCTCGCAAGCCTCAGTTTGGCGCTCGAGTGGGCCGAACGCGAGGCGGAGCGCAGGCAAACGACATGATCGACATCCTCCTAACGCTCGCCGGACGTTTCGTCGTCCTCTCGCTTTTTGCCGTCGGCGGCGGCGTGAGCATCCTGATCCCGCAGATCCACCAGGAATTCGTTCATCAGTACCACTGGTTGAACGAGCGTACATTCGCGGAACTGATCGCCGTGGCGCAGGCGTCGCCGGGTCCGAACTTTCTCCTGATGCCGCTGATCGGTTTTCGAGTCGCCTCCTGGCCCGGTGCTTTCGTCGGCTTGATCGCGTTCATGGCGGTCCCGCTCGTGCTCGCGCTGACGGCCGGGCGAATTTTGCACGACCACGAGAACGAGACGATCCGCATGCTCCGGCGCGCCTTCCGTCCGTTGACCTCCGGGATGTGGATCGCCTCAGGGATCGTCATCGCGTTGGCCGTCGATCGCGGCGTCACGGGGCTCGCCTTCACGATCGCGGTCGCCGCGTGTGCCCTCTTCGTCGAGGCCAATCCCCTTTGGTTTTGCTTGGGAGCCGGAGTTATCGGAGCGTTGCTAGGCTCCTAAGCGCGGTATCAGCCGGGTAGCGTTGTCACGGGCGATAGCCGCGAGCTGTCCGTTCTTCAGACCGCATTTGTGGATTCCCGTGACGTTCTCTTCGACGCTGACGTACGGGAAGTCGGTCCCGAACAAGACCTGGCTGATGGGAACGTAATCCAGCAAGGCTGCCATCGTTCCGGGGTACGCGGAGTTCGCCGTTTCGTAATAGAGCCGCTTGAGCTCGTAATCGATCCCGTTGGGAAGGCTTTTCGCGGTCCCTTGAAAGCTGCTCAGCGAGTTGATGCGTCCGGCGAAAACGGGGATCGGCCCGCCGTTGTGCGAGAAGACCCACTTCACGTCGCGGTTTCGCGAGAGCGTGCCGCTGAAAAGCAAGCTGAGAACGGCCCGTCCGGTATCGTAGGGATATTCGAGGAACGACGGCGGGACACCGTCGTTGAGGGCGGTGCAGCACGCTGCCGAGGCCGGATGAAAATATGCGATCGCTTTCCGCCGGTTCAGCTCTTCCCAGACGGGCTTGAACGACGCGTCACCCGGCCACTTGTTTCCGAAGCTCGTCATGAACCCGATACCGTCGACTTTGAGCACGTCGAACGCGTAAGCGATCTCCGCGAGCGTGCCTTCGACGTCGGGCATCGGCATTGCGGCGAAGATTCCGAAGCGGCCCGGATTCTCGCGCGCCAGCCCCGCGACGTAGTCGTTGCACAGGCGCGCCCAGCGGCGTTTCTCGGCGTCGCTGCCGTTGAACCAATTTGCGGGAATCGTCGGGATCGAAAGGATCGACGTTCCGATCCCGCCTTGATCCATGGCCTCGAGCGTCTTCGCCGGCGTCCACGTGCGAACGAACGGCGGGACTCCGTTGCCCGGATTGTTTTGTGCAAAGGAGACGAGGGCGTCGCGGTACGTCGGCGGGTAGAAGTGGTGATGCACGTCGATCATCCGGCGCGCCGGCTGCGCCATTAGGGCGCCGGCAGGGAGGATCGCGCCCGTTCCGAGCGCAGCAAGTGAAGTGACCAATCGGCGTCGCGAGATAGCGTGCATAAGCACCTCCGCGGCGTCCTTAGAGCTAACGGAGGAAGTTTCTTGCCTGAGATCGCCGTCGGCGACATAACGCTGCACTACGAGCAGGCCGGAGAGCGCGGCTCCCCGGTGTTGCTCCTGACCGGCCTGGGCGGCGTCGGACGCTCGTGGGGGCCGCAAATCGAGTTTTTCGGGCGCGACCATCGGGTGTTTGCCCCGGATCATCGCGGCGCCGGGCGTTCGACGCCGGCAAAGGACGGGTATTCGATCGAGCGTCATGCCGAAGACATGGCCGGCTTGGTCCGCGGCTTGGGCTGCGGACCGGTCCACGTGGTCGGTCTCTCGACCGGCGGCGCAATCGGGCAGGTCATGGCGCTCGACCACAAGGACACGGTTGCGACCTTGACGCTCGCCTCGACGTGGGCGCGCGTCGACGCGTACTTTCGACGGCAGATGGTAGGGCGCAAGCGCACCTTGGTCGATTCGGGCCAGCGCGCCGGTGCGGAATCGAACGCCTTGGTGCTCTTCTCCGCGAATTACCAGCGCAATTTTCCCGACCGAGTCGAGAAATGGGTCGACGTCACGTCCTCCGGCGACTACCACCAGGACATCGCGCTCGCGCGCATCGACATGGTCTTGGCGCACGATCAGCTCGATCGCATTGGTGCGATCGCCTGCCCCGTCCTCATCGTCGCCGGGACGGGCGACGGTTGCACGCCGATGTACTTCGCCGAAGAGCTGCATCGCACGATTCCCGGCTCGGAGTTCACGACGCTCGACGCGGGCCACTTTTCTTGCCTGGAAAAACCCGAAGAGTTTCATCGCAGCGTCGCGGAGTTCATAAGCCGTCATGAGTGAGAGCATAGCGGCCCGCGTCGCAGAGCTCGGCCTCACCTTACCGCCGGCCCCGTCACCCTCGGCCAACTACGTGCCGTTCGTGATCACGGGCAATCTGCTCTACGTCTCGGGACAGCTGCCGCTCCGCGACGGGGAGGCGCAGCACGTCGGAAAAATCGGTGACGGCCTGACGATTGACGACGGCTATGCTTCGGCGAGGCTATGCGCGCTCAACGTCGTGGCCCAGGTCGGTGCGGCGCTCGGCGACCGCCTCGATCGGGTGAAGCGCTGCGTCAACGTGACCGTCTACGTGAACGCGAAGCCCGACTTCGCCGAGCACCCTCGCGTCGCGAACGGTGCGTCGGATCTCTTCGTCGAGGTTTTCGGCGACCGGGGCCGGCATACGCGGACGACGATCGGCATGGGTTCGCTTCCGCGAGTCAGCGCGACCGAGGTGCAAGCGGTCTTCGAAGTCGATCCGGGCCGGTGATGGACGCGCAAGCGTACCTGCGCCGCATCGGGTATAGCGGGCCGACGGCACCCACGCTCGAGACGTTGCGGGGCTTGCACCTGGCGCATTTGCTCTCGGTGCCTTTCGAGAACCTCGACATACCGCTGCTGCGCCGCCCGCTTGCGCTCGCGCCGGATGCACTATACGAAAAGGTCGTGACGCGCCGTCGCGGCGGACTCTGTTACGAGCTCAACGGCCTCTTCGCCGAGCTGCTCTCATCGCTCGGATTCCGGATCGATCTCCTTGCTGCGGAAGTATTCAGTTCCAAAGGGACGTGGGGACCGCCGTTCGCGCACGTCGCGCTGCGCGTTCACCTCGATGAGCCGTGGCTGGCCGACGTCGGTTTCGGGCGCGACTCGTTTCGGGAGCCGCTGCGACTGGAGAGCGTGGAGCCGCAGGATCGCCACGGTGTTACCTACCGGCTCGCGCGGGACGGCGTGCAACGCATCTTGCAGATGCGCAGCGGCGACGGCAACGAGTGGGCAAATCTCTACCGGTTCGGCCCGGAGTCGCGCGAGATGGATGATTTCGAGGCGATGTGCTTGGTTCACCAGACGTCGCCCGAAGCGCCGTTCACTTCGGTCCCGGTGGTCGGGCTCGCGACGGTCGACGGCCGCATCACCTTGGTCGACCGGCGCTTGAAAATCGTCGTTGCGGGAACGTCGGAAGAACGCGATCTTCCCGACGACGAGTCGCGAGCTCGCGCGCTACGGGAGTACTTCGGGATCGTGACGTAATGGACTCCCCAGTTCATGTAGGAGAGAAAATGGTAGAAACCGGAGCCTCGCTTCCCGACGTCTCGGCGAAAGACGACCGGGGTGCGGAAGTTAAGCTGAAGGACGTGAAACGTCCACTCGTCTTGTGGTTTTACCCGAAAGCCGATACCCCCGGCTGAACGAACGAGGGCAAGCAGTTCACCGAGCTCTACGCAGCTTTCAAACAAAAGGGCGCAGAGATCGTTGGAGTGAGCCGCGACTCGGTCGAGTCGCAGCGAGCGTTCAAGGAGAAATACGGCTTTTCGTTTCCGTTGCTGGCCGATACGGACTCGAAGATTTGCGACGCGTTCGGCGTGATCGTCGAGCGCGAGCGCGACGGCAAGAAGACGATGGGCGTCGCGCGGACGACGTTTCTCATCGGAGCCGACGGCAAGGTCTCACGCGTCTGGCCGAACGTCAACGTCGAGGGACACGCACAGGACGTCTTCTCGGCGCTCTGACGGCTACCCCGCGTTCGGAGCGAAGAGCTCCGGCGCGGGGAAATTCCGCGTCAGGAAACCGTAATGCGCCGATGCGTCGATGATCGGCTGAATGATCGACGCGTCGAGCTTTCCCTCCGCGTAGACCTGGCGGTTCATCGTCAAGAACGTTTCTTTCGGAACCTTTGAAACGTTCGAGATGATCGCCGCGGTGGCATCGTGATTGCGGTTCGCCCAACGCGCGGTGGCGCTGATGATCTCGGTGACTTTTCGAACGAGTGCCGGGTTGGAGTCGTACCAGTTCTTGTTCGCGATCCAGCCGAAGGTCATGAGCTGACTGCCGAGGCTGCTGTACGGTCGCGCCACCAGCCGGACGTCGTTTCTCGCGGCGCCCAGGAACGGCTCGACGAGGACGGCGACGTCGACCCGCTTGGCCCGCAGCGCGGCCAATTGCTCGGGGTTGGGGATCTCGACGAACGTCGCGGTCTTGGAGTCGCCGCCGTTTTTGTCCATCCAGGTCATGACGGCAGCTTGCTGCAGATCGCGAACCGTGCTCAGCGCGAACGTTTTTCCGTTGAAATCCTTTGCTTGTTGCAGCGGCGAGTCTTTGAGGACTGCGATCATCGTCGTAGCCGGAGCGCGCGCCGAGACGAGGACGCTGGGAGCAAACAGGTTGAGCTGCAGGCCGCGAACGTACGCGGCGGAGATCGACGCGACGTTGCTGGGGCCGATGTCGATCGCTCCGGAGACGATCCCGGCCGTCATCGCGCCGCCGTTCGTCACCGTGACCAGCTCCGCGTCGATCCCTGCTTTGGAGAAGAACCCGCCTTCGACCGCAAGCAGGCCCTCCGCCAGGGATTCGCCCGGGTTTGCGCCGACGCGTAGCTTCGTGCGACCTTGGCCGCGCACACCGGTTGGTGACGCAAGGAACGCACAGGTCAGGAGCGCAACCGCTTCCGAACGTCTCATATTCTGCCTCCGGGGTGGGAGCGATCTTATGAAGTTTTTCCTCTTTCATCTCATGCCGTACGCGAACCTCGATCTGAACTTCACCGAGAAGTACGACACGGCGTGGGTGACGCTCCCGAACAGCTACTTTGACCCCGAACGAGGGCACGAGCTCTACAACCGCTACCTCGACGAGCTCGAGCTGGGGGACCAGCTCGGTTTTGACGGTGTCGGCATCAACGAGCATCACCAGAATGCCTACGGATTGATGCCGACGCCCGGCGTCATCGCCGGCGCGCTGTCGCGCCGCGTCAAGGGAAAGATCGCCGTTCTCGGCCGCGCGCTTCCGCTCCTGAACAATCCGCTGGCCATCGCCGAAGAATTCGCGATGATCGACCAGATTACGGGTGGACGGCTGATCGCCGGCTTCGTCCGCGGGATCGGCGCGGAATACTATTCGTACGGGATCAGCCCCGCCCGGTCGCATGCACGCTTTCTCGAAGCGCACGATCTCATCGTGCGCGCCTGGACCGAGATCGGCCCTTTTCACTTCGAAGGCGACGAGTACGACTTCCAATACGTCAACACATGGCCGCGTCCGTTTCAAAGGCCCCACCCTCCGGTGTGGATTCCCTCGCAAGGTAGCCGCGAGACGATCGTCTGGGCCGCGAAGAAGAAGTACACGTATTTACAGACGTACAGCCCGGTCGCCGCAGTGAAGCGCTTCCTCGAGATGTACAAGGACGAAGCGCAGAAGTGCGGTTACGCCGCCTCCCCGGATCAGCTCGGCTGGATGGCGCCGATCTACGTCGCCGAGACCGACGAGCAGGCCTATGCCGAGGCCAAGCCGCACATCGAGGCGTTCGTCAGCAAGTTCCTTCGCATGCCGCAACAGCTCTCGCGTCCTCCGGGCTACCTCAGCGCCCGATCGGCGCAGGCCGTCATGAGCGCGAAGTCGGTGCTCAGCACCGAACGAACGATCGACGTCCTGCTCGAAGAAGGGTCGTTCATTTGCGGTTCGGTTGAAACGGTCGCGCGCAAGATTCAGGAAACGCAGCGGACGATCGGCTACGGCAACCAGCTTTGTCTCATGCAGTTCGGGACGTTACCGGCCGATTTGACGCGCAAGAACCTCGAACTCTTCGGCTCGCGCGTCATGCCGATGCTGCGCCAGCGCATCGCGGCGTAGCTTAGACCGCGAGGAGCTCGGCGGCCGGGAATCCCTTTTCTATCATCTTGTATTTGACAGCGGCATCGATCGGCGGTTGCAGGTCGCCGGCCTGAAGAGTCAGGGCCGTCGTTGCGCGCGTCATTTTACGGATCACGTCGGGATCGATTCGTGAGAAGGCTGCGATCAGCTCGACGGTCTCTTCGTGGTGGCCGTTCGTGTAGGTCGCGGCTTCCCTGAACGCTTCGCGAAAGCGGCGCAGCGTATCCGGGCTACGCTCGCCCAGAGCAGGTTGGCAAAACCAAACCGCGACGAGAAAGCGCCTCCCGATCGAATCGAACGAACGGCCGAGCAGTCGTATTTTCCCGGATTGGGTTGCGTTGAAGAGTGTCGGATTGACCAAGGTCGCCGCGTCGACGCGGCCCACTTCGAGCGCTTGTGCGACGGCAGCGTTCGGTAGCTCGACGAACTTCATCGTCGACGAGTCGCCGCCGTGCTGGTCGACCCACCCCCGGATCGATATTTCGTCGAGATCGCGCAAGGAAGCGCACGCGGCTGTCTTTCCCGCAAGATCTGCGCCGCTCTTGATCGGGGAGTCTTTGGCGACGATCAAGCCCGTGTTTGGGTTGTTGCTGAGATAAAGGCCGGAGCCCGCGACGAGCTTGAACGCAACCCCGCGCAGGTGCGCGGTGATGATCGAGAAGAGGCTGGTCTTGCCGATGTCGATCGCACCGGAGGCGACGGCCGCTGCTTGCGCGGCGCCGCTCGAAAACGTTTGCAAGGTGACGTCGAGGCCATGCCGCTTGAAGATTCCGGATTGTTGGCCGTACAGGATCGGCGTCGCGTTGTCGTCGAGGGTCGAAGCAACCCGCACGGCTACGAGCTGCTGCGAACGAACGATGCTCGGTGCAGCCGCGAGAAGAGTGGTCGCGATTCCGGCGATCGCGTGGCGGCGATTGGACATGCCCGGCGTTTCGTCGCAGGAGGCTGCAATTGCTGCATCGTGAAGGCTGCGAAACGACGAAACCCGGAGGATCGCGCATGTTCAAGACCACGCGTCGCCGTCTATTAACAGGAGTCGTTGCCTACGGTGCCTTGAGCGGTGCCGCGAAGCCCGGCCTCGCAGCGTCGCCCGGTCCCCGCGCGAAGCTGCCCGCGCGCGGGGAATTCGTCGTCCGGAATGCCTACGTCCTGACGATGGATCCGAAGATCGGCGACGTTCCGCGCGGCGACATCCACGTCCGCGACGGCACGATCGTCGCGGTCGGAAAAAACGTGAATGCGCCGGGTGCGGAAACGATCGACGCCCGGACGATGATCGCTCTGCCCGGGTTGATCGAAACCCACTGGCACATGTGGGGGACCGTCGCCCGCAACATGGCGGGGGATACCGCCCAGACCGGCTACTTTCCGTTCAGCCGCGTTTTGGGCGTGCTCTTTACCCCGGAGGACAATGCGCGGGGCGTGCGGCTCGCACTTGCCGAGGCTCTCGATACCGGCTTGACGACCGTCCACAACTGGTCGCACAACCTATTGACGCCGGCGTACGCCGACGCCGAAATCGCCGTGCACCGCGAAGTCGGCGGACGTGCGAGATTCTCATACGGATACTCGCGTAATACCGGCCCGAACGAAACTCTTCCGCTCGCCGACGTCGAGCGCGTTCAGAAACAGTACTTCAGCGGACAAACAGAGGGACTTCTAACGCTCGGTATCGCGGCTCGCGGACCTGAGAACAATACGCTCGAGATCTGCCGTAAAGAATGGTCGTTCGCGCGCGCGCACGGCTTGCCGATCACGACGCACATGGGGACCGCCGAGAAGCGGACTTTCGGCATCAAAGAACTCGACGACGCGGGATTGCTCGGGCCCGACGTGCAGCTGGTCCACGCGACCCACACCGCACCCGGCGACATAGACCGGATCAAACGGACCGGAACGCACGTCAGCGTCAGCCCTTACACCGAGATGCGCACGGGCTTCGGCTTCGGGCCGATCACGGAATTTCTCGCTACGGGGTGTCCGATCAGTCTCTCGATCGATACCCCGATCCTCTGCGGTCATTCGGACATGTTTGCGACGATGCGGGGCATACAGAATCAGGAGAACGGGCGCAAGCAGAGCGAGTTCGCGCTCTCGGCGCGCCAGGCGCTCGAAATGGCCACGATGGGCGGGGCGCGCGATTTGGGTATCGCCGATAAGGTCGGTTCGCTTACCCCGGGGAAGCGAGCGGATTTGATCTTGGTGCGGACCGATGCCTTGAACATGGCTCCGTTTACCGAACCGGTTCACATGATCGTGCAGTCGGCTCATCCGGTCAACGTCGACACCGTGGTCGTCGACGGGCGGATCCTCAAGCGCCATGGGCGCCTGACCGCCATCGACGTCCCCCGCGTTCTGCGCGAGTCGCAGGAGACGATCGACCGCGTTCGCGCGCACATCGGCGAGAGCCATCCCTCGGGATGCGCGCAGTGCGGGACCTAAGCCGCCGCTAGAAGCGTTTCTTCTCGCCTACCTTCTCGCCCATGGTGGCGAACTCGAGCGCCTGCTCCATCGTGATCTCGACGAACTTGTGGCCGACGGCCGTGTATTGGTAGGCGTGAACCTTGGTTTCGTCCTCGGCTTCTTTCGAGAGGTAGAGGTAACGTCCCGAGTTCTTGTGCTTGAAGATCTCGATGTTGTTCTGCCACCAAGTCGCGCTATGCGAAAAACTTTCGCGGTGCTGTACGGGGATGAGTTGCTTGAGCTTCTCTTCCTTCGTTTCGACCGCGGCGGGCTTGGGTGGCGGCTCGCCGGCTTCTCGCGGCGGCAGGACGGTCCGTTCGGACGTTGCGCGCGGCGTGGCAAGCGAACCGAACGCGTCGGAGTCGCCGTCTTCACCCGGTTCTTGTTCGCTGACGGGAGCACTTGATTCGGCCATCGTCGCTTCCCCCGGTTACCGTCTTCCGCTTCCGCGGGACATTTTCATCCACGACGCCGCGCAACGCGGAACTCCTAGGTTAGCCCGGCAGCCTCCGCGTGCGCACGCACGACGGCCTGGAACGATCCGGCGGAGGGCGAGGGCGTGTACGCGCGGGATCGGATCATGCGGAAGGTGCGTTTGAAATCGACGTCATCGACCCGAACGATCCCGAGGCGACCCATGGCCGCGTCGTGTTCGACCACCATGCGTGAAACGATCGAAATGCCGAGGTTCGATTCGACTGCGCGGGCGATGGCCTCACCCGAGGGCAGCTCGAGCGCGTTGTGCGGGGTCACGCCGGCGCGACCCAACGCCGCTTCCACCAGCGTTCGCGTCCCCGATCCGGGCTCGCGCATGATGAATCGCTCGCCGGCCAAATCTCGTGCGCGCACGCTGCGCCGCCGCGAAAAACGGTGTCCGCTCGCCGGGACGATGAGAACGAGTTCGTCTTTCTCGTACGGAAAAATTTCAATGTCGTCGCCGGAGGCGGGGCCTTCCACGAGCGCCAGGGCGATATCTCCGCGGCGCACCGACGCGACGATGGAGTCCGTGTTCCCGATCGTCATCCCGACGTCGATGCCCGGATGCGACTCGTTGAACGCGGACAAGAGGGGAGCGAGACCGTGGGTCCCGATCGTGACCGTCGCGCCGAGGTGGAGCGTCCCCACTTGCGTTTCCGAAAACTCGCGCATGTCGCGCTCTAGGGTGAGGGCGCCGGCCAAAAGCTGCTCGCTGCGCGCTGCGAGAAAACGGCCGGCATCGGTCAAGCGCGCGCGGCCTTTGACGACCTCGACCAATCGCAGGCCGAAATGCTCTTGGAGCGCGCGTATCTGCTGCGACACCGCGGGCTGCGTCACGTGCAGCGCCTCGGCGGCTTGCGAAAAGCTGCCGCACTCGCACAGGCGGCGGAAGACCAAAAGTTGGGCCAGGGTCACCATGACATAAGCCTTTCTTATATATTTACAAAAATACTCTAATTGGACTTATGCTCGAGCCGGCCGTATCCTTAGTCCAATGGCCGCAGCGTCGTCGCTCTTCCCCGGAGTCGTCATCGCTTTGGGCATCGCGCTCGCAGCCCGGCTCGCCGCCGGGTACACGCAGCCGATCCCGGACGTCGTCCTCGCGCTTTTTGTCGGATTGGCCCTCAACAACGCGACGAACCTTTCCGGCGCGGCACGCCCGGGGACGAGGTTCGTGCTGCACTACGTGCTGCGCACCGCGATCATCTTGCTCGGCGCCGGTTTGACGTTCGCCGGCATCTTGTCGCTGGGCGCGATGACGCTGGTGCTCATTCTCGTCTGCGTCGCCGTCGCGATGACCTTGGGAACGGGGCTGGCGAAGCTCACGGGCGCGTCCTGGACGGTCGGGATCCTGATCGGAGTCGGAACCGCGATCTGCGGCGCTTCAGCGATTCTGGCAGTCGGCCCGCTGATCGCGGCCGCGGATGCCGAGATCGCCTATGCCGTCACGACGATCTTCACGTTCAACATCGTCGCGCTGCTCGTCTATCCGCTCCTGGGACACGCCCTCGGGCTGGATCAAATTTCCTTCGGAAGTTGGGTGGGAACGGCGGTGAACGATACATCCGTCGTCGTCGCGACGGGATACGTGTACGGCCAGACAGCGGGCGCGACTGCGACCGTCGTGAAATTGACGCGGACGCTCTTGCTGATCCCGCTCGCCTTTGCGGTTGCGCGCCTCGCTGCAACCGGCCGCGACCTGCCGGTCGAGACGAGTCGCAAGTCGATCTTGCGGTCCACTCCTTGGTTCATCCTCGGCTTCGCCGGCATGGCGCTCCTCAACAGTCTGCACGTCCTTCCTCCCGCCTTGGCTTCCGGGCTGGTTCAGACGGCCGCGTTTCTGATCGTCGTAGTGCTCGCGGCCGTCGGGTTGAACGTCGATCTCTCGAAGATACGGACCATGGGGTTTCGACCGCTGGCAGCCGGCTTCGCACTCGCAACCGTTATGGCCGTACTAAGCCTCGGTCTCATCCACCTGACGCACATTCGTTGAAAACGTTGAAGGGCTTCCTCTTATGAAGATATTTAGCAATGAGGATATGCGCCGTGTCCTCAAGATGACTTGGTTTTGCGCATTTGTTGGCGG
>Ga0134125_10006308_pt1 | contig 13430 bp, 11 predicted proteins | sample KB31751_FD_96464 | JGI IMG/M metagenome (GOLD analysis project Ga0134125, IMG submission 96464) | Terrestrial soil microbial communities with excess Nitrogen fertilizer from Kellogg Biological Station, Michigan, USA - KB3-175-1 | ecosystem: Environmental > Terrestrial > Soil > Unclassified ... | reverse complement strand
GTTGCGGCGCTGGTCGCGCTCGCCAGTTGCGGACCTGCGCCGATGGATCCGCGCCGACAGATCGGGGCCAATCCCTACCTGCCGCCGATCCACCAGTTCCTCATCCCGCCGATGCGCCTGGCCAGGCTCGTCGGCTGGGCGCCGGGCGAGACGCCGAAGGTCCCGGCCGGCCTGCAGATCCATGCGCTCGCCACCAACCTGAAGAACCCCCGCTCGCTCTGCGTGCTGCCCAACGGCGACATCCTGGTGGTCGAGACTGCCGGCCCCGACGCGCCCGCCCCGCGGCGGCCGAAAGAGTTCGTGATGGACTGGATGGAGCAACAGACCCATTCGGCCGCCGAGGGCCACGACATCCTGCTGATCCGCATGAACCCCGCCGGCGCGCCGGTGCTGAAGAGCGTCTTCCTCGACCACCTGAACTCGCCGTTCGGCGTCGTGCTGGTCGGGCGCGACCTCTACGTGGCCGACACCGACGCGCTGCTGCGCTTTCCGTACGTGACCGGCGAGACCTCGATCACTTCGCCCGGCGTCGTGCTCACCGAGCTGCCGGGCGGCCCGATCGATCATCACTGGACCAAGAGCCTGGCGGCCAGCCCGGACGGCTCGAAGCTCTACGTGGGCGTCGGCTCCAACAGCAACATCACCGAGAACGGCCAGGAGGCCGAGCACCAGCGGGCGGCGATCTGGGAGGTGGACCTGGCGACCGGCGCACACCGCATCTATGCGGGCGGCCTGCGCAATCCCGCGGCGATCGCGCTCGAGCCCACGACGCACGTGCTCTGGGCCGCCGTCAACGAGCGCGACGAGCTCGGACCCGACCTCGTGCCCGACTACTTCACCTCGGTGAAGGATGGCGGCTTCTACGGCTGGCCGTTCAGCTTCTTCGGCCATCACGTCGATCCGCGCGTGAAGCCGCAGCGCCCGGACCTGGTCCAGAAGGCGATCGTCCCCGACTACGCGCTGAGCTCGCACGTCGCCCCGCTGGGCGTCGTCTTCTACACCGGATCCAACCTGCCGGCCGCCTACCGAGGCGGCGCGTTCGTCGGCGAACACGGCAGCTGGAACCGGCCGGTGCTGAATGGCTACAAGGTGATCTACATCCCGTTCGCCAACGGCCGCCCGAGCGGGATGGCCGAGGACGTGGTGACCGGCTTCCTCACCGACGGCGACAAGGCGCATGGGCGCCCGGTCGGCCTCGCCGTCGACGCGCAAGGCGGCCTGCTGATCGCCGACGACACCGGCAACACCGTCTGGCGCGTGACCGCCGCCGGCCGTTAGCGGCGGCGAGCGCTCAGGCCGTCCGCTCGCGCGGCGTCAGCACCGCGTGCTCGAGGCGACCGCGGCGCAGCAGGGCGAGCGGCAGCGGGGTTTCAAGGCTGCGCCAGTCGAGCGCGCGGATCAGGTCGTCGGCGCCGGCGACGCGGCGCTCGCCCGCGGCGACCAGCACGTCGCCTTCCGCGAGGCCCGCCGCGGCGGCCGGAGAGCCGGCCTCGACGCCGGTGACGAGCACGCCGCTGTCCTGTGTTAGGCCGGCGGCCAGCGCCTGGCGGCGCGGGATCGCGGCGCGCTGCACGGCGACGCCGATCCAGCCGCGGCGCACCCGCCCATGCCCCAGCAGCTCGCCGAGCACGAACGCCGCGGTGTTCGACGCGACCGCGAAGCAGATGCCCTGCGCGCCGGCGATGACGGCGGTATTGATCCCGACCACCTCGCCGGCCGACGAGACCAGCGCGCCGCCCGAATTGCCGGGGTTCAGCGCCGCGTCGGTCTGGATCAGGTCCTCGATCAGTCGCCCGCCCTGCCCGCGCAGCGAGCGGCCGAGCGCCGAGACGACGCCGGCGGTGACCGTGGCTTCGAAGCCGAGCGGATTGCCGATCGCCACGACCAGCCGTCCGCGGGTCAGGGCCTGCGAGTCGCCGAGCCGCGCGGCCGGCAGCGCGCCGGGGTCGTCGACCCTCAGCAGGGCAAGGTCGGTGAACGGATCGCCGCCCAGCAGGCGCGCGATCAGGCGCCGTCCGTCGGGCGTGACGATCTCGTGCGTCGGCGCGCCTTGCGCGACGTGGCTGTTGGTGAGGATGAGCCCGTCGGGCGAGACGATGACGCCGGACCCGACGCCGCCGCGGCCCTTCAGCTGTGGATGCACCCGCACCACCGAGGGCGCGACCGCCTCCACCGCGGCGGTCACCACCCGCGAATAGGCGTCGAGCGCCTCGCCGTCGCGGGCGTGCGCGTCCGTCGGGCCGGCCGAAATGTCGGCGGGATGGCCGTCGGCGACGAAGCTGGTGGTGAACTCGAGTGGGGAATCGAACATGAGCGTCACTCCGGGGCTCCCAGGTGGGGAGGCCCCGGAACCGGTTCAATGGATCAGCCCGCCAGCCGGATCCGGCCGTCGGCGACGCCAGCGCGGACGAGGCGCGCCAGCGCCTCCAGGTCGACCGCGGTGGTGTCGATCACGTGCCGCTCCAGTTCGCCGAGCTCGGCGAAGCTCTCGTAGAGGCCGGGCGGATAGTCGGCGAGCGGGCTGGCCTGGCGGTCGCGGGCCCGCGCCACCGCTGTCGCACGGTCGGGCCGCAGCACCACGTAGTCGAGCGCCACGCCGAGCCGCCGCGCGCCGTCGCGATAGAGGTCGAGGAACCAAGGTCCGACCACGCCGTCGATGACCACGCGATAGCCGCCCCTCGCATACTCGGCCGCCGCCGCCACGATCGCGCGCATGACCACCCTGTTCTGCGGGTGGGACTCCGCCAGCCACGGCGCGATGTAGCCGGAGCGGATGGCGGCGTAGAAGTCGTCGGTGTGGAAATGCACGGCGGGCGCCTCAGACGTCTCGGCCAGCCGCCGCGCCAGGGCGGTCTTGCCGGCGCCCGGCGGTCCGGAGAGGATCACGATCGGCGCGGTCATTCCCCGGCGACGCGCGCGGTCAGGGCGGCCACCTGCTGCTTCAGGAGCTCGATGGTCTCGGTCTGGCCGCGGATCAGCGCCTCCAGCTGCTCCTCGCGCACCGCGTCCAGCTTGTCGTGCAGGTGCAGGAGCTCGAGCTCGGAGCGCAGGTTGACGATATAGTCGTGCTCGGCGGCCTGGCGATCCTTCGCCGCGGCGCGGTTCTGGCTCATCATGATCACCGGCGCCTGGATCGCCGCCAGCATCGAGAGCATCAGATTGAGGAAGATGTACGGGTACGGATCGAAGGCGCTCCTGGCCAGCGCGCTGTTGATCAGCATCCAGCCGACCAGCACGACGGCGAAGCCGAAGATGAAGCCCCAGGAGCCGCCCACAGCCGCCACATGATCGGCGAGCCGCTCCCAGAAGTTGCGCTCGTCGGGGGCGATGTGCGGGTGCTCGCCCGTGGGCGATTCGCTGACGACGAGGTCGACGACGCTCTTCTGGATCGGCGTCAGCGCGTCGTAGGGCTTGCCCAGCAGATTCTCGGAAAGTTGGCGCTCGGCCAGCGACATGATCTCACCCCCGGTCGGTGTTGGAGGGGCGCATCATGTCGCCCGCCGCGGGGCTGGCAACGGGCTTTGCCGTCCGACGTCCGGATCAGCGCGCGGCGAGCACGGCGCCGGCCGTGTCGGCCATCGGCCTCAGCGCGCCGCGCAGCTCCAGCGGCGCCGAGGCGGGCGCGCCCTTCGCCGACGCCGCGCCATGCGCATAGCGGCGATAGAACACGTGCTGGCCGATCTGGGCGACGCGGACCAGCTGGCCGCCCCAGATGTCGCCGAGGCTGGCGACGTGGTAGTGGGTCGCCCCGCCGACCGCCGGCGTGACGTAGCCGTCCATCGCGTCGCTGGCGACCTCTTTCGCCTGTTCCCAGGCGCGGGGCTCGCGCGGCGCGGCCATGGCGCCGTCGCAGGCGAACGTGAACTGGCATTCGTGGCTCGCCTCGCCCTGGAACACGACGCCGCACACGGTCTTCGGGAAGTGGGCGTCGCGCAGCCGGTTGAGCACCACCTGCGCCACGGCGGCCTGGCCCTCGCGGGGCTCGCCGCGCGCCTCGTAGTACACGGCCGCGGTCAGGCACTCGACGTCGTGGGCGAGCGCCGTCGGATCGGCCACGCGCAGCGGATCGGCCGCCCTCAGCGCCACCGGCTGCAGGAAGCGGTCGAGCGGCGCGGCGGCGCCCCGGGCGGCGACCTTCTGCTGCAGCGCGGCGACCTGCATGCCGATGCGCGGCAGCGGGATCAGCTTGCCGGCCTCGTTCTGATGCGGGACGGGCGCGATCATGCCGCCGGCCGCATAGGCGCCGACCCCCGCGCCGACGGTGAGCCCTGCGGTGAGCAGGGCGGCCGATGCGAGCCCGGCGAGTTGCGCCGGCCGGCGGATGTCGCCCGGGAAGGTCAACGAGCCCCGCGTGTCCCCTGCCACGAGGACGCCCCCGCGCCCCCAGCCATCCGGCCGGACGGAGCCCCTGCAAGGATCGCTCCACCGGCGCACGTCCGGTCGGCGCACGATCGACCGGAAGCCTGAGCTTAGCGGAATTCGCCGCGCGCCGGCAACGCGGCAAAGTGGCGGGGCCTCGCCGTGGCGCAACGTGGGGGCGAGGCGCGTCGCCCGGGCAGGGTAATTCCGGCCCGGATGCGCTCGCCAAGCTCGGCCTGAAGAGCCGCCGCCAGCTGCGCGCCTGGGACGGGGTCCGCCAGGGCAGCGCGCTGAACAGGCGCAGGGAGGCGACGATGAGCGAAGTCTTGGAAAACCCGCCGGAGTGCGCCTCTTCCTCGAGGAGGACGCCAGCGGCAAGCACGCCAGCCAATCGGTGATCTATTTCCGGGTCGCGGACATCCACGCCGCCCATAGGTCGCTGCAGGCGCGCGGCGCCCAGTTCACCAAGCCCCGCACCTGATCTTCCGGCACGAAGACGGCATGGAAGAGTGGATGGCCTTCTTCGACGACAACGGGGCCCGACCGCTGGCGATCATGGCGCAGGTGGGGCCGTAGGCGCGCCTCACGGGCCGAACAGGATCTGCGGCTCGGCCCGGCGCTTCGCGGCCGCCGCCTGCCCGAAGCCCAGCGCCGTCGCGAGTTGCTCGTCGGTCCCGTAGACGTCAGGGGCGAGCTGCACCTGCCCGGTGGGGCCGAGGTAGGCCGTGTGGTAGAGCATCCGCACGCCGATCGACTGCCCGAGATCGACCTCGCGGGTGTCCTGCGAGGCCAGCGCCTGGTCGAACTCGTCGGCCTTGCCGGTCTCGGCCGCCAGGCTGCGCGCGAACGGCACGGCGTTCTTCACCCGCACGCAGCCGTGGCTGCGGTGGCGGTCGCGCGCCGCGAACAGTGACTTCGACGGGGTGTCGTGCAGGTAGATGTCGTATGGGTCCTCGACGTCGAACTTCACGAGGCCGAGCGCGCTCTTCGGGCCAGGCGCCTGAACGACCCGGCCATCTTCGACGCGCATGTCCTGGCGCGCCATGTAGGCCGCGCCCTTCGGGAAGATCTCCTTCTCGGCGATGTCGGTCGGCACCCGCCAGGGCGGATTGGCGATCAGCCGATGGAACGCCGCCTGGATGCTGGGGGTCGGATGATCGTCGCGGCCGACCACCGTCAGCGTCGACCAGACCTGCGGGCCGCCCGCCTTGAAGTAGCCGAGGAAGGCGCCGGCGGTGTTGACGTCGATCCGGTGCGCGGGCGGCGTGCGGGTGAGCCAGCGGCGGCGCTCGAGATTGGCGGCGAGCTGGCGGGCGCGATCGCTCGGCGCTGACGACGAGCCCACCGGCGCGCCGTTCGTGGGCGCCGACGGCAGCCCGCTCTGGCCGAGCGCGGCGGCATAGGCCGCCGACAGCGCCCGGTACTCGCCGTCCTGCGGCGCCAGCGTGGCGTACCAGGCCTCGAGCCCGCCGCGGTCCAGCGCCTGCGAAAGGCCGGCCGCCAGGTCGACGCGGTTCCGCTCCAGCGTGAAGATGCGCTCGATCCTGTGCGGGTCGACGAAGCCCGCGGCGAGCGCCTTGGCGTAGGCCAGCGCCGCCACCGTCACCGCTTCGTCCTCGGACAGGCCGTCGATCTGCCTCGGAGCGAACGCAGCCGGGTCGAGCCCGTGCGCGCGGGCGCCGGCGACGATCTGGCTCAGCGCCTGCGTTGTCCCCTTGGTCCAGGCCACGCGCCCGCCGCGGCTGGCGTAGAACCGCCGCGCCACCGGATCGGCGATGTGCTCGCCGGTGGTCTGCGGGGCGGGCGCGACGCGGCTGCAGGCGGCGAGCGAAGCTGTAAGGGCGAGGAAGCTGCGGCGCGAGGGCCGTGGGCGAGCAAACTGTGACATCCACGGCCCAACGCGCGAGATGCGGTTCCGGTGTCGCTTCCGGGGCTGCGACGACATCACACAGCGCCACCGCATGCCCCGACGCCTACCTGAGATAGCGGGCGCAGACCCCCCGTTCGGAGCTGCGCCCCAAACAACAGTTCGCGTCATCGATCCATGCATCAACAGTCGTCGTCCCTCTCGCGTCGCCGCCTCCTGCAGGTCTCAGCGACGATCGGGGCGTGCGCGCTCGGCCCAGCCAGCCTCGGCGCCCACACTCTCACCCGCAGCGTGACCCATCCGGCGAGCGCCCCCAATCCCGGCGCGCCCGGCGGGACGTCGCCGATCATCGCTGCGGCGCGCGCCGGCCTGCAGCGCGCCGGCGCGCGGGTGTCGCAGATGGACGTGGTCGCGGTGGCCGACTTCTCGCAGGCCTCTTCGCATCCGCGCTTCCACCTGGTGGACATCGCCGGCGGCAGGATCACCAGCATGCTGGTCGCGCACGGCCGCGGCTCTGATCCGACGCACACGGGCTGGCTCAGCCGGTTCTCCAACGCGGCCGGCTCCGACTGCACGTCCGAGGGCGACTTCATCACCGCGGCGGACTACATCGGCAAGCACGGCCGCTCGATCCGGCTGATCGGGCTCGATCCGACCAACGACAACGCCCTGTCGCGCGGCATCGTGGTGCACTCGGCCCCTTACGTCTGCCCGCAGATCGTGCGCGAGCACGGCGTGCTGGGACGCAGCGAGGGCTGCTTCGCGCTCTGCTCGGCCGACCTGCCGCAGGTGCTGCAGAAGCTGGGCCCCGGCCGGCTCATCGTCTCGGCCAAAGTCTAGCGCGAAGGCCGCTCTCGGCTGTTCCTCCGCGGAGGCGACGGCGCCATAACTGAACGCCCTTCAGTCGGAGCGCGCGCATGTCCCTCGTCGTCGATTGCGACTCCCATGTGATGGAGCCGGCCGACCTCTGGCAGCGGTACCTGGAGCCCAGCTACCGCGACCGGGCGATCCGCATCGAGCGGCGCGACGGGGTCGAGCACCTGATCATCGGCGAGGTTTCGGTGCTGTCGAACGTGCTGGCCGGGCTCGGCGGCGCGCACCTGCCGCGCGACAAGGCGTTCGGCGGCGGGCTCAGCTACGCCGACGGCTGCGAGCCGGCGAGCTACGACCCGCACCGGCGCGCGGCGATGCTGGACGACTGGGGCGTCGACCGCGGCGTGCTCTTCCCGACCATCGGCATCCTGCCCTTCCCTACCGACGATGCGCCGCTCGCGAACGCCTACTGCCGCGCTTACAACCGCTGGCAGCGCGAGTTCTTCGAGGCCGAGCCCGGCCGCGTGGTCCCGATCGCGCTCGTCAATTGGCGCGACGTCGACGAGGCGGCGCGCGAGCTCGAGGCCTGCCTGAAGGCCGGCTTCCGCGGCCTCTTCGTGCCGCCCGAGACCATCGACGGGCGCCGGCCCAGCGACCCGCACTTCGACCCGCTGTGGCGGCTTTGCGAGGAAGCCGGCGCGCCCGGCTGCTTCCACGTCATCGTGCGCTTCGGCGGCCAGTTCTCGCCGTTCCTGCATTGGCAGGAGACCAAGCCCGGTCCGGTGTTCTCGTTCGGGCTCGGCGCCACCGGCCAGCTGATCCCGGCGATGGCGTCCGTCGTCGTCGACCGGCTGTTCGAGCGCTTCCCGCGGCTGAAGATCGTCTCGGTCGAGGCCGGCTGCGGCTGGGCCGCCTACCTGATGGACCGGCTCGACGAGAAGCACGCCATCTTCCACGCCATCGCCCCGATGCCGCTGAAGCCCTCCGACTACATCAAGCGCAACTGCTACTTCGTCGCCGAGCCGGAGGAGCGCACGATCGGCGCGATGCTCGACCTCGTCGGCGAGGACCGCATCCTCTGGGGCAGCGACTACCCGCACATCGATTCCACCCTCGCCGCCCCCGACCTGATCCGCGCCTCGGTGGCCGGGCTCTCCCCGGAGCGGCAGGCCGCCGTGCTCGGCGAGAACGCGCGGCGGGTATTCGGGCTGTAGGCGCCGGCCTGCGGGCCGGCCGGGCGGGCTGGGCGTGCGGCCAAAGCGGCGGGGACCCGTTCTGGCGACCGCAGAGTCCCGATCGGCAAAGAAATTATGTCACGTTCGACACGAACAGGGCGGGTTCGACGCCGCCGTCGGGCGCGTGATGCTGGCGCGTGCCGGTAATCGCCGGCGCTGCCGCGCCCGCTTCGCAAAACGTCGACCGCAAGTATCTAGACGCACTCGCACTGTAGCGCCCCACTGCCGCCGACAACGATTAACTACGCTTGGCTTAGTTCTAACGTAATTCTGCGCGGCTATGGCTGCTCATCCTGTAGATAATTGATGTTCGAGCGTCATGTTAACAGGATGTTAACAGCACTACATTCGCGCCGGGCGGGAACTCTCCTGCGAAATACCGAGATTTCGCCCGTTTCGTCGCAGAACGGGTGCTTGACTCATCCATCACGGCCGCCTTAACGATTTATCAAGAAACAAGCCGAGGCAGTTACCGCGACTTCGCCGCGGTGCTCCGATGCTTGTCTTGAATATCCGAGGTGGGGCCTGTGTATATATCGCCGGCGTACGTCGCCGCTCGCGCGGCGATGCTGAGCGCGTGCGCCTTCTCGACTGCGCAACCGCGCTCCTGCACATGGGGAGTAGCCGCGTTCAACGGCGCCGCATGGCCGTTCGCGCGGCAAAGATGCGGCTGCGCTGCGACGGCGCCCCGCTGAATGCTCGGCGCCACTTCATCGATGCGCGGCCCTGCCGACGCCCGGGCGCAAAGGGCTCGCCGCGCCCGCCGCCGCATCATCGCGGGTGGCGTGACCGCCTCCGCGTTGCTGGGATGGGGCGCCAGCGAGGCGGCGGCCGCCCCTGCGCCCGACCTGCGCCAGGCCAGTAGCGCGCCGGTCGAGGCGGGCGTGACGCTGAGCGCAGTCTCGGCGTCGGGCCTCAGCGTCGGGGCGACCGCGCTCGGCAACGTTATCGCCGCCGAGACGGTCGGCTATACCTCGCGCGACAGCCAGCTGAGCACCGGGCCGGTGAACGCCGGCGTGGTGCTGAACGATGTGCAGGCGTCGGGCGACAGCGTCGTCCAGGCGCAGGCAGGGGCGAACAGCGAACAGATTGTCGCCCCCCAGGGCGGGGTCCTGCAGTCGGTCCAGGTCGCCTCGGACGGGTCCGCAACGCCGACGTCCGCTCGCGTGCAGATCGGAGCGCCGGCGGCGCCAGCGCAGAGCTTTGGCGGTTCGCTCGCGGCCTCGGCGAGCGCCTTCTCGAACCTTGTGTCCTTCGACGCTTCGAACGGACAGGTCTCCACGGGCGCCGGCGCAATCGACCAGAGCAGCTCGGCTTCCGTCGCAGCCGCCCTCACGATTGCAAATGCGACGTTCAACGGCCCGGTGACCGGATCGGCGACGGCCGCCGGCGACGAGATCGACCTGGATCAAGCCGCCGCCGCCGGCGGCTCGGGGACGATCGGCGAGTTGAACGCAACGCAAGCCAACACCGGCGCCGAGACCGCGTCCGCGAGCCTGACGGGCGTGCGGACCAGCGCGACCGGAAACGCGTTCGCGACGAGCGCTGTCGGCAACGTCCTCAACGCCGGCGACGTGGTCGGCCCCGCGGCGCTCGCGCAGACCAACGGCGGCCCGCAAACGGCGCGTACAGAGCTCGACGGGGCCAGGCTGAACGGCGCCTTCACAGTCCAGGCGGTCGGCAACCAGGCCATCCTGGCGAACAACAGCGCCATCGGCCTGCACCAGCAGAACGACGCCAGCCAGGTCGCCGAGGTGGTCAGCAACGCCGGCCTGGTGCTCAACGGCGCGACCACGATGCAGGCCGTCGCGCTCGGCAACAACTTCTCGGGCACGATCGCGCCGACCGAGCTCGCCGGGCAGGGACAGCAGGTCAACAGCGGCTTCCAGACCGCCTCGATCAGCCTGACCGGCGCGACCTCGACCGGCGCGGGGCCGATCAGCCTGACCGCGGTCGCGATCGGCAACGCCGCCACGCTGAGCGCGCCGAACTCCGGCTTCGTGCAGGCCAACTACACCGGCGGCCTCGCCGCCCAGACGGCGACCGTGACCCTCGCCAACTGCACCTTCAGCAACGGGTCGGCCGTCAGCACGACCGCCCAGGGCAACCTCATCACCATCCGGCATTGAGCAAATTCGGGGTAATCCAGTGAGTAACTACGACAGATCGTCGCCGCTGCGCTCGGCAGCCCGACAGAACCTCGCCCTCGGCTTGCTAGCGAGCGCCGTCGGCCTGGCGGCGATCGCGCTCGCGAGCCCGGCCTTCGCGAACAACCTCGGCGAGGACGGGGCGTGGCAGTTCCAGTCCCCCGCGCAGGCGCAGATTCAGCAGCAGAACCTGGCCGAGATCCAGGCGCACAACCATCCGACGACCTCGTCGCCCTCGCTCTCGGGATCGGGCTTCGGCGGGGGGACGGGGCTGTCCGCCTCGAACGCGCCGACCAACAACTACACGCAGGTGGTCAACCAGACGACCATCTCGTGCTCCGGCGCCGGCACCGTCTGCACCGCCACCGGCGGCGGCAACACCACCTCGGTGACGGCCACCTCGACCGGCTCGACGACGTCGAACACCAACAACGTCACCGGCAACACCGTCGACCAGAACGCCTACAGCAACAACAACGCCAGCAACAACAACAACCCGGTGCTGTCGCCGACCTCGACCAACAATGGGACCCAGACCAACGGGACCCAGAACAACAACCTCGGCGCCGGGGGCCTCTAAGATGCTGCGCAAGCTCACCAGCCTCGCGCTCGCCTCGGCCGCCGCCTTCGGCTGGGGATCGCCGGCCGCGCTGGCCAGCGGCGCCGCCGGCAAGCTGGTCCGCAGCCATGAGTTCGTGTCGGGCTCTGCGCCCGAAACCAACGTCTCGCCGCTCGACGCCGGCTTCACCTGCTTCAACCGCTACCTGGCGAGCGTCAGGTCCCACCCGGTGTTCAGCGTCGGGCGCATCCTCGACCAGACCGGCAAGTTCTCGAACGAGGCCTCGGTCGGCGGCTTCGAGGTGACGCAGGGCCTCACCAACGAGATCTACAGCGCCTACGGCAAGTTCACGCCGGACTTCAACGTCGTCGAGCGCACCGACACCGAGATCCCTAACTTCGACATCGGGGTCTGGAAGCAGCAGCTGCTGGGCGATCCGAACGAGGCCGGCCAGGTCGACCCGAAGACCGGACAGGTGATCGGCAAGGGCCTGCGCCAATACCGCGGCGGCCAGATCCTCGCCGACGACTACTACATCACCGGCGCGATCACCGAGGTGAACTACGACATCGGCTCCGGCGGGCTGGAGGTCGGCGTCCAGAACATCGGGGCCGGCAAGCGCGTCTACTCGATGAGCGTGGCGATGGACCTGCGCATCGTGGATGCGCGCAGCCTGCGGGTGGTCAAGGCGGTCTCCGAGCGCAAGGTCCTGCATGGCTACGAGACCAAGGCCGGCGTCTTCAACTTCCTCGGCCAGACGCTGATCAACCTCAACGCCGGAACCAAGGCGCAGGAGCCGCTGGAGCTCGGCGTGCGCGCCACGGCGGAGGACGCCGTGCTGAGGCTGGTCGGGGCCGTGCTGCCCGCGCCGGACGGCACGAACTACGGCGCGACCTGCGCCGACTACGCCGCGCGGGCGTACGGCTACGCGCCCGCCGGCGACCCGAAGCCGTCGCGCGAGGCCGCCCTTACCCCGCCGCCGCTCCCCGAGAGCGCGCTCAACGGCGCGACGTTGGCCTCGGCCAAGTGACGGAGGCTTCGGGAACCCAGGACCGGGCGCGTCCCGGTCGCGCAAGTCCTTCAACCGGCGCCCGCGAGGCGGGCGTCATCTCAGCCCACGGGGCAATTAAGGAGCGGAACGTAATGCGTAGAATTCTCTTGGCCGCAACGGCCATGACTCTGATCGGAGGCGGCGCCGCGCTCGCGGACAGCCAGACCGACAACGCGCCGGTGGTCGCCACCACGACGACCCACGGCGTCACCGTCGCCGGCGGCCTGCAGTCGCAGACTCAGGGCGTCGGCAACGTGCTGACGGTCAGCGCGCCGGTCGGCACTTTCACCACGGCCGGCGACACGCAAACCGTCGGCGCCAACCCGATCTCGGCGACCAGCACCCTGCGGAACTCGACCGTCAGCGGCATCTCGTCCGTCTCGTCGCTCGCCGAAGGCAACGACATGGAGGTCAATCCGACCAACACGATCTCCTACAGCAACGGCGGCCCGAGCAGCACCCAGACCACGGACCACGGCGGCCCGATCACGGCGGCCACTCGGGTCAAGCACGTGGAGTTCACCGGCGACACTACTGTCAGCGCGGCGGCGATCGGCAACAACTACGCCGCCAGCTCGCAGAGCGGCACGGTGGGCTTCTGGGCTTCGCAGGGCAATGACGCCGCTGAAACCGCCACGGTCGTGCTCCACAACACCAACGTTGCGGGCGGGGCTCTGAGCAGCGTCGCGCAAGCGGTCGGCAACTCGGTTTCGGCCGGCGGCCTGCTCAACACCGCGAACTACAATGCGGTGTCGCAGGAGAACCGCTACGCCGGTCAGACTGCGACCCAGAACCTCTCGGGCGACAATCTGCTTTCGACCGGCAACACCGTCCTGGCCTCCGCCGAAGGCAACGTCGCTTCGCTTGGTCAGCCCTCGTCTCTGTTTGGGGCCAGCCAGGACAACGCGGCCGGCGGAGAGACGGCGACGGTCAATCTCCAGAACGCAACGGTCAACGGGGACTTCTCGGCTCAAGCCGCCGGCAACGTCCTGAGCTTCGACGCGACCAACGGATCGACGATCGTCGAGCAGAACGATCGTGCGCCCTCGACCTCCAATATGAACGTTAGCGGCCCGGTCGTCCTCAACGCCTCGGCGACGTTCGGTTCTCTGGCCGTCGGCAACCAGTTCAGCGGCACGCTGAGCCCGCTCGTCAATGGCGTTCCGGATCAGCAAAGCAGCGCGGCGATCGACGCCAATTCCTCGATCTCGGGCGTGCAAGCGCAGGGCTTCGGGGCGGCGGTGAACACGACCGCTGCGGGCAACCTGGCCAGCCTGACCACCCCCGGCGGCTTCTCGCAGGTCAACACCGGCGCCCCGACGGCGATCGCGAGCATCTCGGGCTCGTCGTTCGGCGGCGGGCTGACCGTGGCGACCGCCGCGCTCGGCAACTCGATCTC
>Ga0134125_10006307_pt1 | contig 13431 bp, 13 predicted proteins | sample KB31751_FD_96464 | JGI IMG/M metagenome (GOLD analysis project Ga0134125, IMG submission 96464) | Terrestrial soil microbial communities with excess Nitrogen fertilizer from Kellogg Biological Station, Michigan, USA - KB3-175-1 | ecosystem: Environmental > Terrestrial > Soil > Unclassified ... | reverse complement strand
GCCGTGAAGAACAACATCCCCGGCATCGACGCCGACTGCGGCGGCGCCTGCGCCTGCGCCACCTGCCACGTCTACGTCGACCCGGCCTGGATCGACAAGACCGGCAGCCAGTCGGCGATGGAGGAGTCGATGCTCGACTTCGCCGAGAACGTCGAGGACAACTCCCGCCTGTCCTGCCAGATCAAGGTCAGCGACGAGCTCGACGGCCTCGTCGTGCGCATGCCGCAGAGCCAGCACTAGGCCCTCTTCCCTTCACCCCTCAGGCGCGCGGACGGGGCCGCCGGCGGCGCGCCAGCCGTCGATGCCGCCCTGCAGCCGGCAGGCCTCGCAGGCGCCCTGCCTGGCAGTGGAAGATCAGCGGCGCAAGGATCGAGCCGGGAATCATGGCGTCCCCGTTCCGAGCTCTCGCGAATGTCGATGAACGGCGCAGGCGCGCACCAGCCTGCCGGCTTCGGCGGGTGAGATTTCGCGTGGGATGATCACTCGGCCGCCTCCGGCACTTGCGGAAGGTCAGGGCAGAACAGGTTCTTCAGCAGGGCGAGCGCGTGCAGCGCCGCCGGGCTGACCACCTGGTAGTAGAGGGTCTGCGCTTCGCGCCTGAAGGTCACGAGGCCGTCACCCTTCAGCTTGGCGAGGTGCTGCGAGAGGGCGGACTGGCTGAGGCCCACCCGCTCGGCCAGCTCGCCGACCGAGGCCTCGCGCGCCTCGGCCAGTCAGCACAGCACCAGCAGCCGGTGCGGGTTGGCAAGCGCCTTCAGAAAAGCGGCCGCCTCTGCGGCATGGGCTTCGAATTCCAGGATGGACGGGGCGGACGCAAGACTGCTCATTCGGAGCCCTTACATTAGGATCGCCTAATTTAGTTGGTTCTGACGTTCCCACGCCGCCAGCGGAGGAGCCGATGCGCACACCGGCAACCCCAGAGATCCAGGCCTTCTTCGACGAGACGACGAAGACCGCCACCTACCTGGTCTGGGATCCCGTCACCTGCGACGCGGCGGTGATCGATCCCGTCCTCGACTTCGACCTGGCGTCGGGCCAGGTGCGGACGCACTCGGTCGATCGCGTGCTTGCCGCCGCCGCGGAGCTCGGCCTCGTGATCCGCTGGTCGCTGGAGACCCACGCCCACGCCGATCACCTGTCGGCCTCGGCTTTCATAAGGGATCGGGCGGGAACGCGGATCGGCGTCGGCGCGCACATTCGCGACGTCCAGGGCTTCTTCGCGCCGGTCTTCGGCGCGGACGACCTGAGGCCCGACGGCGGCGACTTCGACGCGCTCTTCGAGGATGGCGAACGTCTCGCCATCGGCCGCCTCGAGGCGGAGGTGATCTACACGCCCGGCCACACGCCGGCCGACGTCAGCTACCGGATCGGCGATGCGGTGTTCGTCGGCGACACCCTGTTCATGCCCGACTACGGCACGGCCCGCGCCGACTTCCCCGGCGGCGATGCGCGGCGGCTTTATCGCTCGATCCGCAGATTGCTCGCCCTGCCGCCGCAAACACGGCTCTTGCTGTGCCACGACTACAAGGCGCCGGGCCGCGACGCGTTCGCCTGGGAGAGCACGGTCGCCGAACAGCGCACGACCAACATCCACATCCATGACGACGTAGGCGAGGACGCGTTTGTCGCCATGCGGCAGGCCCGGGATGCGACGCTCGCCGCGCCCGCGCTCTTCAATCCGTCGATCCAGGTCAACATCCGCGCCGGGCGCTTTCCGCCCCTGGAGGCGAACGGCAGCCGCTATATCCGCGTGCCGGTCAGGGCCTCGACCGGGTCAGCCGCCGAGGCTGTCGGGGTCGGCGCCCCTGGCGCGTCCTCGCCGACATGACAGGCCCGGACCTGCTGGCGATCCGTTGCAGCGGGCTTCGCGCTCGGCCTGATCGGCGGCGGCGGCGGCTCGATCCTCGCCGTGCCGCTGCTGCTCCAAGTGGTCGGCGTGCGCGATCCGCCGGTCGCGATCGGCGCCAGCGCGCTCGCAGCCCTGCGCCCCCTGCGGCCCGCCGCACTTGCAGCGCGCCCACCCGAATGCGGGCCAGATCTAGAACAGCTCCGGCGCGGCGGCGTGGAGGTGGGCGGCTTCGGGGAGGTGGCAGGTGAAGGTCGAGCCGGCGCCCGGCTCGCTCTCCAGCGCCACCCAGCCACCGTGCAGCTCGACCAGCGCCTTGACCAGCGCCAGCCCGAGGCCCGGGCCGCCCTGGTCGCGGCCGATGAAGCGGTCGAAGATGTGCGCCTGCACGTGGAACGGGATGCCGCGGCCGGTGTCGGAAACGATCAGGCGCACCTCGCCGCCGCCGCGTTCGGCCGTCAGCGTCACGAGACCGCCCGCCGGCGTCTGGCGCAGCGCATTCTCGATCAGGTGGTCGAGCATCTGGCCGAGTCGGCGCGAGTCGCCGCGGATCAGCCCGACGTCCGCGCCGGTGGCGACGCTGAGCAGCACCTGCGCACCCTCGGCGGCCTGCGTCCAGCGCCCGCTCGCCGCCTCCAGCAGCCGGCCGACGTTCACGTCCTCCATCTCCAGCGCCATCTCGTCGGCGTCGATCTGGGCGATGTCGAGCACGTCGTCGATCGAGCGGCCGAGCTGCATCGCCGCCGTCCGCACCGCCGCTACGTGGCCGCGGCCCCGGTCGGAGAGCCCCTCGCCGGCCCGCTCGAGCAGCTCGGAATAGCCGATGATGGTCGTCAGCGGCGTGCGCAGCTCGTACGAGACATTGCCGACGAAGTCGCGCTTCAGCCGCTCGGCCTCGGCCAGCGCCGCCTCGCGATCGTGCAGCGCCGCCTCCAGCTGCCGCGTGTCGGTGACGTCGACGAAGCCGATCAGCGTCGCCCCGTCCGGCAGCGGCCGCGACTGGAAGGCGACGATGCGCGCGTCGGCGGTGGTCAGCTCCTCGGAGATCGGGGCGCGCGCCTTGGGCTCCGGATCGGTGACGCGCGCCTTCAGGTCGCGCCAGAACTGACGGTCGTGCAGGCGGCGCAGGCAGAGCTCCTCGACGCCCTCGAAGTCGGGCGCTGCGGCCAGCTGCGCGGCGCTGACGCCCCAGAACCGCTCGAACGCCTCGTTGTGCAGCTTCAGCCGCCCGTCCGACGAAAACACCGCCACCGCGTCGGTCAGCTTGTCCAGCGTCGCCTGCTGCACCTCGATCAGCGCGTTGAACTCGGCCTTCAGCTTCAGCTCGTCGGTGATGTCGGAGAACATCAGCAAAAGGCCGCCGCCCGGGTGCGGCTGGCGCACGACCCGCAAGGTGCGCGCGTCCGGCAGGCGCCATAGATCCTCGGCCGGGGCCAGCGCCTCGTAGCCGGCGAGCTCGCCGGCCTTCCATTTCGCGTAATCGGCCGTCTCCGGCACGCGGCGGCGCTGGCGCAGGCGGTCGAGCAACTCGCCGTGCGTCGGCCGCTCGGCCAGCCAGGCCGGCTCCAGGCGCCAGAGCTCGCCGAACGCGGCGTTGTGGAAGGCGAGCCGCCGATCGCGGCCGAAGATCGCCACGCCTTCGCGGATCTGGTTCAGCGTCTGGTCCTGCGCCTCGGCGGCCCGCTTCAGCTCGACGGCGGCCTCTTCGGCCTCGGTGACGTCCTCGGACCAGAGGCCGACCTGGCCGCCCTCCAGCGGCTGCGCAGTCAGGCGGAAGGCGCGCCGTCGCCCGCCCGCTGCCGCCCAGCGCACGGCCTCGCGCCGCTCGCCGGCGCGGGCCGCCTCGCGGGCAAGGTCGTCGCCGGCGCGGTCGAACGTCAGCCCCTTGTCGCGGGCGACGGCAAGGCTCTCGGCGCCGGCGGCGTCCAGCCAGGCGCGGTTGGCGAACGCCGGCCGGCCGGCCGCATCGGCGATCCAGGCGGGCGTGGCGCGCGCATCGAGGAAGGCGGCCAGCCGCCGCGCGCTCGGCAGGCCCGGCTCGGCGCTGGCGGCCGGCGCCAGCAAGAGGAAGCTCAGCGCGCCGGCAGCGCGGCCCTCGACCGCGACGGCCCCGCCGCGTCCGGCCGCCTCGAACGCGCAGGGGGCGCCGCTGTCGACGAGCGCCTTCAGCTGCACGGCGTGGCCCGGATCGAGCTCGCCGAGCGCGCTCACCACCGCTTGCGCATCAGCCGCGACGCCGAGCCGCTCGGCGCAGGCGGCGAGGCTTTCCTCGCCGGCCGTCAGCCGCGCCGGCCCGCGCCCCAGCGCCACGATGGCGATCTCGAAGGCTTCGGCGGCCGCCTCCAGCGAACGGCCCGCCGCGGGCTCGCCGGCGGCCTGCCGCGCCGGCGCGCGTCGCCAGCCGGCCCTCGCCCAGACCGTCGCGCCCACGGCCAGCGAGGCCGTCCCGGCCGCGGCGGCTAGGAGCAGCATCTGGGAATCCATCCAGCCTCGCCCCGAATCAGAGGGCCGAGCATAGGCGTTCCGCCCGCGGCCCGCATGGCGCATGATGTCCGACCCATGGTGAGCCAGTGAGCATCCTCTATCCAGTGGCCGCGAACGCCGAGGCGGCGCTGGCGAGCCCGCAGGGCCGGGCCGCCCGCGCGCGCGAGGCCGCCGCGCTGGCGGGCGCGCCGGTCACCTTCGTCACCGAGGCGGCGGGGCCGGCGTTCGCCAGCCGCGAGGCCGCGCTCGACGCCTTCGCCGGCAAGCTCGACGACGCCCGGCCCGGCCGCACCGTGTCGGTCGCGCCAGAGGATCGTTACTGCGAGATCGCCGAGCGCATCGAGGGCCCCGCGCCGGGGCCGGTCGAGCCGGCGTTCGTGCGCGGCCGACGCTGGCCGAGGCCGCCGCCGCGACCGCCGAAGACCGTGTTCCGCCTGGTGGTCTCGTACTGGCGGATCGCCGAGGCGGCGGGCGAGCCCGCCTCGACCCCCGACCAGGCGCGGGCGGTGCGCCGCCGCACGGAGGCCGCGCAGCTCAGCGCCGCCGAGCTGCGCGCGCTCGCCCAGCAGCCGCTGAGGCCGGTCAAGCCGCAGCAGCCGCTCGAGGTCGGTCTCTTCGAGGTCCCCGCGCCCGAGGCGCCGCACATCCTGATCCCAGATGAATGACGCGCCGCGCCCGCTCGCCTGGCGCGATGCGCCCGCGCCCTCGCTCGACGACTTCGCCGCGCTGGCGGAGGCGGCGTTCGCACGGCTGCCGGAAAGCTTCCGGCGCCTGGCGGGCGAGGTGGTGTTCCGCGTCGACGACTTCCCTTCGGGCGACGTGCTGGGCGAACTCGAGATCGACGATCCGTTCGAGCTGACCGGCCTCTACCAGGGCGTCGACCTGTCGCGCCGCTCGGTGCTCGATCCGTCGCCCGCGCCGGCGCGGATCTTCCTCTACCGGCGGCCGATCCTCGACGAATGGGCCGAGCGCGGCGACGTCACCCTGGCCGAGCTGGTCGAGCACGTGCTGACCCACGAGATCGGCCACCACTTTGGCCTATCCGACGCCGACATCGACTCCATCGAAGCCGCCGACTGACGTGCGCGCCGGCCGGCCGAGCGGGCGCCGCAGGCGCGGTCTTGAACCACGGAGATCACGGCGAGCCAGGGCACTTGACGCATAGCTTGGCCGTGGCAGGCTCGGGCTCCGTCGGGGAAGGAACAACGGCCATGCAGATCCATCCGCTGGTGGCGATCGTCAGTCTGCTGGCGCTGCTGCTCTACTTCTACATGGGCTTGCGCGTCGGGCAGCGACGCTACAAGTTCGGGGTCGCGGCGCCGGCGGTGAGCGGCCATCCGGAGTTCGAGAAGGCCTACCGCATCCAGATGAACACGCTGGAGTGGCTGCCGCTGTTCCTGGTCTCGCTCTGGCTGTTCGCGATCTCCTGGGGCGACGACCGCGTCGCAGCCGGCATCGGCGTCGTCTGGATCGTCGGCCGGATCGTCTACCTCGCCGGCTACACGCGCGCGCCGGAGGCCCGCGGGCCGGGCTTCGGCATCCAGGCGCTGGCCACCGGCGTGCTGCTGTTCGGCGCGCTGGGGCGGACAATCTGGCTGATCGTGGCGCATGGGATCGGCTGACCCAGGTTGTCAGCAGCCGCCCGCCTCGGCTGCTAAGGCGCGGATTTAGCGGAACTTTCCAGATTGCAGGCGCATTGATTCGGCCCTTACCGTCATGGTCCGCAATCGGAGCTTTTCCATGCCTGAGCGCGAGCTTTCCCGCCAGCTGCGAGGCCAGCGGCTGACCACCGCCGAGGTGATCTACTACATGCCCGACCACCCGACCCTGCTGCAGCGGTTCATGTGGCAGACGGTCGACCTGCCGCCGGAATTCCCGCGCGTCTGCAAGTTCCTCGACTTCTGGCGGCGCGAGATCGACGCGGTGATCCACTCGGTCACCTGCTCGGCGGCCGGGCTCGTGACGCCGGCTCGCCTCGACGTCAACCGTGAGATCGGCGTGCTGCACTGAATTCACGGGCGGCCGGCGCCGCTTCGCGCTAAGCGGGGGGCGGTGTTCGGAAATCCGGAGGGGCCTGACGTGACCAAGCGTATCGGGATCGCGCTCGCGGCGGCGCTGGCGCTTGGACTGGCGGCCTGCCAGACGACGCCCACCCCCTACCAGCCGCTCGGCGCGCCGGGGGCCACCGCCTCCGGCGGCTTCACCGACCAGCGGCTCGACGACACCCACGTGCGCGTCACCTTCCGCGGCAACGACCTGACCTCGCGCGAGCGGGTGGAGACCTACCTGCTCTACCGCGCCGCAGAGCTGACGCTCGCCGACGGCTTCGACTGGTTCGAGATGGTCGACCGCCACACCGAGAACCGCGGCGGTACCTGGGTGACGTCCGCCGGCCCTTACTGGTCGCCCTACTGGCGCCTGCACGGCGGCTGGGGCTGGGGAGCTTGGGATCCGTTCTGGGGCGGCCCGCCGTGGGGCGGCTACGACGTGCAGCGGATCGACCGCTACGAAGCCAGCGCCGACATCGCCCTCGGCCACGGCCCCAAGCCGGCCGGCGACGCCCGCGCCTTCGACGCGAGGCAGGTGACGGCCAATCTCGGCCCCAAGATCGTCCGCCCGCCGCACTGAAATCCCCACACCCCCGCTCATCCCGGCGAACGCCCGGACGGGAGGCAGGACGCGGCTGCGAGGGCGTAGGACGCCTGGCGGGTCAGCGGCGCCGCGGACTGGGATTTTGAACCACGGAGGACACGGAGGCGCCACGGAGGACACTGGCGCGCCTCCGTGCTCTCCGCGCCTCCTCCGTGAGCTCCGTGGTTGAATTCGAGCGCCTGCGGCGCGCGTCAAGCGTCCGCTGCCATCATCTCGCGGGTGACGGTCCAGTAGCCGTCGAGCCAGGCCAGGACCTCCTGGGCGGCCGGGTGGTCGAAGGCGGACCAGCGCTCGCGGATGCGGGGCGCCTGCGCGTCGATGCGGCCGAGGCCCTGGTCGTGGAAGAGGCGGAAGTGGCGGCGCAGCACGTCCGCCAGCTCGGCGCCCAGCACGTCCTCGGCCGCCCGGTCCCAGGCGCGCGCGTATTCGTAGGCCTCGCCCTTTGCGTAGCTCTCGACCAGCGTCAGCGCCGGGATGCGGAACAGCACCGGCTGCAGGCAGGGGTTGACCATGTGCGAGGCCAGGTGCGGGCCGATCGAGGCCGGGCGGCCGGTGAAGGCGCGCAGGTAGAGGAACGGCGACATGCCGACGCCGTCGTTGACCGGGTAGTTGTCCCAGAGCGTCGGCTTGCGACGCAGCTGCTCGGTGACGCGCGCCAGGTGCCCGGGGCTGTACTCGCGCGAGCAGACCTCCTCGCCGGTCCAGTAGATCTCGAACTTCGGATCGAGCCCCGCGCCCAGCTCGTCGAGATAGGCCGGCGGGAACGGCCCGTAGGCCCGTTGCAGCATCGCGTCGTCGGTGTAGACGGTCGGGCAGACGATCAGGCGGCTCGCCTTGCTGTGCTCGGCGACGAAATGCGCCATTCGCACCTGCACGTCGGCGAGGTCCGGCTGGTCGCCCTTCATGTCGTCGAACAGCAGCGCGAGGTCGGTGCAGCCGAGCGCATCGAAGAGCTGCACCTTGCGGGCGAGCGCCGCGCGGGTCTCTTCGCCGAAGTCCCGATAGGCCTCGTAGGGGCTGAGGCCGACGCCGAAGCCCATGCCGAGCTCGGCGCAGAGCCGCGCCATGCGCGCCAGCCGGTCGGCCTCGCCCTGTGGATGGTCCTCGCGCCATTGCTTGCGCAGGCGTTTGTCGGCCTTCGGCGCGTAGATGTAGGAGCTGTAGCCGCGGGCGGCGAAGAAGCGCGCCTGGTCCTCGCGCATGTCCCAGCTCCAGGGGCGGCCGTAGTAGCCTTCGATGATCCCAAGCGGCGGGGTCAAGCGGCGTCTCTCCTCTCGTCAGGCGTAACGGGGGGCGGGCCGGGCGACAACGCCGTCCTCGGTCAGCGCCAGGTGGGTCAGCGTCTGCTCGTCGTGGTTCATGCGCCAGGAGAGCAGCTTCTGGGCGTAGGCCAGCACCAGCGGCGCGCAACCGGGGTCGTCGGCGAGATTGCGCGTCTCCCCCGGGTCGGCCTCGAGGTCGAAGAACAGCGGCGGCAGGTTGGTGAAGTGCACGTACTTGTAGCGCTCGCCGCGCACCACGTTCAGCAGGCACTGGTGCAGGGTCAGCCCGAGCGCCTGCTCGGCGGTCGGGTCGCCGACGTCGCGGAAGTCGTATTCCCAGTGCGCCTCGGCGCGCCAGGCGGCCGGCTCGCGCCCGGCGAGGAAGTCGCCGAGGCTCATGCCGTCGCACTGCAGCGGGATGGCTGCGCCGATCGCCTCCATCATCGTCGGCAGGATGTCGACGTGCTCCGTGAAGCGCCCGACCCGTGCGCCGCGGGCGGCGCCCTCGCGCGGATCGCGCACGATCAGCGGCACGCGGTACGACTCGTCGAAGTAGCCGCCCTTGTTCATCAGCCAGTGGTCGCCGAGCTGCTCGCCGTGGTCGCTGGTGAAGACGATCAGCGTGCGCTCCCAGAGCCCGGCCGACTTCAGGAAGGCGAAGAGCCGGCCGAGCTCGGCGTCCACGCGGCTCATCAGCCCGTAGTAGACCGCCTTCAGCCGCCGCAGCCGTTTCTCGTCGTCGGGCGCGCGGAAGCCGCGGCGCTGCAGCTGCCAGGCGAGCCACGGATGCCGGCGCGCCTCGTCGGCCGCGGTGGCCGCGCGGTTGAAGCCGGGCGCGGCGGCCGGATCGTAGAGCGCGTTGTAGGGCCGCGGCGCCACGAACGGCGGATGTGGGCGCAGCAGCGAGAGGTGCGCGATGAACGGCGCCCGCGGGGTCTTCAGCCAGTCGACCAGCTGGCCGGTCAGGAAGGCGACGTCGTCGACCTCGGCCGGGAAGGCGAGCGGGCGGGGCTCGCTCGCGCCGTCCTCCCACTCGGGCCCCGGCGCGCGCCAGCCGTAGGCCTGCTGCGGCGTCGGCGGGACCTCGTAGCCCTGCGCGGTCAGCCAGTCGGTCCAGGGCTTCGGCTGGCCGTCGAGGTGCACGATCGGCCGCACGCCGGGCAGCGGGCCTTCGTAGGTGCGCAGCCAGGGGCTGTCGTCGGGCTCGCCGCGCGGGTCGCGGCTGGTGTCGGTGTAGCCGAACAGCACCGGGTCGTAGCCGAGCTTCGCCGCCTCCAGCGCCCAGTTGGTGTGTCGCGCGTCGAGCGGCGTGCCGTTGGTCCCGGAGCGATGGTTCTGCAGGTAGAGGCCGGTGTGCAGCGTCGTGCGGCTCGGCCCGCACGGCGCGGTGTTGGCGTAGTGGCGCTCGAACAGCACGCCCTCGGCGGCCAGCGCGTCCAGGTTCGGCGTCTTCACCATCGGGTGCCCGAGCGACGACAGGCACTCCCCGCGCCACTGGTCGGCGGTGATGAAGAGCACGTTCAGCGGAGCCGCCATGGCAGCGGCTTACTCTCCTCCCCTCGCGAAGGCGAGGGGAGGTGTCGCGAGCCCTACCGCGGCGCCATGCGGATGGCGCCGTCGAGGCGGACGTCCTCGCCGTTGAAGTAGCCGTTCTGGATCATCTCCAGCGCCAGCGAGGCGTACTCCTGCGGAACGCCGAGGCGGCGCGGATAGGGCACCTGCGCGCCCAGCGCGTCACGCACCTGCTGCGGCGCGCCGCCGAGCAGCGGGGTGTCGAAGATGCCGGGCAGGATGGTGTTGCAGCGGATGTTCTCCTGCGCCAGGTCGCGCGCCACCACCAGCGTCAGCCCCACCACGCCGGCCTTCGAGGCGGTGTAGGCGGCCTGGCCGATCTGGCCGTCCTCGGCCGCGACCGAGGCGGTGTTGACGATTGCGCCGCGGTCGCCGTCGGGCAGCGGGTCGAGCGTCATCATGCCGGCCGCGCTCTTGGCGATGCAGCGGAAGGTGCCGACCAGGTTGATCTGGATGATCATGTTGAAGCGGTCGGTGGGGAACGACTTGATCTCGCGCGTCTCGCGGTCGCGGCTGGCGGTGCGCGCCGCATTGCCGGTGCCGGCGCAGTTGACCAGGATGCGCTCCTGGCCGACCGCCGCGCGCGCCTTGGCGAACGCCGCGTCGACCTGCTCCTCGCTGGTGACGTCGCACGCGCAGAAGACGCCGCCGCCGATCTCCTTCAGCAGCGCCTCGGCTTTGTCCTTCTGGCGATCGAGGTCGAAGATGGCGATCTTGACGCCCTTGGCGGCCAGCGCCCGCACGGTCGCTTCGCCGAGGCCCGAGGCGCCGCCGGTGACCACCGCGGTGATCGTGTTGTCGAGTTTCATGGGAGTAGGCGCCCCTTTCGATCAGGCGTTAGTTTCTCGCGCCGCCGTGTAGACCGGCCCGAGCCGCGCCAAAAGCATCACCCAGCGTCAGCGCGGCAAAATCCGCCGCCTCCACGGCGCTGGCTAGAGAGCGCCATGCCAGTAGCCGACGGTGACGGCGAGGAAGAGCAGCAGGCCGGCGCGGGTGTTCATCCTGAAGAGCGCCAGGGCGCGCTTCGGGTCGTCGAGCTTCAGGCGGCCGGGCTGCACCAGCAGCGACACCGCGTAGAGGCCGAAGAACGGCCAGAACACCCATCCGAGCTCGGCGGTGAGGGCCGACAGCCCCGCCAGCGCCAGCGCGACGATGTAGAAGGCGAAAACGGCCGCGGGCGCGCGCTCGCCGAGCCGCCGCGCCGACGACTTCACGCCGACCAGCGCATCGTCCTCGAGGTCCTGCACGGCGTAGATCGTGTCATAGCCGAGCGTCCAGAAGACGCCGGAAGCGTAGAGCAGCAGCGCCGCGAGGTGCAGCGATCCGAACAGCGCGTCGGGCGCCGCGATCGTCCAGCCGCGGGTCAGCGCCACGGCCACCAGGCCCGGCAGCGGCACGCCGCCGCTCGCCGCCGCGAAGCCCAGCAGCGCGCCCCAGTTGAAGGTGAGGCCCAGCCACGCCTGCGGCCACCAGGTGATCCGCTTCATGAACGGATAGAAGGCGACCAGCCCCAGCGAGGCGACGCCGAGCACGACGGCGAGCAGGTTGAAAGTCAGCAGGATGGCGAGGCTCGCCAGCGAGCAGGCGAGGATGAAGGCCCAGGCGCCCTTCAGGCCGATCCGTCCGGACGCGACGGGGCGCATGGCGGTGCGGGCCACCTTGGCGTCGATGTCGCGATCGACGATGTCGTTGTAGGCGCAGCCGGCCGCGCGCATCAGCGCCGCGCCGACGAAGAAGGCGCCCAGCAGCCACGGATCGGGCGCGCGCCCGTCCATGGCGTCGGCCAGCGCGATGCCCTGCCATCCCGGCAGCATCAGCAGCCAGATCCCGGTCGGCCGGTCGAGGCGGCCGAGCTTCAGCCAGGGGCGCAGCGCCCGCGGCGCATGACGGTCGACCCAGTTGGCGGGCGCGGCGTCGGGAAGCACGGTCGTCATCGCCGCAACCCTAGAGCATCGGCGCGGGTTCTTGCGCAAGATCGCCCAAAGTTCGCCGCGGCGACCTTGCGCTCGTCCGCCGACGCGCCTAGGAAGGCCGCTTCCGGTCACAGCGTTCGATGAAGGAAAGGAGGGCCGCCGACATGTCGAATGGACGTTCGCTCGCCCTCCTGCGGTTCCCCGCGCGCCTGTCCGCGGCCCGCCGCCCCTCCGACCGGTTCTGACCTCCCCGAGTTAGTCCCGGTCGGGCCTTTGCCCTCCGACCGAAGGACTTCCTCGTGTTCCTGCCCCGACTCCAGAGCTCCGCGCTCGCTCCCGCCGGCTTTGCGCCGGCGGCGGCGCAACCGTCGGCCCCGACCCTCAAGGCATCGCCATGACCCTCGTGCTCGACGAAACCGACGACGAGACCCGAATTCGCACGGCGACGGAGGCCCAGCCGGCGCGCCCCGCCGTCCGGCTGGACCACTACGACGACGAGGAAGCCGACCGCACGCGCACGCTGTCCAATTGGCGGGTGCTGCGCTTCATCGCCGGCTACTGGGGCCGGCGCCGCTGGCGGGTGATCGCCACCATACTGGTGGCGCTGGTCGCCATCGCGTTCGAGACCTACACGCCCACGGCGGCCAAGGGTCTGGTCGATCTTGCCAACCAGCCGCCGCGCCCGGGCAGCGGCGTCTGGATCGCCTGGGGCTGGTACGTCGCCGCGATCGCCTCGTTCGGCCTCGTGCGCAATCTCGGCTTCATGTTCTTCTGGAACCCGCTGGCTTCCGAGAACATGGCCGAGCTCACCAACGAGGCGTTCCAGCGCGTGCAGAGCTACTCCGCCGACTGGCACGCCGACACCTTCGCCGGGGCCACCGTGCGGCGCATCTCGCGCGCCATGTGGGGCTACGACGTGGTCTCCGACTCGGTGATCGCCTGGATCGGCCCGGCGCTGATCGTGCTGGCGGTGCTGTCGATCAAGCTCTTGCTGCGCTGGCCGGTGATCGGCGCGTTCTCGGTGGCGATGGTGGTCCTCTACATCGCCGTGACCGTCACTCTGTGGAACACCTACGTGCTGAGGGCCTACCGCAGGGCCGTGGCGCTCGATTCGCGGATCGGCGGCGCGCTCGCCGACGCGATCACCTCGAACCCGACCGTCAAGGGCTTCGGCGCCGAAGAGCGGGAGGAGGCGCGGCTCGGGCTGGTGACCAGCGACTGGCGCAAGCACACGCTGATCAACTGGAACCGCGGCACCGTGGCCTGGCTCGTCCAGAACCTGATCATGGCCGCGATGGGCGCGGGCCTCGCCGCGCTCATCCTCGTCGAGTGGCTGCACCGCCGCGCCGGTCCCGGCGACGTCGCCCTGGTGATCGCCACGTTCACGATCATGAACGGCTACCTGCGCAACATGGGCGACAACATCCGCATGCTGCAGCGCGGCCTCGCCGACGTGGAGGACGCCGCCCGCTACGCAACCCTGACGCCGGAGGTGCGCGACGCGCCCGGAGCGCCACCGTTCGCGCCCGGCGCCGGCGAGGCGCGGTTCGAGAACGTCACCTTCCGCTACAAGTCGGCCGACAAGCCGCTTTACCGCGACTTCGACCTGACCATCCGTCCCGGCGAGCGGGTTGCGCTGGTTGGGGCGACGGGGTCCGGCAAGTCGACGTTCGTGAAGCTGCTGCAGCGGCTCTACGACGTG
>Ga0134125_10006306_pt1 | contig 13431 bp, 7 predicted proteins | sample KB31751_FD_96464 | JGI IMG/M metagenome (GOLD analysis project Ga0134125, IMG submission 96464) | Terrestrial soil microbial communities with excess Nitrogen fertilizer from Kellogg Biological Station, Michigan, USA - KB3-175-1 | ecosystem: Environmental > Terrestrial > Soil > Unclassified ... | reverse complement strand
GGACATCGATCCCGCAAGCATTCCGCGCCCGACATTCACAGGATTTGGCGGCAGACCGGCAGGAGCTGCTGGGCAAAGTCCTCGTGCGTCTGCGGCTGGGACGCAACCACTCGGCGTTCCGGGCGGCGCTAACACTGCACAAGGTCCTCGCCCCGGCGGTGGCTTTGGCGGAGGGCGCGGCTTCAACTTCACCCCTAACCCCGACGCCGGAAGCTGGATTCACGACGCCCGCTGGTATCAGTTCTTCAATGACGGTTCACCCGACGGCAGCTTCACCATCACCAAGGTCCGTCCCGGCAAGTACACACTGCACGCATGGGCCGACGGCGTACTCGGCGAATATGCAAAGGCGGACATCACCGTCGAGCCCGGCAAGACCCTCGACCTCGGCAAGCTCGTCTGGAAGCCGGTGCGTTACGGCCACCAGGTATGGGAGATCGGCAAGCCCGACCGCGCCGCCGACGAGTTCCTGAAAGGCGACCCCAGTAACTATTGGCTGTGGGGATGGAACCTGCGCTACGCGCTCTGGTATCCGCATGGCCTGACGTACACCATTGGCAAGAGCACGCCCGCGAAGGACTGGTTCTTTGAAGAAGTCCCGACCGCCGACAATATGTCCTGGCTGAATCCCGATGCCAAGGACCCCAAAAACCAGCGCTTCGGCTGGGTCAAGGCTGAATCGCTGCAGCAGTATCCGCAGACCGATCAGACCGGCCCGTGGCGCGTCTATGGCCGCGGCACCGAAACCGTCTGGACCGTCAAGTTCAACATGCCCAAGGCCGAGCATGGCGTCGCCTCGCTGCGCGTCGCCCTCGCCGGCGCCGACGGCCTCCGCAATGGGCTGCCGGTCTCGGTCAACGGCCAGAGCGTTGGCGCTATCGGCGACGGCAGCAATCCCGACAACCCGCGCATCATCCAGACCAATGCCATCCGCTACAACACGGACAAGGGCCTCTGGCAGGAGCGCACGCTCAAGTTCGACGCGTCTGTGCTCAAGCCCGGCGAAAACACCATGACCTTCACCGTTCCCGCCGGCGACCTGCAGAGCGGCGTCGTCTGGGACTATCTCCGCCTCGAACTGGACGAGAAAGCAACCATGCCCGCGAAAGTCGAGTAGTCCGAGCATCGATGCCCTCACTCCAGCCAACGATGCACTGCTTCTTGTTTTGTCATTCCCGTAGGGAATCTGCGTTTCGCATCCCCGGCAGGAATATCCCATGAGACATACACCGTCCGCACTGCTGTGCACGTTGCTTGTCTGCGCGAGCGCGTCCCCCACTCGCGCGCAAACTGCTCCGCCCGATCCGCACTACCGCACCGGCCCGCAGCTCTATTCGGATGATTTCGAACATGGGCTCGGCCAGTGGTTCGTCGAAATGGAAAAACCCGGCGCCGTCACCATAAAAGACGGCGCGCTCGACATCGACGTTCCCGCCGGCGTCACGGTCTGGTTCCGTAAGGAACTGGAAGGACCGGTCATGATCACCTACGAGGCGACCTTGATCTCCGCCGGCGGCCCCAACGACCGCGTCAGCGACCTGAACAGCTTCTGGATGGCAACCGATCCGAAATCTCCAAACGATCTCTTCGCCCATTCGCGCAGCGGTAAATTCGCGGACTACAACACGCTGCGCATGTACTACGTGGGCCTTGGCGGCAACGGCAACACCACCACGCGCTTCCGCCGCTATATCGGCGATGCCGTCGAGCGCCCGCTGCTCCGGCAGAACGATCTCTCGGTCGCGCAGCATCCCGATCTCGGCATCACCGCGAACCGTCAGCAGACCGTCACCCTCATCGCCGACGGCCCCCTCATCCAGTACTGGCGCGACGGCAAAAAAATCTTCGAGATGACCGACCCGGAGCCATACACCCGCGGCTGGTTCGGCATCCGCACCACAAAGAACCACATGCAGGTGCGCAACCTCCGCATCCTGCGCCTGGTGCCAAACGAATAGCTGGGTGCCCCATTCATCGCGCGCCTTTGCGCGATGAGTGGGAGACCCATACATTCCGGGCCTTTCATCGAAAGCATTTTGTTCTCGCAATCTCCGCGCTTGTTCAATACAATTTCAATCAGCAGAAATGAAAGAGCCCCGAGATTATTCCTCGGGGCTTTCGCCTTTTGAGCATTGTTCTTTCAAATATTTAGCCGTAAGCGTCCTGGTATCAAGAAGTTGCAGCCAAAACGCTGCAACTTACAGAATACAAGGGACTTAGGTACGCGAGGGGGGGACCCCCTCAGTTCCGAGGCCTCTGCGCACCGCCCGCACCAGGAGCCTGTCCAGCACCGGGCGCGCCCTGTCCGCCTTGCCCACCGGGACGGAACCTTCCGCCGAACTGCCGCTGCACACGCACCGCAGCCGCCGTCGGCAGTTGGTCCTTGCACAGCTCCAGCACCTCGATGCATTGCAGGGAGGTCTGCGAGGCCTCGTTGGTGGACATCCGCGGGTCTTCTTCAATCGGCCGCAGCGCATCCGGCGGTGAGACGATATGCGCATTGGTGATGCCGCCGCCCTGAGTCATGAGGATCTCAATCGCCTTCTTCGCGTAGGCCACGTTGCCCGTCTTCGCGTACGCCCACGCCGCCAGCCGGGCGCCGCTCTGCCCCGGCGGAACATACTGAGCGTCCGCGCCCTCGTTCTTCGTGGTGCGGTCCTTGTCCCACACCTCCGCCGGCGCGTTGCCGATGCGGCACAGCCGCAGCCACGCCTCGGCGAGGTCATCACGGCCCAGCAGCGGCACCAGCTCGAACATCACCTCGCCGCCGCCCTGGATGGTCGCGAGGTTGTAGTTCGCCGGCACCAGCTTGCCGGTCTGTGGATTGGGGATCGCAGTCAGCTTGCCCGTCTCCGGATCGAAGCCGACCGTCGCCGCCAGCGCCTTCGAGTTCGCCTCCGGCTTGCCGGTCTCAAGGCCGTACGGCATGGCGGCGATGGAGTCCACGCCGGCTAGGATCTTGTTGAGCCACTTCTTGTCGCCCGTGCGCTCCCACGCGGTCATCCAGTTGCCGCACAGCGCGAACCAGTCCGGCCCGATGCGCAGGCGATACTTTGGCTCGCCGGGCAGTTTGGGCTCAGCCTCGCGCATCGGATCGAAGTTCGCGATCCCCATCGGCGCGAACTCGGCCACTTCGGTCAGCAGGTCGCCGGTCCGTTCATCCGTAGTCAGGTAGTAGAAGGGCCGCCAGTGCGCCGCCTGCGAGATGCGCGCTTCTTTCGCGCCGTCGCCCCACTTGATGACGTTGTGGCGTGAACCGAGACCGCGCATCGGGCCGAGGTGATACGTATCGCACTCGCTGGTGTTGCGTGTGTGCGCCTCGGCCAGCCGGAAGAGGTCCGCGCGGCCGCTGCGCAGGTAGCTGTACCACATCCACAGCGGCGCGCCGAGCTCGGTGTTGTCCCACGCGTGCCCGCCCCAGTCGTAGTGCCAGTCATGCCGCGCGGCGGAGTAGGAGTGCATGAAGTCGCCGAACTGCCAGAAGCCATACCAGCTGCGGTCCTCCACCTGCCGCTCGTAGTAGGCAAGGACGGAGTCGAGCCCGTCCTCGATCGACTTCTTGAATGCAGTCGAGCGGTCCGGCAGGCTCCACGCGCCGAAGACGCCCGTGGAGTGGATGTACTCCGGCGACGCGGCCAGCAGCGGCAGCTTGTTGCCCGCTTCGGACATGGAGGCCGTTTCCGCCCGCTGCGGCCACGCCACGCCGGGATAGAGCGTCAGTTCGCTGGTGCGCGCCACGCCATGCGCGGTGCTGAGCCCAGGCTGCGCATCTTCATACGCGGCGTCGAGACCATGGCCGGCGAGATCGTAGTAGCGCATGTCCATCTCCGGCGCCTCCGGCGACCACAGCCACGCGACCAGCTTGGCCGTCGGGCTGGCGGCGTTTCGGACTTCAAGACCGGAGGGATACGACTGCCAGAAGTTCTTGATGCACACGCCGAGGCCGCCCTGCAGATCGCTGATCGACGCAAGACCGCTCGCGCGCTTGCCCGCGGCGGAGAAGAGCCACGTGCTCTTCGGGTTGGTTCGCTTCACGATGGTGAAGCCATCCGGCGCGGGCTGCGCCAGCTTGAAGTCGTCCCAGATGGCGTTCTTGCCGAACACAGGGCTGCCTGTAAAAGGCTGACCGGTCTCCTGCGCGACGCTGCCTCCACCGGGCTGCAGCGGCTCGGACCAGACGCCGCCGTCCGGCCCGGAGAAGCGAACGGTGCGGTTGCGGGGCTCGTCGCGCATGGGCACGTCGAACTCGAGGCCGAGGCCACGCACGAAGTCCTTGTCCTGGTCGCCATCGAAGACGATGGTGTGGACCAGCCGCACGTCCGCCTGGCCCGAGTAGAAGTAGAGACGAACGGTAAACGGCAGCCACTCGCGTTTGGACTGTTCGCCGCGATGCATGCCTTCGATCCTCACCACCGCTCGCACAGGACCTTGCTGCTCGACCGTGACGTGCTTGATGTCGCTCGTATAGCGCTCGCGCTTCGGCGAATTGACGGGATCATCCGTCGGGCCGCTCTGCAGGATGCAGACGAGCTGTCCTGCACCGGCGATCTGCTTACCGCCGATCGTCATGGAGCTGACAATGTTTGCGCCACTCGTGGGAATCACGCACTGCAACGCGCCGGTATCGACGGTGATCGCGCGAGCATCATTCTTCACCGTCAGCGATCCAGCCGCGCCGGAGGGTCCGCCCATCGAGAGGGTTGCAGGCGCGCTGATGCCCGCGGGAACTACGGTCGCAAAGCCGCTCCACTTCAGCGAGCCATCGGGCCAGTACGCCATCGGCCAGCTTTGCAGAGGAAGAGACTTGCCTTCCGCGACAAGATTGAAGCTCGCATCTTTCCGCACCGCGCCTTGCGCCCACGGCACGCCCCAACTCACGCCCGTCACCATCGCGGGCTTTTCCGGCCCAAGCCAGGAGAGCGAAACCTGGCTGGGTGCAGATGCGGCACTGCGGGTCGCCCCTTGGGCGGGCACAGCGGCGCGCAGCAGGTTCGCATCGGCAAGGCTAAGTCCAGCGCCGGCGAGTGCGGCGTCCTTCAGAAAGTCACGGCGTGTTGGGCTCACAGCAAAAACTCCTTGAGTTTGGTTCAGGCACCTTTAGCGAGCGGCGCACGGGCCGACGCCATTATGGTCTCGGCGAAGGGCCATTGAAAAGTTCAGTGCGAAGATCGTACTCGGTCATTGCACGCAAATCTTGAGTACGATGGGTGGACGTTCGACACGCTCGAGAGGACTCCACATGAAACCGAATCGCCGCGAGTTCACCCTGTTGGGAACCAGCACGCTCCTCAGTTCCATCACCACGCCCATGCTGGGCCAGTTGTCTGCGCAAACATCCGCGCCGAACGATTCCGCAAAGCGGACAGGCTCGCAGGACGATGTGCCCTGGTACATGCGCGTGCGCCGCACGGGCCAGACCAACTTCAACGAGCGCGATCCGCAAAACGCAGATGTGGAAGGATGGGCCGATTACTGGGCCTCAGCCAAGGTGGAAGCCGTCGCACTTTCTATATCTACGTTGGTCGCGTTCTATCCCACCGATGTTCCATTCTTTCCGCGCAGTCCATACCTGAATGGCCGCGACCTCTTCGGCGAGTGCGTTGCCGCGGCGAAGAAGCGCGGCCTGCGTATCTATGGCCGCATGAGTCCCGATGTGCACAAGGAAGACGACGCGGTACTCGCCGCGCATCCGCAGTGGTTCCGGCGCGACCGCAGCGGGAACCTGCAGCACGCTGCGCCCGGCGTGCTCTACACCTGCCAGTTCGGCGGCAGCTTTACGGAGTTGCAACCGGCGATCATGCGCGAGGTGATGTCTCGCTATGAGATCGATGGCCTCTACATGAACGGCTGGCCAACGGAGCAGTCCTGCTGGTGCGAGAACTGCCGCAAAATCGGCGAGCCGCGCTCGCCGGAATATCGTGCCGCTTTGTTGCATGGGGCGATCGAACTGATTGGGACGTACACCCAGATCGCCACCGATAAGCATCCGGATAATTTTTACTCGTGCAATCTCGGCGGCGGGTTGATGGAATCGGGGCTGGATCAGTGGGAGCTGACGCGAGGCGCGCTCTGGTACACGGCGGACAACCAGGCGCGCGAGGGAGTAGTCGCACCAGTATGGGGCGACGCGCAGCAGGTGAAGGTTGCGCGCGCATCGATGCCGTATCATCCGGTTGCCGCGGTGACTGCCAGCTATTCACGCAGCGGCCACTACATGTGGCGTAACGTGACCGGCGAGACTGCCGAGGCGGAATGCCGCATGGCGCAGACCTCCGCCACGGGCGGCGTGATCTGGTATCACCATCTCGGCATGGAGCAGGGCTTCAAGGAAGACCGCCGGTGGCAAAAGCTGGGCCGCGAGTTTCTCGGCTGGCACGCGAAACACGATCGCCACTTCCACAACGTGCGCTCGATGGCCAAGGTCGCGATCATAGCCGCGCCGCATTCGAACTCCACCTATCCCGCACCGGCGAACGAGCCTGTGACCGATGCTGTCGAAGGGTTCTATGCAACGCTGCTGGAGGCGCGAATTCCGTTTGAGTTTATGCATGAGCGCGATCTGTGGAAGGGGCGTCTGGACCTCTATGACATGGTGATTCTGCCCAACGTGGCATGCCTGAGCAATGAACAGGCCCAGGCGTTGCGCGATTACGCCAGCGCGGGCGGTTCACTGATCGCGACCTTCGAGACTGGCCTCTACGACGAGGCTGGCAAAGCGCGTGCCGACTTCGCACTAGGCGAGGTCTTCGGCATCAAGAAGTCGGGGCCGCGCGAGAAGGCGCAGCTGGCAACGAGCGGCCAGTCCATGCTGCCTGTTTACCTGCAGAGCCTGCGCACAAAGCATGCGCTCAACGCGGGCTTTGACGACACAACATGGATCGCCGGGCCAATCTGGCGTGTACCGCTCGCGCCGGTCGCCGATGCCCCAATGACGTTTATCAATGCGTATCCCGGATACCCGACGGAGACGGTCTATCAACGCGAGCCGCCCACCGACTTGCCGACCATCGTGGCGCGCGAGCAGGGCGCATCGCGATTCTGCTATCTGGCGGGCGATACCGACGCCTCGTTCTATCGGCTGGACAACGGCGACCTCGCGCGGCAGATGCTGAACGCCGTCAACTGGACCCTGAACGGCAAAGCTGGAGTCAACATTGCGGGTGATGGCCTAATGGAGGTTACCGCGTGGGAGACCGAACCCGGCTTCGCGCTGCACATGGTCAACTACAACGGGCCGAACGCCTATCGCGGCAAGATGCGGAAGCTGCTGCCGCTGGGGCCGCAGACAGTGCGTATGGAACTGCCGCGCGATGTCCGCATCCAGCGGGCCTCGCTTCTGCGCGCCGAAAAGCCGCTGCCCTTCCGCCAGAACGGCCGTATCGTCGAGTTCACGGTACCGTCGGTGGGCGCTTACGAAGTTGCCGCGCTGGAGGCCCGATAATCTTTGCTACTCACCTGCCTTGATCTACCGGAACGCAATCTAGGCAAAAAAGTCATTGAAAATATTTAAGATCATGGGACTGCAACCGAGAGATTCGCATCGCACAGGTGTTGAAAGTTGCATAACACCTATCGCGAACAAGGAGCGAGCATGGCAAAGCAATCTGTGGCACTTCTGGGGCTTGGCACCATGGGCAGCGGCATGGCCGCGAATCTTCTGAAAGCCGGCTTTCCCCTTGCGGTGTGGAACCGCACCGCGGCCAAAGCAGAACCGCTCGCAAAAAAGGGCGCTCGGATTGCATCGACACCTGCCGATGCCGCAAAGGGCGCGCAGGTCGTCGTTGCCATGCTTGCGGACGACGCAGCCTCCCGCCATGTCTGGCTCGGGGAGAACGGTGCGCTCGCCGCGGCGGAGAAAAGCGCTGTCCTTATCGACTGCAGCACCGTGTCGCCGGCGTGGATCTCCGAGCTTTCGAGTCACGCAGCCCAGCGCGGTCTGCACCTGCTGGACGCGCCTGTCACGGGTAGCCGCACACATGCCGAGGCCGGCCAGCTGAGTTTTCTCGTCGGCGGCGATGAAGCCACGTTGAATTCCGTCTGGCCCGTGCTCGAATCCATGAGCAAGGAGATCGTGCTGCTCGGCCCCATCGGCTCCGGCGCAAAGCTCAAGCTGATTAACAACTTTCTCTGCGCCGTTCAGGTAGCCTCGCTTGCGGAAGGCCTTACCTGGATTGAGCGCAGCGGTCTGGATCGCGACAAGGCACTCGCGTTCCTCAAGGCCGGTGCGCCCGGCAGTCCGCTGCTTGGCTCCATCTCCGCGCGGATGACGGCAGAGGATTACACGGTCAACTTTTTTCTGCGCCTCATGGCCAAGGATATTCGCTACGCCGAGAACGAGGCAGCCAGTTGCGATGTGGAACTCTCCACCGCGCTGGCCGCGCGCAGGCTCTTTGAAAATGCAGTGGAGCAGGGCTATGGCGACAAGGACATGTCCGCGGTAATCGAGCCGCTTCGCAACAAATAGCGCGCGCGCATATCATCGGAATCGATGCGAATCAGCCGGAAGGTCCAGCAGTTCACTGAGTCCGTAATCCGCGAGATGTCGCGGCATGCTATCGAGCTCGGCGCGGTCAACCTCGCGCAGGGCTTCCCCGATTTCTCCGCGCCGGAAGAGATCAAGCGCGCCGCGCAGCAGGCCATCGCCGCAGATATCAACCAGTACTCGATCACCTGGGGAGCGCGTGACTTTCGCCGGGCGATTGCAGACAGCTTCGTGCGCTGGCAGGGGACCGAGATCGACCCAGAACGCGAGGTCGCCGTCTGTTGCGGCTCGACCGAAGCCATGATCGCCGCGCTGCTTGGCCTCGCAGATCCAGGCGAAGAGATCATCGTCTTCGAGCCGTTCTACGAAAATTACAACCCCGACGTGATCCTCTCTGACACGGTGATGCGCTACGTTACGCTGCATCCGCCGAAGACGGACAGCGATGACTGGACCTTCGATCCCGCCGAACTGCGTGCAGCATTCAGTTCGAAGACACGCGCCATCATCATCAACACACCGCATAACCCGACGGGCAAGGTTTTCACGCGCGAAGAACTGGAACTGGTCCGCGATCTCTGTCTCGAGTTCGACGCGCTGTGCATCACCGACGAGATCTACGAGCACATCCTCTATGACGGTGCACGGCACATTTCCCCGGTCACCATCGATGGCATGCGGGATCGCACCGTGACCATCAACAGCCTGTCGAAGACCTACAGCGTCACCGGCTGGCGGGTGGGCTGGGCCATCGCCGCGCCGGAGCTCTGCACCGGCATCCGCAAGGTGCATGACTTCCTCACAGTCGGCACCGCTTCGCCATTGCAGGCGGCCGGCATCACTGCGCTGGGCATGCCGCCTAGTTACTATGCAGAACTCTCTGAACACTATTCAGCACGCCGCGGTCTGCTGCTCGCGGCGCTGCGCTCCGCGGGCTTCCATGCATGGACACCGCGCGGCGCGTACTACATCATGACGGACATCTCCGGCTTTGGCGCGGAGAACGACCGCGCCTTCGCCATGCAGATGGTGCGCGAATTCGGCATCGCCGCCGTGCCCGGCTCCAGCTTCTATCGCGCAGGCCAAGGCGGGTCGCAGCAGATCCGCTTCACCTTCTGCAAGAAGACCGAGACGCTCGAACGTGCGGCGGCTAATCTGCGCAACATGGCGGAACAACTCAGATCGACCGCGGGCGCGCGCGCTTAGTCTTCCCAGGAGATTGGTTCGATGTTTATCCAGCAATTCAGCGAGGGCGAACCATTCCGCTGCGCCGGCAATGAATTCATCATGCTGCTGCCGCGCGAGGCATCGGGCGCGTGCGAGGTGGTGCTGCAGATGGTCGCGCCCGGGGGCACAACCCCGCCCAACAGCCACGAAACCTTCCAGCAGGTGTACCTCATCTGGAGCGGAGAGGCGGAAATCTTCCTCGGCAAGGAATCCCGCCGCGTGACCGCGCCGGCGGTCGCCTTCGTTCCCGCGCGCACCGAGCACTGGGTTAGGAACCTCAGCGCCCATCGCGAGCTGCACTACCTCTACATCAGCGTCTGGCCCGACGGCATTCCTGCAGAGGAGATCGAAGGCGGATGGAAGCAGGTCTACGCGAAGATTATCGACACCTACGCCAGCCGCGGTTATCCACCCGAAGGCAAGCCCGCAACATCGGAGATTGCATGAAGATCACCGACATCGCGATCAGCGTCATCGCCAACCCGCATTCGGAGATGGTCACCGGCGGCATCAAAGGCGGTCGCGCCGCGCACGACATCGTCTTTCTGCAAATCAAGACCGACGAAGGCCCGGAGGGTCACGCCTTCGCCTGGGGCGGACGCAGCGGACAGGCGACGGCACATCTCATCGCCAGCATCATCCGTCCGCTGCTCATTGGCCAGGACCCGCTCAACCGTGAACGCCTCTGGCAGGAGGTCCGCCGCATGGACCGTTGGTGGGGTTTCCTGCCCATCTACGCGCACGGCCCGGTCGATGTCGCGCTGTGGGACCTTGGCGCGAAAGCTGCGGGCCTGCCGCTCTATCGCCTGCTCGGCGCGTACCGCACCAAGCTGCCTGCATATGCAAGCTCTCTGATCCTGCCCACGACTGAAGCCTTCGTCACGCAGGCAAAGCAGTATCGCGATATGGGCTACACCGCATACAAAATTCATCCCTGGGGCGACCCCGCGCGCGACACCGAGGCCTATCGTGCGCTGCGTTCCGAGCTTGGCTCCGGCTACGTGCTGATGACCGATCCCGTCGCGGGCTACACGCAGCAGCAGGCGCTGCGCATCGGCCGCGAGCTGGAACGCCTCGACTACTACTGGTTTGAAGAGCCGCTCTCAGACTACGACCTCTATGGCTATCAGGAGCTCGCCCGCAAGCTGGAGATTCCCATCGCCGGCGTCGAATCCACGCCTGGCGGACTGTTCGGCACAACGCAATATCTTACGCAGCGGGCCGTCGACATCGTGCGCAGCGACGTCTCCTGGAAGGGCGGCGTCACCGGCCTGATGAAGACCGCCGCGCTCTGCGAGGCCTTCGGCGTGAACTGCGAGGTACACACAACGACGAACGCGCTGCTCGATCTAGCCAACCTGCACGTCAGTTGCGCGATCCGCAACTGCGAGTACTTCGAGGTGCTGATCCCGCAGGAGCCGTTCTCGTTTGGCGTGAAGAACCCCATTCGCATCGACAAGGAAGGATTCGTGCATGTTCCGGAAGGCGCTGGCCTCGGCGCGGAGATCGACTTCGACCTCCTGGACAATCACCTGATCTGCAAGGTGTAGCCGGAACCGGGTCTCCGCAGGCGCGCTGAAAGCGCGTTACTGTAGCCTGGGGCGCAGCCCCAGGATTCTTGCAACATAAGAGATGTGCGGGCTGAAAGCCCGCGCTACGGCTGCGTCGGTGCAGGAATTGGCCATCACGCCGCGAGACTTATTGCTCCGCTTCTGCGTCCACCAAAGTGGCTGGACCACCAGCCACTGATCCCGAAATCCCAGGCGTTCGGCGCGTCGGTATATCGATACGCGTGTGCGCGGAGTGTAAGAGTGCAAGCAGCCGTTCGTTCTAAATCGTTCCCAATCCACACCCGTCGCTCGCGCAAATCTGCTCTCGCGATGCTGGTGGCGGTTTTCGCACTCACGTCCAGCGCAGCCGCACACGCGCAGGTTCCCACCGGCATTCGCCCCGCGTCGCTGCCGCCTGCGCAGAACGACACGCGAAACTCGTCCTACGCGAAGGAGCCAGGCCTGCTGTTTTATCTCTCGGGCGATCACGGCGACTTTCGCGCCGACTACGCCGCCAACGGCCGTCCCGATCCCAACTTCCAGTCCGACGTACAGATTCTGCCCAACGGCGCTCACGGCAGCTACATCCAATGCGGCAACAACCAACTGCTCAGCTACTGGGCTGCCGGTAACATCTATTCGCAGCGCGGCACGCTGTCGTTCTACTGGCGCTCGCGCGATCCAGTCGACCAGACTGCCTTTCCCGTCTTCCGTGTAGGCTACGCGGACCATTCCAGTTGGGACCAGACGTGGCTGCGCATCGACTACAACGGCCACGGCTTCGACGCCTTCGTCACCGACATCAATCTCGGCCGCACCCGCGTGTCCGTTCCCATCGCAAGCTTCCCCAAACCCAGCGAGTGGACGCACCTCACGCTCACGTGGGACGAGACCACCGGCATTCGGTTCTACATCAACGGCAAGCTCGCTGCGGAGAAGGCCGCGACGGGCATGTTCGACGCGGCGCTTGATCAGTTTGGTCCGCACTCGCGCATCATCGGGCCCACGGGCGTTGAGAGCAGCTACAACTTCGACCGCGGCGGCGACATCGACGAGGTCCGCATCTATGACCGTGCGCTCTCCGACGAAAACGTCGCTCAGCTCGCGAAGGGCGAGACGCCGCGGAGCATTCCTGTTCTGAAGCGGTCTATCGCTCAGGGCAACGTCGGCGGTGATACTGCGTCCGCCTCAACCGTTGATCCGGCGGCTCTCCCAACCGAATCCTGGCGGCAGGAGTGGTGGTTCCGCTACGGATGGAACCGCCCCAACGACATTCCCGCGCCGCTCGATGGCCAGTACACCACGGTGCGCAAGGTGCAGATCAATGAGGCGTATGACCTGAAGCGCTGGTGGTGGCGCGGACTCGACGGCATCCGCGAGACTACGTGGCCGGGTGTCTACAACCGGTCGAAGCTCACCGGCCGATGGGACTATTTCCAGCTTCCGGACTGGGACTGCTACTCCGTCTCCGGCAAATCGATCACCTTCTATATGCCGAATGAGCCGTGGAACGACATCGAGATCGATGGCGGCGCGTGGGGCAATGTCTCGGCACTCACGCCCGGCAATGGCGATGCGCGCGCAGTCGCCGATCCCGATCAGTGGGACACCTCGCCGCAACTGGCGACCACGCTCTTCGAGCGCCCGCAAGGCCAGGAGCGCACCAGCAACCGCCTGGCGCAGCCCATCACCGGCGAGCGCATCCGCTTCACCAATGTGGTGCAGGAGTGGCCCATCGGCGAGCTCTCCGCCTACTACGTCCATCCGGGCCGCGAGCCGGCGAATGCATTCAAGCTGACGTATCGCCTCAGCTCCGTCTCGCCGGCGGACAATCCATCGCTCGACTCGCTGGTGGAGTGGATCGCCGGGCGTTATCCCACCGATGAACGCCAGACCGTGGTCGCCAGCGGCATGGGCGGATTCGGACGCGGCGGACGCGGCGGTGGATTCGCAGCAGCCGCGGGTGGTGAAGGCGGCGATGTCGCGGAGCCTGCCGCTGATCTCCCTGGCGCGCAGACCGGAACTCAACCTGGGCGTCCCGCGGGCGGTGCGCAAGGTGGCGGCCAAGGGACAGCTCGTCGCGGCGGACGCGGCGGTGCAGCGGGTTTCGGCGGCGGCGCTGCGCGGATTCAGCAATCCGGCCTTCCCATCGTGCACATCCTCATTCCCGTT
>Ga0134125_10006305_pt1 | contig 13432 bp, 10 predicted proteins | sample KB31751_FD_96464 | JGI IMG/M metagenome (GOLD analysis project Ga0134125, IMG submission 96464) | Terrestrial soil microbial communities with excess Nitrogen fertilizer from Kellogg Biological Station, Michigan, USA - KB3-175-1 | ecosystem: Environmental > Terrestrial > Soil > Unclassified ... | reverse complement strand
TGCTACTCCTTACCCCGACTAATGAGCATTTAGCCTTTCGGCTCGTTGTTCGCTCGGCAGCCGCGCTTACCTGCTTCTTTTCCTTGCTTTTGACCGGCTCGCGCGGGGGGCTGATCTGCACATGTCTGGGCCTGCTCATCGCAATCGGTTTGATGATTGCGCGCAAGCGGAAGCCGAAGCTCGGGCTTGTTGCCGGCGGTGGCATGCTTGCGGCCGCCACTATTGGCGTGTGGTTAAGCCACATAGGCAGAATCGGGAGCCAAGGCCTGTTCGACGACGCGAGATGGTCTGTTTACGGGTTCTGCATCGAAGCTATCCGCCAGCGGCCGCTCTTGGGGGCAGGGGCTGGGACGTTCGAAGATTTGTTGCCGTCATTGCGGACGGAGAATTTCAACAATTGGGGTGTTTGGGATTACGCTCATTCGACGGTACTTGAAATCGCCGTCGAAATGGGAGTTCCCATTGCCGCGATGGTTGTGATCGCTGCCATTGCCTCACTCGTCGTAGTTGCCGGGGGAGCGCTGCAATCCGAGGAACGCAACCGAAGTTCGCTTGCCGCGATCGCGGGAATTGCCGTGCTGACTTATCTGCACTCGACGGTCGACTTTTCTCTTCAGATACCGGGCTACCTGATCGTGTTCGCGATTTTGCTCGGCTGCGGGCTGGCCAGATCATCCACCGAGCAGATCAAGCTCCGAAAGCCGCGCTTGCCCGCCTACGTTGGAGTGGCGCCAAAAATGGGAAGCCGACCGCAAAGGTAGCGGAGAAACTGGGTTGAGTGCCGCCGCTTAGCCCTCCGCCTGCTGCCAGCAGGAAGATGCTTGGGGTTGCGAGCGCGCGTTTCTTACCGATCGGCCAAACGCATGTGCCCGGCATCCGACAGCGACACGCCGGGCGCTTTGATCTCGTACCAGAATCTCGCATCGCTGCTGGACTCGATCTTCAGCCAATGATAGCCGGTGTGCTGCCACGGACGGATCGCTTCAGTCAGATTATCCAGCACCAGGTCACCCTTTGTCGTTGCAACGACAAGAACTAGATGGCCGATTCCGGTGGCAGTCTTGACCACCGACAGCCGCAAAGCTTTGGCAGGCAGTCCGCCCTCCAGCAGTTCGTGCCGCTTCGTTACGGCGTAGTCGTTGCAGTCCCCTTCAGCTGGTGAGATCGTCCATCCATCGGCTAGCTCTGGGCCGTAGCTTTTCAGGATGGGGACAATGGCTGCGTTGACGTCGCGATTAACGCGATACAACAATTCCGCGGTTTGTCCGGTAAGCTCAATCCGCGGGCTTTCCGCTGGGTGGGACTTGCATTCGCCCGGATAGCGAAGACAAAAGCGAACGTGCTGGAACGGGGCCAAGGTTGGCGAGCCTTCGACGATCGCGATCGGAAGGCTCGAATCGGCCGGCAGGCGGCTGCGTGCATGAGCTGTAATTGGAATCGATGTCGCCGCAAGCAACGAACACAGCAGCATTGCTGAGACGCCTCGTGCCATGGGACAGCCCTCGGCTAAGATGCAACCGCCGGGATGGCGCTCCATCGACCAGTGAATTGTCCCGCTGCGGCCTTAAATCTTCGCTATCCGATATGGTTAATGAAACCTGCAGCAATTTGTTTCAATGGCACCTTGCTGAAATTGAGGGTGCTATGTGCTCAGAAAGCGACCGGCAACTCCGCACAGGGCGGCGTAAACGGGTTTTTTCAAAGAGGTTGTGCTGAAACAAAGAGAAAGGGAGCGAGATGTCATCTTGGGCCGGAAGCCCTTAACCAATTTGAATGCGAATTCCGGGCGATACTGATGGTTAAAACGAGATCATGCCGCGAGCCTATCCGACAGTATTCGCCAATTCCCGGGCCGCATCGATCGGCTAAATTGTTCAAAGTCCGGAAGTTCTGCTCACAGCAATGTTGTCCAGAGCCTTCCGATGAGCGCGCCGAGTGATCGCAGCATTGAGAGAACGCCCCAACCAAGAAAGCTAAACCAAATAAGCATCGTAGAGACGATCAGCACAACAAGAGACGCGATGAAGAATTTTCGTCGACCGCTCGCTGCCGAAAGGCGCGTATTGACTTGCCGATTCTCGAACTCGATTGGCTGATGGCTGTTCATTTCGCTCTATCGGGATGTCGGGCTACTATGAAATAATTCGGATGAATGAGGCAAGCAATGGCAAGCACAAATTAACGTAAAGGGTCCATGGCCCATAAAATTAACAGTGTAACTAAATCTTGGTTCGTTGCCTCGACCACAGCTCGGCAGCCATGCACGGGTGCTGGCGTCCAGTAGCTTGAAACTGTCAAATAAAAGGCTTGCTTGTTTCGAAGCCGCGCTGCGCGCACGAGATAAGCAGATGTGCGAACGCGCATTAGGAAACCGCTCGAAAGCTGTCTGATCTGCCGCGGCTAGAACGCGGTCTCGGATATCAGAGAGGGAAGTGTTACGACCAATATTTTTGCGTCGAGGGCCATCGACCAGTTCTGTGCATAGAACGCGTCGCACGCGACACGCTTGTCGTAGGTAGTCGTGCTACGACCACTGACTTGCCACAACCCAGTTATTCCCGGCCGGCAAGCAAGATACGCGCTCATCCAGTTTGCGTATTTCTCCAATTCCTCGTCGGTCACGGGACGAGGCCCGACGATGCTCATGTCTCCCTTTAGAACATTGAACAATTGCGGCAACTCGTCCAGGCTCGATTTACGAAGGATCGAGCCGATTGCAGTTACACGTGGATCGTGCCGCAGCTTGCGGTAGGTTGCCCATTCAGCGGCGGCGACGGGATCCGACTCAAGCAACTCGCGCAAGCGCTCGGGCGCATCGGTCACCATCGTGCGAAATTTCAAACACTCGAAGTGCCTTCCATGAAATCCGACGCGCCGATGCCGAAAGAGAGCCGGACCTCGCGAGGTGGCGATCGTGAGGACGAAGCAAATCAACAGCAATGGCGCCAGGACGATAATGCCGGATAATGCGAGTATGACATCGATTATTCTCTTGCGGGTCATTCCAATTGGACTCCGCGCATTTACTGAAACGAACTGCAGACCGCGACGTGTATCTGCGAGACTATGCATTTTGCACTCTCCAAAAACGCTTTTTTTAAAAAAACTCCTCGTCGCTTCGCTTTCCCTAAAGAAGGTCTCCCGTTTTGCGTTCTTTTGAGACTAAATTTATCGTTTTTTATCAAATAATTTGGCGACGCACAATGCCGACTTTCCATCGATCTGGAATTAAAGAGTTTATTTGCAGATTAAATATAATTTTATCTCGGTTGTCAAAATAAACGATCCCTAGACTGCAAGCGCGTCTGGCATTCGGGCATTTTGGCGGTCTCAGACGAATTTGGCCGGGCGGCATTTGTCCAGCGCCGCGAAAAGAAACCCCCGAACCCTTTCCTTGACGCCGCTATATCCCGGGGGCTGTAGCCGGGGATAGCTTATCGCCTGTTCTGGTCTTTCTGTCTGCTCCAGGACTGGAAAAGGGCCAGTCGGCTTGTCCGGGCGTCCGCGACAACTTCCTGGGGGCGGGGGCGCCCAAAGGCCGCACTAAGGACGAAGCTTTTGTAATGCCTCGGAGAATGCCTTTTGGCTTGTTGGATCGACGTCGTTAATCCGCAAACGGAGCAGTGTTTGGAGTGGAGCGGGGGCATTCAAGTAAAGGTGGGCGGGCATCTCGACAAAGCGATGGCTCACAAAATTCTGGAATTCTGCCAGGATTTCGCGCTGTACCGGTTCTGGCGCGACAAGCGCGACGGGCGCCGCGACCATGGCCCGGCGGATCGCGACCCATGCCTCGTTGGGCGAGGTCTCGTAGGACATCGCGAGAAGATCAAAAGCGTGTTCGCTCAAGCTGCCGTGCTGGACGCTCAAACCGAAGGCGATAAGCCACGCGAAGGAATCGCGAGGAGAGCAAGCGAGAGTCCGACGCGCGCGGGCCTCAAGGGACTGCATATGGCGGTCGTAGTTCCTGGCGTTTCCAGAGCGCAAAGCCGCTTCCGCGAGAGGAATTTCCAGAAGCAACAGGGCTCGCTGTGAATGGTCGTCACAATCGGATAGCTCCTGCCCCGCGGCATCCGCGAGCATCTCGCGCGCTGCAGCGGGGCTGAAGGCCTCAAATCGCAAAAGGCGCGTCTCGACACCTAGAAAAAAATCCGCCGATGCGCCGCTTAGACAATTCAAAGTTCCCCAAACGAACGTTGCCCATCCGACGGCGAATGTGAGGATTCCCAGAATGAGTCTTCGATTTGCGAGAGTGGCCAACCTTAATCGGTCTCCGCTGAGACTTTCTCATCGGTGTAGTAGGTGTACCGTTTGTCTGAATAACCTTCGAATCGCCGCATAACGGCCTCGTCGGCCTTGTTGAGAACGGCCCCGAGGAGTCTCTCCGCCACGATCGGGGAGGCCGTCGCCGCCTTCAAGACTTCATCGCTCGGCGTACTGCCCCACTCGACGACCAACACAAAGGCGTCAAACAAATGCGCTGCTGCTTTTACATCGACCACCGGAAGGATCGGAGGCAAGTCGACCAATATGTAGTCATAAGTTGCCTTTGCGGTCTTCAGCATCTGCTTGACGGCTGCCGAATTCAGGATATCTGAACTGTTCGACGGCTTGATGCGGGTGGAAGCCGGCAAGAAGTCGAACTTATACTTGGAATCGGAAATGACCAGGTCATCAAAGGACGTCTTGTCCGCCACGAGTTCGAGCAGTCCGGGTTCATCGGTGTAGCCCAGCGTGCTGGTCATGGACGGGTTTCGCAAATCTGCGTCGATCAGCAGCGTGCGACCACCGTTCCTTGCAATAAACGCGGCGATTGAGGCTGCAACTGTGGTCTTTCCTTCGCCGGGGAGCGCTGAGACAAGGCCCACGATCTTGCCCCCGGATGGATGCAAGTCGATCGCAACTTTGATGTACCGCAAGGCCTCGGCCGTCGCTGAAAACGGCGCGACTTCGCTGATCTCTCGAAATGCACCGCCCTCTTTTTTTCTACCTCCCTTACCGAGAGCCGCGCGCTTCCGGGCGAAGGCGGGGAGAACGGCAAGGCAGCTGGTGCCCAAAAGGCTCTCAAGCTGTGCACGCGTATGGATCTGCCGATTCATCTGCTCACGGGCAAAGGCCGAGAGAATCCCGAGGCCGAGACCGCAAATGCTTGACAACGCGAGAATAAGACTAATTTTGGGAGAGCTCCGCGAGACAGGAGGCGTTGCCGCCGTCACGATTCGCGCCTCAGTTGAGGGAAATGATTGCTGCTGCACGGACTGAGTGAACCGGGACAGGAAAGTCTCGTAGATTTTCCGGTAGGTATCTGCACCCGTTTGCAGTTCGCGCAACTTGACCTGTTTCTGCCGCGTCGACGCCGATTGCTGGAAAACCTCCATCATGCGTTTGTCGATCTGGTCTTCCTGTGTCTTGGCAATCTGTAGTTCGCTTTTGTAACTCTCTGCAATGCGGGAGATTTCGTCCCAGATTGCGCGCTGCAAAGCAGCCATTTCCGCTCGCAGATTTCTCGCCGCCTGATGATCCGAGCCATAGCGAGCGCTCCACTCCGATTCCTTGCTCTGATCGTCAAGGAACTGCTGGCGAAGCTTCGTGATCACAGGGTTGTTTAGCGCATCTGTAACAACCGGGTCAGGGATGTCGAAGCTCTCTTTGGCCGCGGGAGGCCGCTCTTGCAGGACACGCTCAATGCGATCAAGCTTTGCCTTTGCCTGGCTGGTGTCCGCGCGCGACTTTGCGAGCGCCACGCCAAGCTGATCAAGCTCCACTTCACTCGCAAGCTTACCGTCCTCGCCGATAATGATGCTATTGTTGGATTTGAAGTCCTGCACCGCCTTGTAGGCTTCGCTGGCCTGGTTGCGCAGCTCGTCAATGCGCCCCGAAAGCCAGATGCTGGCTCGATGCGTTGCCTCGAACCTGGCATCCATCTGGTCGTCGATATAGGCGTTCGCGAACCCATTCGCGATTCTTGCCGCCTTGTTCCGGTCAAGCGACGTATAGGCGATCTGCTCGATATAACTGCGCCCTAGGCGCGTGACCTGCAAATTGTTCTTGAGGGTGAGCAGGACACGGCGCATCAATTCTTGCTGCGTCGGCGCCGGGTCCGGCGCCGAGTTGAGTTTAATGAGCGAAAGGATGCGATCCTTAAGGCTGTTTCCGGTGCCGATAAATTCCGGATCCTCTGTCAGCCGCAATTGGCGAGCGACGGCGGTCGCCACCTTCTCGGACTTTGTCGTTTCTATTTCGCTTTCGACCGCCGCATCTTCGACCGGGTGATTTTCCGTGGCCATTTCTGACTGGGCCCACGTGATCCTCTTGGTATCGATGACCATGTCCGCCTGCGCGGTGTACTTCGACGGGCTGAGCGCGATGTACGCAATGCCGACAATCATCGAGAGAGCGGTGACTAACGCAATCTGACGCCACTGTCTGGACAGGAAATCGCTTGCCTGTATCAAGAAGAGCGAATTGGCATTCGAATCGTTGCTCGTCGCCGGTGTGTATGGTGAAAATTGTCCGGCTACGTTCATTCGCGATTCCTCGACGTTAAGTCTCAGCAGTGCTTGTCGGCGCCGTCCGCATCTTTAACGCGTTGCACTGACCGGATTTGCTGCGGTTGTCGTGGCGCTTTGCGCCCCCCGGGCAATCGAAGGTATTAGTGCGCCTGGGGAGGCGATCTGGAAGAACGCCGGCGTACCGCCGCCGCCCGGATTGGTGGATGCCGGGCGCGATCCACTGGGATTCGTGACTACGACACTGCCAACCGAACCGGCGGCGCTCTCCGACGCTACGCCGGCCGCCGCAGTCGAGAGGTCCCCTGCCACCGCAGCAAATGCGCTTTGGAATTCGCCATCCTGGAAGGCGGCCACGGCTTGCTGAATAACCAGGGCAGCATTCTGATCGGCGGTCGAGCACGCGATCGCCGCTTGGGCGAGGCCAGCGGCGATCGCAGTCCGAAACCGCGGGGCCGTACCCTGGGCCACGTGGATGATTTCTGCCGCGAGCGTTGCATCAGTCCCCGCGAGGTCCCGTACAAGCGCTTCGACAGTGCGGGTATCCGAATTCGGGACGATTAGGGCTCCCGGGTTTGATTTGAATTGAGTAATGACTTCGGCGGACAAAGGCGGACTCACGCAAGGCCCTGCCCACGCTTCACTGAGGCCAATTGTGAGCAATAGTTGGACGCAGAACGTCAAACCAATCAGTTCCCGCATCGAAATACTCCAACTATTTGTTTTCTGATTGAAAATTGCTCTCAAAACCCTACAATACCTTTTTGTACGTATCAACTGCGCTCCGATTGCTATGGTTGATTCTACGCCCCTGCGCATTGGCGACGGTGTTTGGCAATTAAATACCTGAAAAATGAGGACATTTTTCCCAGGAACACATAGGAATTGTGCGGGCGATGATGCATATTGTGGCTTGTGGCCGCAGGACAGAAAAAGCTTCCCGGACTTGCTGGAGCGCCGATCGAGCCGATGGACACCCTAGGGCGCGAACCCGCGGACACGTGGCAGGCAATCCAGTAATGAGCTGACGAGAGTGCCTTCTCCGGTTTCGGGCGTCGAGCGACTTAGGGTAGGTGGGCGGTCTCCCGCATTGCCTGCGGGAACCAGGATCTATGCGATCGGTGACATTCACGGCCGCGCCGACCTGTTGGACGAATTGCTGTGCCGGATCAATGAGGATATTAAAATCCGCCCGATCGGCAGGTCGCTCTACGTGTTCCTGGGCGACTACATCGATCGGGGCGCTCGTTCGCGCGAAACCATCGATCGGTTGGTCGAACACGGTCAGAATTGCGAAGCCATTTTCCTGAAAGGTAACCATGAACAGATTGCGATTAAATGCCTGAGTGATCCCAGTCTGTTCGACCAATGGATGCGGTTGGGCGGTCTGGAAACCCTGATTTCATATGGGGTCGTCCGCCACGCCTTGGGCAGCGGAAGACAAATCGTCGAGATGCAGGCCGCTTTCCACCGAGCGCTGCCTCGATCGCATTTGCGGTTCCTTCGGGATCTGCAGCCTTCTTTTTTCTGCGGTGACTTCTTCTTTGCGCACGCGGGGGTAAGGCCCGATGTAGACCTATCCAAGCAGAAAGAGAGCGACATGCTGTGGATCAGGGATGAATTCCTGTCATCGCGCAAAGATTTCGGCAAGATTGTCGTCCACGGACACACGCCGGCCCGCGATATCGAGGTTGAGCCGAACCGAGTCAATGTCGACACGGGTGGCTTTGCAACTGGACGGCTGAGCTGCCTCGTGATCGAGGGGAAATCCTTGTCCGTAATCGACACGCGATAGATGGTGCGCGAGGGCGTTCGCTTGCATGCTCGGCGGCATCAGCTGCGTGAGGACGCCTTAGCGGCGGCGACGGCTTCGATGTGTCTGCGCATTTTCTGAAAAAATTGCTCGCGTCCGAACTGCCCGGCATGCGCGGCGATCTTTTCCGGGTCAATCTGAATATCTGCCAGACTTCTGACGGCTCTGATGACAGCTTCGATCGTCTGCTCGGGGAACAAAACTCCGGACATTCCATTTGCGACGGTTTCTGTCGCGCCGCCTCTTCCAAAAGCAATAACGGGACGTCCGCTCGCCATTGCCTCGACCGGCACGATCCCGAAGTCCTCCTCGCCGGGAAAGATGAGGGCGCGGCAGCGCGAGTAATGCTGTTTCAGCGCCTCGAAGGGCTGCGAGCCCATCACCGTCACAGTAGGCCCGGCAAGGCGGCGAATTTCCTCAAGCATTTCGCCGCCGCCGATAACGACGAGCTTCAATTGCATTTTGTTGAAGGCGCGGACGGCGAGGTCTGGTCGCTTGTACGAGACAAGTTCGCCCGCCATCAGGTAATAATCTCCAAGCTCGGAAGGCTGGGCGATCGTGAAGGCGGCGGTGTCGACGGGCGGGTGAATCACGACCGAGCCAACTCCGTAGTAGCGCTGAATGCGCGCGGAAACCGTCGCCGAATTCGCCACAAAACTGTCGACCCGCATCGCCGTCGTGACGTCCCATGCGCGCAGGTAGTGGACCAGTGGAGGCATCACGAGACGCGCCAGGCGGCCGGCGGCTTTTCTGTAGTCATGATACATGTTCCAGATGTAGCGCATCGGGGTGTGGCAGTAGCAGATGTGGACAGCGTTCGCCGGCGGGATGATGCCCTTGGCGGGGCCGGACTCGCTGCTGATGATAAGGTCATAACCACTCAGATCCAGCTGCTCGAGCGCGAGCGGCATAAGCGGCAGATAAGCCTTGTACATTCTCGCGGCTCGCGGAAGACCGTTGATGAACGTCTGGGTGATACGATGCCGCCGAATGGTCTCGGAGACCATCTCGGGAACATAGATATGCGTGAAGATATCGGCTTGTGGGTACATCTCGCACAGGGCTTCCACTACCTTCTCGCCGCCGCGCATCCCGACCAGCCAATAGTGAATGATTGCGACCTTCATCGAGCTGAGTTTCCTGTCGAATACAGAGCCGAAGCGCCAAACGGCTCGTCGCACAGTAGCAGATTGCATCCAGGATTGCGGTGCGGAATGAGACCGATGAATCGAAGCATTATTAACGAGAGCGTCGGCTCTTTGAAGAGGATCCTGGAGGCCGCTCAAGTGCGCCAACCAATTTGAGCTCCGTCCTGGCTTTCGCCTTGACCATCGTTCCCGTAAGTCTCGCGTAAGTTTCGACGGCTGGACTTTTCCCGAGCCATGCCGCAGGTATAGGCACACGCGATATGAACCTTGGTCTTCAGTCGAGACTTGACTGGACGCGGTCATGTTGAACTGCAGAAATCTAAAAGTTCCGGTGTCGATTATAGCTCTAAGGTACGGTATAGAGCTCATAGGGGATATTGCCCGCCGAGCGGTACTTGCGCAGCATAAAGATCGGTGGTCCCGCAAGCAGCGGAAGGAAGCACCCCGTCGATTTGTTTGATTGTGTTTTGCATATTATAGATTAATTTTGGATTCTTTTAAAACGCAGTAATGGTTTAAGTACATGAGGATTGGGCTGATTATAGCCAGCCGCGGGCGACCGAAACTGCTTGCCCGGCTATTGTTATCGCTGGGACGCCAGAAGCGTCCACCCGACGAGGTTGTCTTGTGCGTGGTCGGCGATGAAGATTTGAGTACGAACTTCGCGTCCGAAGACGCTCATTTAAATATCACGGTCCTCTATTCGAGTCCGGGTTCTTGCGCGCAGCGCAACAAAGGTCTTGCGTTTCTGTACGGGCGCGCCGACGTTGTCCTCTTCATAGACGATGATTTCTGGATGTCCGCGACATACATCCTGGAGTTGGAGCGGCTTTTTTTAACGAATGAAGACGTCGTGGCGGCCACCGGCTTGGTGTTGGCCGATGGCGCGACCACCGCCGGGATTACAATTGCGGAAGCGGAAAAACGCCTTGAAGATTATGCGTGGGATCCGAAGACGAACGAGGTGATCAGGGACGTGCCAGACACTTATGGGTGCAACATGGCATTTCGAATGAGCGAAATCAGCGAGCTCAAGTTCGACGAGCGGCTTCCGTTGTATGGCTGGCAGGAGGACGTCGATTTCAGCGCCCAGTTGCAAGGGCACGGCCGGATCGTTTGGACCAATGCGCTATGGGGCGTTCACCTCGGCATCAAGGAGAGCAAGGTCAGCGGCGTGCGTTTCGGATATTCACAAGTTATTAATCCACTGTTCATTTTCAGAAAAGGCAATATGTCGCTGCGGCGCGCGGTATCGTTAATACTTAAAAATGTTGCTGCGAATGCGGCAAAATCAGTATATCCCGAGTGCTACATCGATAGGTGGGGGCGTCTTAAGGGCAATGCCATCGGCCTGTTCCACGCATTATCGGGGAAATTGGATCCGACTTATATACTTGATCTGTAAGCGATCCGCATAGTCTGGACAACGTGATGACTGTTCCTCACGCCGATCGATGCGGAGCTGTATCCGCGCCATTGCGTAATGACTATCTCATAGCGACCGCCATAGACGCGGCCTTCGTTGAGCCCGCGTGCGTGCTACTCGCATCGATCGCGGCAAATGCGGCCGTCCGCGAAGCCAATCTTGTTGTTTACGGGTTGGGACTGACGCAGCGCGATCGGGATTATCTTACCAAAAGCTGTGGCGCGATGGCCGATCGACTATCATTCATCGATCTGGATTTTGCTGCCAGTCGTCTCAAGAAGCTTCCAGTTACTCTCAACGTCCCCAGTGTCGTCGCGTATGCACGGATGCTGGTGCCAAGTTTACTGCCACGTACGGCGTCGCGCTTGCTTTATCTCGATAGCGACATTGTGGTGATGGAGAGCTTGAGGCCCTTGTTCGAGACAAGCCTGACGGGAGCTATCGTGGCGGCTGTGCCCGATCCGGTCCCGCCCTGGATTGATCGGCCGTTCCGGTCCGAGGTTTTGAAATTGCCCGACCCGGAGTTCTATTTCAATTCCGGGGTGTTGCTGATCGACGTCGAAGCCTGGCAGAGGGAGGCTGTCACTGAGAGAGCGTTCGAGTTTACCTGCGATCTTCCGGGGGGAGCCAAACTCCTATATCCGGATCAGGACATTCTGAATGCGATTCTCTCAAATCGCTGGCACCCGCTGGATCGGAAGTGGAATTTTTTCAATGGTGCTGATGGGCCTATGGATCCGCAGCAATTCCGGATGGCTGCAATTGTCCATTTTGCGTCCGGAAAGAAGCCATGGGTCAGCGGGTCCACGCATCCCGCGAGGCAGATTTATTTGGAGTATCGTCAGCGCACGCCGTTTGCCGGAAGGGCTATGAATTCGCTGGCCAAGCATCGGCTCAATCAGTTCCTTCGTTCGCCGGCGGCAACTCTCAGGACCTTCTCGATGCGGTTGCGGGGGCCGATCGCGGCGCATATTGCTCAAAGTACGGCCGTCGAGATCGGTCGGGTGATGCGGACCATCTGGCGGCGACCAAATTGACCAGTGGCAGGCGAAATGCAAAGCAAGGTGAATGACTTTACTGCGATGGCGGGCCGCTGTAACCGCCGCGCTTTGCCGCGCAACTCTGTCGTGCACGCATGAGAATTGGTTTAATAATAGCCACTTATGGCCGGCCGACGCTGGTTCAAGAGCTCCTGTCGTCCATCGAAGGGCAGGCCAGGCTGCCCGACGAAATCGTCTTGTCCGTCGTCAACGAAAGCGATGTGGAGGCGGAGTTTCCAAAACGCCTGAGGGTAAATGTCGTCTATTCCAACCCCGGACTTTGCGCGCAGCGCAATAGAGGTCTTGAGCTTCTGCGCGGGCGCGCCGACGTTGTCCTCTTCATAGATGATGATTTCTGGATGTCTGCGACATACATCCTGGAGTTGGAGCGGCTTTTCTTAACGAATGAGGACGTCGTGGCGGCCACCGGCCTGGTGCTCGCCGATGGCGCGACCACCGCCGGGATTACAATTGCGGAAGCGGAAAAACGCCTTGAAGACTATGCGCGCGATCCGAACCCGAACGAAGTGATCAGGGACGTGCCGGACACCTATGGGTGCAACATGGCATTTCGAATGAGCAAGGTTGGCGAGCTCAAGTTCGACGAGCGGCTTCCGTTGTATGGCTGGCAGGAAGACGTCGATTTCAGCGCGCAGTTGCAGGGGCGCGGTCGGATCGTTTGGACCAATGCGGTATGGGGCGTTCACCTCGGCACCAAGGAGAGCAAGGTCAGCGGCGTGCGCTTCGGATATTCGCAGGTCATCAACCCGCTGTTCATTTTCAGAAAAGGGAATATGTCGCTGCGCCGCGCGGTATTGTTGATACTTAAAAATATCGCTGCGAATGCGGCGAAATCACTCTATCCTGAGCGCTACGTCGACCGGTCGGGGCGGCTTAAAGGCAACATGATCGGCCTGTTGCACGTGCTATCGGGGAGATTGGACCCGATGCGTGCGCTCAAGTTATGACATCGAAGCGCGCATTTCAGAGGACAGCGATTCAACCCACATCCAATCGCTCTGGTCCAGCGGGTGAATCAATCATCAAATATCTGCTTGAATGCCGCGCCCTCGCGCCTCATTCGTCGGTCCGCGGCGATCAAATCAATGTTGGCCCGAGCCTTCTTCGCCTTGTTGGCTGCCCGAGTATAGAACCTGAATAGCCGGTCATATGAATCCAGCCGATCCACGTACGGCGGTATCAAATTCTGCGATCGCGAATAACGCTCGATGATGGGAAACGGAAAAACCGAATATATCGGCAAGCGCGTGCGCCAGAAACTGTCGAGCGCCAGGTCGAGGGGCTGATCGATTGACCTGAAGGTCTCAATAAACGACTGGGCACCGGATTTGGACATCAGATAGGCTTGGGCCCCTGTGGGGCTCGTCTTGAACCGAACAATATGCCGGTCGTAAAAGTAGCCCAGTCGCACACCCTCGACGTAGTGCTTGCCGAAAAGTCGGACATACTCCATCCCCTTCTCCGCGCAGACGGTACTG
>Ga0134125_10006304_pt1 | contig 13432 bp, 13 predicted proteins | sample KB31751_FD_96464 | JGI IMG/M metagenome (GOLD analysis project Ga0134125, IMG submission 96464) | Terrestrial soil microbial communities with excess Nitrogen fertilizer from Kellogg Biological Station, Michigan, USA - KB3-175-1 | ecosystem: Environmental > Terrestrial > Soil > Unclassified ... | reverse complement strand
TTCTTATTTTAAAGCGCACCGGTTTATTGTCAAAAATAAATTGTGGAAATGGATATTGATTCCGGGAATTATTTATGCGATACTTTTTGTTGTAGGTATTTATTTTTTTTGGGAATCTACTGCTTTTATTATTGATTTTATTTTTACCAAAACCGGTTTAAAAGCATGGCTTCAAAGAGAAAATGTACGTTGGTTAAATTTCATTTTTATTTTTGGGCAAATCATTTTGCAGCTGATCCTGATGTTGCTTTATTTCTCGTGGTTCAAATATTTATTCCTGATAATCGGCTCGCCGTTATTTGCTTACCTGAGCGAAAAAACGGAAGCAATTCTTTTGAACACTGACTACCCGTTTTCGTTGAAAAGATTTTTATCAGATATTCTTCGTGGTATTCATATAGCAATACGAAACTTGTTGTGGCAAACGGTTTATACCATTTCGATCCTGATTCTCGGGCTCATTCCGGTACTTGGATGGATAGCTCCGCTTGCTTCATTATTTATAGAATGTTTTTATTTCGGATTCTCGATGCTGGATTATACCAATGAACGAAAAGGCCTTTCTGCTACCGAAAGTATTGACTTTATAGACCGGCATAAAGGATTAGCGATTGGTAATGGAATGATCTTTTATTGTATCCATATATTACCAATTATCGGTTGGATATTTGCTCCCGGATATGCTGTGGTTGCGGCTACTTTGAGTATGCAGGAAAAGAAAAAAAATAATTTAATCTATCTAAATAAATGAATTAATGGTTTATCTCGTTCCTTCATTTTTATCAGAAAAGGCGGTTGACACCATTCCGGATTATGTAATAACTGCAGTAAAAAGCTGCCAGCTTATTTTTGCAGAAAACGAAAGAACGGCACGTCGCTTTTTGAAATCAATGGACAAAGAAATTGTGATTGATGATTTCGAATGGCATGCAATTGATAAAGCTGAGGAAGAACAAATAAACATTTTTAAAGAGAAAATAAAAGCCGGAAAAAACATAGCGATCATCAGCGAAGCCGGCTGCCCCGGGATTGCGGATCCGGGGCAAATATTGATTGCAGAAGCACAAAAAATGGACGTAGAAATAAAACCTTTGGTTGGGCCAAGTTCTATTTTACTCGCATTAATGGCAAGTGGTTTTAACGGGCAATATTTTTGTTTTTTGGGTTATTTGCCCATCGATCAGGCAGAGCGGATAAAAAAAATAAAACAAATTGAAGAGGAATCAGCCAGGAGAAAATGTACACAAATTTTTATTGAAACGCCTTATCGTAATAATAAAATGGTGGAAACACTTTTGCAAAATTGCCACCCATCTACACGATTGTGTATTGCAGCAGAGTTAACCTCTGCAAATGAATCTGTCAAAACAAAAAGCATTGCAGAATGGAAAAACGAAAAGATCGATTTGCATAAAAAACCGGTAATTTTTTTATTGATGGGTTAAATACCTGCTTTTGAATTTTTATAAACAGAATGACAGCAAATAAACAAATAAGGCTTTTTCCTGTTTTCACTTTCAAAAGAGTTTACAATCAGGGTAATTAACAGTATAAAATAATTCGTGTAAATTGATGAAATTTGTATTTCTATTCCTTTAAAAAAAATTATGGCTGAAGCGAATAAAAATACTGATGCGTCTTTACCTGATTATGAAAAGGCGGAAATGGACCTTTTAAGGCAAGCATTAAAACGTTCATATAAAGAACGATTCCTGATAGCTACGCGATTATATAAAGTAGGGCAAACGATGAAAAAAGCAAAGATTACCTACAAGCCCTACATCAACAAAAGCAAATAATTTTCGTGGATATATTTGACAACGAAATATTGAAGTTTTGGAAAGCCTTGCAAAACAATCAGGTAAGGTATATAATGGTTGGCGGTTATGCAATTAATTTACATGGATACCAGCGTTTTACCGGCGATATGGATATTTGGATTGAAGACACCGCTATTAATAGACAAAACTTAAGATCTGCATTTATTGAATGTGAGATGGGCGATTATTTTATGCTCGACAGAATGCAATATGTTCCGGGATGGACAGACTTTCAATTAATGAACGGATTCCGGTTAGACATCATGATTGACATGAAAGGATTAGAAGACTTTAGCTTTTCTGAATGTTTGGAGATGGCTGCGATTGCAGAAATTGATGAAGTCAAAGTTCCATTTCTACACATTAATCATCCATTTCTACACATTAATCAAATGATAGCAAATAAAAAGGCTGTAAATCGGCTGAAGGATCAAATTGATGTAATACAGTTAGAAAAGATCAGGAAATTAAGAGAAGAATCTTAACTATTCATGAAAGTTTGCGTTAATATTGGTATTACTAAATAAAAAAGGGAGAAAAAATCTCCCTTTTAATCGTAAATGAAGTACTTGTTTATTCAAACTGAACTGAAATTTGTTTTGCCAGCTCCACCATCTTTTTAATTCCTTCTTCAGGTAAATTTCCTTTTTTAAATTCTGCGAGAACTTCAGGGAATTTGGTTTCCATTTCTAATAAAAATTGTTCTTCAAAATCCTGAACTTTTTTTACAGCAACATTACTGATCAATCCGTTTGTTCCCAGATAGATAATGGCTACCTGTTTTTCTACCGGATATGGAGAAAACTGTGGTTGTTTTAAAATTTCCACGTTTCTTGCTCCTTTATCCAAAACTGATTTTGTAGCAGCATCGAGGTCGCCACCAAACTTAGAGAATGCTTCCATTTCGCGATACAAGGCCTGGTCAAGTTTCAGTGTTCCCGCTACCTTTTTCATGGATTTAATCTGCGCATTTCCACCTACACGGCTTACAGATATCCCCACGTTAATTGCCGGGCGAATACCGGCGTTGAACAGGTTTCCTTCCAAAAATATCTGGCCATCTGTAATAGAAATCACATTGGTAGGAATATAAGCAGAAACGTCACCAGCCTGTGTTTCGATGATAGGCAATGCCGTTAAAGAGCCACCACCTTTTACCAAATGTTTGATATTTTCAGGAAGATCATTCATCTTCTTTGCGATCTCATCCTTTGATACAATTTTCGCTGCTCTTTCCAGCAAGCGGCTGTGCAGGTAAAATACATCACCAGGATACGCTTCACGTCCGGGAGGCCTTTTCAATAATAAAGAAACTTCGCGATAAGCCACCGCCTGTTTGCTCAGATCATCAAAAATAATTAAAGCAGAACGGCCTGTGTCACGAAAGAATTCGCCAAGAGCAGCACCGGCAAAAGGAGCATAAAACTGTAACGGTGCAGGTTCTGAGGCAGAAGCAGCTACAATAGTTGTATATTCCATTGCGCCATTATCTTCCAAAACTTTCATCACGTTTGCAATGGTAGAAGCTTTTTGTCCGATCGCTACATATATACAATAAACCGGGTTTCCGGCTTTATAAAATTCTTTCTGATTGATAATGGTATCAATACAAATGGCGCTTTTTCCGGTTTGACGGTCTCCAATTACCAATTCACGTTGTCCACGGCCGATTGGAATCATCGCGTCAATGGCTTTAATACCGGTTTGGAGCGGTTGTTTTACCGGCTCACGAAAAATAACCCCCGGAGCTTTACGTTCCAATGGCATTTCATACAATTCGCCGGTAATCGGGCCTTTACCATCAATCGGTTCGCCGAGTGTATTAATAACACGGCCGGCAAGTCCGTCACCTACTTTTATAGAAGCGATTTTGCCAGTGCGTTTTACAGTATCGCCTTCTTTAATGTTTCCGCTTTCTCCCATGAGAACTACGCCGACATTGTCTTCTTCCAGGTTCAGAGCGATTGCTTTTACACCATTTGCAAATTCAACCAGCTCACCTGAACTTACATTATTTAAACCATAAATGCGGGCAATACCATCGCCCACCTGCAACACAGTTCCTATTTCTTCAAGATTGGATTCTACATCCAGATTGCTTAGTTGGCTTTTGAGAATTGCCGAAATTTCATCGGGTTTTATGTCAACCATATTTTTTCGTTTTTTTAAGGCTGCAAAGGTAAGTAAAGCAATTCCAAATACAAAAGAGAAAAAAGAGATTTGATGTAAGAAAATGTTGTATTTTTTAGGAACAGAAAATATTAGAATAGACGCTAAAAAAATAACCCGTGTTAAGTCCTATAAAAAATGACGAACAATATGAAGAAGCAGTTCCCGTAAATCAGAAATATTATCGGGTAAAAGAAAATTAAGCTTGAAAATGATTCGTAAATTGAATGACGTTTTGCATATTCCTGCAGAAGTTTTAATACAACATATTAAAAAACAACGTGGCTATTCTTTATTATGCCTTCCTGAAATTTAAGAAAAGAATTCCTTAATCACCTCAGCTTCATTGTGTTCCTCGTCTTTTGCGCCATATAACAATGTAACCGGCCCTTGTTTCAAATGTTCTTTTAAGACGGAAACAGCTTCTTTATTTTCTTTTAATTCCTGCTGATATTTTTTTTGAAATTCCTTCCATTTTTCAGCATCATGATTGAACCATTTGCGTAGCTCTGTAGATGGGGCAATATCTTTTAACCAAAGATCCGCTGCTGCTTTTTCTTTCGTTAACCCGCGCGGCCACAAGCGATCCACTAGAATCCGGAAACCATCTTTTGGGTCAGGTTTTTCATACACTCTTTTTATTTTGATGTTCATTTTGGTTTGTAATTTTTATTTCTAAAAATACTTCTTTTTAAAAATAAGAATCACAATTATTCTTTTGTTTGCTGAACAGAAGAGAAGAAAATGAAAATTTTTATTGCAGTAATGCCTGAATATCAGGATCGGCTTGTAAATTATTCATCTGGCGCATGATCCACGGATAACGATACGCTACTCTTGCAGACATGGGCTGTATGGTAAATAATACCGGATTAGGAAGACATGAAGCGATCATGGCGGCTTCTTTCCTGGATAAGTTTTTTGAAGCTTTTTTAAAATAATGCATTGATGCGCTTTCTACGCCAAAAATTCCGTTGCCGGTTTGAGCTACATTAAGATACATTTCAAGAATTCTTTTTTTACCCCAGATATGTTCTATCATAAAAGTAAAATATACTTCCAGTCCTTTACGAAAATAACCACCATGCTGCCAAAGAAAAACGTTTTTTGCAACCTGTTGGCTGATCGTGCTTGCGCCCCGCAGGGATTTACTTTTCTGATTGTGCTTCATCGCTTTTTGAATGCTTTTGAAATCAAAACCGTTGTGATCCGGAAACAACTGATCTTCTCCTGCCAGCACTGCAAGTTTAATATTCACACCCATTTCATCATAGTTGATGTAATCACGATGAAGGCCGCTTCCGGTTATCAAGCTATTGATTTGGGTAATAGTAATTGGCGGATTTACCCATTTGCATAAGACAATGTAAAACAGCGAAAATAGAAATCCGTATAAGATGATTTTTAAAAAAGTACGAGCCAGTCTTCGTATTAAACCGCGTTTTCTAAAGTATGGTTTTTTGTCCGCCAAAGAATTAATTGCTATTTCATTTTAATATAATGGAGCTTGTATTTTTTCCCTAAAAGCATTGTTTTATTCCCGCTTTTCATAAGCAAATAACCAACACCGGCAAGCGCAGCGGCTCCAATAACCAATTCGGGCCTTGCATAATAACGGGTATTTGGTTTTGCAAAAATCCAGGTAACCAAACCAGCGGTAGTTAACAAAACACCTCCGCCAAAAAGCGCGGCGCCGGAACTGTTCCAGTCAAAATTTTTCCTGGTCTTACCAAAAGAAATAATATCGTGATAATTAATTCCAAAGTGATATTGAGCAACTGTATCTAAAACAAAAACCCCGAGGTTGGTATAAACGCGCCTTACATCGTATTGAACCAAAAAAACAGAATCTTTTGCTATGGATGTGACAGATGCTTCATAGTAACGTGCGTTTGTAGAAAAATCCATTTCGCTACCGGGATAAAAGGATTCTACTGTACGGTTATTTTTTTTTAGAATGAGCAGGTCATTTTGCGCCGCGCAGGATGAAACAAAAAAAAAGGCAGTAAATAATACAAAAAGAAAACGCATGATGTTACAATTTTTTCACAAAAAACAAAACTCCAAAAAGAAGAACCGTTCCAAACACCGCCAATATTAATCCGGATATTTTATTGATCAACCGGATATTTTTAATCGTCAATTTTTTACTCAGCTTGCCAGCGATAGAAACTTTTACAATGTCTGCCGACATGTTTAAAATCAGGGCGGTAGCAAAAATAATGATCCTGTCGCGAATACTATGTGAAACTGCAATGGCAGTAGCAGCAGTGAGCCAAAATGCCATCACTGCCGGGTTCAATGTATTTAATAAAAAACCTTGTAAGGCTATTTTTGCGTGATCGCTGCTTTTTAAAGGTGGAAGGGCCAAATCTTCCGGATGAAGATGAACTTTTTTGAAGAAAATATAATAAATGCCCATACTAATTAAAAAAGCACTTCCGGCAATACCGATCTGCACTTTAAAATCAAGCAGGGTAGTAACCAGTTCTGAAAAAAGATTGCTTAAAACAACCAGGAGAAAATCACTGACCCATACACCGATTACGAAGCTAAAACCACCGGCTCTTCCGTTATTGATACTTTGTTTGATGACGGTAAATATGACCGGCCCTACTGATATTACCAGCAACAATCCGATTGCCAATCCTTTCAGTATTGCTTCAATAATATCTACCATTTAGAAATAAAACGTTTTAATTTTAAATAAGAAGCAGTTTAAAAAATTAAAGATAGTAAAAGAAGATTTATAGAGATAATTAAATCAACGGATTTCGATTATCGTATTAGTTAACAGGTTGGCATCCTACCTTTAAACCACCAGATCAGGCACGGGCTTGTTTTAAAAACTTTTGCCATTCATCGAGCATTTTGCCTTTTAAAACACGTGGAAATTTATGCTGGCCGCCAACTTTGCCCTTGTAGCGCATAAAATCCATAAAAGTTTCTTCACTTAGTACGTCTACAAAAATTTCTTTTAAAGCATGATTTCTTTCCACTTCATAATCATCATTCAGTTCTTTCAGTTTTTTATCGATCAATACTTTCAGTGTTTCAGAATTTACATGATCATCAGTGGCAATATACCAGTGATGTGCAAAAAAATTGCCGTGAGGAACGCCCGCAACGGTAAATTCACCAATAGAAATATTCAGCTCTTCGCTGACGAGGTTTATTGCTTTATTCATATTATCAACACTTAAATGCTCTCCCACAAGACTTAAAAAATGTCGTGTGCGTCCGGTAATGACGATTTCACACTTTTCTACATCCACAAACTGAACAGTATCACCGATAAGATAGCGCCACGTTCCTGCATTGGTGCTGATCAGAATTGCATAATTTTTATTTTTCTCTACTTCGTGAACCATTAATGTTTGCGGATTTTCCACCATGTTTCCATCTATATCAAAGTTATTCTGGTCGAAAGGAACAAACTCAAAAAAGATATTGTTGTTCGTTGCCAGCCGCATTCCATTTGCATGTTGCCGGTTTTGATAAGCAAGAAAACCTTCGCTTGCCAGGTAAGTTTCGATGTAAGTAATGGGTTTGCCTAAGAGCTTATTGAAGCCTTTTTTGTACGGCTCCAAAGCCACGCCTCCGTGAACATAGAAAGCAAGATTTGGCCAGATTTCGTGAATGTTTTTCAGATTGTAACGGGCAATCACTTTTTCCATACACAGCTGAACCCATGCCGGCACGCCTACTAAAAAAGCGATGTCCCATTCCGGTGCCTTTTCAACAATTTCTTCCAGTTTTTTTGACCAGTCTTTTTCTTTGGCAATTTTTTTGCCCGGTTTATACATTCCCTGGAACCAGAACGGGATATTTTTTGCCTGGATGCCACTCAAATCGCCGGCATAATAAGTCGTGCTTTTTTGTAAATGTGTGCTTCCACCAAGCATTAGCCATCCTTTTCCGACATATTTTTTTGGTACATTATTATATGAGGCAAGACTGATCAATTGCCGGAAACTAGTAAGAGTATTGGCACGAATCAATTCTTTGGTAATCGGGATGTATTTGCTGGAAGCTTCGCTGGTACCGCTGCTTAACGCGAAAAATTTGATCGTTCCCGGCCAACAAACATCCGGTTTTCCATCCAACGCTCTGAACCACCATTCCCTGAAGATTTTATCGTAATTAAATGTCGGTACTACCCGTTGAAAATTTTTTCCGGGATGTTTGCTTAAAAGGATCTGATCGAAAAGATATTGTTGCCCAAATTCGGTAAAACGCGCTCTTTTTAGTAATTTTTTTAAAACCTTTAGCTGTTGTCTTTTTGGTGAACTTGCAGGAAGTCGCAGTGCGCGATAAAATGACCTTGGAAATTTAATATCAATAAATGCCATTCCTTATTATTAAGTTGTTGACAGCCACAAATTTAATGAATAGTTAATCTAACTCAGCTATTAATTATAAACGGTTTTTTAAATAAAGCAGCGGATTTTTTGCAAAACTGGTGCTTTTAAATGAATTTATTTTGTGAAAATTTCGTTTTAGAGCAGTTTTTTTTGAAGGATTTGAGTTTAATTTTATTGTCAAAAAACCAAAAATTCAACATAGATAAAAAATTTGTCTTAATTTTATCAGCTTGTATTTAAATTTGTTTATAAGTGCTGTCCAGAATCCGGATGTAAGTAACTGAAAATTTTTTAAAAAATTATAATCTTAAATGTATAATCACATCTGGAAAAAATATTTGCCCATCATCAAAATTTTATTGAAAAAGTCTTTAAACGAAGAACAGACTCTCGACCTGAACCGGATTGATTTCGAAAGAGCCGGCACAGCCCGTAAGGCCGGTTATAAATTTAAAATTGAATTCATTGACGGCAAAGTTGGCAACGTAATCAGTGGATCCACATTGGCGATGCATTTAGCGCAGGTGATTCTGGAAGATGATCCGGCAAAAGAAATTTTAAGTCAGCATAATTTCCAGGTGAATCTGAATACACGTTTCCAGTTGATCATTAGGAATCTTCCCAAATAGTTTGCAGCAGGGCAATAAATTTGCGCATTTCTAATTCCGGTTGTTAAATTTTTGAGCAAGGATAAAAGGAATAATTTCTATTGAAGAATTTTCAGTTCTGTATCCGCATTATTTTCCTTATTTTCATTCCGACAATTTATTATCAATGTTAGTCAAAACTTTTGGCAGTGCTGTTTATGGGGTAGAGGCAATCACAATTACGGTAGAAGTAAATGTGAGTGGCGGAAAATTCACTTCAATTGTTGGTCTTGCAGATAATGCAGTAAAAGAAAGCCTTGAGCGGATGGAAAGTGCCATCAAGGCGAATGGTTATCATTTTCCCCGAACAAAAGTAGTTGTAAATCTGGCGCCGGCAGATATTCGTAAAAGCGGTACTGCATTTGATTTGCCGATTGCAATGGCTACTCTGGGAGCAAGTGAACAATTGGAAAATGCCAAAAAATTAACCGATTATGTAATCATGGGCGAGCTCAGCCTTGACGGGTTTGTGCGGCCCATCAAAGGCGCGTTGCCCATTGCGATACAGGCACGTAAAGAAGGCTTTAAAGGATTAATTCTTCCAAAAGAAAATGCACGTGAGGCAGCGATGGTCAATAACTTGCGCGTGTATGGTGTGAGTCACATCAAAGATGTTATTGATTTTTTTATTGATGAGAATTCCATTCAACCTATGATCGTGAATACCCGCGAAGAATTTGCACACGCACAAAGTGATTTTGAAATAGATTTTAGTGATGTAAAAGGACAGGAAAATATAAAACGGGCCTTGGAAATAGCCGCGGCCGGTGGTCATAATGCAATTTTAATAGGACCACCGGGAGCTGGTAAAACCATGCTGGCGAAGCGTTTGCCAACAATTCTTCCACCGCTCACTTTACAGGAGGCCTTGGAAACAACCAAAATTCACAGCGTTGCCGGCAAGTTACCGGAGAATGCCACTTTGATTTCGAAAAGGCCATTTCGTTCACCGCATCATACCATTTCTGATGTTGCGTTAGTGGGAGGCGGCGGCTTGCCACAGCCTGGTGAAATTTCATTGGCTCATAATGGTGTTTTATTTTTAGATGAATTACCGGAATTTAAAAGAACCGTTTTGGAAGTAATGCGGCAGCCGATGGAAGAAAGAAGAGTTACCATTTCGCGGGCAAAAGTCGCATTGGATTTTCCTTCAAGTTTCATGTTGATTGCTTCTATGAATCCTTGTCCCTGCGGGTATTACAATCATCCTGACAAAGAATGCAGCTGCCCGGCTGGTGCAGTTCAAAAATATCTGAATAAAATTTCAGGGCCCTTGCTCGACAGAATCGACCTTCACGTGGAAGTGACTCCGGTTGCATTTAGCGAATTGTCATCTACCCAGGATTTTGAAAAAAGCGAGAACATCCGTGAACGTGTAATCCGGGCAAGAGAAATACAGGCCGATCGATATAAGAACAATGCCGGTGTGTATTGCAACGCCCAAATGAGCAGTAAAATGTTAAAAGAGATTTGTGTAATTTCTCAGGTAGGATCTAATCTTTTGAAAATAGCGATGGAAAAATTAAATCTTTCAGCACGGGCTTATGACCGCATTTTAAAAGTAAGCCGCACCATTGCCGACCTTTCAGGAAGTGAAGAAATAAAACCGGAGCATCTCGCTGAAGCCATACAATATCGAAGCCTCGACAGAGAGGGATGGGCCGGATGATATTGTGAATTTCGATTTTCCTTCTACTCATATAATCAGCTTGCAAAAGCTGCAATCGTTTAATTTTGCCCCATGAAAATTTTATTAGCATATTTAAAACCATATAAATGGTTAATTGCGTTAGCACTGTTTCTTGCTGCAATGAACCAGGTCTTTTCACTATTTGCTCCCTGGATCTCCGGTAGGATCCTGGATTTATTTGCAAATCATCCACATGTTTTTCCGGACAAAACCCCGCGCAATCAGACTGAATTTTTCTTTGGAAAAGGGGCGTATCATGGCTTGCTTTTTTTTCTGTTGCTGTTAATCGGAACAGCAATGGTAAGCCGCATTGCCAAAGCGTTTCAGGATTATTTTGGAAATGTACTTGTTCAAAAGTTTGGCGCTACTATTTTTACAGATGGACTGCGACACAGCATGCGATTGCCTTACCAGGAATTTGAAGATCAGAGCAGCGGCGAAACTTTATCCATATTAACGAAAGTGCGGGCAGACACTGAAAAGTTCATTACCAATTTCATCAACGTTTTTTTTATCATCATCGTGAGTATTGTTTTTGTATCCATTTATGCATTTCAACTTAATTGGATCATAATGCCCGTGTATGTGGTTGGCATTGTCTTCATAGCAGTGGTTACGAGTTTGCTCAGCAAAAAAATAAAGATTATTCAAAAAACAATTGTTACGGAAACGAATTCTTTAGCAGGTTCTACTACTGAATCTCTCAGAAATATTGAATTGGTAAAAAGCCTCGGATTAACGAACCAGGAAGTGAACAGGCTTAACAATAATACCTTTAAAATTTTAAATCTTGAGCTGCGTAAAGTAAAAAGCATCCGCACATTAAGCTTTATACAAGGCACTATGGTTAATTTTCTGCAACAGATTATTACGTTCACTTTATTGTGGTTAATTTTTAAGAATTCGATCACTCCGGGACAATATCTTTCTTTGACCTTTTATAGTTTTTTTCTTTTTGGCCCGATGCAGGAAATAGGAAATATCATTATTTCTTACCGCGAAGCAGAAGCTTCTTTAGGAAATTTTCATAGCCTGATGTTGAAAGAGCCTGAAATAAAACCGTCCACTCCCGAAATCATAAAAAATATAGAATCGCTCGAATTCCGCAACGTAAAATTTAAGCATAAATCTGCCCAGTTACCGGCTTTGGCTGATATCAGTTTTAAAGTAAGAAAAGGAGAAACCATTGCTTTCGTTGGCCCTTCCGGTTCGGGTAAAACTACATTGGTAAAATTGTTAGTCGGCTTATATATTCCTCAGCAGGGAGAAATTTTGTATAATCATATCAACCGGCAAGACATCGATTTTGATATTCTAAGGACACAGATCGGATTTGTAACGCAGGATACTCAACTATTTGCCGGAACTATAAGAGAAAATTTACTTTTTGTGAATCCTTCTGCAACTGATAAAGACATGTTAGACGTGCTGAAAAAGGCAGCTTGTAATACGTTAATGGCGCGTGCGGATAAAGGTTTGGATACTTTAATCGGAGAAGGAGGCGTGAAAGTTTCAGGAGGAGAAAAGCAACGATTATCTATAGCCCGGGCATTGTTGCGACATCCTCATTTGTTGATTTTTGATGAGGCAACTTCTTCTCTGGATTCATTGACGGAAGAAGAAATTACGAACACAATAAAAAATGTTTCTTCTCAAAAAGAACAGATCACCATATTAATCGCTCATCGGCTGAGTACGATTATGCACGCCGACCGGATTTATGTATTGGAAAGAGGTGAAATCATAGAAACAGGCAGCCATCAGGAATTGCTTGAGAAGACAGGCTTGTATTATGCCATGTGGCGCCAGCAGATTGGAGAAAGAAAAAAGTCTTCTTTGGAGCCGGAAATGGTGGGCTAAAAAGACCGTTCTTTCTCTAAAAAAGAAAATGCGAATAGTAGTTATTTGTTCTTTTACTGTAAAAATTATTTAAAATAAAACGGTGTTTAAAAGAAAAATCGCGGTTTTTTTTTCGAGAAGAAATGATTGCAATTTTAATTTTCTTTTTTCAAATGCAAATGTTACTTTTGCAACCCTTAATTAAATAAAGGAAGGAGAGGTGCCTGAGTGGCCGAAAGGGCCGGTTTGCTAAACCGTTGTACGGGCTTAAACCTGTACCGAGGGTTCGAATCCCTCCCTCTCCGCCGGTTTTTCTTTGTTTGAAAGGAGCTTCGGGGCGTAGCGTAGCCCGGTTATCGCGCCACATTTGGGATGTGGAGGTCGCAAGTTCGAATCTTGCCGCCCCGACAAAAACCCCTGATCTATTTCAGGGGTTTTTTCTTTTAATTCGAACTCTTGATTCTTAAATCCTTATATTTAAAACCTTCATTAAGATTGCTAACTTTACCTTATGAAATTCCAGCCCGGCGATATCGTATTGCTTTTACATTCAAACGAGGAAGGCGAAGTAGTGGAAATCCTCAACGACAAAATGATTTTAGTAGATGTGGAAGGCGTGCGTTTTCCGGTTTATACTGACCAGGTAGATTTCCCGTATTTTAAAAGATTCTCAGAGAAAAAAATAGTAGCTCCAAAAAAAGAGAAGATATATATTGACAATTTAAAAAAAGAAAAAGATGCAGAAAAAAACAGGATTCATTCCGGCATGTGGCTTTCTTTTTTGCCGGTATTCGATAAAGATATTTTTGATGACGATGTAGTGGAGAAATTTAAAATTTTCCTTCTCAATGAAAGTAACGAACCGCTGAATTTTAATTATCAAATTAAATTTAAAGGCCAGCC
>Ga0134125_10006303_pt1 | contig 13433 bp, 11 predicted proteins | sample KB31751_FD_96464 | JGI IMG/M metagenome (GOLD analysis project Ga0134125, IMG submission 96464) | Terrestrial soil microbial communities with excess Nitrogen fertilizer from Kellogg Biological Station, Michigan, USA - KB3-175-1 | ecosystem: Environmental > Terrestrial > Soil > Unclassified ... | reverse complement strand
CTTCCAGTAGCCGCCGCGGGCGTCGTAGCTCGGGTGGTCGGCCGACAGCGACGGCACGCGGTGCGGCCGCTTGAAGGCGCGCGGATCCTCGAGGTGCGCCAGGAACGGCGCCAGGCGCGCCCGCGGCACCACGCCGGCCAGCAGCGCCCAGTAGCCGCCCACGCTCTTGACGCGGTTGAGGGTGCCGTCGTCGAACCGATCGCAGTAGAAGCGGTCGGCGTCGCTCCACAGGCGATCGTTGGTGACGCGGCCCAGGCGGACAGCCTCCTCGCGCATGTCGGCGACCTGCGGTTCTGCCCCCAGCGCGCGACCCATCTCGGCCAGCAGGCGCGCCGAGAGGATCTGTTGCAAGGTCGTGTCCACCCAGGTCAGGCGCCCGTGGTAGTGCTCCGGGTCCGCGTAGGGCGTGCCGGTGGGCAGGCGCGGCTGGTTGTCCATGCCGCAGCGCCAGCCCGTCGACCAGTAGGTGCCGTCGGGCCAGGTCCGGTACGCCCGCAGCCACTGGTGATAGGCGCGCAGCACCGGGAAGACGCGCGCCAGCCGGTCGCGGTCGCCGAAGTTTCGGTAGTGCTCCCATTCGGCCCAGGCCAGCACGTTCGGCCCGGTCGACGACGGGTCGAAGCGCGGAAAGCGATCGTCACCCAGGGCGCGGCCGATCTCGCGGCAGATGAATCCGTCCGGGTGCTGCTTGGCGTAGAAGTTGTCGAGCGTGCGCGCGAAGGGGAAGGCCCGCGCGCCGTAACGCCCGAACAGGGTCATGAAGCACGAATCCCACATGAACACGCAGTCGTTGAAGGCCGGATCGATGAAGCGCGCCACGAAGCCGCTGGCCGCCGTCGGCTGCCGGAGGTTGGCGAACGCCAGCCTCCAGGCCTTGGCGTAGCAGTCGACCGCGGCGGCGTGACCCTCCCAGAACGGCTCCGGCAAGAGGCCGCGCGCCGCCTCGAACGTGGGCAGCGCCGCCGCGTCGGGCGCCATCTGCAGGAAGACGTTCCGCGCGACCAGCGGGTTGCGCACGTACGTGTCGTAGGGCGCCCGGATCCACGGGCCGCGGTGAATCGGCTCCGGAGCGGGAGCGGGCGCGTGCGCGCCGGCGGGGCGCGCGCCCGCCGTGACGAGCGCCGCGGCGCCCGCCGCGGGGGGCGCCATCAGCAGGCGGCGGCGGGTCAGCATGGCGCGCCGAATACCACCATGGCCGGCGCGTCCACCGCCAGCCCCAATCCCGCCGAGCGATCCGGTTTCGGAAAGGATTTACCGTTGACGGCGGCCCGTAAGTCCGCTAAAGACGGGCACTTCCATCGCGAGGATGGCGGAACTGGTAGACGCACTAGCTTGAGGTGCTAGCGGTTAACAGCCATCGGGGTTCAAGTCCCCGTCCTCGCACTCCCTCCAAAACTTCAGACCGCCGGTGGACCTCGCCGGCTCATGCCTCGCCGAAGTCGAAGGTGACGGCGTTGATGTACATGACGGCGCCGTAGGCGATCGTGCCCAGCGCGACGGCCGAGAAGAGCGCCATGCCGAAGGGGCCGCCGCTCAGGCTCAGCGCGTTGAAGGCGGCGTCAGTGTCCCCGACGGCCCGCGGGTTGAACGAGTAGGCGGCGCGCAGCAGGAACTCGGCGAAGACGATCAGGATCGCGCAGCGCCCGCCGTATCCGGCCCACCCGAGGGCATCCACGGTCAGCCGGGCGCGCCGGCCGTGGTGGTCCATGTCCAGGCGCCGCGCGTGGTCGCCGTCGTAGACGTACTTGAGCTGATAGAGGCCCACCAGCGCCGCGCCGACGCCGGCTGCCGCGATCAGCCAGCGCCCGCCGGGCCAGTGCAGGACGGTGGCGACCAGCCGCTGCTGGCGGCCTTGACTGGTGGCCCCGTCGCCCAGCAGCACCCGGACGGCGGCCGACACGATCATGCCGTAGGCGCCGCTGCTCAGCGCGATGCCGATCCGCTCGACGGCCCCCTTGAACGTGTTGCCGAACTTGTACGGGTCGAAGACCGCCTCGAAGATCAACCAGAGGATGTAGCCGGTGGTGCCGGCGGCGATGGCGGCGATGAACACGCTGCCGCCCGGGAGCTGCATGATCCGGTGCAAGATGCGCTGCTCGTCGGCGGCCGGATCGGCCACCCGCAGCAAGGCCAGCATGGCCCACACGCCGATCAGGACGTAGACGGTTCCGATCGAGACGCAGCCGATGCGGGCCACGACGTGCGCAGCCGGCGCGATCCGGCGCCTGAGACTTCGATGGTGTCCGCGGGCCACTCTTGGGCGACCAACCTAATCATGGCGGGCGCGGGCGACCACTCCGGGCGCGCCCCGTGGGCTCGGCGAGCAGGCCGGACAGGGCGAGGGCATCGCCGGCGGCGGCGCCGCTGGCCGTGTTGTCGAACATGCACCAGACGCGCGCCGCGGGCGGAACGTCGCGCAGGCGCGCCGCCAGCTCGGCGATCCGCGCCGCGCCGTAAGCCGACCGGTACATCACCGGCGAGCCATGAAGTCGAAAGTACATCAACGCCGGATCGCCGCCGGGCACGTCCGCGCCGGGCACGCGCGGCGGGTCGGCGGCGACGCGCGCGACCCTCTCGCGGGCCAGCAGCTCGCCGACGGCGCCGGTGAACCAGCTCTCGTGCCGTGGCTCCAGGGCCAGGCCCCCGTCGTGGTGCTCGCGCAGGCTGCGAAAGAAGGCCACCGCGCTGCGCTGATCGAAGGCCAGTGACGGGGGCAGTTGAATCAGCACCGGGCCCAGTCGATCGCCCAGCTCCGCAACGTCGGCGAAGAACTCCCGGACCAGCGGTTTGACCCCGCGAAGCGCCTGGTCGTGGGTGATGGTGCGCGGAAGCTTCACGGAAAAGCGGAACGTGCGCGGGACGGCGTCACGCCAGCGCGCCATCGTCCCTGGCCGGTGTCGCCGCCAGAACGTGCTGTTGATCTCGGCGGCGTCCAGCCGGGCGGCGTACCGCACCAGGGCGCTGCCTTCGGCGCCGAATTCGCCGGCCACGGCGCGGGGCACCGCCCACCCCGCGGTCCCGACCCGGATGCGCCGCGCGGCCATGTGGTTGTCCTCAGTGGGGTTGTTGGGGCGGCCGCGCCAGCCAGAGACGCAGCAGCGCCGCCGCTCTCAAGATCTTCACCAGCAGCGCCATGCGCAAGGGGTGGGTCACACGCGGCCGGCGGGTCTCGAGCGCCCTCATGATGACGTCGACCGCCTTCTCGATCGGCATCAGGAACGGCCGCCGCCGCGCCCGGGCCAGCTTCGTGTCGACGAATCCGAACCGCACGTTGGTGACCGCCACGCCATGCCGGGACAGCGCCAGGGCCAGACCGGCCAGATACGAGGACAGACCGGCTTTCGACGCCGCGTAGCTCGGCACCTGTGGCGACAGAACGTCATCGGCCAGGCTGGAGAGAACCAGCACGTGCCCGGCTCTGGCCGCCGCCATGGCCGGGATCACCGCCGCCAGCGTCTCGACCGCGCCGAGCAGGTTGACCTGGAATACCCGCGCGTCGGGCCCGAGATCGGCCACGTCGAGCGGCTCGCCGATCCCCGCGCAGTAGATGCACAGGCCGAACGGCCCCCGGCGCGCGGCGAGCTGGCGAATGGTCGGGCGAAAGTCGGCCGCCGCGACGTCCGCCACCAGGTGCGTGTACCGTTCGGCCTCGATCGGCGAGGCACGGCGCGAAACGCCCGTCACGTCGTGACCTGCCGCCAGCAGCCGGCGCGTGACCGCCAGGCCGATCCCATCGGAGTTGCCGACGATCAGAGTGCGCGGCGCGTCGCTCACGCGCGCAGTATAGGCGCCCGCGCGCACGGGCGTTGGCCGTCACACGGCTCGATCTGGGGTTGACGTGGAACACGACGCCGTGTTGGGATCCGCGCGCATAACTGCTTAGTTTTGCCGGTGGATTTCGCCGACATGGGCGCACGTACGGGATCGAAGAGAAAGGTGATCGGTGGCGTTTTCGGCCTCGAATCGGAGGTCGGTGGCGCCGTCGGGCCGGTCCCGTTCCTCGGCGGCGGGCCGCGGTTGCTCGGAAATGCGCGCTCCGGCATCTGGATGGTCGTCCAGCAGACCCGACCGGGCCAGATCTGGATGCCGTCCTATCTCTGCTCGTCCATGCTCGACGGCGTACCCGATCGGGCTCGCGTCCGGTACTACGACGTCGACGACACACTGCGGGTGACGGATCCGCGCTGGATCGAGCAGGTCGACCACGACGATCTGGTGGTCTTCATCGACTACTTCGGGTTTCCTGCCGACCGACAATCGCTCGGTGCCGCCAAGACGCGCGGCGCTTGGGTTCTGGAGGACGCCTGCCAGGCCATGTTGACCGAGCAGGTCGGCGAAGCCGCCGATTTCGTGCTGTACAGCCCCCGTAAGTTCTTCGGGGTGCCGGACGGCGGAATCCTGACCGCGCGATCGGACCTCCCGGCGAGCGACGTTCCTCTTCAGAAGCTTCCCGAAGACTGGTGGTTGACCTCGTGGCGCAGCACGCTCTTCCGGCGAGACTTCGATCGGGGCGCTGACCGGCGGGACTGGTTCGATCTCTTCCGACAGGCCGAAGCTTCCGTTCCCGTCGGCCCCTACGCCATGAGCGAGCTCGCCTCTGCTCTGGTGTCACGCGTGGACGCGTCCGCCGTCGCCCGTCGCCGGCGCGAGAATTATGCGCTGCTGCTGGAGAGGCTGGCGAGCTGCGCCCTGTTCCCCCGGTTGCCCGACGGCGTCGTGCCGCTGGGGTTTCCGATCCGAACGTCGCGGCGCGACGCCGTCCGCCAGCGGCTGTTCGCCGAGGACATTTTTCCGCCTGTGCACTGGCCGATCGGTGACGTGGTGCCGCCGGCGCATCAGCACAGCCACCGGTTGTCCGCCGAAATCATGACTTTGCCGTGCGATCAACGCTACGATCGCGACGACATGAACCGCATCGCCGAAGCCACAGCCCGCGCCCTGCACGAGGAGTCGACATGAGCACCCGTCCGTACGACACGCTGGTCGAGCACTACGAGCGCTGTCTGCAAGAGCACGGCGACACCTTTCGCGGCGTCGATTACACGAAGGAACACGAGGTCGACATTCACTACAAGGTGATGCTCGACGTGGTCCGCCCGAACGCGGGAAAAGACACCAGCCTGCTCGATTTCGGCTGCGGGGCCTCACACATGTACGAGTACATGACGCGCACCGGCCGCACCCAGATCACGTACGCGGGGCTGGATCTGTCTCCCAAGTTCGTCGAGCTCTCGCGGTCGAAGCATCCGTCCGTGCAGTACTACTGCCTGGATGTCTTGACCGATCCCGACAAGCTGCCGGACTTCGACTACATCGTCATGACCGGTGTGCTGACCGAGAAGAGACAGCTCTCGCACGACGAGATGTGGGCGTACACGCAGCGGCTGCTGGCGGCCGTCTTCAAAAAAGCCCGGGTCGGGATCGCCTTCAACACGATGTCCAAGCAGGTCGACTGGGAGCGGGACGACCTGTTCCATCTGCCGATCGACACGCTGGCCTGGTTCCTCAAGAAGGAGCTGACCCGCCACTTCGTGATCCGCAACGACTACGGCCTCTACGAATACACCACGTACGTCTATCGCGAGCCCGTGCGCTGACCAGCGGCCCGATCGCCCGCGCCAGCCTCAGGGGCTGACGGCGGCCTGAAGGCCTTCCAGCGTCGGCTTGATGGGTGCGATGGTTCCGTCGCTGTTGAAGAACATCCGGTCGATGCAGACCTCGCGGTGGGTGCCGTCGCCGCCGGGGATCTTGAAGCGGTGGTAGACCATGTAGAACTCGTCCCGGGCGGGGAACCCGAGCACGGTGCTGCCGCCGGTGGCCAGGATTCCGAGCGTGGTGTTCTGCTGCAGGATGGTGCCTGCGCGCGTGAACGGGCCGGTGGCGGAGGCGGCGCGCGCGTAGGCGACCTGGTAGGTGGCGTTGCGCGTGTCGCCCTCTGACCACTGCAGGTAGTAGGTGCCCTTGCGCTTGAACAGGGCGCTCCCCTCGAGCACGCCGCTGGCGCCGGCCGGCGAGATGTCGACCGGCGTGCCGGCCAGCGAGGTCATGTCGGCGCCCAGCTTCACGAGCCGCAGGCCACCGGTGCCGCTGCCGAAGTACAGGTAGCGGGTTCCGTCGTCGTCGATGAAGGGATAGGGATCGATCGATTGGGGGCCGAACTGCCGGGTGGTGATGAGCGGATGTCCCAGCGCGTCCTTGAACGTCCCGTGGGTGAGGCGCTGGTCGCGACGCCGATCTGTTGAGCGGCGCAGAAGTAGAGGTAATAGGTCGAACCGGCGCGCGCGATCCCGGGGGCCCAGGCGCTCTGGGTGGCCCAGGTCAGATCCTTGGCGAGATCGAGGATGACGCCACGGTCGGTCCAGTCGACCAGGTTCGTCGACGAGAACACGCTGAACGACGTCGCCCCCCAGTTCGCGTAGCCGTCGGTGGTCGGGTAGATGTAGAAGACGCCGTCGAATTCGGCCACGTGCGGATCGGCGTACAGCCCGGGCAGCACCGGGTTGTTCGTGCCGGGGAGGGCGCCCGCATCGGTTCCGCCGTCCACGGCGCCCCGACCGGCGGTTCCGCCGTCGCGTCCACCGGCAGCGCCGCCGCGCCCACCCGCACCGCCCCCGGCACGCCCACCCGCACCGCCGGTGCCACTGTCGCGGCCCCCTCCGCCGCCGCTCGCGCCGCTCGTCCCGCCGCTGCCGTCACCCCCAGCTCGCCCGCTGCCGGCCGCAGCGCCGGGGCCTCCGCCGCTGCCGCCGCTGGCGGTGGCCGGGTGGCCGCCCGTGGCGGAAGACCCACCCGAGCTTCCTGCCGCACCGCTCATGTCGGCCGGACCCGCCGGCGTGCAACTCATCACCGATATGGCGATCACCGCCGCGGTCAACCGCAGGCTTTGGAAAGCAACACGCATTGGACAGTCACTCAGGGAGCGGCAACCGAAAATTGGTGACGAGAGCGAAGTGCGCGCGCCTAGGGCGTCGCCTCGACCGCGCCGCTGGCCTGCAAGAACGCGGGGGTGCGCGTCAGCGCCACCAGCAGCGCCGGGATGTCTCCCGTGCTTTCGAACGCGCCCACCAGCCCGTCCAGGCTCGGGCGTGAGGCGGGCGAGAATCCCGACACGTCGGCGGTTCGCGGCCGCTCGACGGCGAAGTTGAGCGCGACCCAGGCGAAGCAATCCCTGGCCTCAGCGCGGGCGGCCATCTGGCGCATGAAGTCCGGCTGGTCGGTGAAGGCGAAGTCCTGGCTGAAGAACCCGCCCGCGTTCGCCGGCAACAGGCCGGACGCATCGTCGTAAGGACCGGCGAAGCTATCGCTGGCGAGCTGGCCGAGGCTGTCGAACTTGATGAACGCGTCGCCGATCGGGTTGACGGCCATGTGGCAAGGACGGCAGTTGCTGGGGGCCGTGACGGTCTCGATCTGCTCGCGAAGGGTGGGGGACGCGGTGATGACGAACGCGCTGGTGTTGATCGGAACGGCGCTGTCGAGGCCGGTCATGCAAAGCAGGGTCTGCCGCACCAGCCAGAACCGTCGGGGCGGCCAGCTCACCACCGTGTTCCCCGCGAACCGCGCCAGCACGCTGGCTTCTCCGAGCAGGCCGATGCGGTCGGCGGTCCCGAACGGAACCTGGCGCAGCTCGGGGCCGGTGACGCCCGTGACGCCATAGTGCCGGGCCAGCACCTCGTTCATGAACGTGTAGGGCGCGGTCATCAACGTCTGGTACCGCCCATCGCCGTCCAAGATGACGCTGGTGCCGAAGGCGGGGGCCTCCTGTTGAAGGGCCGCTCGCACCTCGGTCGTGAAGACGCCGCCTGGATCGTCCTTGGGCTGGGTCGCGAGATCGTCCAGCCGCAACCACCAGGTGAAGAACGCCGCGATGCCGGCCCGCGCGCGCGGGTCGGCCAGCATCTGCTGCGCGATCGCGGCCACGTCGTCGGCGGAGCCGGCGGCCTCCACCGCGGTCACGGTGGCGGGGTCCGGGAGCGGCTGGTTCCACAAGAAGCGCGACAGGCGCGCCGCGATCAGATCCCGCGGCGCCCAGGTCACGGCCGCATCGGTCACGGCCGCGTCGGTCACCGGCGCGTCGAGGGCGGCGTCATGGATCGCACTGGCGTCGCTCGACCCCGGCGGAGCTCCGTGCGGCGCCTGACCGGCCGAGCAGCCGACGGCCAGCGCGCAGGCGCCCAGCAACGCGCCCCTCAGGGTGCAACCTCGCGCTCGAAGCGATCCCAGAAGTCGCAGGCGCCGTGCGGATTGGCCGGACCCGTGGTGAACGCGATGTCCAGCACGGCCAGCTCGTCGCGCGCGGCGTCGTAGCGGGGCCACACCAGGTCCGCGCCGTTCGGGTCGCCGGTCCGCGCGAACCGCCCCCAGGCGTCCATCATCGCGTGAGACAGAGGAATCTCCTCGGGGGCGAGCGCGATTCCCGCCTCCTCGGTGCCGAACACGAACCAGACCTCGACGTTGTGGGTGGCGCCCAGCTTGTGGAAGCGCGGGCTGGCCAGCGCGCGGGTGAACTCGTAGAGGTAGGTGGGGTGGCCGTGGGCCGCGTGGGCGCGCGCCGCCCGCCGCGCCTCGCACGCGAAGGCCCCCTCGGTGAAGATGGCGTCCAGCGCCTGCTTCGGGTCCACCCCGGCGTATCGCGCGGCCACCGGGGCGACCGCTGCCTCCCCGAAGGCGGCGCGCACGAAGCCGTCGCGTTCATCGGCGCTCACGCTCTCGAAGAAGGCGGTGTGGAGGATGCCTTCGTCGCGGTTCCAGCCGACCAGCAGCGGAACATCGGTCGCCTTGCCCTCGCCAAGCGCTGGAAGCGACAGCATCGGCAGCTCCACGCCGTCCACGATCGGTCCCCACCAGACACCCGGCGGCACCGAGTAGCGCCGCTTGAGCGGAAGCGCGGTCAGGATGGTCTTGACGTCCTTGCCACGCAAGCAGGCCATGTCCGTGCAGCCGAGCGCTTGGGCCAGCTTTTCCCCCTGCGCCTCGGCCTCCCGGGCGCTGAAGTAGAGCGGGTCCGCGCAGGATCCGCTCTCCATGATGGCCCGCGCAAACAGGCCGCGGCTGGCCGGCATGGCCAGCTGGGCGCAGACGCTGAAGGCGCCCGCCGACTGGCCGAAGATCGTCACGTTCGCCGGATCGCCGCCGAAGGCGCGGGCGTTGCGCCTCACCCACTGCAGCGCCGTGCGCTGATCCAGAAGCCCGAACGCGGGCGACGTGGTTCGTCCCAGCTCGCGCGCCAGGGCCGGGTGCGCCATGAAGCCGAGCGGCCCGACGCGATAATTGATGGTGACCACCACGGCGTCTTCTCGCCGCGCCAGCCGCGCGCCGTCGTACAGCTGGTAACCCCCGCTCCCCTCGATGAACCCGCCGCCCGGGATCCAGAACAGGATGGGCTTGTTCGGGCCGCCGGTGGGCGGGCTCCAGACATTCAGAGTCAGGCAGTCCTCGTCGGCGCGCGCGTAGCTTGGCACGTCGAGTTGCGGGCAGGCGGGGCCCACCTGCTGCGCGTCGCGCGGGCGCGTCCAGGACGGACCGTCGGCCGGCGGCTGCCACCGGAGATTGCCCACCGGCGGCGCCGCGTAGGGGACGCCCAGGAAGGCGCGGACGCCGCCCTCGACCAGCTTGCCGGCCAGCGGGCCATGGTCCGTCTCGGCCGTCACGGCGCTGCTCGCCGCACCGGCAGCGGCCGGCGGGGGCGTGGCCGGAACGGTCGTGCCGCAGGCCGTGATCGATGCGACGGTCGACATGACCAGCGCCAGGCGCCACGCCAGATCCACGACGCCAGTGTACGCCAACGCCTGATACGGTGGCGCGCACACTGCGGCCGATGCGGGCGGAACCCAGTTTTCCTGGAGACAACCTCGCCAGGGGGACACATGGGATCTCGCATCGAGGACTACGGCATCATCGGCAACACCCGGACCGCAGCGCTCGTGTCGCGGGCCGGCTCGATCGACTGGTTCTGCGCGCCCCGCTTCGACTCCGACGCCTGCTTCGCGGCGCTGGTCGGCTACGACGAGCACGGCTCCTGGGCCATCCGGCCGGCGGTGGCGCTCCGCGAGTCGCGCCAGCGGTACCGCGGCGAGACGTTGATCCTCGAGACCGACTTCATCTGCGACGGCGGCGCCGTGCGTGTCATCGACTTCATGCCGTTCGGCGGCGGCGAGGAGCGGTCCGACCTGGTCCGCATCGTCGAGGGGCTGGAGGGCGAGGTGCCCGTCGAGATGCTCCTCGACGTCCGCTTCGGCTACGGCAAGTACGCCCCCTGGATCGAGCGGGTGGGCGACGGGCTGGTGTTCGTGGCCGGCCCCGACGCGCTGGTGCTGCGCGGCCCGGGCGATCCGCGCCCGCGGGACGGACGTGTGACGGCCGTGCTGCGCGTGCGCAAGGGGGACCGCATCGCCTTCGAGCTGTCCGCCTACGCCTCGCACGAGCCGGTTCCCGCCGCGCTGGAGGTGGACGCGGCGCTCGCCTCCACCGAGAAGTACTGGCGGGACTGGGCCGGCCGCTGCACCTACGAGGGGCGCTGGCGCGACCTGGTCGTGCGATCGCTGATCACGCTCAAGGCCATGACCTACGCGCCCACCGGGGGGATCGTGGCGGCGCCGACCAGCTCGCTGCCCGAGGAGATCGGCGGTGTCCGCAACTGGGACTACCGGTACTGCTGGCTGCGGGACGCCAGCCTCACGCTGGACGCGCTGGTGGTGGGCGGCTACCTGGACGAGGCGCACGCCTTTCGCGACTGGCTGCTGCGCGCGGTGGCCGGCGATCCCGCCGACCTCCAGATCATGTACGACATCGCGGGCGCCCGTCGATTGACGGAGTTCGAGCTCCCGTGGCTTCCGGGCTACGAAGGGTCGAAGCCGGTGCGGATCGGCAACGCGGCGTCCGGGCAGTTCCAGCTCGACGTCTACGGCGAGGTGCTGGCCTGCATCTTCAGCTCGCGCAAGATGGGGCTGCCCGGACGCACCGACACCTGGCCGCACCTGCGATCGCTGATCGAGTTTCTGGAGAAGGCCTGGCAGCGGCCGGATGACGGCATCTGGGAGGTGCGCGGCGGCCGGCGCCATTTCACCCACTCGAAGGTGATGGCCTGGGTGGCCATCGATCGCGCGTTCCGGGCCATCGACGAGCTGGGCATCGGCGGCGATGAGGGGCGCTCGTACCTGCCGCACCTGGCGGCCTTGCGCGAGCGAATCCACACCGAGGTGTGCGAGCGCGGCTTCAACCCACGGGTGGGCGCGTTCACCCAGTCCTACGGCAGTGACGCGCTGGACGCGAGCGTGCTCGTGATCCCGCACTACGGCTTCATGTCGGCGCAGGATCCCCGCATGGTGGGAACCGTGGCGGCCATCGAGAAGCACCTGATGCGCGACGGCTTCGTGCTGCGCTACGCCACCGAGTCCGGCGCCGACGGGCTGCCGGGCACGGAAGGGGCGTTCCTGGCTTGCAGCTTCTGGCTGGCCGAGAACTACGCCTACGCGGGCCGCATCGACGAGGCGGAGGCCTATCTGGAGCGGCTGCTCTCGCTGCGAAACCATCTGGGCCTCTACGCCGAGGAGTACGATCCCAAGCTGCGGCGCCAGATCGGCAACTTCCCGCAGGCGTTCACGCACCTGGCTCTGATCTCGGCGGCTCACCTGATCGATGCCGTGCGCCAGGGCGGCCAGGCGGGCGCTGTGCGGCAGGGCGACCTGATGCCGTCGATTCACTGAGGCGCCGTGGGCGGCGAACCCTGGGCACGCGTCCTGGCGCTGGACGGACGGGGCGGTGCCGAGACGGTCGCCGCCGCCGACATGGGGCGGTTGCGCGAAGGGGCGCGGCCGTTCTGCGTCCACCTGGATCCCGACGCCGCACCCGAGCAAGCGCACCGGTGCCTGGCGGCCCAGGCCTGCCTCACGCCCGCCGACGCCGACGCGCTGATGGCGGAGGTGAGGCGGAGCTGGGTCGCCCGAGCGGGGTCGGACGGCGCGACCCTGATGGGCACGCTCGAAGGGTTGCCCGGCGACCAGGTGACCGGCCCGGTGCGCTGGGTCCTCACGCGAGACCTGCTCATCCTGCTGGCCGACCCGCATCTGCCGGCGCTGGCGGACGCCGAAGCGGCTCTGCGTGAGGGGCGCGGCCCACCCACCCTGGCCGACCTGTTCGTCGCGCTGATCGGCTACTCCGCCAACCGCGCGTCGCTGGAGGCCCTGGAGGTCGATCGCCGCGTGGCCGACCTCGAGTATCGCGCGACCGCCGCGCCGGAGTCGCTGCCGCTCGACGAGCTGCGGGCGGCGCAGCGGGACGCCACCCGGCTGCGCCGGCGGCTCACGCGCCATCGCGAGATGATCCGTCGGTTGCGGGCGCTGGGGCCGGCCTGGTTGATGGATCCGCCCGCCCGCCAGTGGGAGACCCTGGCGCGCGAGGCCGACGAGACCATCGAGATGGCGGACGGCGCGGTGGAACGGATTCACAACGCCGACGACGACATCCAGAACCGCCTGTCGGCGATGCTCAACGATCGTCTCTACGCGCTGACGCTGGTGTCGTGGGTGGTGTTGCCGCTGTCGTTCGTGACCGGCCTGCTGGGCGTCAACGTGGGCGGAATTCCCCTGAACGGACGCCCCTGGGGGTTCGCCATTCTGTGCGCGGTACTGGCCGCGATGGGCGGCGCGCAGTACGCGATCGTGCGGCGGCTGCACTGGCTGCCGCGCCAGCGCCGCGGCGCTGGCCCCGGTGCGTGAGCGGCTGTAGGCCGCGTCCTCATTCGGCCCGCCCGCCGTCGACAGCGCGCGTCCACGCTCCACCTTGGGCGACATGAAAGATCCCACGCGCGAGCAGGTTCGCCTGGACGAGGCCCGATATCGCGACGTCCCCTGGAGGAAATGGGGCCCTTACCTGTCGGAGCGGCAGTGGGGAACGGTGCGGGAAAATGTGGCCCGCGACGTGGAGGCCTGGAACGACGTCACGCACGACCAGGCCCGGTCGCGCGCGTACCTGTCGGGTGAAGAGGGGATCGCCGGCTTCTGCGACGACCGGATGCTGTTCTGCTTCGCGCTGGCGCTCTGGAATGGGCAGGACCCGATCCTGAAGGAGCGCCTGTATGGCCTGACCAACGGCGAAGGCAATCACGGCGAGGACGTGAAGGAGTACTACTTCTACGTCGACAGCACCCCCACGCATTCGTACGCGAAGATGCTGTACAAGTACCCGCAGGCTGCGTTCCCGTACGAGCGGCTGCGCGCCGGCAACGCGAGCCGGTCGCGCAACGAGTTCGAGCTGGAGCTGCTGGACACGGGCATCTTCGACGACGATCGCTACTTTGACGTGTTCGTGGAGTACGCCAAGCTGGATCCGGAGGACATCCTGGTCCGGATCTCGGCGGTGAACCGGGGACCGGATCCCGCGCCGCTGCACCTGTTGCCCCACCTCTGGTTCCGGAACACCTGGTGGGTCGACGATCG